>JACXTT010000172.1_pt1 | contig 102593 bp, 102 predicted proteins | sample 9270951 | NCBI WGS metagenome assembly JACXTT01 (sample SAMN15532306, study PRJNA645909) | rock metagenome | isolation source: weathered quartz diorite | place: Puerto Rico | collected 2017-06-21 | reverse complement strand
AGATAAAGAAACATTTAGAGCTAAGTCTTTATCTCTACATCGCAAAGAAGAATGAATACAGATTCATTTGATTGGGGATAATTGCAAAATTTGGTGAAGAGTTAAGCTTTTACTGATCGGAGTTCGACCTCTGCCGACGCCACGATGGCGTGAACCGAGCGAAGCTCGGCGGCAGTTGAGCCTGGATGGCGTGCCGAACGAAGCATCAGTAAAAGCTTAACTCTTCACCAAATCCACGCATTTAGCACCACACTAATGGCGCAGTTTATATTTCTTCTTATTTATCAAAATACTTTTCAGTCAGCTTTTTGACGATGCCACGCTTTTCAATCTTTTGATAAGCAGCTTCCAGTCTTTGCACAAGCTTAGGATCGCTATGCTCAGAGATTGCAAAGGTGCGCACTCCACTTGTATCTAATGGATAGATCTTTTGAAAATTCACGCGCAGAACTTCCGGTTCATCTTTAGCCATCAGCCGTAATGTGTGCTTCAGAACGGCTTCATCCATAGCAATATAAGTCATTCGCTTACCGATAATTTTTCGAATCAAAGTCCGATCATCTACCGCCTCATCGGCAATGGCACCCATGCTGATGATGTCTTTTTCCCAGGCATAGCCGCGGGTAATTCCAATAAGCTGCCCTTTAAAATCTTCTTTTTTTGCGCTCGTGATCTTTGTGGACTTTAAAGCATAGATCCAAATATTTCGAGGAAGCCTAGTACCAATCCAGTCCAACAAAGGCTCTCGCTGGGGACTTATCGCTGCCGGATAAAGCAAAACATTTTTACCTTCAGTGGCCATCTTATAAGCGCGCTTCCAAGGGACATATTCGATCTGCACATGTTCCAACGAAGGCTTCTTTCCGTCCTTGGCAAGCTCCTTCAAAAGTTCTTGCAGGATTTCCGTCATCACACCGGCGGGTTTGCCATTTTCCCCTACGTAACTAAAGGGAGGAAATTCCGCAGTAACAATTTGAAAGCTGGGATCATATTTATCTTGAGAAGACGCCCACCCTCTCGAGCCTGCTAAGCTCAGTACCAAAGAGAACACAATATTTGGGATCTTTGATGACTGCATAAAATGTCCCTTTAACTGTTGCTAGCAAAAAACTTCACTCACCGCGCTTTACAAAAAGCTCCCTTTGCAAGTCGGTCATCAAGGTCAGCAATCTGGTTTCTAAAAGCTTATCCATATTCTGAAAGCGTGTACCTGCAGTGTAATAAATTTGCCCGTCAACTTCTTTACGCTGCACAAAGCGTACTTCCAAATCAAATTCCATCGCCCGACGCGTTCCCAAACGCAAGGTGCCGCGGACGGAATCGCCAATTTGCAAATCTGGTCGCTCCCCTGTGAATTCAATTCGCACTCCCCCGGCGCTGACATCTTTGACTGTACAGTCTTTGAAGTATTTCTTTCCCCCATGACCGTGCAAACTAAAATTCGCATCAAAGTTCTTGGGGATGGGAATGCGCACATTGGCCCTTCGTTGCAGTTGAAACAACTCAACATTAGCATTCAACCACAAACCATCGGCTACTATCTTTACGTGGGTTTTAAAGAAGTATCGTTCATGATCAAAATCAAAATTCACCACTGCTGGAAGTACTCCAGAAATGCCTCCGGCATCATCGGCGAAATGACAGAACAATTCTTGATCCAAGTTTACTTCCCGAGGCACCACGTGAAAAGACTCCGCCCCATGAATGCGCACGAGCAATTGAATCCCTGAGCCAACAACACCAGCAAAGACTTCTTTGCGCTCTGATGCGGCAATATTTTTAAAAACGTTTTGACCGATGATCATTATCTTTTTCCAGAGTATTTAATAAAGATCTCGCGTTGCAAATCCATCATAAGGCTCAGCAAGCGATTCTCCATGGTCAGATCAATATTCAAAAATTGCAAACCCACGACTTGCGAAGGTTTTCCATCCAGGTCTTTTTTCTGTGCGAAACGCACTTCCAATTCAAATTCCATTGGGCGCCGAGCAGCAAGGCGCATACTACCTTTGACCTTTTCACCCACCGCAAATTCCGGCACAACATAGGGCATTTCTGCTTTAATCCCACCTGCGCTCACATCTTTTATGCGACTGTCTAGGAAGTAATTTTTGCCGTTATGTGAATGCAAAGTAAAGATGCCTTCATAGCGATCCGGAATATCAATGCGAGCATTGGCACGACGTTGTAATTGAAAAAGATCTCCATCAATCTTCAAAACTGCCCAGCCCGAATTGAAACTCAATTCAGATTGGAAAAAATAACGCTCGCTCTTGAAGGGGAAGTTCACCATAACCTTTTGAGTTTTTTCAAAAGGCTTTGAATCCGCAGTATGATGACACATCAATGTCTCGTCCTTTTCGATCTGAATGGCGATCAAATGAAAGACCTCATCCCCATCGCCCTTAAGAGACACTTGAATTCGATCCGAAGCAATTTCTCGGAAAAGCATTTTCTTATCCGAAAGACCTACTTTTTTGAAAATCACTTGTCCCTGTTCAGTCATTAGACTCTCTCCAAAGCCTTTTCCCAGCGCTGCATGCGCTCTTTACGCGCTTTCAAATTCATTTTCACTTTGAATTCTTTATTGGTTTTCCAAATGCGCTTAAGTTGCTTTACATCTTTCCAAAAACCCGCGCCTAAGCCTGCCATAAAGGCAGCACCCATAGCTGTGGTTTCAAGATTTTGTGGACGAATTACATTCAAACCTAAATAGTCTGCCTGCATTTGCATAAGCAAATCATTGGCTGCGGCCCCACCATCGACTTTGAGTGTTTTAATTTTTTTTCCCAAGTCCTTTTGCATTGTCACCAGAACATCAACATTCTGTAACGCCATGGCCTCCAAAGTTGCCCGCGCCAAATGAGCTTTCGTCGTTCCCCGAGTCAGACCGCAAATCAATCCCCGAGCTTCAGGATTCCAATGAGGTGCACCCAAGCCTGTCAAGGCCGGTACAAACTCAACCCCTTGAGTGTCTTCGACCGTCTTCGCTAATTTTTCAACATCTGAAGATTGCGGGAAAAGTCCCAGACCATCACGAAGCCATTGTACAGCCGCACCGCAAACGAAGGCTCCACCTTCAAGTGCATAGATCATTTCTTCATCCTTCAGTTTCCAGGCGACTGTGGAAAGAAGTTTATTTTTTGATTTAACAATCTTTTTTCCTGTATTAAGCAAAACAAAGCTGCCCGTGCCAAATGTGCATTTGGATTCACCGGCATCAAAACAGATTTGACCAAATAAAGCAGACTGCTGATCTCCGATCATTCCTGTTATAGGAATGCCATCGGGCATAAACCCAAGACCTTGCGTACGACCGAAGTCAGCGTTGCTTGGACAGATTTCAGGCAAAATTCCCTCGGGAACGTTGAAGAGTTTCAAAAGCTCTTCATCCCACCAGCCGGTATGAATGTTCATTAACATCGTCCGCGAAGCATTGCTCACATCAGTTTTATGGGAAGCACCAGCTGTTAATTTCCATAAAAGAAAGGCATCAACATTACCAGCCACAAGTTCACCAGCTCTGGCTTTTTGCATTGCCTTTGGTACATGCTTTAAGATCCATTGAATTTTGGAAGCAGAAAAATACGGATCCAAAACCAAACCCGTTTTGGCTGTGATCATTTTCTCTTTTTTTGCCTTCTTCAATTTTTCGCAAATATCTTGGGTACGGCGGCATTGCCAAACGATAGCATTGTAGACCGCCTTACCCGTTTTGCGATCCCAGACCATCACAGTTTCTCGTTGGTTGGTGATACCAATGGCCGCGATTTGTGAGCCACTGATTTTGGCTTTCTCTAAAGCAAGACGCATAGATCTTTGCGTCGAATACCAAATGTCCTCAGGCTCGTGCTCAACCCATCCTGGCTTCGGAAAAATCTGCTTAAAAGATTCCCGAGCTTCGGCAACGAGACCTCCGGCTTGATTGATGATACAAGTTCTTGAGCTGGTTGTCCCTTGGTCGATGGCCATGATAAAAGAAGAAGACATAATAACTCCTGAAGCAATCTAACTAATAAGAATACTTAATCATGAAGAAGTTTTTGCCGAAACCCAACGAAAAAATTTTTGGCTTAAAATCTCTCGATAGGGACACCTTGATCTATCGAGTTTTGCCACGTTTTTTGTTAGAAATTTTGCGCAAGTACTTCCGTCTTGAGGTTGAAGGGGCTGAAAACATTCCCCGTCGCGGCGCTGTTATCATTGCACCTAATCACTCTGGCTACTCTGGCTTTGACGCTTTTCTTTTAGGTCATGTTATTCAGGAAGAAGCTAAAAGGGTTCCTCGAGTCCTCACCCATCACTTCTGGTTTTTGACTGAAACCACTGCAATCCCCGCACAAAAAATGGGCTTCACAGAGGCGACCTATGAAAATGGCTTGAACGCCCTTAAAAAAGGCAATGCCATTGTCTTGTTTCCCGAAGGCGAACAAGGGAACTTTAAACCCACCACCGAACGTTATCAGCTGCAAGAATTCAAACGCGGTTTCATTCGCATGGCATTAGAAGCTCAATGCCCCATTGTTCCCGCGATCGTTTTGGGAGCCGAAGAAACCCATATCAATTTGAAGAAATTAAAGTTCACCAAATTTTTAAAGGGCTCGGTCATCCCACTTCCTTTGAACGTCTTGCCCTTGCCTGCTAAGTGGCGCATTCGTTTCCTTGAACCGATTCAACTTCCCTACAAGGCATCATCTGTGAATGACGCGGACCTAGTACATGAAATTGCTCAAGACATTCAGGAAAGAATGCAAGCGGCTGTGGAGGCCGAGATTTCTAAGCGCGGAAACGCATTTCTTTAAAATTTCTTTTTTAAAATTTATTGATGCTTATCTGGAACGTCGTTACCGATTGATTTTAAGATCGCATCCCATTTCGTCACCAGGACGCCAGCATCGTCGCGATTGCGACTGACAAGATTCTTAGTAAGCATGGCGGCTAGACCCACCGCAATTACGAGGAGGAGCACATACTCCACCACGATTTGACCTCTATTATTCATATCTAGAAGGATATCACAGTTCCGCAGGAGCGACAGCGCGAAGAAGCTCAGCTGGACGCCAAGATTCCATAGTGAGACGCAAAGTCTCTATCAAAAGATCCAGGTTTTCATCTTCAATAGGTCCGCGAAGACCGATAACCACGTCTTCGTTCCATTTCTCAACCTCAAGAGGCCCCTTCAACGGATCAAGACCGTCGAATGAAAGCTCGAAGCTTTCAGTGGTGGGATAGATCATTACCATTATATTGGCGCCGGAAGCTTTCGCGCGCTCTTTTGCAAGAGCCACTTCTTGAGTCAGTTTTTGCTGAGCCATAAAATAAATCTTCAAAGCCAAAGCTTCGTGAAATTGAGCAAAATAGATTCGAACGGGACCATCGAAGATGGCACTGTTAAAAGCAGGATTGAAATATTTCGACTGCATTAAAGTGGAATACGTTGATCTCATTTTGTAGCTTCCCCCTCACCACAACCCAAGACTAGAAAGAAAGAGGGCATTAATTCAAAGGAAATTTTAAGAATCTTAAATTTCCTAACGCGCTCGATCATTTTAAACTATCAAAAACCTTTTTTCCTCGAGAGAAAACCATCTTCTCAACACTCTCGCCAACACTGTAGAACATGCATCGCCAGTCTTGATCAATGCACAATAAATCAGCACTCTTGCCAATTTCGATGGAGCCTATTTCATTCTGCAAATTCAAGGCATAAGCCGCACCCACTGTGTATCCAGCAATCACTTGCGGAAGACTCATCTTCATTTCAAGACGAGCTAACAACCCCACCAAATTCAAATCTTGAGTTGGAGAAGTGCCTGGATTGAAATCAGTGGCCAATGCCACACGGGCCCCCGCTTCAATCAACTCTTTTGCTGGTGGATATTTTGTGCGCGTATACAAATCAGCGGTTGGCAACATCACACAAGTCACTTCGGATTTTGCCAAAGACTTGATCTCTTTATCTGTGATTTGCAACAGATGATCCCCCGACAAGGCCCCCAATTTCACAGCGATATCACTGCCACCACTTAAGGACATCTGATCTGCGTGGATTAAAACTTCAAAGCCCATCTCTTGCGCTTTACGAAGATACTTTTCTGAAGACTCTGGAGGAAAGAAACCTTTTTCGATAAAAACGTCCACTCTGCGAGCAAGCTTCTTCTTTTTTACCTCAGGCAAAACTTTGTCAGCTAAAAATTCTAAATAGCTTTCGTAGGTCTTAAATTCTGGTGGCAAGGCATGGGCCCCCAGGAATGTGCTCACCGTGCGAACGCCCTCCAGCTTTTGTACGGCTTGCAGAACTTTCAACTCGTCCTTCAGATTTAAGGCATAACCGGATTTCACTTCCACCGTCGTCACGCCCTGACTTATGAAGTGGTTCACCCTTTTTTGTCCTTGGGTCACCAGTTGTTGCAATGAAGAAGAGCGCGTGTGCTTCATCGTTGAAAGAATACCGCCGCCTTGAGCTGCGATCTCTTGATAGCTGACGCCCTGATTGCGCATTTCAAATTCAGCGGCACGATCCCCTGCAAAAACTAAATGCGTGTGACACTCTACCAGGCCCGGCAGAACGGTTCGGCCTTTCATGTCTAAATCTTTCAGACCTTTTTTACGGGCCCATTCTTTAGGAAGCTTTCCCGTCGGGCCGACCCAAGCTATTTTATCTTTTTCAATCAAGATAGACTGTTTTTGCAGAAGCCCTAGGTCAGATTCAACAATACGGCGCCCCTCTTTGCGGCGAGCGCCTTCGAGAGTTAACAATGTAGAGATATTTTTTAAAAGAATGCCCATGTGCTGATTCAAACACATGGGCCCGATAATTTGAAGCTTTTAGAACTATCGTCTACTTAGAATTTGGCGCAAACCATACGTCGAGGAGCACACCTTTTTTCTCTTTACCTTTTTCAACAAAGATAAACTCACTTCTTTCGCGAACTTCCGCCCGCGAGCCAATACCATTCTTTGTAGAAGCATCATACTTGAGTGAAATTGATTTGATGCGTGTTCTCAATGGCACAAGCTCATCTTTTTGACTAATGCCATCTCCGTTTTTATCAAACCATAGCATCAACTTATTAAAGTCCTTATCCTTACTATCAATGACTCCATCTTTGTTGGAGTCAAACTCACGAAGGGCCTCAAAACCATTCTTGAATTTGCCGTCTTCTGCACCAAAAAGTTCATTGGCCTTTGTGATTTTACCATCGCCATCACGGTCAATCACGATGAATGCTCCTTTTGAACCCGCCTCTGGCCACATTGTTTTGCCCGTTGGATTCAATGGAAAGTCTACGTTCGCAGAAAACTGCGGGCGTGCATCGTCAAAGAACACCATTAAAGGAGAGAAGAAACCTCCGCAGAAACCAAATTCCCCGGGGAAGTAGGCCGCCACGTTATAAGTCTTTTTATCTTTAGATCCTGATGTGTAAACACTTGCCGACAGGTTGCCGGTATAACCGCGGTAATTAGCAATGTTACCACTACCATGATGAGTATTTACTTTATAGTAACCACTTTGATAGTCCGCATTTGTTGGAGTCCAATCAAACACCTGGCTAAATGACACTGACACCAGTTCCGCATCAATGCTTGCCGTGTTGATATTGCCGTTTTCATCCACAGTGACTGCGGACGCGATCGGCAAGTTAACACGCACCACGTTGCCCGTGATAGCACCTGTCGCGGTCAAGCCGATGGGATTCGAGATCTCGCTCGCTGGAATTGCTCGTGAATCCGTGATCCCCCCCTCTACAACTAGAGAGCCGGGATAAGGAATGATAAATTGCTTTTCAACTCCGTGGTCTTTCACCACTAATTTCATTTTTACTTTGGCAAGCGGTGAAATGGGATTGGTCACGTAGCGAAGATTGGTACCAAAACAACTGTTGGTCACAATGATATTGACACCCTCAAGATTGGAGCGAGTCACTTGTCCTGAAAGAACGACCCCTTGAAATCCCGCTGAAGCTCCAGCTCCTGAGTTTACAGTACCTGGATCACCAGCATAGGCCATCGAACCAATAGCAAGAGACGCTAAAGTCCACTTAAACATACAAGCCCCCTTAAAATCATTTCCCCTTGCGAACAATATTAAAGTAAATCACAGAGTCGTGGGGATCTTTCCGAGAAAACTCCACCTTCTCTATGTCTGAAGCAATCATTGCTCCACTCGAGAAGTTAGCTCCGTCGTACACACTCCGCCACAAATTTACTTTGTTGGTCTTACTGTCCTGTTCTACATAGTACTTTATAATTGAGACGGCCTTCAAGCGAACAAGAGGTGCGGCGCCTCCCATTGGCGGTATTTCTCTTAGGAACGAATCTTCACTATCAATTGTCTCATTCGGATACATGGGATTGGTTTTATCTAAGAAATTTGCCAGGGCAATCGGCACCAGTTTGGTTTCACCATCGCCTTGCACTACTCCTACAAAAATAGGAGATCTTGCGGGACGATTGTAATTCGGGCCGAAGGTTGTCATCTCGCGCACCATTGCGGGAGTATCCAACATCAGAATCACGCCCAGACTCCAGAATAACGGATTGGCACTCTTCACAGTGTTCTTGCCATTATTAACCTTATTCAATGAAATGAAATTCAAAGGTGCGGCGACATTGGGATCTTTAGGAATATAAGGAATGTTGTACGCCGCACTTGGCGTATACATCAAGGTCCCACCCAACTTGTCATTGACAACCATGAAGGAGAATTCCTTCTTTCCAGCTATTTGCAACGTAAGCGCTCTTGGCGAGGCATCCAAAGTCTTTGAATTTCGTTCAGAATCGAAAGCAAAGAATGCTAAGCCCTTATCATCTGCAACTAGCAGGTTGTTAAAGCTGGGTTCTGAGAGCTTGAGGTCCTTAAGCAACATGCGCTCGGCAATAATATTGTCTGTTTTATCTTCAATTTCATTCGTAATCTGCGTTTGAGTTTTTGCAGAAAAAACAAAGAAAGAAGCCGCTACCATTCCCACGATGGACATCAAAGCCACACCGACAAGAATTTCAGAAAGCGTAAAGCCTTTCTGGTTCAGAGATAATTTTGAGTTTTGCAATTGATGTAACTTCATTGTGCATTCACCACAAACTGATAATCAAGATAGCCATAGCCACCAACGGCGGTGGGCTTTCCCTCTTCCGTCTGCTGCCCCTGAGCCCAATCTTTATGACTCATACGAACTGTCACTAGATAAAGACCCTTCAAATTTGGATACGCTTGAATCACGAAGCCATAACGGCCTGGGCAACTGGGACATACAGCCGCTGTGGAAAGAGTTCCGTTTCCCCAAGCCATTGGCAATTTATCAACTGCCAAAGCCCGATCGCGTTCTTCATCGCTCGTGCCATAATTGATTTGATACATACGCACATTCGGTCGAATGTTCTCGATCACGTCATTGATTTGCTTATATAAAGAGTTCTTTGTACCGCTGTCTTTAGCGACCTTTCTCATCCCCATCATACCCGAGATAAAAAATGATCCCACCAGAGTGAGCATCGCCAATCCCAACATCGCTTCAAGAATTGAGAAACCTTTGTTGTTCAACTTCATATTCCTGAATCCCTTGAAACTTCTAACACAAAGAAACGCACCATGCGGTTCTTACACATATGCGAACTGACTCCTGGAACTGCTCCACAATCTGGATCCACCGTTGTCCAGCGGAACGGATCGGCCTTCGAGCGCAAAGAAATCGCATTGCAACGATACAAGTTCGAAAGATCCGTGATCGAAGGACTTGGATGCCAAACCGGGAAGCGATTGATTTGAGTACAATCCGCGTTATTTTGCCCTTTCAAAATACCCACTTGGCGCAACTCATAGGTTGCTTGAGGATGATAGATCGTACTCCAGCGAATTCCGGCCTGATAAGCTGAATCATCAATTTCCAAACCATTCACCGCTATAATAGAACCAATAATTCTTAATGCTGTCGAACGACTTTGAATAATCAGCTTGTCACACACCAAGAAACCACTGACAAAATCAGCCTGCGCCGTGATGATGCAATTCTTAGCCATCGACTGCACAACAAAAGTCGCCGTGCCCGCCGATTTAGAAGCATTCGTTCCATTAAATACATAGTCCGTACGTGAATCATACGTATTGGTAAACGACCAAGAGTTTCGAGCCGTGCCCGTGAAATTCGTACCCCAATCCGCGCCACCGAAGGCCGTCGAAGAACTGGTCCCTTGGGTCGCACAGGCTTTTTCTAGATCTTGATTGATATCACCAACTGGCAAGTCACCTTTCGAATTACCGTAATTATCTGAAACACTGTTGTAGGCCACAAAGCCATTGCCACCGCGTTTAAAATTTAAATAACCATTGGTCTTAATTAAAAATTCTGGACGAAGAGAGTTCTCACGATCATAAGAAACGTCATAGGCTTGCAAATAGACAGAAACATCCTTGGGATTCCCCATACCGTCCACTAACAGCTCGCCATTCTCGAATTCGACGTGGAAATCTTTGAAGGTTGGATTGGTGCTATCAGGATTTGGTACATCGACCGACAATTTAATTTTCGGTTGAATAGTTGAATCCGCTTCAACCTTGGTCAGACGAGTTTGATACTCATCCATTTTAGCTTTGGCATCCGCAAGTTCTTTGTCTTTGATCGCTTTACTTGCCTTGTATTGATCTAAACGATTGTTGGCACGATCCAAGTCAGCCGAAATGCTGGCGATGCGGTTTTTATCTTGGGGATTTTTAGCCTGCTCCGCCGCAAGACTCGCCTGTTCATCCGCCACATCTCGTTCCGCATTGGCAATCTGAGCATCTAATCTGGCAACTTCTGGAGTCAACCGATCACGATTTGCTTGGGCATCACTCAATTGGCGACTGATGGATTGCTTCAAGGCCGATAAATCAATTTTAGGCTCTAACGTCACGGAGCCGTTCTCTGGAATAGAGCCGTCGACTTGCAATCCGTTGAACTTCAAACGGTATTTAGAAATCGCTCCCGTTTTTTCTTTGTTTTTGAAATCAAAATTATAGCGCACTAATCCCGAAGATGGGCTTGCAGTCGGACCTGAAATTTCATTTCTTTGACGAGTGAACACGTTCCCATCTGTCAGACCCAAGCGATAGTCAAACTTTGAATCTGTCTGCTTCGTGATCACGCCACGAAGAGTACTGGACAAAGTTTTACGAAGATCCGTCATCGCCAAGGTTCTATCAATACACTGTTGCATCAAGCTTTTATCGACGGCGCTATTAGCTTGTTTGCCTGAAAGATTATCCAATCCTCCGTCACGTCCCCCATCAACATCGACGCCTTTTCTAAAGCCGCCAAACTCTCCAATGTTATACCAAAACTGGTCGGACACTCCGCCCGCAGTTCCTGGAACGAATTCTTTTCCTTCACGCACGACTGTGCCATCACCCAAGATCACTTTCTCATTGAAAGAAACCGGAGTATAAGCGCCGTCTTGAGAATCACTCGCCGCCGCTTTGGCCAAATGAATGTTGCCATTAATATAAACCGGACTGTCGAAGACAATCCCTTGATAAGATTTAATAGCATTCTTTGAATCGAACTTCTTAAAATAAGAATCTCCCAAGGATAAAGAGCTACCAGAGGCCGTATCCAAATGAAGATTATTGGCCACAAGCAAAGCAAAGCTGCCCACCTCGCGGGGATAAACTCCCACAAAGGAAGTCGCCTCAAGACGACTGCTTCCCACTGTGATCACGGCTCCTTTGTCGTCCAAGAGCTTCACATTCACACGCAAATATACTTCGCGACCGTATTCTGGAATCAACGATTGAGTATTTCTGCTAATTTCAACACTGAATGACGAAACCTTATAGCCCTTCAGATCAGAAACAATTTTATAAATTGGATGAAGGGTTGAGAAATTCGCAATCGGGATGGTTGCACTGATGACTTGATTCTCAAGCAACTTCTGGGCGTTCGGATAACCCATCGCCCCCAAGAAATCCGCTGTTTCTTTTTTCATCAGAATACGTTCGATGGAACGCGGATGAGATAAAATCTCTTGCGTGGTTGGATTAGCACCCTTGCCACAATTTTCAGGCATCCACGAGTCTGAAAAACACCAACGTTGTTTAACACCTAGCAAAGTGAAATCCAGCATGGAGTGCAGAGCTAAACGAGTGGTGATGATAGAAGCCGATTTAGTAACTTGCTGTCTGTTCTTGATCACTGTCGGTGCCAAGAAATAAATCATGATTCCGACAAAACCAATGGCTAATAGCGCCTGAATAAAGGCGCTGCCCTGTTGCGATGAACGCGACGAAATAGGTGCTCGTTCAAGAGGTGATTTCATTCGGGGAACTCCTATAAGTTCTTTCGACACAAAACCACGGGACCTTAACTAAAAAACGCCCATTCATCTCAAAGTGAGACGCTTTACTTCGCTTTTCCTTGGTTTGCCACAGCTTCCATTGCAGCTTTGACTTCTTCGGGGTCCCCAATGAACTCTTTTTTGATAACTTTCAGATCCTTATCTAACTCATACATTAGAGGAATACCGGTCGGCATATTCACCGCCATGATTTCATCCGGAGTCATGTTCTCAAGATATTGAATCAACGCTCGCAAGCTGTTTCCATGGGCGACGATGAGTACTTTTTCTCCCGACTTGATCTTCGGAGCAATCGTGTCGTTCCACAACGGCAGGAATCTAGCGACGGTGTCTTTCAAGGACTCTTGGCTAGGAAGAAGTTTTGGGTTCACGTGCTTATAACGCGGATCATGGGTTGGATGACGAGGATCTGTCGTTTCCATTGGAGGAGGTGGAATGTCATAGCTACGACGCCAAATCTTAACTTGCTCCTCGCCATGACGAGCCGCAGTCTCTGACTTATTCAAACCCTGCAGGGCTCCGTAGTGCCTTTCATTCAAACGCCAGTCTTTGTGGACAGGAAGCCACACCTGATCGACTTGATCGAGGACAAAATCCAGAGTTTTAATCGCTCTTTTCAGAACGCTGGTATAAGCAATGTCAAAAGTGAAGCCTTTTTCAGCCAAAGACTTGCCGCCCTTTAGAGCTTCCGCTCGACCTTTCTCAGAAAGATCTACGTCTTGCCAGCCCGTGAAGCGATTCTCCTGGTTCCACACACTCTCACCGTGTCTAATTAGCACCAACTTATACACGCTTAAACTCCTTCAATTCCTCTTAGATTAGAGCTATCATGACAGGGCTTTCTGAGAATATCAAAACTCTTGATTTTGCTATGCATTAACAAGTTACAAAGTCCCGAGTTTTTGAAAAAACTAAGTACGACACGAAATTACTAAAAGTGATTTCAAAAGCACCAAATGCAAGGCGTGAGGAGGAAGGCGTACTGTAAGTACGTCGACGACGAACAACGCAGTCAGTTGGTGGTTTTCAAATCACTCCCGGCAGATACGAGGAACTTGTGAATAATAATGGGATTAATAGTTCTAATCTTGAGTACATTGAACAGCTCTACGCTGATTTCAAAGTGAAACCTGATTCACTTGCAGCAGAATGGAGAAGTTTTTTTGAAGGCGTCGAGTTTGCCCAAGAAGGTAAATTCGGAATGTCTGACAAAGAACTTTCTGTCTACCAACTCATTCAAGCTTACAGCGCAAACGGACATCTTGAAGCGGATTTGAATCCTCTCTATGCTCCTCAAGCCAATGAAGCCTTGGCTTTGAAAACTTTCAATCTTTCTGACAAAGATCTAACGGCGAAATTCCAAATCGGTTCTTTGGTTGGAAAAGCCAATGCATCTTTGGCTGATATCATCGCTCACTTGAAAAAAACTTACTGCGGTAAGATTGCTTTGCAAGCAGCTGATGCTGCTCCAGCAGAAGTGAAATGGTTGACTCAAGAATTTGAAGGTTCTGCTTTCAAACTTTCTGTTGAAGAAAAACAAACGGCTCTGACTTCTTTGACGAAGGCAGAAACTCTTGAAAAGTTCGTGCACACTCGTTACGTGGGAACAAAGCGTTTCTCTGTCGAAGGTGCGGATTCAATGCTTCCGATGATGGACACCTTGGTTAGCAAAGGTTCTGCCAACGGAGTAAAAGAAATGTTCGTCGGCATGGCCCATCGTGGTCGCGTGAACATGCTTGTGAACTTCTTCGGCAAAAGCGAAGAATATGTCTTCGGTGACTTCAATGGTCCTTTGGAACTTGAAAAGCCAGTTGAAGACTTCGATAACGACGTAAAATATCACTTGGGTTATAAAGTTGAAAAGAAAACCGCTACGGGTTCTTTGAAAGCCACTATGGCTTACAACCCTTCCCACTTGGAAACTGTAAACGCTGTGGCTTTGGGAATGGCCCGCGCCGCTCAAGATAAAAATGGCGCCGACAGAAAATCTGTAGTGACTGTTTTGATTCACGGTGACGCCGCTTTTGCTGGTCAAGGCATCATCCAAGAGACCATGCAACTCGCTGGAGTGAAACCTCACACTACTGGCGGAACAGTTCATATCGTGGTCGACAACCAAGTGGGCTTTACAACAAGTGGTAAAGACACTCGTTCAACTGGTTATGCTTCGGATTCTGCGAAAATGACTTTCACGCCGGTTCTTCACTGTAACGGTGACGATGTTGAGTCTTGCGTTCGGGCAGCTGATATCGCAATCCGCTACCGTCAACAATTTGGCAAAGACATCTTGATCAACTTCATCTGTTACCGCAAATACGGTCACAATGAAGGCGACGAGCCTGCCTTCACTCAACCGTTGATGTACGATCTTATTAAAGCTCACGCGACTGTACGCGAACTTTATGTGAAAAAATTGACAGCTGAAAACAGCGTCGATCAAAAAACGGCTGATGATCTTTACCAAGCGGCGATGGATCGTCTTCAAAAAATTTACGAAGACACTAAGAAATCTCCTCCGAAGCTTAAGAATTTTAAATTCGAAGGCAACTGGGCAGGTCTTCGCAAAGGTGTTGAAACGGATATGGAAAAACCATCCGATACAACTTTCGATCTTGCGAAGCTAAAACAAATTGGCGAAAAGATCGGTTCTTATCCGGCTGACTTCACTCCACATCCAAAATTGATCAAACTTCTGGAAGCTCGTAAAAACATGGGCGCTGGTAAAGAAATGATCGACTGGGGTATGGGTGAGCTTCTGGCTTACGGTTCTTTGCTGTCTGAAGGAACTTCGGTTCGTTTGACAGGTGAAGACTGCGTGCGTGGTACTTTCACTCACCGTCATGCGGGTATGTACGATGTTAAAACTAACAAGTGCTACTTCCCTCTTGCTGACACCAATCCAAAAGCTCAATTGCTTGTCGCTGAGTCTATTCTTTCAGAATACGGCGTGATGGGTTACGAATATGGCTACTCCACTCAAGACCCATCAAGTCTTGTGATGTGGGAGGCGCAATTCGGAGACTTCGTTAACGGAGCACAAATCATCCTGGATCAATACTTGGCTGCTGCTGAATCAAAATGGCAGCAAATGTCTGGCTTGGTTCTTCTGCTTCCTCATGGATATGAAGGACAAGGCCCAGAGCACAGCTCTGCTCGTCTTGAGCGCTTCTTGCAAAGCTGCGCTTTGTACAACATGCAGGTTGTGAACTTAACAACTCCGGCGCAGATCTATCACGCACTTCGCCGGCAAGTTCGTAGAGATTTCAGAAAACCACTTGTGGTAATGACTCCGAAATCTTTGCTCAGACATCCTCGCGCTGTTTCTTCTATCGAAGACCTTGCAAAAGGTTCTTTCCAAGAAGTGATCGCCGATACTGTTGATAAATCAAAAGTGGATACCGTGGTGTTTGTTTCCGGCAAACTTTACTATGAGCTTTTGGAAGAAAGAGAAAAATCTAAAAAGGAAAACATCGCTCTAGTTCGTCTTGAGCAGCTTTATCCTTTCCCTGCAAAACAAGTCACCGAGGTCTTGAAGTCATACTCTAAGGCTAAGACTTTGATTTGGGCGCAAGAAGAACCTAAAAACATGGGTGCCTTCCAAAACGTCTACTTCAAGTTTGTTGATGTTGTTCAAAAAGCAGGTTTGCAACTTCGTTTTGAGTACGCGGGTCGCCCAGAGAAGGCTTCTCCAGCGGTGGGTTCAATCCACAGACACAAAATTGAACAAGCAGAGATCATCAAGAGCATTTTTAATTAATATTAGAACTCTGACTCTTCAAAGTCAGAGTCAACCTACGACGGCGAAGCCGGCATGTAGACAGCGAAGGGCGTTCCATCATGAAACAAGAGATTAAGGTTCCCGCAGTTGGTGAATCGATTACTGAAGCCACTATTGGCAGCTGGACAAAAAAATCCGGCGACTTCGTAAAACGCAACGAAGTTTTGATGCTTCTTGAAACTGACAAAGCCAGTGTTGAAGTGGTTGCAGAAAATGACGGCGTTTTGACGATCATTCCAGGCAGCGAAGCCGGAGCGGTTGTACAAATCGGCGCAACAGTAGCAACACTTGATACAGATGCAAAACCTGCTGCGGGCGCAGCGGCTCCTGCCGCTGAAGCTCCAAAAGCAGCGCAACCGACAGCTGCCCCGGCTCAAGCAGCAGCTTCAAGCGAAGCTTCACAACATCTTTCACCAGCGGTGCAAAGAATCGTCACTGAAAACAAAATTGATCCTTCAACAGTACAAGGCACTGGCAAAGACGGTCGCCTAACTAAAGGTGATGTTCTTGGTGCTCCAGCAGGCTCTTCAGCCTCATCCGCTGATGCTTCTGCTGGTAAGCCAGCTCCGGCTAAAGCTGCAGCTCCAGTTGTGACTCCAGTTGCAACGGGTCCTTCGAAACAAGGAGATAAAAAACTTGTTCCGATGACAACTATCCGCAAACGTATCGCAGAAAAATTGAAAGAAGCGCAAAATACAGCGGCTCTTTTGACAACTTTCAACGAAATTGACATGAGCAAAGTCATGGAACTTCGTGCGAAGTACAAAGACAAATTCAAAGAGAAATTCGGCTTGAATCTAGGCTTCAACGGTTTCTTCGTGAAAGCTTCTGTTGAGGCTTTGAAAGCCTTCCCTGCTGTGAATGCATGGATTGTTGGAACTGATATCGAATACCATAACTACTTTAACATCGGCATTGCGGTCTCTACTGAAAAGGGCCTTATGGTTCCTAACGTGAAAGACGCCGACACATTGTCATTGGCTGGCATCGAGATCGCAGTTCGCGATTTGGCGACCAAGGGGCGCGATGGAAAAATCTCTCCAAACGATTTGGGCGGAGGCACTTTCTCTATCACGAATGGTGGCGTATTTGGTTCACTTCTTTCGACTCCTATCGTAAATGCTCCTCAGTCTGCGATCCTGGGCCTTCATAAAATCCAAGACCGCCCCATGGCGATCAATGGTAAAGTTGAAATTCGCCCAATGATGTACGTGGCTTTGACTTACGATCACAGAATCGTCGATGGCAAAGAAGCGGTCAGCTTCCTAGTTAAAGTGAAAGAACTTATTGAGGACCCAGAAAGACTTCTTCTTGAAGTGTAGTTTGCGGATTCAAATGGATCAAAAGCCCGGAAATTACCGGGCTTTTTTTTGCTTTCTCCATAGTGTCTATTTTGTTTACAGGAATATTCTACTCAAATTACCTTACAAATTAGCAAGCCCCTTTCCTACCAGCCAGCAATCTATTACAAATAAGTTTCCGCCTCGGGTTGCTAGGTCTTTTCAGTTTTGCTCATAGGATATTTTTGGTTATGGAATTACAAACACAACGAATTCAAAACGACGCTCAACTGTCGCAATATCGCAGTGACCTTGAAGAGCTCTCGGCACTGTTAGCCTGTTTTGGCTATCGCATCTATCCCTATCGCGACTCAAGCCTACTCGATTTCCAAGGCCTTTCCTCTAATCAAAAAAACGACGTCAGCAAAGCTCTCGATGCCTACCTACAAACCTTAAAATCAGAATATCTCAATGGTGAGTTTTCGGCCGAAAGATTTGTACTTCAGTTTCTTTTCCGCATGGGTATCGTGCCGTCTGCAGAAGTCTCTGACACTATTCGCAACGAAAAATACATTCAAATCTATAGCCGCGATCAACTGCAAATCTTCCGCAGTCTTAGCTGTTACGAACGCTGTTCATTCACCTTGGAACAACTCACCACACGACCATGGTTTGATTTGTGGACCCGCGATAGCTTATTTTATTATGCCTTATTTGGCCTAGCCTCCACGGCCCTTAAATTCATCAAATTTACAAAATTACGTCTCGATTTCCCCCATCACCGCGTGACGGAGCAAGAGTCCTTCGAAGGCCACTCTTTCGAGTATAAAATCAAAAGTCTTTCAGGACTAACCCGCCAAGGGAAACTGCAAGCCGCTCTTCTTATCGAAGACTGGAAGTTCTAGTTCAAGCCATCTGACTAATGCACGTCTCCGCGTGACTACCTCTCGTTAGATCCTTTTATAGAACAAGAGAGGGTCTCTTGTTCTATAGAGCCCTCCTGATCTTGAATCCCATTCATTGAGGCCACGCGTCTAAAGGCTGGTGTGGGAAAACCACACTTAGCACAAAGCAGTGATTCCCTTCACAAACACCGCCACAGAACAAGCTACTTAGTGACCACGGGGGCTATAATATCGTATATATTTATTGAGCTTATTTTCTTCAAAGGACTTCTTCATGGCAGACAATCAATTTGATCTTATTGTTATCGGTTCAGGCCCTGGTGGTTATGTGGGTGCGATTCGCGCCGCTCAACTTGGTCTTAAAACAGCAGTTATCGAAAAAGACAAAACTTTCGGTGGAACTTGCTTAAATGTAGGATGCATTCCTTCAAAAGCATTGCTTGAAAGTTCTGAACATTATCAAGCTGTGCAACACGACTTGGCTGCCCACGGAGTGAAAGTTTCTAAATTTGAACTAGATCTTCCGACAATGTTGGCCCGTAAAGACAAAGTCGTAAAACAAAATACAGAAGGCATCACCTTCTTATTTAAGAAAAATAAAATCACTTCTTTCAACGGCTTTGGTAAAATCCTTGGCGCAGGTAAAGTAGAAGTGAAAGGCGCTGACGGCAACACTCAAGTATTGACGACAAAATCAATCATCATCGCGACAGGATCTATTCCTGTGGAGCTTCCTTTCTTGAAGTTCGATGAAAAAAGAATCGTGTCAAACACCGGTGCTTTGATCATCCCTGAGGTTCCTAAAAAAATGATCGTTGTCGGTGGCGGAGTTATCGGCCTTGAGCTGGGATCTGTTTGGCAGCGTCTTGGCGCTGAAGTAACAGTTATTGAATACACAGCTCGCCTTGGTGGCACAACGGATCAAGACTGCATGAACGTTCTTAAAAAGAACTTGGAAAAAGAAGGCATGAAGTTCCTTCTTTCTACAAAAGTGACAGGATCTAAAGTTGTTGCTGATGGTGTTGAAGTAACCTACGAAGCTTTGGCAGATGGAAAAGCGACAACAACAAAAGCAGATGTGGTTCTTGTAGCTACTGGTCGCAAGCCGTTCTCTACGGGTTTAGGCTGTGAAGAAGTAGGCATTCAAAAAGATCCTCAGGGTCGCGTTGTTATCGATAAACATTTCCAAACAACAGTTCCTGGCATCTATGCCATTGGCGATGTTGTTCAAGGACCTATGCTGGCACATAAAGCGGAAGAAGAAGGCGTTGCCTTGGCGGAAATGCTTGCTGGTGGCGCTGGTCATGTGAATTACGACACAGTTCCAGGCGTTATCTATACTCACCCTGAAGTTTCAAACGTTGGTCTTAGTGAAGAACAAGCGAAAGAAAAAGGAATTGAAATCAATGTTGGAAAATTCCCTTTCCTTGCAAACGGTCGTGCCCGCGCAAAAGGTTTCACTGAGGGCTTCGTAAAGATCATTGCTGACAAGAAGACAGACAAAATTCTAGGTGCTCACATGGTAGGACCTGGAGTTTCTGAATTGATTCACGAAGTGATCGTGTGCATGGAGTTCGGTGGTAGCAGCGAGGATCTTGCGAGATCATTCCACGCCCACCCGACTTTAAGTGAAGTGGTTCGCGAAGCAGCTTTGGCTGTTGAAAAACGCGCCCGTCAGATGTAATTGAAATTTAAAAAGTAAATAAAAAAGCCCAGCAGAGATACTGGGCTTTTTTATTTGTATTTATTAAGCATTAGAAATTGCTGATTCTGTCAGCCAATTCAGGATAATCCACGAATGGATTTCTGTTACCTTGAATTTTCATGATCGCATCGTTGCGACGAACTTCTTCCTCATCAACAGGATCTTCTTTGTTCCATTTGCGAAGAGTCGCTTCTTGGCGTTCGCTGATTGGAAGACTGTAACGGACAGAGAAATAGAACAACGCGCGGGCTACATTTCCTCTATGCTCTTTTGGTGGTTCAAAAACTTCAGCTCCACCGCCAGCAGGTGTTCCAGTGCGAGATACCGGGCATTTCAAAATTTTTGAATCCTTCACAACTTCACCGAACTCATTGTTGCCACGGACAGAATTCATTTTATTGTCTGCTGGATACAAGTGATGAAGATCTGATTTTTGCATCGCTGAATTGAAGCGGCCAGAGAAACGGCTTTGCGGCCATGTGTGCTCTGTATTCAAGATATTGCCGTCAGGAATTGTGTTTGGAGCTGGAGGATTGCTTGCGAAATCCTTAGATGTTTTGTAACCACCACAATAAACGTCTGGAATCGCATAACCGTTACCATCTTGTACTAGATAATAAACGCCCATCATAAAGATACGAGCGCGGTCATATCCCAAAGAAATATGTTGGTAGCAACCTTGGCCAGAGCAGTTGCCAGAAACTTGATCGTAAGTTCCAGAAACCACTTTGTGAGAGCTGCGAAGAACCGTTTGCAATCTGCTCACAAGTTCGTCGTTCGAAACGCCTGTCGCTAAGTCACGATAGAATTCTTCACCATAATAGGGAATTTCTTGAGAAGAGAGAGCAGCATGGCCCGCACTTGAGATTAGAACCGAGAACAACACGAGAACTGACAAGAACATTGCCTTCATATTAACCCTCCATAGACAGGCATTTTCTGGTGCCTGGTAGAAACGCCGCGCCTTATTAGCGGCATATACGGAAACTCCCGGAAGTTATTCTATGGATTGTGTTGAAGTAGCAACAATAAAAAGTCTTTTAGCCAAATTCGAACAAAAAATCGCGCGCCGCGCATGTTAAATAAAATATGAAAGCTTATTTACAAAGCGCCTGAAGAGCCGTCCAACCGGGCTTCACAGCGGGTTCTGTAGGTGTGTCATCTGCCGTTGGATCAAACTCATTCAAAAGATCTGCTTCGTATTTAGCACAATCTTTCTTCTTAAATTCTTTTTCTTCGGGAATACCGCCAAAAACTGACATGACTAGATCCATATAGGCTTCATCTTGCGCGCCCTGTGGATTTGAATTTTCGCGCAAAGAGATAATTTGATCTTCAGCACGACCAAGCAATTTAAACTTTTCTTTCGTTGTTTTCGCAACGACGATTTCTTTCTCCATCAATTCCGTCAAGCTTTCAGCTTGTTTACGAACCGAGCGGCCACTCGTCACAGGAATCTCTTTCTTGCCGGCCAAGCTCACTGAAGAAACCATTGAAGTCAGGAACATCGCTGCACCCAGGGTAACAATAAATTGAGTTCTAGTTTTTGACAGTGCCATAGCGCCCTCCGAACACCCTCAATATTATTCAGAGGCTCTTACAATTCAATACGCACCAGCCCGAGAGACCAGGCCAGTTCATGCCGCTCATAAGTCTAGAGATTCAATCTGGGACTACTCGCATATTTTTAAGCTTGTTACCGTTAATAAAGAACGTTTTGAGGGGAACAACATGAAAACACTTGCACTTGCTTCTGTCTTATTTCTTACACAATTTTCACATGCCGCAGAAAAAATAAATCTTCTTTGCATGACTGAAATTCCAACAACATCTTTCGTAGTTCGCGATGTCGAGGAAAACACAGTCGTCGAAGTCTTCCACCACAACGGCACGAAGTACATGCCGATCTTTGACGGCGTCGCAACTCCGAACGATGTGCCGACATTGGTACAGAAAGCCCAGATCCTTTCCGATCTTGGAAACTACATGCGTTTTGAATGGCCCCGCGAAAAATGCAAAAAACAAGAAGATCTAGTTTCTGAATGCTTCGGCTCCACAGAGGTGCAAGATCTTTACGGACATAAAGTAAAGGCTTGGCTCTTTGACAGCTCTCTTTTGATGGAAAAATCTTTGGCTGGTAAATTCAACTCTTACAAAGTGACTTTGAATCTGGATGTGGATGGTCAATCTCTCAGCATCCCGATGAAATATGACGTGAGTGAGTGCACTGATCAATTGACCATGAGAGCCTCACTCCCCGTTCCTAACAAGAAGCACTAGAACTTCAAGTACTTCCCAGGAGTGCAAACTCCTTCGCCCATGGCTTTTTCTAGGTCCTTATACTTCGTCGCGAGGAAGCTCAAATAACCCGGAGCTCCTCCCGTACGTTTGTCTGTAGCAATTCTATAAGCATGCATAATGCGCATAAACTCTGGCAAAGTCAGTGTTCCTGCCTTCGGGAATACTGATGACAGCAACTTTTGGCGCTGCAAATCCATCTTTGTCTTCAATGTTAAAGTCAAAGCGTCTTCTTGCTCTTTAGGAAGCTTCTTCTTCTCAATATCTGTCAGACTTTTCTGTGCCTCAACACGCAATGCTTTGTAGGTATTCACCGCGCTTTTCACATCCAACTTCAACTCACCCAAAACTTCCAAAGACTTCAAAGCCTTCTGATATTCATCCGGAGTTGAACCTAAGCCTCTCCAGAATGTCGGTGCGTTGGTCACAATGGCCCATTTGCCCGTGTCAGTATCCTGGAAGTTCACATCATTATCTGAAAGCTTGCGACCACTGGATTCTCGTTGATTAAGGTATTCCGCCACGAAATCACGGGGCGCTGAAATACCTGCATTGAATCCCAAGCCCATCAAAACTTGCTTCAAGACTTCTTGGTCCACGCGACCAGCCCCCAGACGACGGAAGCGTTCAACGAAGTCTCCACGTCCGATATAACCTTGATAAGCGACACCAGAAGTATACGGCTGACCTTGCAGAACATCTTCCCCTGCAGAGTAAGTAACGCCAGTTACATTTTTCAAGTTGTTGCGATAAAGCATCGCCATCGTCAAAATATTGCGCAAAGGATTTTCTGGCACCGACATGAACTGACAGCGATTTGCAGAGTCCCACACTTTAAAGCAAGTAGGGTCCGTGTCTTCAGAAGCACAAAGCTTCATGCCTTTAGGAATATTAAACGTGTAAGCTTTTGTCACGGCGGTGATGCGCTTGCAAGAAGGCTTATCAGACTTCTTCATTTCATTCACATACCACTTGAAACCTGAAGGATTGTTATCCTGACCGTTGTATCTTTCAAAAACGTCTTGTTTCAAAGCGCCTGAAGTCAACTGACCAACGCCGGCATCGAATCCACCGCCCAATGAGTTGATATGCAATCCACTCTCATTGAAAAGCTTTGGCAGAAGTTCTTTCATAGGAATGTTAAAGCACTCTGCCACATCAACCATAGAGTTATAAACGCTATTCACATAAGTTTCAGTCACACAAGGAGATTGAAAACCTTTGTCGCCATATTTTCTTACCGGTGAGGAAATGTTAAATCCCTTTTCATCGCGGCACTGTGCTCGGAATGACATGGGTGTGGTCAAAGGCGCAAAGTTCTTCATAATATAAGTCACACACTGACGTGGAGGTTGACCCGAAACATCTCTGCGTGAGTTCTTAAAATCAGGAGCTAGCTGTTGAAGATCTTTTTCAAGATAAGTTCTGTCACTTCCACAAGATGCGGCAGTTTCAAACTCCACCGTTGAGGCCAACTCAGAAGTCCCTTCCGGGATGTTCGTGTTGTACTGCATTTGATAGTAACCAAATGCTGCGAAGCTTAGAAAACAGAATGTGTAAGCAATAAATGTACGACCTGAATTTTGCACTTCAGTCTCCTTGATCAATCTAATCAAAGACTTATCTGCTTTTATGCAGCAAAACTGAATGACCTTTGGTCTAGAACGACCGTCTTTTCTGGACTAAAAACCTAATTGGAAACACATTTTTTTCATCTAGAAGCTGTATGAGACAGCAAGAATGGCGTTGGTGCCACCCAGGAACCAAAAGATCGCCTTTGCATCATTATTAGACTCGTGGGTCGCACCGTATATATTGACGGTGGCGATAAGCGCATGGGTCGCCACGCGAATCCATTTGCGATGCTCACGCTCGACCTTCTCTTTTTCAAGATAACGTTGCAGGACTTTATTACGTTGGCTTAAGGAGAGGCCAGAGCCCTCCAACGCATAATAAAAAGAATCGTACTCATTCCCCGTCCAATAATAACTGGCACCCAGACCTATCGCGGCCAGTCCGATGGTTGAAGTGACAGCGAACATGCTTCGACTAAAAACTTCTTCGGCGGCGTAATATCCATAGACGCCCCCTACGGTCGCAACAGCTCCTGAGATCATATAGCTCAGCCCGAGCTTTTCATCTTCAGCGCGTTGCTCGACGACAAACTCTTTAAACTCTTTCCACTGAGCCACGCCATCATAATAGTCTTGTTTTTCTTTGGCCTCGCCCCAACTTGCTGCGAGCAGGAACAAACCCAAAATAAAAAAGCGCATCATAGTGTCACTCCAAACTGAATGAACACTCCACGCTCGTGATTCTCACTCCAGTAAGACAATCCACTGGTGAAATTTTTGAAGCCCACCAGGAAGCCCGCTGAATGATCGTATTCGGAAGCACTGACCACTGCTTGCAAAATTCCTAACTTATAGGAAATAGCGGCGCGCAGGGCATCTCGAATACTTTCAGTTTCAGAATTCATTGCGAACTGCAATCCCACCTCTAACAACCCTAAGGGAATCATGGGCTTGATGGATGCCCCCAGAAGACCTTCGGGCTTGATGGGGAACTGTTCGGTCTTACGACTGCTCACTCCCCACTGCGCCAGCATCACAGAAATTTGTGGCTGCCAGATGGCTTCTTCCCAGGCATAAAGAAAGCCTGGTTCTAAAAATATTAATTCTTGGGTTTTGGCAGAAAACAGATCTTGGGAGTTTTCCGCCAAAGCTTCACTGACGGCAAAGTATTCACCAATAAAGCGCACATGGCTGTAGCGCATTTGTAAACCTGCATAGAAATTATTTGAGACATAGCTAGCCAATTGAAACTTCACACTTTGTTGTTCGGCGGCGATAAAATCCACCGTTGGCAAAGATGGGTTTTCAATGTGGGAATATAAAATGATTCGATAAGGTTCAATGGAAGCGCCCCAGTTCGATGCTTGAAACGAAGCTTCGATGGAAGCCTCGGCCTGTGAGTAGTCACGGCGTGAGGCGATCTTCGCAACGTCTGCCTCGGTCGCCTGCCCGTTCAATAATCTTTCGGCTTCTTTGAGATAATCGACGTTGCTACCTAAAAAAAGATCTCCGTCAAAACGCGGATCGCGAGCTTTCGCGACAAAAGCGGGATTGCAAGGCAAGCCTCTTTCAACGCTGTCCATAGAGTAACAAGCACTCCCTAATGAGCGCGATAAGAATCGTGTGCTTCCATCACGCATAAAGGATGGCAACTCGATGGCCTGAACCCATAAAGAAAAACACAAAATCATGCTTAAGACCAAAAGTCTTAGAAGCATTGATCCTCCGAAGGAAGTGGTAAGGCTAAAGCTTGAGCACGAAGGCGTTCTAGATTCACACGGGCTTCATAAAATTCTTTTTTGGAAGGAAAGGCGCCTTCAAGATCCTGAGAAAACTGGGTCAGGCTTTCTAAAACACGCAACGCCCAATCCCAGTAAGGCTTCACTTCACGCATGCAGATCTGTCGGCGTTGCAGAAGGTTCCAATTGCGCAGTCCTTCTTCGATGGAAGATTTTAAAATCACTGCGTGCAAAGCTGCGCTATAAAGACGAACTCCGGGAACATCTTCCTGCTTCAGAATATTGACGGCTCTTTGCAAGTCTTCTCTAGCGCTTTGACTGACTGACGGAATCTTATTCCAAACCGCAGAGTACGTTCCCAGGCTATTCAAAAGATCTTTGGCTTGTTGGTCCAACGACATTCCCTTGAGACGAATTTGCAATTCGGGAGTCGTCGAATTTTTGGCAGTGACGAAGGCATAAATGGTTTCAATTTTGACGCCAGCTCGAGCGGCGTACGCGGAAGCCCATGCAAGCTTCACCTGATAGTGCGGATCTTTTTCTGCAAGATCTGCGAAGTACTGAATCGCTTCATCATACTGTCGATGATCTAACATCGCAAAACCCTTGCTAAGAGCAGATTCACGGGTTGCTGGTTGTTCCTTTGAAGAACATGAGAGCGCCGATAAAAGTAAGACAATGTAAGATAGAAACAGGGTTTTTCGCACAACGTTATACATAGAGGCGGGATCATAATGCTGCGCGCAGCTTTTTTCGAGAGTGCGCAGAGCGAAATATACTAATTTCATTGATTCTTACACACTCGCAACTTAACCCTCCTGTCGTGTAATACTTCTAAGGAGAGTGACATGTTTCGTTCCTTCATTTTGGCTTTTGCGTTGATCGTCGGCCTTGGCTTTAAAGCCGAAGCGGCTGTTTGGACTGAAGTTAATCAATGGTCTCCAGCGTGGGAGGCTCGCTTCACGGAGTGGGTTCGCACCTCATGGCAAGTAGACTTCTTCTCTCGTGCGACATTGCCAAATGGACAAAGCAATCCTTATGCGAATCTTCGCCTTGATTGCGCCGACACTGTTTACTCTATGAGAATTGTCTTCTCTTATGAGAATCGTCTGCCGTTTGTGGTCCAAGATCCGACAGCTTCAGGCAAAACTTTGTCTAATAAAATGAGCCGTTGGGATGGACAAAGCGAGACCGCACGTATGCGCGGCTTCTTGATTTTCATGTTCCAGACATTGAGCACTCGTTCACTTCCAAACGACACTTATCCAGTGGCGATCAGCCGTGATACAGTTCACTCTGGCGCTTTGATTTTGACAGTTGCCAAAAATCATCACTCATGGACTGTGAAAGAAATTTTACCTATCGGTGTGCCATTTTTGGTTTACAACTCGACGGTGGGTGCAGACTCTGGTTCTGGCTTGCAACAACGCCAATCTTGGCCAAATCCTGAGTGGGTGTTTGAAGAAAACTTCACGCCATCGGGCAATGCAGGATTCCGTTACTGGAGACCAGTGGAATTCTTGAATCAACCTGTTTGGAAAACTCCTGGCTACAGCGAAGAGCAATACAAAATTCCACTCGGAAAATGGGTTCGCACTGTTCAAGCTAAATTGGCTTTGCGCCAAGAAACTGACACTCAAATGATGAGTCGTATGTTGAATACAACTTGCGAAGATTTGACGGGTCGTGTGGCTGCGGTGAATGACGGTTTGAATTATTTGAAAAAGAACCCTAAGTGCATGGACTATGCAACTTACGATACTTACTCAACTCCAAATCGTGACCAACGTGCGTTCGATGATTTCGTTGCTCTAAGAAGAGCTTACCGTGAAATCTTGGCAGCAAATGGTGGCAATCAGCTATCTGCAGAGATGAAAGCACAACTTGCGAAGATCTACCCAATGATCCAATCGACAAGTGCTGCTGAAACTCAAAATATGACTGCTCAAGGTCTCACTGCGGCTTCAGTTTGTACGACAGAGTATCTTCCTGGAAAACGCATGGATGTGGCTGAGTTCAAACGCCGTATTTACGCGGGCCTCATCTCGAACAATCCACACGATGAAGGAGCTTACCGTTGGGGTGACCTTCGTGGACCTTCGCAGCGTGCAAAGTCATGTCAGTCATGGGATCCTTGGACTCCAGATCTGAATCAAAACTAAAAAGGAATTATGGGACCGATCAAATTTAAAACATGGATTACTGCGGTAGTTGTACTTTTTGTTTTGGGCGTTCTTGCTGACTATTATTTCCTGCACCTTTTGTTTAAAGAAAAACAGCAACAATTAAACGGCAGCGTTCCCGCTGCCGCTGTTGTTCACGACTCTGCAACGGACTCTGCTAATCCAGAGAAAACCGACGAGGATTCGATGAAAGAGAATCCTCCGCTTAAGACTGATGAGTCTGCGCCGGAGGCCGCTGCTGAAAAAGACACCTTTCTTCAGTCCCTTAAGACTTGTGCTCCTGAAATTGCGGCGCAAGCCATCGCGACACCTGAAGCTTTGATGGAGTACCTTCGCAAATCTATCGGCGTAAAAAACGAAGACGTCTCCGTCGAAAACTTCCACTTACTTTGGAAAGACGGATCAAAACGTCGTATTCATGTTGTTGCTTCTGACAATACCAATTCGAAAAGCAAAAAAGAAATTCGTCTCTTCACCGTCGATGCCGAAGGTTATCCTGATCCGGTTCCTTTAAAAGGCACAGAAACGTTGGAATCTCTTTTGGCTATGGGGCAAGTTCAAGAACACGAAGTGAAGTCACAACTTGTTTTAAAAGATGGCGGTTCCGTCAGCCTTGAAACACATGGCAATCAGGTATTCGAATTTCAGTACACACATCAGAACAAGATTTTGTCTTGCCGTCTTAAAGATTGCCAGTGCCCTTAAGACCAAGGTCTAGGCCAATATTAATTTCCAGTCACAATATTTCAAAGTACAGACCCTCTGCTAGAATTGTTTACAGAGGGGGTCCAAATGCAAAAGAATGGTTCTTTTTTGCACGATAGAAGTCTGTGGATTTACTACGCCCTTTTTCTATCTGGCTCTTTGGTATTGGTTTATCAAGCCATTCCTCTGACTCTCATCGGGGACTCTGTCAATTTTCTTTGTCTACTTTTTTTACTCAACGGTTTGCATGTCCATCGCTTTGTGAACATTATTGAAAATTCGATTCTGGTGACCATGGGCTATATACTTCCCCTGCTCATTCGAAATTCTTTGAAGCTGACCTATGCAGAGGCTCCGTCGATTTTAGATTTCGCAAAACTTGCCATGGTTTCCAGTTTGACGACGATGGCGTTAGGGGCCGTCTTCACCACGGTGGGATTTTTGCTTAAGCACTTCAGTAAGAAAGCGCTGCGCGCGGGTCGCAGCCGCATCACAACTTCAAATATCACGGAAGACTAAAAAACTGCACCACTAGGAGCTAAAACCTCTAACGATCGCTCTGGCAGTTAGTGATGACTATCAGATCTTAGGAGTTCAAGTGGGAACGATTCCAGCCAAAGGGCATTTAGCTGGGATCGCTTTAAAGAAGTACGGGCATAGGAAGAATGAGTCTTTAGCTAAAACTAAAGCATTACTCTCTCAGGTCGCAGGGCAACTTATGACTCCGGTTACTTTGATAAAATCAGACGCTAAACCTTCTTACAAAAGCTTAGTAACGAAGATCTTCCCAGGTATCACCTACGAACAGTATCTTTCAAGATCCAACAAAGAGAAACGTAGAGAGCAAAAGTATCTAAAGTCAGAAAAGCACATCCACGATCCACTCTTTGAAGTGAATCACGTCTGTGCTGTCTTAAGAGATCATATCAAACGACTCACCAGAAAAAGTTGGTGCACAACTAAGATAAAACAACATCTAGAGCTAAGCCTTTATCTCTACATCGCAAAGAAGAATGAATACAGCTTCAATTGATTGGGGATAATTGCAAAATTTGGTGAAGAGATAAGCTTTTGCTGATCGAAGTTCGGCCTCTGCCGACGCCACGATGACGTGAACCGAGCGAAGCTCGGCGGCAGTTGAGCCTGGATGGCGTGCCGAACGCAGCATCAGCAAAAGCTTAACTCTTCACCAAATCCCCGCATTTAGCACCACACTAATGGCGCAGTTTAGAAGACTAAGCCGCAACTAGTCTCCTGTTGAGCCACGAATTTGGGCTTCTTGAAAACGATTTTGTTCTTCCATCACCAATCTTGTGAGTTCTTTTTTTAAATCATTGAATTTTGTATCTGTCGGATTTCTTGGGCGCGCAATATCTACAGTGATGTCTTTTTTGACGGTGCCCGGGCGATATGTCATCACCACTATACGGTCTGCCAAATAAATGGCTTCTTCCATACTATGGGTCACAAACACCACGGTCTTTTTAGTTTCACTCCAGATCTTCACCAACTCATCTTGCAGGCTTCGACGAGTTAACGCATCCAAAGCTCCGAAAGGTTCATCCATCAGCATGATCGGTGGATCTAGAGCCAACACACGGGCAATCGCCACACGCTGTCTCATCCCGCCGGAAAGATCTTTCGGAAATCGTTGGCGAAACTCTGTCAGTTTTAGTTTCCCCAGAAGCTCTGTCAGCTTAGCTTCGATCTTCGCAGGATCTTCTTTGCGAATTTTCAAACCAAAAACAATATTGTCTTCAACAGTCATCCAGGGAAACAAAGCGTACTCTTGAAAAACCATGCCTCGATCCGGGCCTGGATCGGTCACAGTTGTACCATGCACGCGGATATCCCCTTGTGTTGGCAAAGAGAAACCAGCGATAGCATTTAAGAGCGTGCTCTTGCCACAACCTGAAGGTCCCAGCAAACAAACAAACTCTCCGTCTTGAATTGAAAAATTAATATCTTTCAAGGCAACGACATCCTGTTGCTCTGCTGTTTTAAAAACTTTATGAACGTGGTCGATATCAATTTGAATATTTCCAGCCATTACTCAAGACCTCGGTGCCAGCGTAGCAAATGATTGTTTAAACGATCGACCGCTGTATCGATGGCCAATCCCAAAAGTCCTATGGAGAACATTCCCGCAATAATTTTATCAGACCAGAAATACTCGCGAGCTTCCAAAATGCGATAACCTAAACCACTGTTCACCGCAATCATCTCTGCCACGATCATACAAATGAAACCCGTGCCAATACCGATGCGCATACCACTCAAGATATAGGGCATCGCCGCTGGCACCATGATTTTCGTAAACATGGTGTAAGAACCTGCACCCATGTTGCGAGCCGCACGAACATAAATATTATCTACGGACCGCACCCCAACAATCGTGTTCATCAAGATGGGGAAGAAAGCTCCGAGGGCAATCAAGAAAATCGCCGGAGGATTGCCCAAGCCAAACCACAAAATTGATAACGGAATGTAAGCAATCGGTGGAATCGGACGAAGCACTTGAATCAAAGGATTGAAATAGTCATAACCTTTTTTGCTTGAGCCCATCAATAGCCCCAAAGGCAAGGCTAAGACAGCTCCGATAATGAAACCCACGGCCACTCTGTAAAAGCTCGCCAAGGTGTCGTGGATGAGTTCACCTGAAAACACCCACGTCAAATAAGATCCCTCTTCAGGATTGTAAGGCTGCAGCGGCATAAGGTAATGATACCATCGCACCAACACCGCAGAAGGAGAAGGCAACACCTGAGGGTTCACCCAACCCACGCGCACTACAATTTCCCAGACAATCACTGCGATTGCTGGCACCAAAATACCTTTTAGTCGGCTAAGCCAAACACTGCCCTGCATGATCAACCTACTTTACGCCTAAAGCTTTTTTTGCTTCAGCAAGCAAATCCAATTTTACCCAATCCGCTGCTTTTGGCGGATTCTGCATACGACCGACTCCGTATTTCTGCATAAAATCTGTTGTTATTTGAATGTGATCTACTGTGAGGTCATAAGTGTAAGGAGAATTTCCGATGGCATCTTTAAAGTCTTGATCCGTGATCTGACCTTTAAACATTTTTGTCACCACAAACTTCTGCGCCACTTCAGGTTTTTCGATGAAGGTTTTTGTCGCCTCAACGAAACACTTCATAAAACGCTCAGCTACGGGGCGTTTTTCTTTATACATTTTTTCAGTCATAACCAAAGTACGAATAGGCTCCCCCATGGGAGTGTCATAGGGCTTCATCAGCTCAACACCGAAGCCCTTATTGATCGCCTGTGAAGCTTGCGGCTCACTTTGTGCCATGGCGTCGATATTTTTCTGCATCAATGCTTGATTCAAATCCGCGAAGGCCATGTACACAATCAGAACATCTTTGCCGGGTTTATCGGACCAAGTTAGATTGTTTTTACCAAGCTCAGCTAACAAAAGAAGTTCTTGAGCACCGCCGCGGGCCACTCCGACTTTTTTTCCTTTGAAGTCTTTGATCGAATCAATTTTTAAATCGGGACGTTTTACAATGCGCGCTCCGCCTTCTGCGAAACCCGCCACTGCAAATATCGGAACTCCACTGGCACGACCTGCGATCGCCGCATCCGCCGCACTGGCTGATACATCAATTTCCCCAGCGATGATCGCAGGCATGATATCAAGACCTTTTGCAAAGACACGCTCTTGGACTTTCAAATCGTACTTACCGCAAATTTCGGCCATGTAGCTGATGGCTCCATAGTGCGCGAATTTCAGATTACCAACACGTACAAGATCTGCGGCTTTTGCTTGTGTGGAAAATGCGAAAGCGAGAACAGGTAAAGCACCCAAAACTGTCTTCATCATGACATACCTCCAAAGAGTTGAGCTTATACTCCGTCTTTGTCGAAGGAGTTGCGAATATTCCGACGGGTCGGACTGTAGACAAAAACTACCTAAATATGGTCTGACGAACAGCACGGGAATGCAACCCTCAAAGCCTTCATTTGTATCTTGGAATACTAAGCTGTTTGACCCCTTAAATTCCGTCTGATGAACCGAACACCTTACAATGCAACAATAACAATTGCGCCCAACAAATCATCACGACAATTCCCAAAAATTGGACGCAAAAAAAAGCCGATTTCCTGTGAAGAAAATCGGCTTTTGAATTTTGAGTCTATTCAGTTTTTAAAAACTTCGGATTAAATCCAAAGACTGTGTACACCACGCTCTTTTGCAACTTCAGCAGCTAATTCATAACCCGCATCAAGATGTCTAAAGACACCCATCGCTGGATCTGCAGTTAAAACTCTTTCAAGTCTGCGAGCTGCCTTTTCAGTTCCATCGGCAACAATAACTTGCCCCGCATGTTGACTGTAACCCATGCCCACACCGCCACCGTGATGCAAGCTCACCCATGTAGCGCCACATGCTGTGTTTACCAAAGCGTTCAACAAAGCCCAGTCACTGACTGCATCAGAACCATCTTTCATCGCTTCAGTTTCACGATTTGGCGATGCCACAGAACCGCAATCCAAATGGTCACGACCGATCACGATCGGTGCCTTCACTTTTCCTTCAGCAACAAGTTTGTTGAACATCAAGCCCGCTTTGGCGCGCTCGCCGTATTCCAACCAACAGATACGTGCCGGAAGGCCTTGGAAAGCAATGCGCTCTTCAGCCATATCCAACCAACGTAGAAGATCTTTTTTATGCGGGAAAAGTTCACGCATCGCTTGGTCTGTCACCTTGATATCTTCAGGATCCCCCGACAACGCCACCCAGCGGAATGGACCACTGCCTTTGCAGAATAGTGGACGGATGAAAGCTGGAACGAAGCCTGGATAATCAAAAGCGTTTGTTACACCCGCTTCAAGGGCACGCGCACGAAGATTGTTACCATAGTCGAACGTCACGGCACCGCGATCTTTCATCGCCAGCATCCCACGAACGTGTTTTGCCATAGAAGCATAAGCTGCATCGAGGTAAGCTTTTTGATCGCGAGTACGGAATTCTTTTGCTGTCTCTACAGTGTATCCTTCAGGGATGTAACCCACGAGCGGATCATGTGCTGAAGTTTGATCTGTTAAAAGATCCGGAATGAAGTTTTTCTCAAGCAATTGGTGAATCACGGTCGCCATGTTGCCATGAAGAGCGATGGATTTTGCTTCACCCGCTGCAGTGTATTTGCGAACACGCGCGATCGCATCGTCAATGTCCGTAGCCACTTCATCGACATATTTAGTTTCAAGACGTTTTTCAATTCTTGTTGGATCAATATCAATGGCAAGAACGCAGGCTCCTGCGAACACACCTGCCAGAGGTTGTGCTCCGCCCATTCCGCCTAGGCCCGCTGTCAAAATCACGCGGCCTTTAAGGCTTCCGCCAAAGTATTGGCGACCGGCTTCAACAAAAGATTCATAGGTTCCTTGAATGATCCCTTGAGTTCCGATGTAGATCCATGACCCTGCCGTCATTTGCCCGTACATCATCAAACCCTTTTTATCAAGTTCATTGAAAACTTCCCACGTCGCCCATTTAGGAACAAGGTTTGAGTTCGCAAGCAAAACTCGAGGCGCGTCTTCGTGGGTTTTCAAAATGCCAATGGGCTTTCCAGATTGCACCAACAAAGTTTCATCATTTTCCAACTCTTTAAGAGCTTCCAAAATTTTATCGAAGCATTCCCAGTTACGAGCCGCTTTACCGATACCGCCATAGACAACTAGATCTTCAGGACGTTCTGCAACAGCTGGATCTAAATTGTTTTGAATCATTCGGTAAGCAGCTTCTTGCAACCAACCTTTGCAGACCATTTTATTTCCAGTGGGTGCTTTTACTACGCGAGACATTTTTCCTCCAAAGAAAGCTCCGAAAATGGTTCGCGATCTTTGTGTCACTTAAAACACAAGCTAACTCCGAATCATTTTCCGATTCCAATTTAGTATCAAAGCTCGCACTATCTGACAACGAGTTGCGCTGCGGCAACAAACTTCACTTCGGTCTAAGTTTGCCATGAACCAGAAAACCTTCGATCAGACCCTCGTGATAATATGAAAATGATGGAATTAATGATGAAGATCCTTCCTCTCATTCTTCTTTATAGTCTTTCTGTTCCCGCCTATACGGGCGCTCCCTCTTCAAATGGCAGCAAGACCCTCTTAATTTGGGGAGTCCCCTCTGAGTCCGTCAGCAAAGAAGATAAAACTGCACCCATTACCAAACAAACTGACGCTTTCATTTCGTTTCTGAGTGAGAACTTGCCAGAATACCAACACGAATACTTTAGCGGCAATGTTGACCGCATCTTGATGACAGTCCGTAAAAGTGAAAACACCTGCTTTACGGCCAGCCTGGAAGATCGCTCGCGCTTGGAATTTGGCCATTGGACGCCCTACATGATCATGCCTCCACCAGTCCTGGTCATTCGCAAAGACACGCTCCCCTTACTGAACCTTCACAACGGCAAGGTTTCCCTGGAGGAGCTTTTCAAGAATAAAAAACTAAAGGGCTTTGCAGCAACATCCAGGTCTTTTGGACCAGAAATTGATAGGTTTTTAAAAACTCATCAGTACGCAAAAATAAATAGATTTTCCATGGATTTCTACTCACAGAATCTTTTAGAGATGATCGCCAACAATCGCGTCGACTATACGATTGAGCATAGTTTTGTCTTTTCTGTGTATAATAAAAATTATAAAAACTTGGTGATGATTCCGATTCAAGAAGCAAAAAAACCCTTGGAAATTTTCGTAGTCTGCTCACGTTCTCCATTGGGCAAAGAAGTCATCGAGAAAGTCGATCGCATCATCCGCCAAAACGTTCTCTTGGCCTCATTTCAAAAACAAACTCTCAAGATAGTTCTTTCGAAGTTGCCGCCCGCATTTCTTCCGGAACTAGAGAGATACTTTAAAGAACGAGCAAAAAAATCCGTCGTCGAATAAAAAAGGCGCCTTTTTTATTTCTCATTTGCAATGCCGATTTACCACTCAAGTTCGCCGACAGCTTTTTGCACGACATTCAAAAGTTCATTTGAATTCATCATGCCTTTAATCGCTTCAACGTCCTTTGCGAAGATGCGATCTTCTTTAGCAAATGGAACTGACTTACGAATGTATTCATGGGCTGCTTTCACCGCCGCCGAAGGCTTCAACGGAGCGATCAAGTCCAAAGCTTGGCAACCTGAAAGCAATTCCATCGCCACAACGTTTTCAGCATTGCGCAGAATCTGCGTGAACTTTCTTGCCGCAATCGTTCCCATGGAAACGTGATCTTCTTTTTCCGCAGATGTTGGAATTGAATCCACGCTGGCCGGATGAGCCAAAACTTTATTCTCACTCACCAAAGAGGCCGCAGCCACTTGCACAATCATGTGACCAGAATTCAAACCACCATTTGGAGTCAAGAACGGAGGCAATTCACTCATTTGAGTCGAAATCATTTTTGAAATACGGCACTCGCTGATGCTAGCTTGGGAACTCAATGCGATTCCCGCGAAGTCCATTGCGTGCGCCACTGGCATGCCGTGGAAATTTCCGCATGACAAAACTTTATTGTCATCGGCAAATACCAATGGATTATCTGTTGAAGAATTGGCTTCAGTCTCAAGAACCTTCACGATGTAACGTAAAGCATCTTTAGCCGCACCATGAACCGCAGGCATACAACGAAGAGAATACGCATCTTGTACACGACTATCGTTATTCAAATGGCTTTGACCAATTTCGCTCATCTCGCCCATCAGTTTCATCAAGTTACGCGCAGTCTTTGCCTCACCCGGATGAGGACGACTTGCAGAGATCAACGGATCGAAGGCCTTACGTGATCCACGAAGACCCTCCAAAGACATAGCTCCTGCTAAGTCAGCCATCCACAATAGACGACGGGCTTCCCACAAAGAAAGCAAACCAATGGACGTCATCACCTGGCAACCGTTGATCATTGAAAGACCTTCTTTGGCTTTCAACTCAAGAGCTGTGATATTTTTCTTTTTCAAAAGTTCTTGAACTGGAACGATCTTACCGTTCTCGCCCCAAGCATCTCCTTCACCGATGATCGTCAACGCCAAGTGAGACAGCGGAGCCAAGTCACCACTCGCGCCCACTGAACCCTGTGATGGCACAACAGGAATGATGTCGTTATTCAAAAATTCTAAAATCTTTTCAACGACCAAAGGACGAATGCCGCTATGGCCTTTAGCCAAGGCATTCGCACGAAGCATCATCATCGCGCGCGTTTCCGTTTTTGTGAACGGCGCACCGATCCCCATGGAATGAGAGCGAATCAAATTTCTTTGCAGCTGTTCAATTTCAGAATCAGAAATGCGCACTGAAGAAAATGCACCAAAACCTGTATTCACCCCATACATCACTTCGCCGCTAGCAATACGACCGTCGATATAGTCGCGAGACTTTTGCATTTGTGCTTTTGCCGAAGCCGCCAGCTCCACCTTCTCTGAAGGATTATGAGCCGCCGCATAGAGGTTCTCTAAAGTGATATTCTCACCAGTAATCTGCATATCCAAAACTCCTTAAAACTAGAGTCGGCATCCTAGCCCACCCCCCGCCAATTGGGTACGCCGTACCTTTTTGCGATGCGGTGCTCAGATAGCTTTCCTGGATGGTTGATGCGGCGCGTGGCAAAAAGGTACGGCGTACCCTCTGGAATGCGAAAAGGGAAGGCTTTGTGGGCCTTCCCTTTTTTGGTGATCGCAGTTTTTTTGGTTTTGATTAGAAAACTAGAGGTAGAGAGACGGAGAGTAGGACTGTTTCATCTTTGTAGTCTGGGTAGGCGGTATGGAAGTCACCTCCTGTAGACGTGGCTTTAATATATTCCACGTTCAAAGAAACAAATGGCAATCCCGTAAAGCCTAAACCCAATTTAAAATTGTTGCCGCTTGATTTTGAATCATAAGGACTTTTGAATTTGAACTCATCGGAGAATCCATAGCCAGCCCATACTCTGAATAAAATTGGCAAATCAATACCAACAACACCGTATAGAGTAGTACGATCAAAATCTGCATCACTACCTGAATCTGGTTTGAATTTACCACCACTTTCAAAAGCTCCATCCAAGCCGATCCAGAACATCACTGGGGCTTTGTAAGCCAGGCGTGCGCCAAGCACGGCACCACTGGTTTTTCCGTCTGGGCTTGTAGTTTTACCCATGTCATATCCAAGATAAGGTTCAATCATGATGTTTGCGTGAGCTACTCCGGAAAATCCGAGCATTAGAGCCATCGCAACTAACAATTTCTTCATAAAGTGTTCTCCCTTTGTAACCCAAATTTTTTTCGGATCCTTTACAATTCTTGATGAGGACACTGGTAATCGTCAAACAATTGAAAGTTCATGACGATGCAATTGGCTCACTGGCTAGTTAGCCCTAGGTCTGCATACAAGGAGGCGTTTATGTCGCGCACATATGAAAACGACAGTGAGTACTACGCGTCCCTTCCGCGCAAAAGAGTTGGCTCCGGAGCCCTCCTCTTTTACAAAAACCAACTCCTGATTGTCCAACCAGCCTATAGCTCTGAGTGGCTTTTACCAGGAGGCACCGTCGAAGCTGAGGAATCTCCCCTGGAAGCCCTTCATCGAGAGATCAAAGAAGAATTGAATTTAAAAATTGAACCCATCCAATTAGTGGCCGTGGATTACATTCCTAACCGAGACGTCAAAGGGGAATATCTGCAGTTTCTTTTCGAGGCCAAAGAACTGACTGAATACCAAGTGCAGCAGATTAAAATTTCAGCGAATGATTTTAAAGATTATAAATTCGTCGATATTGAGCATGCTGTTTCCATGCTCACTCCCGCAGCCGCACGACGACTAGAGAGCGCTTTACTGGCCCTTCAAGATGGTCAGTCGATCGTTTATTTGGAAAATGGCAATCAGCCTTCTTTTAGCTCGGCGATGGCTTTTTTATAGTCTTTACCGAAAACAAAACTTCCTGCAACAAACACATCCGCCTCGTGGCAGAGCTTTGCAGTCTCGGCATTGATACCGCCATCGACCTCAATCAAACACTGCAGATTTTGTTTTTTAATTTCCGCACGCAAAGTTGCGATCTTCACAATTTGATCGTGCATGAAAGACTGACCACCAAAGCCAGGCTCTACGGTCATCACCAAAACTAAATCACACAAAGGCAGAAAAGAAAGAACTTCCGAAACAGCGGTGCCGGGACGTAAGGTGATTCCCGCTTTTGCTCCTAAAGAGCGAATTTGTTTCAAAACGGCTTCAGGATTTTTTGTCGCTTCAACGTGAATCGTCAAATAGTCGCTGCCCGCTTTTACGAACTGCTCAATATATTTTTCAGGCTCATCAATCATTAAGTGAACATCCAATGGAATTGGTGACACCTTCTTCAAAGATTTTACAACCGGAACTCCGATCGTGATGTTGGGAACAAAATGTCCATCCATCACATCGACATGAATCCAGTCCGCCCCAGCCTCAGAAACAGCCTTGATCTCTTTTTCAAGATTTGCAAAATCCGCACTTAAGATTGAAGGAGCTACAAGTTTCTTTGGCATCTTCTTAAACACCGACTTTGTCTCCTGCTTTAAGCTCATGTCCCTTTAAGAAATCCACCACGGGCATGCGCGTGCGGGACTCTGGCTGAACTTCATAGACTTTCAAAATACCATCACCCGTCGCCACAGAAAAATGATCTGCATTCACCGAAGTGATCGTCCCAGGCTGCACCGTCACCACACCAGAGACCGGAGTCGCCTTGTGCAGTTTCAACTTTTTACCTTGCAATAATGTGTAAGTTCCTGGGCCGTAAACAAAACCACGGATCTTGCCATCAATTGCTTTCGCCGAAGCAGACCAATCAATTTGTGATTCATGTTTTTCAATTTTCGGAGCAATGGTCACTTGGGATTCATCTTGAGGAACCGGCGCCAAGTTTCCGCGCACATAGTCCATCAACTCCACTTTTAAAAGATCTGCGCCTAGCACAGCCAATTGATCATGAAGTTCCAAAGCATTCATTTCCGAAGTGATTTTAACTTTACGAATGCCGATGATATCCCCGGCATCTAATTTCTTAACCATCTTTTGCAAAGTGACGCCGGACTCGACATCACCGGCTTCAATCGCGCGTTGAATCGGCGCAGCTCCGCGCCAACGAGGCAAAATAGAACCGTGCACATTCACGCAACCAAATTGAAATGCATCAAGAAATTCCTGCGTGAGGATTTGTCCAAAGGCCACAACAACGGCGACCTCGGCTCCCCACGTACGGATCTCTTGCAACATCAATGGATTTTTCTTTAAAGACTCAGGAGCCAAAACTTTTAAGTTATGGGCTTGAGCAAGTTGCTTCACCGGACTTGGCGTCAACTGAAGCTTTCTTCCCGCAGGGCGATCAGGCTGGGTAACCACACCCACAACCTCAAAATGTTCGTCTGCAAGAAGGGCCTTCAATGATGTAACAGCAAATTCTGGGGTTCCCAGAAAGCAGACTCGGACCTTACTCACACTTCCAACTTTTCTGAATCAGAAGATTTAGATTTGCCTTCTTCAGCTTCTTCCTCTTCGGTTTTCTTAGGTGGATATCCGTGCTTCTTAATTTGATTTTTGATTTTGTTGCTTTTCACGAAGCTCAAGTGATCAATGAAAAGTGTTCCTTCCAAATGATCCAATTCGTGTTGCATGCAGATGCCAAGCAGACCGTCAGATTTTACGCGGAATTCTTTTCCGTTCACATCAAAAGCTTTAAGTTCAACCACCACGTTGCGCTCAACAGTTTCAAAGAAACCAGGAACTGACAAACAGCCTTCATCAAAAGTCGTTTTGCCTTCACCTTTTACAATTTCAGGATTGATCAAGATCAACGGTTGTTTCACCGAAGCTTCAAGCTCAGACATCTCTTCATCTTTGTAGCGGCGGCCTTTGTCATCTTTAGGGCGCGTATCGATGACCACCATGCGAATCAACTCACCAACTTGTGGAGCTGCCAAACCAATACCATGGGCATCGTACATTGTTTCGATCATGTCGTCGGCCAACTTTTGCAAGTGCGGGCCAAAAGTCTCCACCGGCTTCGAAACTTCGCGAAGACGAGGATCTGGGAATGTGAGGATTTTCATGATCATAGGGGCCTCCAACAAGAGCCCCATTATATCAGCGTTTTAGGCGTTTGAGAAGGACCAAGCCCAAGAACCCCATTAACAAATTCGGAGCCCAAGCTGCCACCAAAGGAGGCACAGTGCCATGTTGCCCAAGAGTGATTCCTGATGAATAGAGCACGTAATAAGCGAAAACCAAGCCCAAACAGATCCCCACGTTCAGCATCGTACCGCCAGAACGGGCTCTCCCTACACTAAATGGGATGCCTAAAAGACACATGACCAGGCCGGCAAAGGCAAAGCTGATCTTGGAGTGATAGTCGACCTCGTAGGCCACCGTATCAAGACCCGCGTCTTTGTTTTTATTGATGAAGTGCTCCAACTCTTTCTGCGACATCATATTCGCAGTCTGCCCTGCACTTTGTAGGTCCTTCGAATCCTCGGCCATCACAATACTTTTATTTTTGAACTGACTGGTCAGAGGAAAGCTCGAGTCCTTGCTGAAGACCGTCACAGTGCCGTTTTCAAGAAGCCACTGACTGCCTTTAATTTCAACATCATGGGCTGTCATCATTTGCACTAGATCCCAATTGTCATTGAAGAAATACATCGTCAAACCTTGAGCTCGGTCACCTTTAGCACTCAAGGTTTTGATATTAAAAATTGAGTCCTTGGTGCGATACCAAATCTTGTTGGTCTTCACAGTCGAAAACCGATGTGGCTCTTTTTTGATATCATAATAAAAGATATAATTTTTCTGCTTGATCGCGGCTGGCACCATGCGATCCCCCGCCATGTAACCCAAGCCTGATAACAGAATCACCCACACCAGGATGGGCGTTGAAATCCGCAAAAGACTCATTCCGCTGGAAAATAACGCTATGAGTTCATTGGCTTTATTCAAGCTCGTCAGGGTTAAAATTGTGCCCATCAAACAGGCGACCGGAAGAAGCTTTTGGATGATCTCTGGGAAGGAATAAAGGTAATAATCTAAGAGTGTTCCTGGAGCTATATTTTTGTACGAAGCCAACGTCGACATCGCATCCACAGCTGTGAAGAGCGTCAAAAAAACTAAAAGGCCACCGATGAAGTAGCCCCAAAAAAGCCATGATGTGTAACGGTCGATGCGGTTCATACTGGTATTATGTCTTGACTCAATGTGAAAATACTATTTAACTTTCCTTATGGCTTTACGCGTCTTGCTAGCAGATGAGAGTTCCACAATTAAAAAGGTCATGCAACTGGCTTTGTCAGATTTCGCTGTTGATGTGAAATCTGTGCCCGTGGGCTTAGACGTGCTTGGCGTCGCAAAAAGTTTCAAACCAGACATTGTATTTGCCGATGTGCTTCTTGCCAAAAAAAATGGCTACGAAGTTTCTGCTGAATTAAAAAATGATCCTGAAACAGCCAACATTCCTGTCGTTTTGATGTGGAGTGGTTTCATGGAAGTTGAAGAAGGCAAAATCACAGCCTCTGGAGCCAATGGTCGTTTAGAAAAGCCTTTCGATGCGGACCACTTGCGCAACCTTGTAAATACACTTGTCAAAAAAGCGACGACAAATCCAGTGAGCAGCTTCTTGAACTTCCCGGATATGCCGGACTTTGAAGAAACTCCTGCTGAAGCTGTACCAATGGAAAACACAGATGCTAACAACATCTATGCGATTCCAGAGGAAAGCGGAACTGGCTTTGCCGTACTTCCCGATGCCGATGCGAATCCGCTGGATCTTCCAGACGAAGAGTTTTCTGCCGTTCCTCTGACTTCACCGAAAGCTGAAGAAGAACATGACGAAGGTGGTTGGGCTCATCAGGACTTAACAAAATTCAAAATCAATATTCCTGAAACTGAAAGTTCTGACTTTGCTTCTAAATTTGTGATTCCGCAGGATGATGATCTTGCTAATGCGCACTTTGAAGTTTCTGGTGATTTTGAAGAAGTTAGTTTTCACGAGACTGATAACTTGGGACCGGATTTGACTCAGAAGCCTGGGGCTAAACCTGCTTCTGCTTCTCAACCAGCTCCCTCCTCCGCTAAAGCTACGGCGGGCGAGACCGTGACTTCTGGGGCTAGAATGGCTACACCTCGAACTGCGCAGCCAGTTTCTACGGAGTCATTGGTTTCTACGGTCTCGAAATCCGTTAAAGAACAAATGATGGAATCTCTGAAAAAGGGTCCGTCTGCTGCTCAGCCCAATACTCAATCTCAAGGTGACATGAAAGCCGATATGATGGAAAAGATTGTTCGAGAGGAAGCTCGAGAATTGATCGAAGCCATTTGCTGGAAAGTCATTCCCGAGATCGCAGAACGTATCGTGCGTGAAGAGATCAACAAAATCCTTCGCGACACAGATAAATCTATCTAGACCTGCACTTCCTCTCAAGTAATTGAACACCTGAGGGGCCCCATGAACTTAATTGATCTAATTCGCGCAGCTATCAAAGAAGACATGCCTAACGGCGACGTGACCACAGAATCACTGGCATTGAAGCCTCGCTCTGGTCGCGCCCGTTTGAAAGCAAAAGAAGACATCGTTCTTTCTGGAGCCGCGGCCTTTGAACAAACAATGCAGTTATTGGAACCGAACTCCCGTGTGAAATGGCATTTCGAAGAAGGCGATGAGATCTTAAACGGTCAAATCATCTGCACGATCGAAGGCGACCTTGTGCAAATCTTGAAGGCAGAGCGTGTTGCCCTGAACTTCTTGGGCCATCTTTCTGGCATTGCGACTCTCACTCGTCGTTTTGTTAAAAAAATGGAAGGCACTAAAACTAAAATCCTCGACACTCGTAAAACAACTCCTGGCTTCCGCGATCTTGAGAAGCGCGCCGTTGTTCATGGTGGTGGCGTTAATCATCGCATGAATTTAAGTACAGCGATCTTAATCAAAGACAATCACATTGCTTTAGCTGGTGGCTTGAAAGCGGCAGTGACTCGCGTGCGCGAGCATAGCAATTTGCCAATCGAAGTGGAAACTCGCACCTTGGCTGAAGTGAAAGAGGCGATTGAGTTGAATGCCACTCACCTTCTTTTGGATAATATGAATAACGACATGTTGAAACAAGCCTTGGCTATCATTCCTGAAGGCGTGATGACCGAAGCAAGCGGCAACATGAACTTGGACCGCGTGAATTCAGTGGCACAACTGGGTGTGACTTATATCTCAGTGGGCGCGTTGACTCACTCTGCACCTGTGGCTGATGTCAGTCTTGTTTTTGCTTGGGAGGAATAATTGGAAACTCCTTTAGCTGATATCAAAATTGGAAAAGTAACTTCGCAATGGGCTGAAAACAATCATCTCTTCGCCTCTTATCAGTCGCAAATCGACAGCACCAATTCTTTGGCGAAAGAAGAAGCTTTTGCTGAAGAACTTTTGGCGGAGTCTTTGTGCATTTACTTAACGGACCACCAAACTGCGGGACGTGGTCGCGGCCAGAACTCCTGGATTGATAGTCGTCCGGGCAGTTCATTACTCAGTTCCTGGTCTTACTTGTTGGGTGTGAAACCTCAACCGACGACTTCTTGCTTGATCGGTCTTGCTGTTTACAGAGCTTGCTCAACTACTTGGCCCTTCCTTGCTTGGAATTTAAAAGCTCCGAATGACATTTACATCGGCGACAAAAAAATCGCCGGCATCTTAGTTGAAAACGTTATTCAAGGTGATGAAGTTCGTTTGATCATTGGACTGGGTTTCAATGTCACGTCTTCACCGGAATCTGTTGAAACGGCAACCAGCTTACTGGAAGAGTTGCCTCCGGGTGCGCCGCTTTTGGGTCAGGATTATACGGCATTCTTGGATCGTCTGTTGTTCGAATTGACGGTGGCAGTTTCACACTGTGAAGAACAATTGAGCCCAACGGATCAGTTGTCTTTACTGACTGCTTTGAATTTGCATCCTTTGCTTCCTGAAATTTACACAGGCATGCAAGCTGATGGCAGTTTGTTCATGGGCGCAAAGAGAATCAATTGGATGGAACTCTAAGAGGTATTCAATGGCACTGACATTCACGCCTTTTCCAGAACTAGGAAATACTTGTCCAGACTTCACTCTGCCTGCTGTGGATGGGAAGACTTATGGACTAAAGGATTTTTCAAATGGAAAACCTTTGGTGGTGATGTTCATCTGCAACCATTGTCCTTATGTTCAAGCCATTGAAACTCGCTTGATTGACTTGGGCGCAGACCTAAAAAAACAAGGTGTTCATGTTGTAGCCATCTGCTCAAACGATGCCGCTGATCACCCTGAGGATTCCTTCGAAAATTTGCAAAAACGTGCAAAGGAAATGAACTACCCGTTCGTTTATTTGCATGACGAAACACAAACCGTTGCCCATCAGTTTGGTGCGGTTTGCACGCCGGATTACTTTGTTTATGATGGCGATTTGAAATTGGTTTATCGCGGACGTCTTGACGACTCTTGGAAAGATGCCGCTCGTGTTACTAAAAGAGAATTGTACGAAACCGTTCAAACCCTTTTAAAGGGAGAGAAAGTTTCAGAAGACCAGACGGCCTCCATGGGCTGCTCTATTAAGTGGAAGTAAAATGAAATACGTTTTGGTATTTGTACTTGCGGCTATTATCGCTTTCGGAGTTTATCTTTCAACCTATCTTGGTGCCTTCAAAGGTGTTGATATCACTCAAGGGCAACAAGGTCCTTTTAAGATCGTTTACATTGATCATGTGGGCCCTTACCATAAAATGAATAAAGACATCGAAGTAGTGGAAAAGTTCTTCGTTAAAGAAGGCAAACCTTGCGGCAGAACCTTCGGCGAATACATGGATGATCCTCAAGTGACTGAAGAAGCTCGTCTTCGCGCAAAAGCGGGTTGCATCGTGGATGAATATCCTAAAAATCTTCCTGAGGACTTCAAAACCGGCGAGTTTGCAGCAAAAAAATATGTCATCGCGACATTCACCGGATCCCCGGGCATTGGACCTTTGAAAGTTTACCCTCGCGTGAACGACTATATGAAGGCCAACAAACTTCAACAAGATGGCGCTTTGATCGAGATCTATGAAATCCACTCGATCACAGAAAAAAATGCCATGACAACGACTTATCTATTCCCAGCTAAAGACGCTGAGACAAAATAGCCCCGGCTAGGTACGGACACACTTTTGGTTGAGATCTGCGTTATAAAAATAAAAAAGGTCGGTTCATCGCCGACCTTTTTTATTTTCTAGATGTGTAAGTTCGATGCACGCTTTTGAACGTCGAGAATTGACGCAACTCTCAACCAAAAGTGTGTCCGTACCTAATTGATTTCGTATTCTGCGGTTACATCTACGCGGACTTTGATTTGGCCGGAGGAGAGTTCTGTTGGGGCGTTGTCGGCTGCCATGGAGGCTTTCATTGCGAAGCCGCCTCTTAGCATTGGAACTGGTGGTCTGATGTTGGTTGCTCCGTGGCTGATTCTTGCGACGTTTTTGATTTTAACGCCAGCGGCTTTTGCGATCTCTTCTGCTTTTGTTTTTGCAGAGTGAACTGCATCTGCCAAAGCTGCTGTTTCAACTTTAGATCTTTGGTCAGAATCCCAGCTGATGTTGTTCACATTCACGCCTGAATCCGTGCCTTTTTTCTCTACTACTAAGGCATCTAAAAAGTTTCCAGCCTCATCCACTTTTCTGATGGTCACCATCAAAGTGTTTACAGCTCTGAAACCCACCATCTTGTTTTGTTGGGTTTTCTGATCATAAATGTATTCAGGATTCAAAGCGTAGTTGTCGGTTTGAATGTCTTCTTTTTTGATTTTAAAGTCGTCAAAAGTTTTTTTAACTTGTTTGTATTGATTGGCCGCTAGCTGTTGGGTTTGCTTGGCTGTCGGGGCCTTGCTCCAAACTTCAACATTCATGATCACCATATTTGGATCGAGACTTTTTTCGGCGCTGCCACCTACGATGATCAAACGTTCATCTGCATGGGCTAGACTTGCAAAGGTTGCTAAAGATACGACTAACGAGGCTAAAGCTTTTCTCATAAAATCCCTTTCGTTATACCTTCTAACGATAAATCAAAGATTACTCAGGTCGCAATCGTATTAGTTTGAATCATCTGCCTGGACGCGGCGTTCTTCCACTTGCGTCTGATGTGTTAAATTCCAGATAATGTCAGGGTTCAATAACTCAAGGAGAATACCTTCAATGAAAAAAATGATCGTTATGGTAAGTGCTGTCGCTTTGCTACTTAGTGCTTGTGCGACAATGGAAGAAAACAAAAAAACAACTGCTGGCGTAGGTATCGGAGCTCTTGCGGGTGGTATCGCTGGTGCTGTCATCGGTCACCAAACTGGCAACCGCAATGCGGGAGCTTTGATCGGCGCAACTTTGGGTGCGGGTGTTGGTGGTTTGATCGGGAATCGTCTCGACAAACAACAAAAAGAACTAGAAAAAATTGCTGAGACAAAAAGAACTGAGCAAGGTCTTGTGACAAAACTTAAAAGCGACATCTTGTTCGACACTGGAAAAGCTGATTTGAAACCACAAGCTAAAGAGAACATCAATCAATTGGCTTCAATCATGAAGAAGTACCCAGAGAACGTATTGACGATCAAAGGTTACACTGACAGCACGGGCTCAGATAAAGTGAATAAACCACTTTCTGAAAAACGCGCGAATGCAGTTCGTGAGCAACTTGTAGCTGCTGGTATTCCACAAGCAACAGTTTCAGCTCTTGGTATGGGTTCAGAGAACCAAGTCGATGAAGGTAAATCTAAAGATTCTTTAGCGAAAAACCGCCGCGTGGAAATCGAAATCACTGTTGATGAATCGAAAGTTCCGAAACAAAAAGGCGCTTAAGCTTTAAAAGCTCAATTTGCTAATAAACAAAAAAGGTCGGCTGAAAACCGACCTTTTTTAATTTCCAGAGATAACACTCACTGTTCACCTTTTAAAAATATTTGATTCGGATAATCTTTGACTGGCTTGACTGCTTGCTTTTGATAATGCCGCGCAACTTTCGAATTCTTGATTCTCATGCCAGCTCGACTATTCTGAATGTCTGCCTTAAGACCAACATAGATAAATGCTTTGAGCATCTTCCTGTCTGCCTTCTTCTTTGTTTCTAAACGAAAAAACCACAGCCCTACATTTAATTCTTCAAGCCCACCCCGAAGAAATCCTTTTACCTGAGAGGATTTTTCCGAAGGGATCTTAGCAAGAGCTTCCCTCAATGACGGGTCGTATTCGTGAAGGGCTAAAAAAATATACTGACTCGTTCCCGGATCCTTTAGAAATTGGTCTACTGAGATGGAGTTCACAATCATATACTGTTCTCGCTGTTTCTCGGGACGAACATCAACAAAAACGGGCTCTTTCTTCGCCTCTTGGAATATCCTCATGACGTCTTTGAACTGCAGAGACTTCACACCAGAAACATCATTGGCACTCCACGTCTGTTTTTTAAGATCAGCAGCTCCTGGCCGATAAATAAAAATCCGCTTCATCCCTTTATTTTTCAAGACCGCGGCCACGGTTTCTAAGGAGCGGTCTCCAGCATGTTGACCTACTAACAAAATCGGCTCATCAGTTCTAAATTGTTTCAGCAACCCTGCAAAATCAGCGGACTCCCGTCCAGGTCCATTAATATGATAGAAGTGAAAGTTCGCAGGAACATTCAAGTAAAGCGCACCTCCGGAAAGTAACTTGGTATCCTCACTCTCTGTTAAAAAAACAATATTGGCCTGGTCATACTTAGAACGAAAATTTTCCAGGTCTTTGGAACTTTCTAAGCTTGTATAAAGTGGTGAAAGCACCGGGACACCATAGTCAGAGCGTTTCCAATCATCTCCCGCTATCTTTGCAAGAATTAAAGGAGGTCGCTTTATAAAATAGGGAAAGATGCCGGACATTCTTCCCACGACACGAGGTACATCCATGTCCTTCTCTAAAGAGTTGTCATGAAGGTACTGATTTACTTCTTCAAGACTTTGAAACTCCATTTTCGATTGAACTTTTATTGGCATATCCACCGTATAATAAGTAGGCCCATCGCGGCCCAACGCTTCTTCATAAAATGATGCTTCAAACTGGCCCTCTGCTAAGCAAGGCAGATCTTCTTTAGAAAAAATAATATAACTAGCTTTTGGAGCCCACACCATTTTCAAAAGAGGCTTTGGTAAGACCAAATGTTCTTCTGAAAACTTGTAATCGCACCAATTGCGTGCCCGAGTTTGTATCTCTACAACTTCGTCTTGCGAGGCTTGTTTAGAAGACGGCGCAGCCACTGGAGCCGCAGCCCCTAAAGACTTCGGCTCCAAAGCCAGCTTATCAACAGTCACATTGGCGACTGCCCCCCCAATAGATTTTCGAGTCGCAAAATAACCAACCCCTAAAATCATGACAGCCGCGGCAATCAGGTGTTTAACTTTCATATTGAACCTCGCGATGGTGAACAAATATCAATAGAAAACAGATATACAAAATGACTCCCCAACTAACTTGGCTGAGGTTGAGCATGAACAAAGCACCGACATGCATTCCCAAGGCTGCATAACACCACGCTAGCTGCGTTCTGCTGAAGAGAACCAAAGGACTAGAAAGCTCTACCAAAACACTGAAATATGAAATTCCTCGCAAAAACAAAGACGGAACATATTGCAAAATAAATCCTGAAAAAATACTCCGTGCCCAGGGTGAGGTTGCCAGAATATTTCTTAAAGCCGTTCCATCCTTCCAGCCTTCATCGTTGTACAAAAACTTTGTCACTCCGGCCGAAAAATGAGTGCCTGCGATTCCGCAGCAAAGCAAAAAAAGAAGATCTTCAGGCAAGTCCTGATCTCTTAGGTCTTTCTTCCCAGAGATCTTCCAGAAAAAAAGAACAATAAAAAGAGTATTTAATAAAGGAACCTCGGGAGAAATCACTTCTGTGTGTAAAGCCAACTCAGCAATGTTGATGGTTAGTAAGCCGAAGGCACAAATTGCCAGCATTCTTCCTGTGGCAAAGATAAATCCCAAGGAAAATAGAATCTGAAATACAAAAAAGAAGGGACTCCAATCACCGTAATACATCTTCGCGTAAGGCAAAGCCATGCTGAGATAATAAATAGAATAAAAAGCAAAGGCATAGCGCCAGTATTCAAATTTTCTTGCAGGTTTAAGTTGAGCACTTTTAATTGCAGTTATAAGGTTCATCTCGGACCACCTGCCCCAGTATGTTGCGATTTCTAAGAACCACTACTTCGTTACTTGATGCACACTGAGCCTCTAAGTTCAAAGAGGAGGACCCACAAAAGAATCTCTTCAAAGATTCTGCTCGTTTAACGTAATTACTGCGCGTCGCTGAGCCCGACCAAAGAGAATACTGTAAAACCTTGATATGGTGATTCGTCTCGATGGACTCCACCAGCTTAGCATCCAATGCCGTCCAGTGAAATTGACCGTTACTATCATAACATCCAAACTCAGTTCGGGGCTTCCCTTCCACGCTTTCCAAGGACTGCCGAAATGGATTCAAAAGCCACGAAAAACTTCGCCCGCCATCCACTCGTGTCCAATGAAGAAAAAAGGCTACACGAAACAAAGTTGCTCCAACAAAAAGAGACAATAAAATGCAAAGACGTAACGTCAGAATTCTATTTCTTTTTAGCTTCATAAATCACATGTCTTAGTGTGACTTCCTTTGCCGATAGAGTGTCGTCCGCCTTCAGCTTCATTTGTCGGTACCATCGCCCCTTTGCAGGAATATGGTAGACATGGCCATTACACAGACAGAAGAATTTAAAATTCATGCTTTCATCCACAGGAGCAGTGTGATGTGGCGCCACCGAAAAATTCAGGGCATGATCTGCAAGATTATCAATGACTAACAGAATGTCTTTTTGTTGATGGCTCCACATTCTAACTTTTGAATCGGTGATTTCGTCTTTCATTAAGGCCTTGATTTGTTCGGTCACGACTCCTGTTTGACTATCACGAAGCCCATTCCCTTTCGGCAATAAATACATATGCACATGCACCGGTAAATTAGAATAGTCCCATTCCAAAGAAAACACCGTACTTGCCGCCATCGCAGCACTCGTAAAGCACTGAAGTAAGAGACTTAATAAAAATATCTTCTTCCAGCTCTTAATTCGCATTGTAAATCCGTTTCGCGTATTTTTCCTTTACGACGTTTTCAGCCAAACCAATAATCTGATGCTCAACTTTAAAAAATTTAACACGGGAATCTTTGACTAAATTTAATCTTAAAACACGATACCAAGTTTTGCCGGCAGGCAGTTTATAGACTGAATGATTGCATAAGCACTCGAAATAGAATCCCGCAGATGCGTGATCTGGGTGCATAGTATGAGGCGCAACAAAGAAGTACATATCTTTGCCGGTGGTATTTTCAATGACCATGACCAAAGACTTACTTTCTCCTCCGAGAATATTGAATGCGCCGCGAATCTCCTTTGTGATTGGCAAAGAGGCCTTACTGTCGATCACCTTTGTTTCAGAAACCTTTTTAGACTTTTCAGCATTGGGTTCATAAAGCTTTACAGCTAAAGGAAAATCTTTCGTTTTGAAACTAACATCCACTTCGGCTGCAAGCGCCTGACGCACAAATAGAAGTATCAGCAGTGTAGAGATTTTTTTTACTTTCATAAGTTGTCCTACCTTAGCCTCCACCGCCACCTCCTCCGCCGCCGCCGCCGCCACCGCCACCGCCGCCACCTCCTCCGCCGCCGCCGCCGCCACCTGAACCTCCACATCCTCCGCCAGCGCCGCCGCAACCTCCGCCGCCTGCGCCTCCTCCTCCTCCGCCGCCCCCGCCACCCCCGCCGCCACCACTGTACCCAGCAGTTTGGACAGGACTAACAAGATTGCACATGGAAGGGTCATAGTAACAGGGAGGTATCATCTGCGTAGGACATGTTAAAGGAATGCACATTGCCGATCCGTCAGCTTTCAGACCTTTCATCATCGAACCCGCAGGACACGTCCAAGGTCCGCCTTCAAAAAGAGGCCTACAAATTTTCGTATTTGTTTGCGGATCAATACCTACAACCTTTTCACCATCGGGACAATTTCCATTAAATGGAAGAATGCAATTCCCGCCCGACGAAACGCCGCCGGCAGATGAACAGTAAGACTCATTAGTTAAAGTCAACTCGCCAAGATAAGTCTCGAAAGTTCCATAGCGAGAAATCTCTTCAACGCGAACATTGGAACTCGCTTCAAGTTTTCCACTTACCAAGTATTGAGCGCGATTGCAGTTCGCACCACTGCAGATCGTTTTAAGCTGGGTCACATAACGATAGTTGCAACCGTTACTTCCAAAAGTTGTGCAGGGATTGCCATTTTCATCAAAACCATAACTGGCGTTGGCGGGATCTGATAAAAGCTGATTGGCAGAAGTGTATACTTTCAAATTCACAAATTGATTCGCCGGTAAGCCCGATTGACAAGTCAGCGAAGTTGTTAAACAAGGCATACCATTCATGGCAGCGATATTTAGAAGTGAATTATTATCTCGCAAGGAAGCAATCAGTCGGCTTTTATAATTCTCAATTTTTGAAAATCTATGCACATTGGCGCTCATGCCAAAGTTCACCTTGCTTAGTTGGAAGGTGGCTAAAACAACTCCACCAACCAAAGCCGTCGCCAACAAAACCTCTATCAAGCTCAAACCCTTTTGATTTTTTCTTAATAAAGAAAGCATCTGAAACTCCCGTCAGCATTAAGACCCGTCACGCCATTTCCTTGAGGACACTTCGTATCCACGAAAGGTAAAATCACACAGTCCGGAGAACCGTCGGCATTCAGTCCTCTCATAAATTGATCCTGATCGCAGATCGTCGGCGTGGACACCAAAGAGCAAATACCTGTCGTTGAAGAGACATGCCCGCCCAACTTTTTACAGCCCTCATCAACGGTCCCACTTTTCAAACCCTGTACGAGAGAAAATCCATACTTATTGGCATTGTCTGTATACAGAGAAAAATTATTAGTGCTTTTTTTCAACGGAGAAAAAACAACCGTTCCCGTTAAGACAATTTGAGGACTTTCAGGAATATTGGCATTTACTTGCGCAAATGACGTCAGGCCACAGGGGTTCGTCTTGCATGCCCACGAAACTTGATATTGAAAAACACAATTCGCATCGCCTGCGACAGGATCAAATGTGTTACAGATGTTGCCATCCCAATCAAAACCGTCAGTCCCTCCGGCCGAAACAACTTTGGTCGTTCCATCTGCCAAGTAAACGCTGATCGGCCCCTTGACGACTCCATCGCAATTCTGTCCCGCAGCGGTCAGACAACTGGCTAAGCTGGCATTTTTTAAAATCGTCTGTTTCCAATTCGATTCATTTGCCACCACAGCTTCGATATTGTCGCGAATAAGTTGAATTGTATAAGCCGCTTCAATCCTCTTTTGATCTCGCATAAGAGCAATGTATTGATTGGCCAAAGCATAACCAACGATACTAATGATCACACCTACGACAAACACAATTGGAAGAACGCTTCCGCGCTGATTCTTAATCATATGTCTATTTGCAACCCATTCCGCGCACTCGACTGGCGCTAACAAGACCTCGATTCAATAAACTTTGAACCTGGGCTCCATAGGTAGGATTCGTAACTCTTGGTAAGCAAAGCCCCTGAGCCAAGACCTGCTGCATACATCCTGCAGAACAAATGGGCTTGCCATTCTTATCTATGCCTTGCACGATTTCTCCAACACCACAGACAGAATCTGGATAGGATCGACACAACACATTTCCCTGATTATCAAAACCTGAAACATATTGTCCTGATGGACACTGAGAACTATACGAGCCCACTGGCTTGACACATCTTTGAGGATTTCCTTGAAGCTGCCCTCCCATCGAAGCACAAACTGCGGCATCAGAAGAGGACGTTTGTTTAAACTGATGACTCACGAAATAGTTGACAGTATTTACGTCACCCACTGGGTGATTGGCCGCATAGTAAAGAGTCGCTGAGATTTGTGCGACAGGATTTAAACAAGGATTGGCACTACAAATTGCCTTCCAGGTCGCAATCCACTTAAAAGGACAAGCAGAAGTAGCATTGGAATTATTAAAGCCGTTACAAAGTCCCCCACTTGCAGTCAGTCCCGCCGTCGCATTCACAGTAAGACTTAAAAAAGGAACGACATTTCCTTTTTCGTCATAGAGATTGATTTCGCCACCGGCCCCCGCGCAATTTGTTTTATTGAGAACACAAGCCATATTGGGATTATTTTGCATTGTCGCCAAATAAGCCGTATCCGCGCGCATGACTCGTTCAAGCTGAGCTTTGTATTGCGAAAAATCTTGGTCTTGCTGCATATGAACTTGCGACTTACTAAAATTGTAAATCGTCGTTCCTACCACCACAAAAACCAAAGATGCAATTGCGACAGTCAATAGAACTTCAGTGACTGTAAAACCTCTGTTACGCAAATGATTTCTAGACGTCATGCTTATTCTCCTGATTCGCTCTGAGTATCTTCATCATCCTCGTGATCAAACGAACCACTACTCAACCATTCAAATCTTTTTTTCATGTAGGAAGCTCGATCCCCAGAAAAGCCTTCGTAAACTGTATCGAGCTTCCCGTTATGATAAAGCTCCGTGTAAGGCAGTTTTCTGTATTTAAAATCTTCTTTAAAAGCTGTCGGACAGAAATAGGAATTCTTATTTTTTGGAAACAACTCTGAAGCCTCACTGTTCGCTTCAGCCAAAGTGCTATCCAAAGAAATCGCAATGACCGCGACAGAATTCTGACGATGAGTTTGATTGTATTTATTTATAACGGACATCAGACGCTTACAGTAAGTACACCAGCTTGCCCAATAGACGTAAACCACAACGGGCTTAACCTCTGTGGTCACTAAGCCTACAATCTGTTTTTTATTTTTAGATTCTTTAGAATTGAAAGCGATGCAAGCTTCATCAGCACGCACATTTAGAGTAAGAAGAAGAAGAAGTGTAGCCAAGAAAGTACAAAGACGCTTCATTTTGAGACACACCTAAACGCATTTCTATGTAAATGCTATTTAACAAATGTTAAATTGTCTATGTAAAATCTCAAACCATCTAGTACTGATACAAATTCGAAACGCTCTTGAAGTCTTTGAGTCCAATTTAGTCTAGCTAAATCGGAACTCTCACATTACTTCATCAACTCGCGAGCCAGCTCCAAGAAACGAGCCTCAGTAACCTCAGGGGGCCAAGGGATGATTGGGAAATCGAACGGCTCATCTTCTTTGATGTTCCAAGACTTCAAATCTTTAGTGATCAAATCGCGGATCTCTGTTGCAAGTAAACGACGATCAATTTGTTTTACGATTTTCGGCATTGGATACTCCAAGCCAAATTTCTGGGCGATGGCCCAGTGAATACGTGACTCAATAATTTCAAAGTCTGGAAGCAAAGCCTTCACTGGAGAAACTAAATCTCCGACATAGGCTTCCGTCGCATCATGAAAAAGCATTTGCAATGCTACATCTTTAGTTGGTGAAACCTGTGCACCTAAGCAAGAGTGTTGACCCACGCTATAAAAGAATCTTGTGTGTCCGTTGAAACGGGCTTGTCTCGCCAAAGCACAGGCAATGTCTTCGATCTTCACAGCATCCGGTTCTGGATTTAAAATACTAAAGCGGCTTCCAGACAATGTTACAACCCAAGATTTCTCAACTACTTCAGCTCTATTCAATCGATCAGGGAGTGGTGTCATTTCAAGTTTCATGGGACACACGATTAACAAACGAGATCTGAAGTTGCATTGGAATTCGTGGCAATACGGCGTGTTATTTACCTCTTTTCTGGGCTTTTTCTGGGTCTCTTCCCGCCTCGCCGGGCCCTCTGTCCTTTTACAGCCAGAGAGACATTCGCTTTACAGTTTCCCAGCTAAAAGTTCTCCTGTTTAGGATGATGAAAGTTCAATTCATTAGCTTTTTTAAAGACCTCTTTTTGGTGATAGCGGCCCTCATCCCGATCATAAATCCCATGGGACAAATGCCGATTTTTCTTTCCCTCACCGAAGACATTCGCAAAGAGGATCGAAAAATTCTGGCTAAGAAAATCGCCACCTATGGATTTATTCTGCTGACAGTTTCAATGCTCATTGGAACTTATGTTTTGAAATTCTTCGGACTCTCTTTGGCGGCAGTTCAAATTGGCGGAGGACTTTTGGTATGTTTCACCGGATGGGGCTTACTTGAAGCCAACGAAACGCAACCGACAATCACCACTGATCAGCAGCACTTAGCGGAAAACCCCGAGGCCTTGCGTGCTGCGTATTCTCGAAGAGCGTTCTATCCTTTGACCTTTCCCTTGAGTGTCGGGCCAGGCAGTGTCTCTGTGGCTATCACCCTGGGCGCAAACTTAAAGAGTGAAGGTCGCTCTGAGTTTGTGATGCTGATTGCAAGTTTACTAGGACTGATCTGTGTCGCCTTAGTTGTTTATGTTTGCTATCGCTTTGCAGATCGCTTGGTTTCTCGGCTGGGAGAAATTGGCACGCTGGTCATTCTTCGCATGTCGGCTTTTATTCTTTTATGTCTGGGGATTCAAATTATCTGGAACGGAATTTCTACTCTGATCCCTGTTCTTTCGAATTAGGTCGATTTATTTTAAAACAAAATGCAGCAACAGTCTTGTCATCCATTGGTGGTGCGCAGACGGCAACGCCCTCGCTCAATGCTCTGCAGGATGCCTCCGGTAGTAAAATGTTGGCGACCTCGTTCACACTCCCTTATGCCATCGGGAATATTCTTCTGACGCTGTGGGGCCCCGTGATTGTTGCAGTCTCGCGTTTATGGCAGTAAGCTTTTGACATGAGTTCTTATGTTTTTCTGACAGAATGTGCTGATTTCGGTGAAGCCCAAGTGGTTAAATCATTTCTTGTATCACAAGGTTTCCATCCCAAAGTTCGCGATGAACAAATGCGCGCAGTGGCTCCTCACCTGCAAAATCTTTTAGGAAAATTGATCATTGAGATTCCCGAAGAAGAAGCCGTGGAAGCCTCCCAGGCCTTGGAGTCTTTGGAGGCGAATAAGCCCGTTCGTTTGGTCGAAAATTCTGATGAATCTCAGCATGAAGTGGAATTAGCTTACACCCAAAACATGGCTAAGAAAACGCTGATCAATGCAGTGCTTGGTTGCATCCTTGTTCCGGTCGTTTGCAATTTCTATTCGATGATACTTGGCTGGAGAGTCATGGCGGCAGAACGCCCTCTCTCCAGGATATCTCGCACTCGTCTTTTTTTTGCGATGATATTTAATATTATGGGATTTTATATCTGGCTGACTTTTGGTTTAAAATTCGTCTTGCAACACATTTAAATTGTACTGCTATCCAAAAACAGGTCCGCAAGAACGACGACCCATCGCACGCACCTTGTTCGCGATCACTTTGTAAGCATCCACAAATTTCATCGTGACCATAGCGATAGATCCACGCACGTCTCCGAACTGTAGCCGCACAAAACCTTTGACCACCGGAGATACTGTTACACGAATCCACACTCGGCGTTCTGATTTATTCGTAAATGTCAGTAGATCTGCCAATGGCGGAGGTGGCAAACCTATACTTGAACTCAAGCCCGCTGAAAAATAATCAGAAGACGATGTGCTATAGCCTGGGACTGCAGGTGGATAGAATGAGCTGCCCTTCAAGGTTTCTGTTCCTTGACGGCGCCCCATTGCAACACCGGCCTTACCGACAATACCAATTACTGAAACTGCCGCTTTGGTGTTATCAAAGTTTTCAGAGTTGTGGAAAATTTCGAAAACAAAAGCCTTCTTGTCTTTATTAAAACCAAGACTGAAACCCAGCTCTTCAGCACCGCCGCCACCTTTACGCAGAACACCCGTTTCTGCGACGATGCCCGCGGATACGCTGACACCAAATTCATTGGACTCGATCACTAGAGGAGCTTGAGAAAATAACTTGTAGTCAATACCTGTTAGAATTGAAGCCACCGCTTCATGGCTTCTTTGACGGAAAGTTCTTTGCTCTTTCGAAGTCACTTCAGGATTTTTACCAATGACCTTCAAAGTTTTCACCTTCACGAAGCTCATCGCATCACCAACCACGCTACCCGCACCAAATACGAACTTCGTTGAACTCAAAATTCTTGCAGCATTCGAAAGGAACAAAACACGCATGTCTTGAAACTTTCTTTGGCTTTCCGGGGTCATGCTCTCATAGGGCAGTAATGGATCCACTTCTTCAAGGGATCCACCACGGGCAATAATCATTTCTTTTACTTTGTCTGGAATTTTTAAGCCCAATGACTCTTTCATGTGCTCGCGATCTGGAATTGCGTCGAAACTGAAAGTCTTGTCATCACCCAGCTTGATAACCAACTGATCTTTTTGGGCGACCTTAGCTGGATCTAATAAAGTCTCAACAACTTCTATTTCTGCAGAGTCATCAGCCCATACTAATCCCGTTGGAGCCATCACCAAAATCAATAAAAGCCAAAGACTTGTCAGTTTTTTCATATAGAGGCCATTGTGCAAAGAAGGAGCCTTCTTTTAAGACTCCTAAGATATTGATTCATCGAAACACCACTGTTCAAAATTTTGACAGCAAGCCCAAACAGTCATGGATCTACTGTTCGCGTTCTGCTCCGGCCGATGATTCATCAGCCGCCGGAGCAGCTCGAAGGTTTCGCTTATTGGCTTCTTCCACCACCGTGCCTGCTGCATTTTTATATAGATAACCAAACAAGCCACGGGCTTGACTGACGATCGCTGCGTCTTTCACAATTATGATTTGTTCATTGTTGCTTTCAGCGTTTTCACTTGGATTGAAAGACGTTCCTAAAACCGCCGTTGAATCCTCTGGGAAAATGAAAACTTTGTGATGGATTTTTGACGTGACCTTCGCTGCCGTGCCGTCAGCAAGACGAACGGAACGATCACCATAAATCGCCGGAGCCACATGGATATTCTGTTGAAGATCTTGAAGGCCCGCATCACCCACGGCCTTTAAAATCAGAGCATCTGCATCACTAAAATACTTGTTCGAAGTTAGATCTTTTTTAAGACCTGAAAGGCTTAAGAAGACGCTCCATTCTCGCATCGCAAACGGAGTGTCTCCCACAGACTTAAATAAAAAATGTCCAGTGGTCTTAGCTTCTTCCTCGGCCTTCTTTACCAAGGCTTCTTGAATCGCCTTGGAAGAGAATGCAAAGTGCACGGCCTCAATCGGTCCATGACTTCTTTGAATCAATGGAACGAAGATGCTTTTGTTCACGTCTCCTTCACCTCCATTCGGAGAAAAAGAAATCACGATGAACGGCGCTTCATCTTTTGGAGACTTCTTGGCTCCAAAAACTTTGTAACTGCCACTGATAGGATACTGACTTTGCCCGCGAATCTTAAATTCCAAGGTCTTCTTCAACTCTGCGCGAGTGATCTGCGCAGGCAAAGATCCCATCACCAAAAGAGCATGGTTCGCATTGGGAATAGAAACCGCAGGTCTTTCCGCCGCAGGAACTTTAACTAAGTCACCTTCGGGGCCGATGCAGCTTTGCGTGAAATTTCCAGACAGAAATAAAACAGCGGCCTTCGGTCCAAAGGGATCACGGATGATAATTTTTTGATGATTCAAACCGACAGAGCGAACGGCGACAGTCTTAAAAGTCTCATCTTCAAAGGCAGTCAAGTCATCAAAGATGGTTTTCACCTCAGGACGAGTCGAAATAGTTCCTGCGTCTATACCACCTAAAACTTTGACCTTTTTAGTGCGATGTTGATCTTTCAACGCCTCGGCGACCACCTTCAAATCGAAGTCAAAAACGTTGTACCAAATTTCTTGATCCGTGCCCTTGATGAAATCCAAAACCAACTGACGAAGATCATCCCCAGATAAAACTTTGCTATTAGGATCATCAGCGTTTTTAAGATGAGGATGGTTAATATAAAGTTTTAAAACTCTATATCCTGGAACTTCATTTTCCAGATTCAAAACCACCGGCTCAGAGGGGCTCGCGTGGGTTTGCAATTGTTCGACGAAGTCAGGAGCTTGAATTACCTCTTTTAGACGGCTCTTTACCTTCGTAAAATACTCCGCATAGGCTTCTGGAGACTGCGCTTGAGCTTCGGCCATCTTCAACACAGCATCTTCCAATAAAGGTATATATTGAGGGTTCTTCTGAAGAAGATAAACGATCTGACTCTGGGTCAGATTCGTCTTCTGCTGACTGATGGATTCATTCAAGGTTTTATACAAATCTTTTTGTGTCATCACCTTGAAGGTCACGTCAAAAATACGTGCATACTCATAGCTATCAGCCCATGAGATGCTACCTAGAAGAGAGACTATGACAAAACTGTAAAAAAATAGTTTCTTAAACATATACAAACAATCAGCAATTTGTCGGCCGCGCCGAAGCTGATATAAATCATTTGATTGGGGCCGCATGGAAAAATAAAGACCACTGTGACACTTTTAGGCAGCTTGCTCTTTTCAACCCACTCTTGAAGATAAATGTTTTTTTGCATTGATAGAATCACGAATTCGGAAGGATTCGTCACTCATGTACGATCAAAAGATGAATAAGAAAATTGCAAAAGGCCTTTTGGGCTTCGCAGTTCTTTTGAGCTGTAAGGCCCTGGCCGTCGAAAATTTTATCTACGCGGGCTGGGAGAGTGAACCCTTTTACTACAATGGGGCCCACGGTATTCAAGGTGCTTTCTATGAAATTATGACCGAGATTTGTAGACTCGAAAACCTGCGTTGTACATTTAAGGTTCTCGAGTTCCGCGAATCCATCGAACTTCTAAAAAAAGGAGAAATTCAAGGTGGTGGCCCCTATGTCTATACGGTGCCGCGAGCATCTGTTTTAAATTTCAGTGACAAGATATTTTCCAGCACCTATGGCTTCTTTGCACTTCCCAACTCAGCAAAAAAAATTCTGTCCTATGATGACTTACGAGGAGTCCGCGTCGGCGTCATGGCCTTGACGGGTTCTCGGGTTAGCCTAGAAGCTGTCAATGAATTCGTAGATGGCAAGTTGTCGATCATTGAAGAAAAAAGTATCGCTGCCATTATGAAGAAGATCGAAAATAAAAAGTATCCTGTCGGATACACCAATCGAGACTCTGCAATGAATTGGATCACCAGAAATAAAAGTTCGATTAAAGAGATCCCGGGACTTGGGGAAAATCTGGATTATCGTATCGCCTTTTCACAAAAAAGTGTTTCCTCTGAAAATTTAAAACGCCTTCAAGACTCTTTTGCGGAGCTAAAAAATCAGGATTTTTAAAAAGAATGGCCCAAAAATATAAACTGACACTGGCCGACGCGGAAAAATCACCATGAGGATTTTCCTGTGCTGTCTTATTCTTGCTATGACAAATTTCAACTGGGCATTGGCCCGAGCCAAGCCCGAATTCATCTTTGTAGGTTCGGACTTTGAGCCCCTTTATTTCAAGGAAGGCTCAGTTGGAATTCAAGGTGCGCTTTATGACATTATGAAGGAAATCTGCCTACGAGAGCGTCTTCCCTGCAAATTTAAAATTGCCTTACCCCATCCGGCTTTGGACATGGTGAAGTCAGGTGCCGCGCAAGGTGGAGGTCCCTTCGCCTTTAGTCATCAACGACAATCCATCCTATTCTACAGTGTTCCTATTTTTAAATCGGAATTTATTTTTTTGGCGACGCCCGAGGTGGCAAAGAAAATTAAAACTTACAGTGATCTAGCCGGATTGAGCGCAAGCGCCATGTCGCCGTCCATGACTTGGATCAGTCTACATCGCGTGAATGAAATCACCGGTAACAAAATGAAATTGTTTGGAGAGCCTACGGAAGTCAATGCCATCCGTAAGACAGAAAATAAGAACTACAACTTGGCCTACGTTCCTAGGGAGCTCGCCCATGCCTATTTTCAACACAATCGCGATTCTCGCCTTAAAGAGATTCCTTCACTTCGAGATCCTTTTGATATCTACATGACGTTCTCTAAGAAATCTGTCACGGAACCTGAGTTTAAAAAAATCAATCAGGCTCTTAAAACCTTACAACAGTCTGACTTCATGAAAAATATTGCAGAGAAGTATAACCTGGAACTGGCGCCTTAGGAAAACCCCACCGACATTGGCCCGTGGGGAAGGAAACTTTATTGATGACGATATTTTTCAGTCCAGAAACCTTGCTTGCCGAACTTACCATACTTTTTAAAACTACAGTGCCCCATGGCTCTGTGTCTGTAAGACGGAAAAATCATAATCTTCACAATTTGAATCAACATGAAGATTCCCGCAATATGCCAAAACGGCACATCCAAATATGGCTGTGGCAATTGAGGCAAATAAATTGGCGCCAAATAATTCCAAAGGTAATAGAAAGGAATCGCCCAGATCACCGCACCTAAAAGTCTAAATAGTTTCATAACACAAGTTCCTCATTTATTTAGTTAGCTATTTTATAATTCCAAAGACTGCTGCGAAAGCTTCGTTACCGTCAATTTCAACATCAGCCAAATTTATTTTTTGAATCTTAAGATCCGAAACCGTCACATTACGAATCGTGACATCCGTCAACGTACAGTCTGTGAAAATAACTTTATTCAATTGGCAGTTTTCAAAATGCACATCGATGAAGCCTTTTTTTCTTAACGACCATGAGTCGTCGCCCGTGACAATGACCTCAGTAAAATTCGAATCGCTGAAATTCACATCACGGATGGAAGCGCCTTTAAAAATACAATCTTTAATCGTCGACTTCTTAAAGAAGGCATCATGCATCGAAGAACCACGAACATCCAAGCCATCAAAAATCGTGTTTTCCAGTCTCACGTCCTGCATGCTCACTCCATTGTAAGTGGAGTTTTTAATTTCAGATTCGTCAGTCAATTGAATGTCTTTTAAAGCACAGCCATTGAATTCTACATCTTGGATGCGACTATCATCTGTCAGTTTCATGTCATTTATTTTACATCCATGAAAACCTGAATCGACAATTTCACTCTTGATCAATTGCAAGTCATTCATGGAACTTCCAGCAATACCCAACTTAGAAAACTGACTGCCATTCAGGTGAATATCATTCACTTTGCTGGCATCAATACTGTTTTCGTTCATCTTTGATTGTTGAATCATGACGTCGGTAAATGACGACATGGTGATGGAATTGTTTTTGAACTCTGAGTCGGGTCCCGTGGGGGCTTGAAAGCGAGACATCGTGATGGAGTTTTCTCCATCAGTGCTGCCAGCACCGCCAAACCTTGAACCAAATTCATGCATTCTTTCGTGAAATTTATCATGAATAAAAGAAGCGAAGTGAGGAGGACCTCCGTGGGAGCCACGATGGTGGCGAGGACCATGGGCCCACGGGCCACCGCCACGCTCACGCTGAAATCTATGATCTCGATCACCACGATCTCCGCGCTCACTTCGATCGGAACGTTCGCGACGTCCTTCTCTGCGTGAATCGCTCTGCTCGCCACGACGACCCTCCTCAGAAGAAGCCCCTTCGGAGCCCTCCGCCTGAGCCTTCTTCATCAACTCATCGATTAAAGCCGTCGCTTGGTCGTCGGTGAGCGCGCCGCTCTTATTCATTTCTAGTACTCGTTTAATTTGATCTTTCATTATTGAGAGCCTTTCTTGATCAATTTCATCGCTTGATCAAAAGTGATCTCGCCTTTTTCAAGACGAGCCAAAACGTCTTCCGTAGAAGGAGGGCGTTGTGTGTTTTTACTTTCCTCTTCGCGGGCCTCAAAATCTCCGACCAGTTTGTTTTTCAACTGAGTCAGACGGCTGCGAATTGTTGGATAGCTCAGACCCAAAGCAGGTTCCATGTCGCGAACACGTCCTTCGCATCTAATGAAAATGCGCAAGAAATGCAGATCCTCAGGAGACAGAGTCGCGAACTCGTTCAACTGGAAAGGACCTTCAACACGGATGTTACAGTGGCCGCAAGACAAGACCGTAGGGCTCAAAAGGCCATGGCAAGCGGGGCATAAAATGTTTGAATCGATATTGCTCATATTCAAATTTATAGCAATCAAACTTTAAAATATCAAATTACTTTTTAATATATTAAATATTCAAAGGAGAATTCAAATGAAATCAGGCACTTAGGTGATTTAAAATCTCATGGTTTTCGAAGAAGGGTAAAATGCGAGCTTTTTGCCAGAACTGGAGAGGGTTTAAAAAGTTAGACAGGCCACCTCCCTTAGCAGCGGCTTTATGCTGTTTTAAAGGGGCACAGCTCCTGCACTAACTTTTGATATGGGTCTGAAATCCATTCTTCTTGGAGCATTCATCGGTCTTACATTCCTGCCGTCAGCCAGGGCGGCGGCGATGCTTTGTTCTGAGCTCTTTGAGACCCAACCCACCAGAGCCGTCATCATCAAAAGCTTGGTAGATTCAAAAAGTCCCGAGCGCACTTTCTTTTTGCGCCCGTCCCTCACTCCCCCACTGGAGCTTTCAGAATATTCGCAAAAGATCCAAGACAGCTATGAGCGTCCGACAGAAATCGATGGCGGTTCTATTTTGTTTCACGGAAATATTTTTGCGGAAGGCTACTTCCGCATGACTCGCTTAGGGAAACCGAAAGCCACGGCACCGACGACAGAGAGCTTAGCGAATTCACAAACTTGGTTTAAGTGGCATCCAGACACACAGACTTACACGGAAGAACACGGTTCGTCACAAATGATCTTACTGGACTCAGAAGTTCACGCCGGCAAAGTCACTCTTTACCGCGGTCTGAATAAAAAACAAGTCGATCAACTTAAGAAACTAAAAAGCGGAGACACATCTGCGTTGTCAGAGATATTTAGCAACGAACGAGACTCGATGTTTTTTACAACAAGTCGTGAAGACGCGAAGAAGTGGGCCAAGGGATATTATATTGAATTGAAGGTCGATGAAGCCGACATTCAAAAGTCCTATGTCGGCTTCGAATATAATTATATCGAAATCGCCATTCACTCTGCAGAAGTTTTGCAGAACTCCATCAAAACTTTGAAAGTCACTGCGGTAAATTAATTTATTTCCGAGGCTGCTTACAAAGAGCAGCAATATGTTCTTTCACCTGAGAGCAAGTTTCGAAAACTTCACCCGTAAGATCCTTGCAAGGATTATAATCCACAGGACAAACCGCATAGGCTGGAAAAATTAAGTTCACATTTTTTTCCTTCACGATAGCAGCTCCGACTTCGCGAAGTTCATCAGGAAACATCCGACCCGCGCGATATTCATTCAAGGCAATATCAAAAGCCGAATAATAGCGAGTAGCCGCTTCAGGATTTTTTTTAGCGACGACCTCATGCAAGTACACCGCAAGAATCTTATCACCGAATTCTTTTTTCAAAGTGTCGACCATTGTCAGGCTCGGACCCGAGTTATCAAAGATGACAATGAAATTACGATCCGGTCTTTCCGCGACGATCTCGTGTATTTTTGCGATTTTAAAATCTTCAATGGACCACTGAGTGAGCCAATTTCTAAGGTACAAACGATTCTCAGGAAACTGCGAAGTCTTTAAGAATTTATGAATACGGGCATCAAACCAGGTAGCAATCCCGCTGACCAAAACAAATTCAGGATTCGCATTCCCCTTAGAGATAACCGTATACAACTCCGGCATCCCCGTAAAGGTCTTGTCTTTCTCTAAAATCTTGATCGCCGATTTCGCCAGTCCCGTATTTTCAGCCTGACGTAAAACATCATCAAACCCAGAAATAATAAAAGGCTTCTCATTCGCAAAAAGCGATGAAGAAAATCCAAACACAACCAACAGCAAAGAAAAGATCGACGCTTTAATCATCCGCGCAACCTATCAGAAAACCCGAGGGTACGCCGTACCTTTTTGCCACGCACCGCATGGCAAAAAGGTACGGCGTACCCTCGGGTCCTCTCTCCCCAAAAAAAAGGGCTGAGATTTTCATCTCAGCCCTTTTTTCAGAAAAATTTATTTTCTATTTTCCAGATCCATTGTCCATTTCAGCCGGGGCTGAAATTAAAGTCCGCGGATCAAGTTCAAAGCAGAACCAGCACGGAACCATTTCAATTGTTCTGTGTTGTATGTGTGCTTCAATTCGATGGACTCAGCAGAACCATCTTTGTGCTTGATGTTCATGACTACTGGTTTACCAGGAGCCAATTCGCTCAAGTTCACAAGTGAAACATGATCTTCTTCTTGGATTTTTTCGTAATCTTTGGGATTAGCGAAAGTCAAAGCCAGAACACCTTGTTTTTTCAAGTTCGTCTCATGGATACGAGCGAATGATTTCGTGATAACCGCTGTTGCTCCCAAGAATCTTGGGCACATAGCTGCGTGCTCACGAGAAGAACCTTCACCGTAGTTTTCATCACCAACAATGATCCAACCTTTGTGAGCTTTTTGGTAAGCACGTGCGATTTGTGCGAACTCAACGCCAGTTTGGCCAGTTAGTTGATTTTTACCTTTACCGATTTCACCAGTGAATGCGTTGTCCGCACCCAACAACATGTTGTTAGAGATGTTGTCCAAGTGACCACGGTAGTTCAACCATTTACCACCCGGAGAGATATGGTCTGTCGTACATTTGCCTTTTGCCTTCGCAAGCACGAGGTTATCAACGAAGTCCTTCCCGTCCCATTTAGTGAATGGAGACAAAAGTTGCAAACGATCTGAAGATGGATTCACCGCAACTTGTGCAGAAGCACCTGCTGGTTTTTGGTAACCTTCAGTATCAGGGATGAAACCTTTAGCTGGAAGCTCTGGAGCAACTGGAGCTTGAAGTTTCACTTTGCCGTTTGGTCCTTCAAGTTCGTCAGTCATTGGATTGAAATCCAAACGACCAGCAAGACCCAATGCCATTACGATTTCCGGAGAAGCGATGAAAGCCAAAGTTTCTGGATTTGCATCGTTACGTGCGCGGAAGTTACGGTTGAATGAAGTGATGATTGTATTCTTCTCACCAGATTTAACGTCGTCACGTCTCCATTGACCGATACAAGGTCCGCAAGCGTTCGCAAGAACAGTCGCACCAACTTCATTGAAAGTTGCCATTTGACCATCGCGTTCGATAGTTTTTTGGATTTGTGTAGAGCCTGGAGAAACCAAGAACGGTTGATTCATTTTCACACCGATATCCATAGCTTGTTTTGCTACGAATGCCGCGCGACCGATATCTTCGTAAGAAGAGTTCGTGCAAGAACCGATCAATGCAGAAGAAAGTTTCGCTGTGTAACCTTTTTCAGCTGTTTCTTTTTTCAACGCAGAAATAGGACGAGCCAAGTCTGGAGTATGAGGGCCTACAATGTGTGGCTCAAGAGCAGATAAATCGATTTCGTAAACTTCATCGAAGTATTTACCTGGATTTACAACAACGTCAGCATCTGCAGACAAAAGATCTTTGTGTGCATCAGAAACTTTTGCAAGTTCCGCACGACCTGTTGAACCAAGGTAAGCAGCCATACGATCATCGTATGGGAATACAGAACAAGTTGCACCAAGCTCAGCACCCATATTTGTGATCGTTGCTTTACCAGTGCAAGAGATAGAAGAAGTGCCTTCACCGAAGTACTCTACAACTTTATCAGTTCCACCTTTAACCGTTAGCATTCCGCAAAGTTTCAAGATCACGTCTTTAGCAGAAGCCCAACCGTTCAATTTTCCTTTCAAGTGAACACCGATCAATTTCGGATTTTTCACTTCCCAAGGAAGTCCGACCATCACGTCAGACGCATCAGATCCGCCAACACCAATCGCACACATGCCAAGGCCGCCTGCATTTGGAGTATGAGAATCAGTACCGATCATCAAACCACCTGGGAACGCGTAGTTCTCAAGGATAACTTGATGGATGATACCAGCGCCTGGTTGCCAGAAGCCGATGTTGTAACGAGAAGATGCAGTCGCCAAGAAATCAAAAACTTCTTTGTTGGCAGTGTTTGAAACAGTCATGTCCACGTCTTTACCTTTGTAGGCTTGGATCAAGTGGTCACAGTGAACTGTTGAAGGAACGGCAGCTTCATCTTTTCCAGCAAGCATGAATTGCAACAAAGCCATTTGTGCTGTCGCATCTTGCATTGCTACGCGATCTGGTCTGAGAAGTAGGAAACTTTCTCCGCGCACGAGTTCTTGGTTCTGAGGGTCATCCAAGTGACCGAACAAAATTTTCTCTCCAAGAGTCAAAGGACGATTTAAACGATTACGAACAACAGCGAGTCTTTCAGCTGTCTTCTTATAAACGTTCTGCACCATTTCTGGCGTAGTTTCGATTTTAGAAGCCATTATATTTGCCTTTCGTTTTAGAACGCCCCATCCTAATGAAAATCAGTTGAAAGCTCAATAAAAAGCAGGAGCCCTTCACAACCTTTGCAAGACTTTGCGCGAGGCATAAATTGAACTCCACTTTATTTAAAAACATAGTCATTCTCACTGGCGCGGGAATCTCTGCCGAGTCAGGCATTCGAACTTTCCGCGACCAAGATGGCCTTTGGGAAGAACATCGCATCGAAGACGTGGCGACCCCTGAAGCTTTTGCTCGAGATCCTGAACTGGTTCAGCGCTTTTACAATGCGAGAAGATCTCAACTGAAAGACCCCAAAGTACAGCCCAATGCCGCCCATTTAGCTTTGGCAGAGCTAGAAAAGCATTGGGAGGGTGATTTTCTTCTAGTAACACAAAACGTCGACAATCTTCATCGCCGCGCGGGTTCGAAAAACTTACTGCACATGCACGGCCGCCTAGATCGAATCCGTTGCTTAAGTTGTGAAGAAGAATTCGATTGGACCGAAGATTTGGCTGTAGATGAGGATTGCCCCCATTGCGGAATCCGCAGAGCACTTCGCCCCGACATCGTCTGGTTCGGCGAAATGCCCCATCATATGGAAGAAATCTATGCCGCACTCGATAAAGCCGACCTATTCATTTCCATCGGCACCAGCGGCAATGTCTATCCTGCTGCCGGCTTCGTCAGCATTGCCTGGAAAGCGCGCAAAATCGAAGTGAACGTTAAAGACACAGAAATCTCTGCCGCATTCTCAGAACACTTAGTCGGTACCGCCTCCGTGGAAATTCCAAAGTTAGTAAATTTAATTCTGAATGAGTCCTAAAGGGGCCTAAAAGGTACCTGCTTCCCTTTGATTCAAAAAAGGAACAAGTTTTTTAAAATTCAGGTACCTTTTTTTTATCAAAGGGAAGCAGGTACCTTTCTGCCTTTCTGATTTTCATCTGTCTTTCATTTAGGGACAGTTGGTTGAAAAGATCTGGACGAACCTGAAGTCCGCACGGTACTGCACCCGCTGTTATTTGTTAACATTAGAGAAAGATTTCCATGCCCAAATTCAATAGTTTGAAGTTGATCGCCGCTGCGATGGCCGTATGTTTGATGTCAGGCTCTGCCTTTGCCGATGAAAACCTTTTTGGTTATATCCGTGGTGCAGAGACATTGCCGCAAGGAAGTTGGGATCTTTACCAAGTCCTTACCTCTCGCACGGATAAGGGTGTAGGCACCTACAGTGCGCTCGACTCAAAAACAGAACTTGAATACGGAGTGACTAACAGCTTGTCTCTATCAGGAGCGTTGTTGATGCAATCCGTGTTTGCCCACGGCATCATGATCAATGCCTATGTGCCCGGTGACATTAATAAAGGTATGTCTCCTTCAGGTCTTGAGTTCTCTGCAAAATACAATTTCTTGAGTCCGGCGAAAGACCCTATCGGATTCTCTGTTTACTTTGCCTTGAATCATAGCTGGTTGGACAAGCATTCAGGTCAAGACAAAGACTCTACATCCATGGAGCTTGAATTTATCCTACAAAAATACTTCCTTGAAGGTGAGTTGATTTGGGCCGGAAATGTTGGCACAGAGTCCACATATGCGAAACGCTATGGCGTCGCAAATCTTCCTCCTGATTTCGAATGGCCGACACATCCAGAAATGGAAATTGCCTTAAATGCGGGAATGGGATTAAGTTACCGTTTCCTTCCAAAATGGTTCGTAGGCGCTGAAGTTCTGTATGAAACTGAATATGAAACCGAAGTGGGCCAAGAGCGATGGTCGACTTTTGTAGGCCCGAATCTTCACTATGGAAGTGAAAACTGGTGGGCAACAATCACTTGGTTCCTACAGCCTAATGGGGGAGGACCAGGTTATGACGGTCAAACTGATAATACTCAGCACTTGATTGAAAAAACGAAACAAGAAGCTCGCTTAAAAGTTGGCTTCAACTTCTAAAGGAAACGCATCATGAACGGCTTGAACGCAAAAAATCTATCTTTGTTGATTCCATTTGCTCTCGTGATGCCTGCCTATGCGACGGATTACCTCAACGAATCCCAAGCACAAAAAGTTCTATTTCCTGACGCTGATCAATTTATCAAAAAGTCCGTCACCTTGACGGACGATCAGCTTGCAAAAATCAAAGATCAGTCTGGTGTACGCCAAAGAACTAAAAATCCGCAAATCTGGAGAGTGCAAAAAAAATCCACTCTGCTTGGCTATTTCTATATTGATGAAGTTGTTGGCAAACATGAGTTCATCACTTATGCAACGGCCGTGGATCCCGAAGGCAAGGTCCTTGGAGTTGAAATCATGAGCTATCGTGAAACTCACGGTGGCGAAGTTCGCCAAGAAGCTTGGAGAAAAAACTTTAAAGGCAAGTCCCTCGCCGATCCGTTGAAACTTGATAAAGACATTCCAAATATCACCGGAGCCACTCTATCTTGTCGTAACGTCCTTGATGGGGTTAAACGCATCTTAGTTATTCAGCAGGTGCTTGGCAGTGAGAAAGCTCTATAGACGTCTTCGCCCCCTCTTGGGCACATTCGTGGAGGTGGGGACCTATGAAGACGTTCCCCATTCCGAAGAAGCCGTGGCTTCCGCCTTTGCAGTCATCGAGAAAATTCATAACACCTTAAGTTTTCACGATCCAAAAAGTGAGCTTTCAAAACTCAATGACTCCCAAGGAGAATGGATCCAACTCAGCCCTTCAAGCATTGTCGTTTTGCGTTTAGCTCGGGCAATGGGCCGCGCCAGCGATGAGTTATTTAATTGCACCGTGGGCGGAGGCTTAGTGGCCGAGGGCAAACTTCCACGCCATGGCTCTTCTAACTTTCTAGAATCAGGTTCGTATAAAGATCTTCACATTCGCGGAACTTCAACACTGCTTTCACGCTCTGTTCTGATCACTTTAGACGGTATTGCCAAAGGGTATGCCGTGGATTTGGCCGTCAAGGCCATGAAGAAACTGGGTGTGAATGCAGGTTACGTGAACGCCGGTGGCGACCTGAAAGTCTTCGGCGATTTTGTGATTCCCCTACATCGCCGCGAAGTCGATGAAAGCCTTACAGACTTAGGCAGCTTTCAAGAGATTGCCATTGCCACTTCCACGGTTTCTGAGCAATACAACCCTCAGTATCCCGGTAAAATCCTGGGATCAACGAAAGTCTCCCCGCATATAGGGGTTTGGACCATCACATCTGGTTCGGCCTGGCATGCGGATGCTTTAACGAAGGTTGCAAGCTTAGCTTCCGAGGATCAGCGTGAAGATCTGATCCAGCGACTTGGCGGCAAACTACTTACTTTCAAAGGATCGAATTAATTATGAAGGGTTATCCCAAATGGTTTTCCGCTAACTTCATCTCTACCTGCTTGGGAATTTTATTTCTGACAGGATTGCTGTTGATGCCGACGACCTTGCAAGTTCGCCTGGATAAAACTCTACCCTGGAGATTAAGTGCGGACTCCCGAGTCGTAGTGGCTGGAATCCACGCCCTGCTGGCTTTGATTTCTTTAGCTATTGTTGGCGCGCTCTCAAGTATTCATATGCGCAAAGAGTGGAATAGAAAACGCAATCGTGTCAGTGGCATGACCCTGGTGATTACTTTTGTGTTCCTGTCGTTGTCAGGCTTGGGCATTTACTATTTTGGAAATGAAACTTTAAGTCTGCTTTCCAGCATCAGCCACTCTGGTGTAGGTATCTTGGTTCTCGGTCTTTATATCTGGCACTTGATTTATAAAAAAACTGCTGCCGCAAAAAATGCTCACAAGTCTCATTAAAAATCCGCCCCACAGAAGAAGTTTCGCATGGGGCGGATAGCGGTTTTCAGTGATCGCGAGATTCGCAGGTTTGCGCTAGGCCTAATCAAGACTTCGAAATTGCACTGAATAAATTTGCACGTGGGCATCTTCGCTGTAAAAACCCAAAGAACCCTTGTTCGCATATAATTTTTTAGCACTGTCGGTATAACTGTAAATCAACTGACCGTCTTTTCTAACTGAGAAAACATTGGCCTGCTTGCGATAGGTAAAAACATGGCGCGAGCCGATCTCGGTCGGAGAAACCGTGCTATTATTTAAAAATTCCTGCGTGACGGTACCACTGGCTAAGCCGAGTTCACTGCCATACGGTGCGGGCTTACTAATAAAGTAGTTCGTCGTTTTGCTTGCGGTACTTCCCTTATATCCAAAGAACAACCAAAAAACTTCCCAAGGATTTGCGGTGGTTCCCTTTCGAAGTTGATTCACCGTCGCCAAGTCCACGGCCAATTCAAAATCAGAAACAGGATTCTCCACCGTTTGCTTCAACAACAATAACGTCGCATGAGTCTCTGAAGATTTGCTAGAGCTGAGTGGATAGTAATCAATTTGATTTATTGAATAGCTCACGCTGCCTCCCCCAGTGTACTGCACATTAAAATTTGCAGCGGCTAAAGAGATGCTTTGCCAAGGAATATTCGAAGCAGAATCCGATGAAGACGAGTTGGTTGGAATAGGAAGAGTCTCAAATGCGTTCATCCCGCACGCCGTGAGGCATGCACTTACAGCGGCCCCTATAATTACTAGGAAACTCAAGCGAACGAAAAAACACATTTCTCTTTTTCGGCGAAAGAAAAACATAAGTGAACTTGGACTGTACCAAATAAATATGAACGCGAGGTTAAGTTTGTCCTCAGATGATTTAGAGTTATAGCTCTACTTTAGTTTGTTAAATTATTGATATCATGGGAATTTCAATCATTCATGTCCTTCATTTAATTTGAGTGATCGATTCCTCGCCTCTACTCTTTTGCAAGCAAATTCATATTCACTATACAAAGGAGGATGAAATGAAATTGTTTGTTTTAGCTGGAGCTCTTCTTATCTCGCAAGCGTCATTCGCTGCGGATCTTCGAGTGAGCAAGCTTGAATGTGGCGCTGTCAACTCATTGGGGTATGCGGATCTTAGACTCAATCCTGCGGGACAAGTTGATATTGTCGTGAATAGCGCCTTTAAGTCTGAAGCCAAGCTCAGCAAGGTTGAACCATCTGCCATTGTTCTTGAGCAAAGCGGAGACTCACGTCAGTACCGCATCGAATTCGTTGAAGCGTTGAAAGCAGGACCGCAAAAGTTAGAAGGTTCTTTGTACTCGAAGTACACACCAAGCTCACCTTGGATTTTCACCAGCTATGCAAACTGCAGATTGGAGTTGGTTGAAGCACACTAAATATTCTTTTCCTTGTCAGAAGGCTCTTTCATGCTAAGCTCGACTTCATGATTACAGCACTTCTTCTTACAAATTTATTATTCGCAAATGCAGCTCCCGTCTCCCCCGCCCTTGACGGGAGCTATCATCGACCTTGTTTCGTTGTCGACACCGATGCCCTCACGACTGAATTGTCTGTCGAAGGCAATCAATGGAAGATTCAGAATATCGCCTATGAAGACGATAAGTGTGATCAGGCTTATTTGATTTACGAAGTCGATTACAAGGTGAAGTCCGCAAACAATCATGACATCGACATGACAACCACAGAAGTTTCGTACATGACTTTATCTGATGAAGTGAGCCATGCATTGAATATGGTCCACTACTGCGGCTTCGAAGACTGGAAGACTAAAACCAAAAAAGTCGTCACCGGAAAACTCTGCGATGAATTCCAAGCTCCCGCCTTGGGATCTATTTTGTACTCGATCTTTACAGTGAATCAAAGAGCCGATGCAAAAACAGAACTTTATCTTGGCACAGCCAGTGGAACTGGGGATGGTAAGACTGTGGATACTCGCCATGACCAAGTTGATTCTTTACCCTTCTTAAAAGTTCGATAAAGAAAAACTGCGAAATTTAATGATCCGCCCATGGCTCTCAACTTTGAGGGCCATTTTTTTAATATTCTTATTTCAAGATCTTTTTGGTTACTCACGCCGTTCATTACTGTGCGAGTAGGAATCGTCTTTGCATTTATTTACCAAAGAGGTAAGAACACCATGAAGTCGATTATAAGTGCTGATGCTTGCAAAGTAACTATACAGCTGTCGAACTTTAAGCGCCCCCACAGGCTCATCGCCTTTCTGGGATTTTCGCTATGAGTATCTCATTTTGGAACGTCTCTGCGGAAGCGCAGCAACGCTGCGAAAACGTATTCGATCCCGCATCTTCGGAAAGCAATTCACTACTTCATTTCTCAGGTCAGCATTTTGACTATTTCATCCTAGGCACTCTCGCAAAGAACGAATCTTCTTGGTGGAACAAAGCAATCGCCGCAGCGACAGAATCAGACACTCAGTCCCTGAAGTCTCTCTATAATAACATCCCTGCCGACATCGACAGAGGACGTGCCGTTCGCTTGTTAATGCTCGCAGAGGATCATGGTGTGCGTTCACCAGACTTTATGTCCAATGATGTTCTTAAAGCTCGTATTGAGCGCCAAAACTTAAGAGCTACGACCATGGAAGTTGAAGGCGAACTTAGTGCAACGCAAATGAAGGACCTTACGAATATGCTCACGATGCTGGGCATTCGTCGCTCAAAAGCAGAGCGTCTTTTTGAACGTCTCAAAGATAAAGTAGGCTTCAAATCTGCGGAACACATTCCTGTGATCCAAGCAGACAAGGCCTCAAACATTCTGGGCGATGAGGCTCGTTTAGCTTTGCTTCACTACAACAACAACGTGATTCAGAATCCAGAAAACGTAAAGGCTGCCTTCAAAGCCCTTATGAATGATCCATTTCAAGCGTATTCACAAAGGGTCTATCAAAATCTAAAAGAACCTTGGTTCGTAGTTGATGGCAAGTCGATGAATTTGAATGACTTCATTAATAGCGAAGCCTATCGCCAGGAAACTGTGAAGCCAGGAAACACCTGGATGAATGTTGTTCGCTTGACCCCTGATAAAGTTCAAAATCCAATGTTCAAAGGCCATGTTCGCGAAATGTGGTGGAATCGCAAAGACAGCATCAATCCGATCGGCACTGTGCGCATTTCACGAAATATGTTGGTCGACGAAAACGGTGTTGAGAAGCTGGTCTCTGTTGAAGTTCTTCGTCGTGGCGACGACGGAATCTTTGTTCCTTATCTCTTTGAAGCGGACATCCAAGGGAAGCTTCAGCCTAAAGAAGGTCAAGACGCTCTTCAAAAAATGAAATCCTGCGTTCAATGTCACCTGCGCCTAAGTGGCGTGCTATTCGGTGGAATCACCATGCCAAACTATAAAGCTGTGAATGACTGGCATATCAATAATATTGATTTCACGAAGCGCACTTCCTATGAAAAATTTAAGGCTTTCAGATGAGCATCATTCTGACGCCTCGAAAACTCACTCTGCAATTAACTCTTCTACTGACGGTCTCTTTCAGTGGCTTGCAAAGTTTTGCGGCGAAGACTTGTAGCGGAATTTTCGAAAGCGCTCCGGAACTTAGTCTGTCATTTGGGAACGCCCATATGCAGAAAGCTCTTCCGTCGCAAAAATTAAGACTCCTGGTTTGGAATGTTCACAAAGGCTCAGATAAAAACTTACCTGGGGACTTCGCGAAAATTGCGGCACAAAGCGATTTGGTATTGTTTCAAGAGTCCGTCAGTAACACGGAGTTTACAAACCCCTTGAGCCAAGCCAATCAAAGCCTCGGATGGACTCAAGCAAAGTCATTTGAACGAGGATCTGGCAACTATACGGGGGTTGCCACCGGAGCTCGGGCGAAAGCCCTGGAAGAAGATGTGCTTTTATCAGAAGTGCGCGAACCTATTCTGAAGACTCCAAAAACCATTCTCGTATCTGAATTCGCTCTCGAGGGAAAACGAGATACTTTAATGGTCGCAAACGTGCATGCTATCAATTTTGTGACCAACGCTGGTTTTAGAAAACACATTGATCAACTAATTGAAAAAATTGAACACCACCAAGGACCTTTGGTTGTCGCCGGGGATTTCAACACCTGGAACCCAGGACGTCTTCGCTATTTGAATGATTCACTTGAAAGGCTGGGGCTTAGCTCTGTAAAGACCGTTCGAAAAGGCTTTCTTCTTCTAGATCATATCTATATGCGTGGCTTACAAACCCAAAGGACCTTTGATCTCTCGCATATAGATTCTTCAGACCACATGCCGTTATTGGTCGATTTTTCCGTTCCATAAAACTCAATCTAGTTTTGAGGAACAAACAAAAACCCTTACAAAGATACAAGAAACCAAAAGTCTCTTACATTCTCTTGGCATTCATCTGGGTTCGCAGGTACTTTGGATTCAGAATGAAGTCCTCATCGGCCAACTATTTTTTAGATATTTTCACGATCCTCTTATTAGTTGGATTGCTCTTAGGGCTTGCACAAACGCTGAAAATCCAAGGCCTCGCCCATAAAGCTGAAGAAACACGTTTTTATTCTGTCCGTCTTGCCGAAGAACTGCGCCATAGCTCCCGGGATCTAACTACTGCAGCCAGAGGTTATGTGACCACAGAGGACGCCCACTTCTGGGATGAGTTCTTTCTAATCTTGGCAAGACGAAATGGCACCAAGTCCCGCGATGACGGACGAGTTATTCCTTTGCGCGCCCTCATTGTCGAAGCGGGTTTCACTCCTGAAGAGCTGGATCTGTTAGATACTGCGCAAAAAGTTTCAAATGACCTCTCAGGTATTGAGATCGGAGCCATGAAAGAAGTCAAAGGGCTCGAGTCACTTCCTCAATCAGCCAGACGGACATCTTTAAAAAACCAGGCGATCAACGCCGTTCACGGTTTAAGTTATCGCCGCCAGGTCGAACAAATTATGGGGCCGATCAGTCACTTTGAAGACACCGTTGATCAACGCACGAAAGCTGAAGCAGAAAAGAGCAACTTCCTTCTAAGAACCATGCTCATTACTTTAACTGCGGCAGTTCTGATTCTGTCCTTTATCATTTATCTTCAGGCAAGATTTAAAACCAAACCCCAAAAATAAAAAATGCTCTCGGATTGAGAGCCTTTTTCTTAACTTTGTTTTTCATCCACAGAGCTTATCATTTCCGAGATGACCTTCTTGGCTTTCTCAACATTGCCCTTCATAGTGGCCGCATCTTTAAGGCCGCCTAGCATTTCTTCAGGGGCAAAACTCATCGTTTGGAAAATCTCAAAAGACTTTCTGATCTCATCACCGTGATCACGTCTTAAACTTGGGGGAATCATTTCTAGAAGATCTTCGATCTTCAACGAAGCCCCGCCTTCACCAGAAACATTTCCCATCACCAAATAGAACGTATTGGTCATTTCCGCACCTACTTTGCGAACTTCATTCTTCGCCAAGGCCGCATCAATGATCTTATAACGTTTCTGAACAAGTTCTTTCAAGGTCCGCTGACGACGTCCCCATCCGAATTCACGCTGAGCTTTTAAAAGTAAGCTGGCGATAATTCCAAGGAAGATCAAAGCCCACACCCAAGGCTGATACATCACACTCGCACGCGCCGAGGGCTGCCAAGCCATGATCACATCCGGAAGTCTGTTCGTCGCCACTGCTGGAGCGGGCGCAGAAGGCTTTCCGCCATCCGCCATGCGCTGAGACGATCCCACCGGAGCATTTGGATTATTCACAATCTTCAAAGCGATCGGTTGTGTTTTTCGAGTGTAGTATTTCGATGACTGAGGATCGAACATACTCACGCTCATGGCTGGAATAGTGACTTCACCTTCTTGGCGTGGAATCAAAAGCACTTCGAATTCTTTAAAGCTTCTACCATTCTTAAAGAATTTTGCTTCTGATTTTGAATCATATTGCTCTAAAGAAGACGGTAAATTCAAAGCGGGCAAATCAATCAACTTTGCATTGCCAGCCCCTTCAAAGCGCACTTTCAAACTGAAAGGCTGATTTACCGGGACTGTCGCGTTCTCGACGGAGTCATGCAATTCGAATTGCCCCACTGCCCCACTGAAATCAGAAGGACGTCCTTCAATCGGCAGCGGTTTTACTTTAATTGGAACCCGTGCAGAGCTTTTTGTGTACTCATAAGGTTTGCCAGAGTAACCCCAGCCTTGCCCCTGGGACAACAAACGAACTCGAGATTTGATTTTATATTCGTCGACCGCTGCCGTTCCGGCTTTGATAGGGAACAACGCGTGCGACGCCAAGAGGGCTTTCTTCCATGGAACTCCATTCACGATTTCTTCAGTGAATTGAATGGCTGGAACTTCCTCGATGATTTCTTTCCAGAAGCCGCGAAGATCTGGGAACTTCAAACGATCCAAAGTTTCCATTTGCCCACGAGTATAAACGTACCAGTTCACAGTGACTTGTTCGCCTTCGTAGGCTTCTGTTTTGTCTACTTCAACACTGATGAAAAAGGCTTCATTAGGATTTGTTGGTAGACTTCTAAACGCGGGATTGGCCATTCCGCCCGCTCCAACACTTCCGAAGTTATTCTGATCTGGGAGTGCTGCTCCACCTTGTTGTTGCAATTGTTGCAGCATACGTTGGCGCTGCTGTAAAAGCTGATTGAAGATCTCTTCTTCCGCGTTGTCCATGTTATCGAACTGGTCGTCAAAGCCATGGGGCATACGTGGGTTGCCTGGAGCTTTGGGTCCTTTCGGAACTCCTCTACCGTTTCCATTGCCGTTTCCGCCGCCTTGATTCCCAACGTTAATCACGATGGGTTGAGTGCGATAGACTTTTCCTGCAACAACCACTTCAAAAGACGAAACACTCAAAGTCCCTGAACGTTTTGGACTGAGCATATAGTGAAACTCTTTGCGTCTTTGTGTTTCAAACTGCATACCCTTACTTGTTTGCACAAGCTTTTGGGCTACCGCCGTTGAACTCCAATTATTGAGAAGATCAAACTCTCCTAATGCCGGAATACGCGGATCTTGAATATCTACGTCATCGTTTGAAACCACTGACACCGTCAAAGTGAAACTGTCACCCACACCCATTTCGGTACGATCCACAGAGGACTGCACAGATGTCGCTGCAAATGCGGCCGCTGGCAGCAAGGCCATACAAAATACGAGTGCAAACAAAGAACTACCAATCTTTGTCACGAGGCTGCTCCTTCACATCTTTACGATTAAACTCAGCACGGATCTTTGATTCCTGCTGTTTAATCTCTCCAAGGATCTTCTTCACGTCGCCTTCAGATAAGTCTTTGCCGTTGAACGGCCGAGGTTTGTATTTCGCAGAATTTTGATACTTCTTATCCTGCTTATCTTTATCTTTGTCGTCGCCTTCTTTGTTCTGATCCTTTTTATCTTGGTTGTCTTTACCGTCTTTATTATCTTTGTTTTGTTGCTGCTGCTGATTCTGATTTTTTTGATCTTGATCTTTATTTTGCTGATCAGATCCACCCTTACCTTGCTGTGACTGCGTCAACAACTCAATATTGGTTTTCGCCTCTTTAGATGAAGGAACGATTTCCAAAGCTGACTGATAAAGCGCAATTGCCTCATCCACTTTTTTTGCTTTTCCTAAAAGTTGTGCCTGATTAAAACGCGCCATAAATAAAAGCGGCAAATTGCCAGTCTTCAGCGCTAATCTTTCGGCTTCTTTATAAGACTGTTGTGCCTTCTCTGCTTGTTGAAGCATTTCAAAAGAAAGACCTAGGTTCAAATGCAATTCCGGCAGGAAAGGATTTAATCCCAATGCCTCAATATATTTATCACCGGCAATTTGAAAGGTATTTGCTTTCAAGGCCTTGTTACCTGCGCGATTCAGTTCAAGGGTCTTCAAATGGGGATTCTTATCCCCACATCCGGTTAAGCCCAACAAAAGAATCATTGCTCCCAAAACGCCAGTACAAGACAAGCTCGAATGAGGCAACTGCCGAAATGAAGTGAGGATTGATTGAGCCCGAACCCGGGCATTTCTTGCGCGGGTCATGCGTTAGGTACCTCATAACGGCCCTTCCAGAATTTGAAAGAGCTGCGGCGTTCACCCATCACAAGTTCAATCAAGGCGATGATAATGCCTACTAACAAGAAGATCTGAAATCTTTCTTCGTATGCTACTGCCATTGATGTATCGAATTGGGTTTTTTCTAGCTTATTAATATCTTCAACCAAATGTTTCGTTTGATCGCCGCCGAAGGTGGCAAAATAAAAGCTGCCCTTACCCGCATCAGCTAACGCTCTTAAAGCATCACCTTTAACTGTAGTGATGACGGTTTCTCCGCCGCGATCTTTTTTATAACCTTTTAAGAAGCCCATGCCATCACGCTCTGGAATCGCGCCGCCTTTTTCAGTTCCATAGGCCACTGTAAAAATGCGAATGCCTTCTTTGGTCAACTGCTTCGCAGTTTCCATGGCTCCTGGCTCGTGGTCCTCTCCGTCAGAGGCGAACAAGATCACTCGGGTCACTTTCAAAGTATCATCGGTCGTTACACCGCCACGATCAAAAGCTTCCTTCGCTGTTTCGAGGGCCGCTTGAAAATTTGTCCCTTGAGTCGAAACAGAATTGATATCCAAAGAGTCCAAATACATTTTAATTGCACCCGGATCGTTGGTGATCGGCGATAGCAAAGCAGCTGATCCTGCAAAAGCCAGGACGCCAATTTTATTTCCCGGCATCAAGTCCACCAAGCGACTTAGTTCGGCCTTTGCTTGGGCCAGACGAGACGGTTTTACGTCTTCCGCCATCATACTTTCTGAAACGTCGACGGCGAAGATCAACTCCACACCTTCACTTTTCACTTCTTGTTTGCTTTGCCCCATTTGTGGACGAGCCAAAGCCACGACAAAGAAGAAAACAGCCGCGACTTGCAAAGTCGTTTTCACGGTGCGTTTGCGTTTTGAAACAGAACTAGAAAGAAACGGATAAAGTCTTGAGCCAATCGCCGCTTCCAAGCGTTTGCTAGAGCGACGATTAAAAATAAATCCCAAAACCAAAATTACTGGAATCACCCAAAGATAATTAAAGGCAGAGAGGTTTTCAAATCTAAACATTATGGCACCCTTCTTAACCATGAGCGTCCCAATATCAGACCGCTAAGATATAAGATAATTGCCATCACTAAATACGGCGGAAATTTTTCTGTGTAGTTCGTGAATTTATTAATATCAATTTTAGTTTTTTCTAAAGAGTCGATGTCTTTGAAAATACCCTGCAAAGAGTCTTCTTTAGACGCTCTGTAGTACTTACCGCCAGTGTCTTTGGCCATACGACCTAAAAGATCTTCATTCACGGTGCTATCAAACGGTTGATAGGTTTTAACTTTCTGACCAAAGATATCACGTGCATAGATAGGAATCTTTGTCGGACCGTCTTTACCGATACCGATAGAATAGATCTTAATTCCGTAGCCTTTAGCGATATCCAAACCCGTTTCCGGATCGATGGTTCCGCTGTTGTTTTCCCCGTCGGTCATAAAGATCACGACGCGGCTTTTTGCTTGGGAGTCTTTCAAGCGACCGGCAGCATTGGCCAAGGCCACACCGATGGCAGTTCCGTCTTTAATACGTGCCTGCTGAGCCGTTGTGATTTCGCCGACACGTTGAAGAATTAATTGATAATCCAAAGTTGGAGGAACAACCGTGAAAGATTCTCCGGCAAAAATCACCAGACCAATGCGGTCTGAGCTTCGGCCTTCGATAAATTTCTTAATCGTCTCTTTCGCTGCCTCTAAACGATTCAAAGGTTTCATATCTTCGATTAACATACTGTCTGAAATATCCAGACAAATAACGATATCAATGCCTTCAACGTTCTTTTTAATTTTCGTATTCATTTCCTGCGGTCGCGCCAAAGCCACAATCGCAAAGACTATCGCCAAAGCTTTTAATAGCAACGGCAAATGCATCAAGCGTGTGCGCACACTTGGTGTCACAGTTTTTAGAACTTCCACCGAACCAAATTGAAGAGTCGGAGTTTTCTTCTTCTTACGCCACAACGTCCACACCAATAAAACTATCAGCGGAAGAATTAGCCAAAATGAAATAGAAGAGTGGAAACTCATGACAAGCTCTCCATGAGTTCGACCAGGCTGCGCGTGCGCTTCGCCAAGTTCACAACGTCGCTACCGATGACACTTTGTTTATTTTCAAAGGCATGTTGATACTCTTTAATCAAAGCCTGAAGGTCGTGACCGCATTCAGCGTAAACCTTGCGATGATGACGTTTGATATCTTTATTAATTAAACGAGCACTCCACTCCAAAGCAGGGATTTGATATTTGCGTGTGATATACAAACGCAACATACGACGAAGTTCTTCCATCGCACCATGCACGTCTTCTGGCGCGGTCTTGCCTCCAAAGAAAGCCGGATTTGCTCTTTGCAGCTTACGCATGCTCGTGTGGAATTGAGTCAACGGCGTCAAAGCCGAATCATGCTCTTTCAAACGTTCAATCATGTTGCGACGTTGAATAACGCGAACAACTTTAAAAATAATCAACGAAGCGAGCAGGCCAATCACAGCCAGTAAGATCACCCAATAAATATGGGGAATGGAAATATCAGCTGGGCCAATCGGTCCGAAGGCTTCTACTTTCACCTCTTGACCTGGAACCTGGGGCTTCTTGGGATCAGGCTTGGGAAGAACAGTTTCAACGCGATAATCCATCTGTCCCAAACTGAATGTCTGGGAATCATCTGTCATCTGCAAGTCAGGCCAACGAACCTCTGCTGCCTTATAGCTAGTCACAACAAAGACAGCTTTCGTTTCAGATTCAAAATTGGCTTTTAAAAGTTTGATCAGATATTTTGTTTCAGCAGTTTCGACAAAATGCAACTTCTGAGGATTTAAGTTCTTAGGGAACTGCCCCTCACAAGTCATTACGGTCTCGCGTCCGACTGTGAGTTCGTTGTCTTTAAGACCTTCAACTGGTGGAATTTCGATCTTACACTGAATCGCTGCCATTATTTTCTCTTCTTAAAGAAAGCCACGAGAGGATTTACATAGTCCTCACTGGATCTCACTTCAACGCGTTCTACCTGCGACAAACGCAGCAAACGATCGCGTTGTTCCTTGCGCTTCATAACAGCATCTTCATATTCACGACGAAAACTTGGCGATGAGGTGTCTACAGTTAACAATTCGCCGGTTTCAGCGTCTTGAACTTCGATAACCCCCATACGAGGTAAAGTGTATTCAGCCGCGTCGTTCACGACACAGGCTACCACATCGTGCTTTCTTCCAAGCAGACGAAGACTTTGTTCAAAGCCCTGATCCATAAAGTCGCTAAATACGAAAATTGTCGCACGCTTTTTCAAAGCCCCTTGCATGAAACTTAGGCCAGCGGCCAATTTCGTGCGGTGACTTTTAGGTTTATAATAAAACAAATCACGAAGCAGACGACGCACATGGCCCCGCCCCTTTTTCGGTGGAACAAAGTGCTCCACTTGATCACTGAACAGAAGCAAACCAATTTGGTCGTTGTTCTTAACTGCAGAGAACGCCAATAAGGCCGCCATGTGAGTCATCACTTCGCCTTTAAAATAAGGCCCGGTTCCGAAATCACTGGAGCCGCTCACGTCGATTGCAAGAATCAATGTCAGCTCACGTTCTTCTTCATAGGTTTTGATAAAAGTTTTTCCTGTGCGCGCAGTCAGCGGCCAAGAAATGGAGCGAATATCATCGCCCGCAACGTACTCCCTGAAATCCGCGAAAGTCATACCCTGACCTTTGAAGGCCGTGTGGTACTCCCCTGCAAAGAGATTATTCACAAGTTTCCTTGTATTAATCTCTAGCATTTTGACTTTCTTTAGCACCTCAGGAGGTAAACTCACTATGGAACCTCGATTTGACTTAGGATCTCTTTGATCACGTCATCAGATTTGATATTTTCCGCTTCGGCTTCATAGGTCAGAATCAAACGATGTCTCATCACGTGATAAGCAATGGCCTTCACGTCCTCTGCCGTCACATAGCCACGACCTTGCAAGAAGGCATGGGCTTTCGCAGCTCTGTACAAACAAATCGTCGCACGCGGAGAACCGCCCACGTTGATCAAGTTGGCGATACGGCTCAGACCATATTCTGCTGGCTTACGAGTCGCCATCACCAATTCCACGATATAATTTTTGATTTTATTATCGACATAGATTTGATCCACACGTTGTGAAGCACGCAGAAGATCTTCTTTTGAAATCACCGGATTTACGAGGGGCTTTTCATTCGTACCCATGCGGTTCAGGATTTCCAGCTCTTCACCTTTATGCGGATAAACGACATTGATCTTAAACATAAAGCGGTCCATCTGAGCTTCAGGAAGCGGATAAGTTCCCTCTTGCTCTAGTGGATTTTGTGTCGCAAGAACCAAGAATGGATTTGCAAGCTTGTACGATACGTCACCGATCGTAACTTGTTTTTCCGCCATCGCCTCAAGCAAAGCGGATTGCACTTTTGCCGGGGCACGATTGATCTCGTCAGCCAAGACGATATTTGTAAAGATAGGACCTTTACGAGGAGCAAACTCCCCTGATTTTGGATTGAAGATCATGGTACCGATCAAATCCGTTGGCAAAAGATCCGGCGTAAATTGAATACGTTGGAAATCCAAAGAGATTGACTGACACACTGTCGAGATGGTCAACGTCTTCGCCAGTCCAGGCACGCCTTCCAAGAGAATATGACCGCCAGTGAGAAGGCCCATCATAATGCCCTCAACCATTTCGGTTTGGCCTACGATGACCTTGTTGATTTCGGCCATCATCTTACCGATGAATTGGCTCTCCTGTTTAATGGCAGCATTCAAGGCCATGATATCAACTTCACTCACGATGATTCCTCCGCTTAAATTAACTCTCTTATTTCACATCTTTGGCTTCTGCTCGGCAACAAGACTCGTACTTCATTGGACTTAAAGCTCGGTTGGGAAGTATGGGGACGATTAGCCCCGCTGCTTCGGACGGTGTCCCGACATCCTGTTCTGGACCCTTCGGGCTTCGCTTTGAATTGCCATCATGGCAATTCAATCCTCGCTCTAGTTGTTATGTCACACAAAGGAGAGTCTTTCTTAGCTTGCCGAACTTGCATCGGGTCCAATCATCCCCATACTTCTAACGAGTTCAGGTCCAATGGCTTAGTTTTGTGCGTTGGGTAAATTGAAACTGAGAGGGGCTAACTTCGGGTTCGAATGCATGTGAACTTGTTGATGCGTGTTAGTTGGCAATGTTGTGTTGATGTGTGTTATCGTCATGCTTTGATTGGCTTGATTTAGTGCTGGGCTTGCCAAGGGGCAGGGAAAGTGGGAAGAATTTTGTATGCAGAGTACGAGTACTAAGGTCTGGGTTTTTATTCTTTCGAGTTCTTTGGCGCTTTTGGTGGTTGGGTATCAACTTGGGGAACGTCTTGGGTTGATGATTGGATTTTTGTTCGCTGTGCTTTTGAACTTTATGGTTTTCTTTTATGGAGAAAGCCGAGTTCTTGCGAAGTTGAATGCGAAACGACTCAAAGGTCAGGATGCCTGGGGGCTTTTGGATTTAGTTGAGAATCTTTCGGCTCAACTGGGTGTCCCCGTTCCTTCTGTTTATATTATTCCTGATGCTTCTTCGAATGCGTTTGCGGTGGGACACTCTTGGAAAAAAGGGTCTTTGGGTTTTACTCATGGGCTTTTGCAGACCTTAGATCAAGATGAGCTTGAGGCCGTCGTCGCCCATCAACTTTGTCACATTCGTCGTTTAGATACTTTTGCTTTTGGCGTGAGTTCAACCTTGGCGAACTCGGTTGTGGGCCTAGGGCAATTTTTAGATTCTTTCCTTCCTTATCGTTTGCAGTTCTTTATGCCTCTGTTTTCCCCTATTGGATGGTTGATCATCAAGCTTGTGGTTGGCGAAAAGTCTTTCTTTGAAAATGATTTGATGGCTTCACAATTGATGGGTGATCGCGTTCGTTTGGGTGAAGCTTTGTGGCGTCTTGAAGGATTGGCACAAACAAAACCTTTGGTGATCCCTGCCTGTACAAGTCACTTGTTCATGGTGAATCCGGAAGGATTTAAACAACGTAATTTATTTTTGAAATCTCATCCACCGATTGAGGTTCGTTTACAGAAGTTAATGGGTTACTACCCGATTTAGTTAAATCATGCGCGGCTTCTTGGCCGCCCGTTGAGGTGTTTATGCAGCAAGAAAAAATGGAAGCTTCGATGTCGATCTTGATCATGTCCATCGCCTCTTCGGCAGTGATGGCCATGGGTCTTTCGCCGGATCCACAAACTGGAAAAACCGGCAAAGATAAAGAAATGGCTCGTTTCAACATCGACTTACTTTTGGTTCTTCAACAAAAGACCAAAGGGAATCTATCGAATGATGAAACTCAATTTTTAGAAAATTTAATTAGCGATCTGCAAATTAAATACGTTTCGATCTAAGTATTTGGTTCCGGTTTCGTTATGTCCCTACTCCGCAGGAATCGGAGTGAATCAGGAGAAAGTTGTATGAAGAAGTTAATCTTTCTAATTCTAACAGTGGCTCTTTCCGCTCAAGCTCAAAATCTGCCGAAGGATGCACCCAAACTTAATTTAAGCTCCCCACTGCCTTCAAATCTTTTTGTTGAACTAGCCAAGGCTATCAATCCCGCCGTCGTGAATATCTCGACATCGGCCATTCCTAAAAACAATCCTCGCATGCGCGATCCTATGATGGACATGTTGGAACAACTTTATGGAATCCGCGTTCAGCCCCAACCACAAAGTAACAAACCTCAACAAATTGGTTTGGGAACTGGCTTCATCATCAGAGAAGACGGTTTGATTGTAACCAACAATCACGTGATCCAAGGTGCCGATCAAATTCAAGTCCAATTGAGCGAAGGTTCTAAAGACATCTACGATGCTGTTCTTATCGGAAGCGATGCACGCACAGATATCGCGCTGATCAAAATCACTCCAAAAGGCAAAGTCCCCTACGCGGTTTTAGGTTCGTCCAAAGAACTTGAAGTGGGTGAATGGGTTGCTGCTTTCGGGAATCCATTCGGTCATGGTCACTCGATGACTAAAGGGATTATCTCTTCAAAAGGCCGTGATATTTCCGAGATCAATAAAATCCCTCTTCTTCAAACTGACGCCAGCATCAACCCAGGTAACTCTGGTGGACCGCTAGTGAATACCAAAGGTCAAGTGATCGGTGTGAACTCTGCGATTGATGCCCGCGCACAAGGTATTGGTTTTGCGATTCCTATCGACGAAGTAAAAGCTTTGATTCCACAACTTGAAACCAAGGGTCGTATCGCGCGCGGTTATATCGGAACAGCCTTGGGTGATATTGATTCAGATGCCGCAGAGTACTTGGGACTTGGCGACACTCGCGGTGCTGTGATCACACAACTGGATCCACGGGGCCCCGCTGCGAAGGCCGGCGTAAAAATGTACGATATCGTCACTGAATTCAATGGTCGCAAAATCACGAATTCTTTAGAGCTTCAAGATGCAGTTTCCGATGCAGCCATCGGCAAGACCGTGAAAGCCAGCATTCTGCGCAATCGCAAACCGATCACTGTCAGCATGTTGATCGCAGATCGTCCTGAAGACGGTCCTAAAAAAACTGCGGCTCCGAAAAAGTATCAAGGCCAAAAAGCACCCTTCAATTTGGGCTTCACCGTTTTAGATCCGAACCAACAAATTCGCAACGAGTTGGGCTTACCTGATGATTTGAAACAGCCCGTGGTTATCGACACCGTGATGAACTCTGCCGCTTCAAAAGCAGGCCTGCAAGCTGGCGACGTTATTTTAGATGTAAATAAAACCGCCGTGGAAAATTCTAAAGATGTTTTGAAAAGCCTCAAGAAGGGTTCAAACACTTTAAGAATCGCACGCAACGCGCGCATTCAAATCATCAACATCGACACGAATTAAGATCCCATCCTAAAAGGTACCTGCTTCCTATTGAAGCGATTTGGAACCAATTTCATAAATTAAAAAAGCCAGACAGAAAATGTCTGGTTTTTTTTGAATCTGAAAAAAGATTATTCCCGAAATCCAAATCTATTCTTTAACCGCTCCTATATTTATTTTTTTATCTCTGCTCAAATCCTTAAGCTTCTCAATCGCATCTTTGATTTTCTGATTATCAATTCTACTATCAATAGAATTGAATTTTTCCAAATCCTGCCCCCACCCTTCTAACAGCATGCCTTGCCCGCCAGAGCCACCTGTCAAACGCGGACGAGGCCCCGTTGCTAAAAAGTTGTAGGTAGATCTTCCGATCAGATACGGATATGTCATAAACTGACAAAAAGACATCGTCTTACCTTGAGTATCTTGTAGCTGCAATTGAGAGGACATTAGAAACTCAATTACTTTAAGCTCTTGTTGAGTTGATGTCGGAGCCCATTTATTACTGGTAAGTTCAGAGATTGCCTCCGCCATACTGTCAACTTCCGACAACTTCGGAGTCGCGGGGAACTTCTTAACCTGTGACAACAATGATTTAAAGCCCGATACACAGTCACTATGAGACTCAATTAAAAGTTTTTTTCTAGCTACATACATTTCCAGATCGAAAGCCCTGAGAGCAGCAAAGGTCGCACTAGCTGGCTTCCAAGTAGCCCAATTGAAGGCTCGCTGCAAAAGTTCCTCGGACTTACTCAAACCATCAATTGTAATTACCTGAGTACCACCGATTATCTCCTCGCAACTGCTGGAACTCGCATCTCTAGTCCTTCTGAAAATTCAGGTTCAGGAGACTTTTCAAGCGGTCCTATAGTCAGCTGGGAACAATATGGATTTGCCTCTCTTCCGCCTGGTGAGGCTAAAACATTCACCCTCACCTTCCAAAAAAATTATGCTGTTGCACAAGTACTTATCGCGACTCTCAATTCAACGATGCGTATCACAAGAGCCTATATTGTAACTTTGTCTGGTGAGCATATCGAACTTCCAGGGTTTGTGGGTGATTTGCCTGTAAACACTGCCAAATTACGCACGCTCAACTCAAAATATGCTGTCCGCCTGCGTGAACTCGTTTTCAATGTAACAAATCCTTATTCTTCAAATTCTCAAGGACTATTTGATGTGACGATCGGTCTCAGCCAAAATTAAGGCCCGGCAAGAAGATTCAGGAATACTGTTGGAGCGTTAGGTTCAGACCTACCACGCTCTTTTTTCAACTGCTTGGGTTAATCCTCACTGTTTCTCATTAGGCGACATCGGCGCGGGAAGCAGAAGCCTGTTTCCTATTGGAGCGATTTTATACAAGTAAGAAACGTTCTAACTCGACGATCGGCAAGCTCAAATGGCCATGATTTGGAATCAGCACAAACTTTGCCCCGGGAACTGTCGCACTCATTCCCAAGGAAACCTTTTGATTGATCACCTTGTCTTCAGCTCCGTGCCAGAAGCAAATCGGACCCTTTAAGTTGGAAAGATTTTTTGACCAGCTCGATAGAAAAACTTTCGAATCTAACTGGGGCCCCAAAGCATTTTGCACAAGAGCTTCTTTCAAAGCTAAATCCAAATCGCCGCGTACACCGGGCTCCAAGCAAACTTCGATATCTGCTTTCGCCAACGGCATGAAGTAATGCAAAGGATGGACTTTCTTTTTACCAGAAGGTTTGGGATTCAGCGGTTTAAAGATATTTTTTAAAATCTTGCCTGGCACCAAAGGAATGGCGTGCAAACTGAGCTTCGAAATTTTTGAAAAGTGCTCGGAAACACCGTCGACATTCAAGGCACCCAAGCCACACATGATTTGAGTGTTCAAAACGCGATCTGAGTGTAGACCCGAAAGACTCAAAGCATAGGGGGCTCCCCCGCTGACTCCGAAGACTTCGAATTTCTGCCACGACAATTTATCTACCAAGGCCATGGCGATCTTCATCGCATCAGCCATGTTGTCACCAGAAGACTTAATATGGGTTTGATTGTAGCCCGGACGATCGAAACACAAAACTTGGAGATCGTACTTTTGCAAAAAGCGCTCAAACAATTTGATCTGTGCGCTTGAGCCGGGAAAGCCGTGGAAGAAAATGATTTTACGCTTTCCCTCACCGATCAGGCGATAAGAGATAACCCCCAAGGGACTTTCAAAAAGAATTGTTTGCATATCGCACCTCTTCTTGGCTGCTCACGTAGCAAACATTAGCGCAGGCTGTTTTCTTTGGCAAAAGACTTTAAGGAAGTTGGTGCGATATGGGATTTGATTTCCGCAACGACCATGTCATTTTGAGCATCCTTCACAGCCAGGGCTTCAGAATGTCCCAAACACTCTTTGCAAGAGCGGCAAAACCACAACTCCTGAAATATATACTCTAGTTCTTGATGGCATTGATTGCATTTCATGGAAGGCCTCGTCGCTGAAAATAATTTTTCCCAATGTAGCAAATCCAAGAACTCAACATCGTCAGAATTGAATGAAGAATATATTTTGATTAAGTCTAATTTAAAATTTCTCTGTCCATGCTGCCGTCGACAACTCTAAGTGTTCCCAAATAATCCTGCGAGCTTCCGCAATCGGCCCACTAAGGATTTTAAGTTTCTAAGTTTATTCAAACAAACACACTCAAAACAAAAAAAGCTCGCTTGGCCTACATTGAAAACAAATGCTCCAGCACCGCGCCTGTTGTGGGTTACATGGTTTCTTTGAAGTATTCAAAGTGGGGCCATGTAGGCATTGTCCGTGAGGCCAAAGTGTTGGATGACAAGCACATGCAAATCATTCTTTTCGAACAACACGGCGTCATGCGCCCGCAAGCCGACGAAAAAACCAAGCGCACACAGTTCATCATGACCATGGACTCAAATGGTCACTGGTCCGCTCCTAACGTCAATGGTTGGCTCAATATCGCAGAGATCTAACCAATATTCCGAATAGTCTCCAATCATTTTTTGGCCATCATTCACCCTGAAAATGGCCGCTCAAAAAATAGGCAGAAAATTGAATTTGTAAGTAGACTTTGTCCCTTCTTGAGACAAAATTGCTGTGATTTTCAGAGTTCGATTACATCATGAAAAATTCCTCGACCTAGGTCTTTAGTTTTTTCACTCGCTTCCGAGAAGAATTACGGACCATAGTTTGGCTTTAAGTTTGCCTAGCAAATGAAAAGCCGCAACGAAGAACGCAACGACTTCGGCAATGCCGAGGTTATAGACAGAGATGCAACAAGAATGGCAACTAGAAAGGGACTCTATGAAAGTCACCGAAGTAAAAGTGTTTCCGGTGAATGAAGACCGCTTGAAAGCTTATGTGTCGATCACACTCGATAATTGTTTCGTGGTGCGCGACCTTAAGGTTATTCAAGGTACCAGCGGATTATTTGTGGCAATGCCAAGCAAGAAGCGTAAAGACGGTCAATTTAGAGATATTGCACATCCTCTTAATCAAGAAACTCGAGCTATGATCGAGGACCTTGTTTTTGAGGCTTACGAAAAAGAATTGAAATCCATGGGTGAAACTCTTGTTAGTTTGAAACGCCAGAAAGCTCCAGGGAGTGATTATGGTGGAAATGATGACTACTAAGCTGTTTGCACTCCGACTTTGTCGGAGTAGTTGAAGATCCCTGCTCACTCGCCAAGCTTTGACTCATTTGTGGAGAGCCAAGGCCCGCGGCGGCTTCAAATAAAGAAACCTCATGGACCCTTTTGCCCGCCTTTGCGTCAAGCTCCGGCGGGCTTTTTATTTCAAATCATCTCACTCTGAGACAATCATCTTTCTCTTCAGCACTAACTGTCGGTTTTGCCTAAAAATTTTCGGTAAAATTCCGATAAAGACATAAGCGCATGGCAATCTGAAAGTACTTGGACGTCCCTGAAGGAAGTTATTAAAAAAATGAAACGGTCAGATCCTGTAAATCCACTCCTACTTGCCTTTCTACTTCTTGGTACTTTGGTTTCAAGTTCCAAAGCTATTGCCGTCAATTTTAATCTCGGTGGAATGATGTCAGGCTTTTTTGACTCTGCCACTGCCTACGGCGACGGTGCTGCGGGAGCTCTCACTGTAAACTCCAATACTTCATCTACGGGAACTGGCATCGCGGCCTATCCCTATAATGGAAAAGCAACTCCACTCATTATCAATTCCACTGCGACAAGACTGAATGCCGATGCTGCTAAAGGAGCAACAACCTTAACTGTGTCAGCCAGTGCGGGCTTTGCAGCTGGAGATCATATTTTAGTTATTGGCATGAATGGGGCTAATGCCGGCAAAATGCAATTCACCACAATCAGCACTGTTCCCAATGGCAGCAGCATCACAATCCCTGCTCCCGGTCTTTTCTTGTCTTATTCTTCGACTACGACTGCAGGAAACTATGTTCAAGTTTTACAGGTCCCGCGTTACTCCAGCGTAACTATCAATTCAGGAGCAGTCATTTCTGCAAATGCCTACAACGCAACCACAGGAACTGGTGGTGTCGTAGCGTTTAAAGTTAATGGAACTCTGACCGTCAATAATGCGGCACCAATTCCTGGACAAATTTCAACAGGTGGTACTTACATCACCAGTGCCTCTTACGACAGCGGCTTTGCTGGTGGATCAGCAAGTGTCGGCGATGGTCCCGGAGGCGGAGCAAGCACTGCAACAGCCAACGGCGGAACCAACATGAGCCCCGGAGTCGGTACTAATTTAATTATGGGTGCCGGTGGTGGTGCTCCTTCAGGAAGCACCGGTGGTCTTGGTGGCGGTATCGTTATCATCAAAGCCGCAAGCATCGCCTTGGGTGGACAAATTCACAGTGACGGCCGCGCAGCTACTGGAACTAACGGCGGTGGTGGTGCCGGAGGTACAATCGCTGTATTCACAAATACACTGACAGGTTGTGGAACGGGTGCAATCTCGGCTGCTGGCGGTGCTGGCATCGGTTCAGGAGCAGCCGGAACTGCGGGAAGAATCTTCGTCAACTACGTGACAAGTATAGCTTGTCAACCAGGCACGACGAAAACGACCTATCAAAAAATGAAGCTTAAATAAACGAAACTGTCCCCTAGCGTGGTGGACAAAATAGATCAGTTTTTATCGACCTTTAAAACAAGGACGATATCAGAATTTTCTCTCTGAAACTGTAGCATCTCAGAGTGGATTTCTGCGTTCTTCAATTTCTCTTGAACAATCGGAAACAAAGACATTCCTTGATAGTAGGTTTCTATTAAATAAAAAGGTCGCTGTTGATTCAGCAAAAGATCGATGTTTTCAAAGGGCAAAACCTCAAGGCTCCGCTCTGTGAAGTAAGGCGTCTGTAAAGCCAAAGTTCGCATCGTATAAACAGCACCTGGACTTTGCGCAATATAATTGGCAGCATCTTTCCACGGAGCCTTTGTCACAATGTAAGCCTTAGGTAAAGACCAAGCTCCACTGGCAATCAAGACAAGGGCCACAAGTATTCGCAGATTCTTAGAAAGATATTTAAGCAAAAGAACAATCAAAAGAATGAACGGCACCGTAAGGAATTCAAAATAGCGTGCAAAGAAGATATTCCTGCCCGTAACAAGTCCACCAATTAACAGCAAAAAAAGCGCGAACCACGGAAAAACAAAAACAAACTTTTCTTCTGCGGACTTCATCGATCTTCTTAAATAAATGGACAGTCCCAACAAAAAAAGTGCGATAACAGAACAGCCCCAGAACAGCTCTGAAAATATCTTCTCAAAATCATCTAGGACGATGATCTTCATCCAACTTTGCTCCTGCCACTGCAAGAACTTCCAATCGATCAAGACAAAACCCAAAAGAACTATCCAGAAAAACAAACCAGCAAAGATCCACCACTTCTTGCGCCAAGAAGGTTTTTCTTTAAGCAGAAAAAAAACTTCAAAAATTAAGACGACAACTGCCAAATAATGGGAAGCTAATAAAAACAAGGTCGATCCAACCAGCCAACTTCTTTGCGTCCGCGTACCTTCAGAAAACCAACTCAAATATGAAAATGTCTGCACAACCACCGCAAGTTCGAAAAGGCTGTACATTCGAGTTTCTTGGGACATTAAAATTTGCGCTGTGCTCAAAACAAAAAGAAGACCCGCGACAAGAGCCCACGGCCATTGAAATCTTTGATAAACCTTTCTGGTTAGAAAGATCAAAGTGCATAAAGAAAAAATGCTGGAAAGAGATCGTGTCGCAATTTCTGAATAACCGAATAAAGAAATCCAGCCCTTAAGAAATATAAAATAAAGCGGTGGATGGTTGTCCCAGAATATGGCCTTCAAAAGCTTATGACCTGCAAAGTGCAAAGACACCATCTCATCGAGCCAATAACTTTGATCGGCTATATGATAAAAACGCGACAGCAGAAGGAAAAGCACATTAAAGCTTAATCCCAGAGCAAATAATATTTTCTGCTTTTGAAGACTTATCACTCTTCAGATACTAATAGCCTGTGAGCCAATTTACAAACACAGTATTGCCGGCACGCATGAAATGAAAGATAGAAGTCGCCCCCGCAGGCACCGTGATCCCAGAAGCCGTGGCTTCGGCAGGATAGAACTTAAAGTTAGACGCATAAGTCAACGTATCTGGAGTCGATTGCGCAAACTGACAGTTGCCACCTGCAGCCCCACTGACAATCAAGGTGTACATTCCACCGTCACGCATATTCTGGAATGTAAAGCTTTGACAGCTTAAAGTAGTGACCTGATTATTTCCCGCATTCCAGTCAATTGTTGTGGTCGCAGTACTTGGCGTTGAAGTAAAGCGCATTTGTCCTGAAACCTCAAGAGCTGAAGCTGTAGGTACAGTGCCAATGCCGACTCTGCCAGAGTTATCCAGATACATGCGAGGTGAACCATTCGTTTCGATAGCAACATTTTGACTATCTTGCGAACCAATACTGGCCACCGCTCCGAAAGAGTTTCCGCCTTGGACTAGGGCAAAAGAAGAAGCATCAACGCTTGCGATTTGTCTATAGGTTGGAGTTCCCGCACTCCCCGTTGGCGCTGCTAAGAAAGTTTTCGCCGCCTGCGAAGAAGTAAATGAAACACTGGCTTCATTCACTGACAAAGTCTGACAAGAAAACATATCAGTTGCTGCGGTCCAGACTAAGGCAGTTCCAGTTGTGCAGGCCGCAGGCCATGGGGAAGCTGCCGAATTATTGACGATCTCTGTATATTTCAATGGACCACTGTCAGACCAACTGCCATTCCATCTAAAAGTGTTACCCGTTGCAGAGCCATTAGTAAGAGACACCGCTGGAGTGCTCGCACCGCTGGTCACTGAAAAAACACTCGAACCAGTCATTGTTGAAACTGTTCCCGCTCCCGCCCCTGGCGTCAATTGAATGCCACCCGCAGTGTTGGTCACAGTCATTCTAGCACCCGCAACGATCCCCTTAAATTCAGCAGTGTCGCCCGCCGCATTCATACCAAATACCGTATTGCCAGAACCCAAGGCCGCAACGCCAGTACCACCTTGGGAAAAGGAAAGGACTCCTGAAAGATTATTAGGATTCAAGTTAGTCAAATTCTGACCATTTGTTGCTGGCAAACGACTTGTCGCATCCAACTGAACATATTGGTTCGGGCTGACAGATGATCCCTTTGCGGTATTCAAAGACAGGGTCCCTGTCATAGTGATGGGACCACCTAAAATTCCCGCTCCGGCAGCGATATTGGTCACAGTCCCTGCTGTGACATTCCCGCTAATATTAATATCTCCAGGTGAATTCGTAATCGTCATGCCTGATCCAGAGATCAATGTCTTAAGTTCACTAATATCTCCGGCAGCACTCACACCCAAAACTTTATTGGCATCTGCAGCAGTGATACCTGAAAGTCCAGTACCACCACGAGCCAAGGCTAAATTCCCAGTCGTAATCTTAGAAGCATCCAATGGAGAAATACTGGCCTGAGGAAACACGCCCGTTAAATTTGTAGACGAAATCGTCAAAGCTTCGCAGCTAAAAGCGTCTTGTCTGGCAGCAACAACAGATGAATCACCTGCACTATGCCAAACTAAAACTTCACCCGCAGCACAAGACACTGTCGGCCAAGGAGACAAGCCCGCCGTATTCAGCACCTGCTTATAATCAGGCTTCGTGATATTCCAATTAGCACCATCCCACATTATACTTTGCCCCGTGCTCACACCACTAAAGATGGACACAACTGGCGTCGTAGAACCCGTCGCAACAGAAAGAGGACTTGCCGCACTGACGTTATTAACAGTGTTCAAGGCACTTGAGTTAGTGATTTTCAAACCACCAACAGATTGTATGATAGTTACGCCATTCGTTCCTAAAACATTTTTATATTCCAATCCCGTTCCTGCCGCATTCATACCAAGAATTTGATTTGAAGCACCTAAAGACGAAAGATTCGTCCCGCCTTTATCCATCGGTATAGTTCCAGGAATATTCGTCAGGTTCAAATTTGTAAGCTGACTGCCATCCACCGCAGGAAGTTTATCTCCTGCTCCTACTTGCAAAATCTGATTCGGATTTGTTCCCACATCCAAAGACAATGAAACTTGATGTGACGATGGTGTTGAAAGAACACCCGTTCCTTCCGCAATAGAATTCAAAAATCCCAAAACTTTTGAGGTCGTTCCATCATAGTAATAAATCAAATTGTCAGAGCTATTATACCAAATTTGGCCCTCGGTCATCTGACCCGCAGCGACCATACTCGTTGCCTGACTGGAAGTGAAGCGTCCCAGCCCCACAGCAGCTTGACTGACCGTATTCCCTGACAGAATGCCACTCAGAACTTTGAAGTTAGCAATAGTAAGATTTCTAGAAGCCGCAACATTTGCACTTGTCGCACCTGGAACGCGCATCACTTCAGAAGCTGGCAAAGTTCCAAGCACAGCCGAGTCCGCAGAGTTCACTGCATTATAAGAATTGAAAGCATAAGGAATTGCTTTTAAAGTTTGCGGATCTAAATCCACAACCTCAGTGCCCACATCAAATGAAATCTGCACTTTCATGTCTTTGTCGTTAGACGTGATCACACCAGGACAAACCGATGACAAATCCGTTCCAGTGATAAAGATCTGACTGAACTGATAGGTCCCGACATCTGTTCTTATTCCGCCACCTAATGCCAGCTCGAAAAAACCATCAACCACGGGAACCGTTTGAGTTTCCGTATAAATGTCACAGGCAAGATCATAGCTCTTAACTCTTAGGGTAAAAATCACTCCTGCATTATTAAGAGGACGTCCATCCGGCTGAACAATACGTCCCTTGAAATGAGGATTGAAACGAGTGCTGCTAGCCGAAGCCGGCTGCACGAACAAAGACAGTATCAAAATGAAGATACTGAAGATTCCGCCAAAAGTTCGACTTATCGAAGGGGCAATATTTTTTTTCATAATATCCCCCAACTATTGATAGCCTGACTGCCAGCTCACAAAAACTGCTGAACCAGCTCTTACGAAAGTGAAAATTGTTGAGCCACCACTTACCGTCGGGCCAATGGCTGGAACAAATTTAAATGCTCCTGTTGCCAAAGAGTCCGGAGAAGACTGAGAGAAGTCACAAGTGCCAGACGTCGTCCCGTTTACAATCAAAGTGTAAGAACCACCGTCACGCATATTTGAGAATGTCCAACCAGGAGAGCAAGATGCTGTCGTATATTGAATATTACCATTATCCCAATTAAAACTAGTTGCGGCCGTTGCGTTATAACTTGCTGTCAAACGCACTTGACCTGTCACCGTCAACTTAGATGTCGGAGCGGCATCACCAACTCCTACGTTACCGCTGGAGTCAATGGTCATGCGTACAAGGTTGTTAGTTTTAATACTCACTCCGTAAGCATCATTAGTACCAAGACTGGCCACCGCTCCAAAAGAGTTTCCATTTTGAACGTAAGCAAAGCTATTGACGTCAGTGCTTGCAATGTTTCTGAAGCTTGGCGCGACCGCTCCTCCAGAAGTCGGTCCTGCTAAGAAGGTATTGGCAGATTTAGATGACCAATTGATATTCGCATCGTTCACAGTCACATTAGAGCATTGGAAATTGTCACTTGCTGACACCCATGCGATAGACTGTCCCGCAGTACAATCTGCCGCCGGCCACGGAGACACTCCTGAGTTATTAACAAGATCATGAAGATTCAACGAACTAACATTCCAACTTCCAGCACTCCAACGCAACGTTTGACCAGTGGAAGTTCCCGCTGTTATTCCCAAAGCAGGAGTTGTTGAACTAGTTGCAACAACTAACGGAGCCGTTGCAGAGACATTTGTCACCGTTCCAACGGCTGTCACTGTGATAGCATTTGCTGACTGAGTAACAGTGACTCCAGAGCCACCAGTGACAGTCTTATATTCCATCGCAGTTCCAGCGTTGTTCACCCCTAAAACCTGATTGCTCGTGCCTGAAGCAGACAATCCAGTTCCACCCTTGTTAACAGGAACTGCGGAACCAAAACTTGCTGGATTCAGATTTGTTACTTGCGAAGCATCTACGCTTGGCAAACGTGAAGAGCCATCTAGTTGCACGATTTGATTGGCACCTGTTCCTGCATCTACAGAAACAGTACCTGTCGCTGTGATCGCTCCTCCAAGTAATCCGTTGCCGGTGTTGACTTGAGTGACTGTACCACCGCTTGAAGTATTGGTAATTGTGATTCCACCAGCAGAATGAGTGATGACAATACCGGGACCTGCAGACAAAGTTTTATTCTCAAAAGCTGTTGCCGCAGAGTTCATTCCTAAAACTTGGTTCGCCGTCCCTAAAGCACCTAAGCCCGTACCACCGCGATCAATCGGTAAAATACCCGTCGTGATCTTTGCCGCATCAAAGTTCGGAATATTCGCAGCAGGCACAACACCTGTCACATTAGAAACCGGAACTGAAATATCCGCACAAGTAAATTGATCTGAAGTCGATGACCACACAACTCCCTGCCCCGCAGTACAAGATGTTGCCGGCCACGGTGACAAAGACATGTTGTTGCTGAGATCGGTATAATTTAATTTGCTAGAAACCCAAGCGCTGCCGTTCCATCGCAAGCTGTCTCCGACAGAGCCGCCGGGAGACAAAGATAAGAACGGAGTCGTCGAGTTGTTAGTAGCAACAATTGGTGCCGCTGCAGTCACCGTGGAAACAGTACTTCCGCTGCCTGTTGAATTAATAGTAATTCCACCTGCAGAGTGAATCACCGTAATGCCGGTACCAGCCGTGATGTTTTTATATTCTAAACTGTTTGCAACGTTGTTAACGCCCAACACCTGGTTCGCCGTTCCCATTGTTGATAAGCCCGTACCACCTTTGGCAACTGGAACAATCCCAACATAAGAGCCTGTATTCAAGTTTGTAAGTTGAGAACCATCGATAGCAGGAAGTTTTCCGCTGCCGTCAATTTGAACGATCTTCCCTGCTGTGGTTCCCACATCGACAGCAATAGTTCCTGCTGTATGAATGGGGCCACCCAGAAGCCCCGTTCCGGTATTTACTTGTGTCACCGCTGTCGCTGGATCACACATCGTTTGATCCGACGTTCCGTTATAATAACGAATTGAGTTCGAATCTGTGTTGTACCACATCTGCCCCGGCTGAAAAGTTGTAGAGCCTTCTTGAGCTGACGTGTAGGTTCCTAAACCTAGAGGTGTCTGATCAGACCCGACACCATTTAAGAAATCTGCCAATCTTTGAAATTCGCTAATTGAAAGATTGCGCGATCTCAAAGAACCATCGGCGCTCGCGCCACTGACAGTTAGAACTTCGCTAGATGGAACGCCACCAATTTTGGCAGCATTTTGCGCGTATTGAGACTGATAGGATTCGAATGAAAAAGGTTGCGCCTTGATCGGTTGGCTCGCTAGGGATAGCGTTTCTCCAGCAATATTAATTTTCACCACGATTTTTCTATCGTCAGCAGGACTTGGAGAATTATAACCCGGACACACTGCCGTAAAATCAGTTCCCGTTATAAATACCTGATTAAAAGTATAAGCCGCAGAACCTACGCGTGCGCCAGAGCCCACTAAAATATGGAAATAGCCCTGCAAAATATTTGCAGATTGATTCTCTTCATAAAGAGTACAACTTTCATCGGGAGTTTTAATTTGAACATTGAAGGACGCCGTCTCACTGATAGGCGTTCCGTCGTTTTTCACGACACGTCCCTGGAAGGGAATCAAAAAGCGACTTTGAGCCCACGTTGGCGTGGTCACAAAAAAATAAATCGCTGTAATCAAAGTCCAAACTATGCGCCTCATGTACGTCCCAAGGTTAGGCTATATATCTGACTTATCGCTTATCGACGTGTTCCGAAAAGAGCTAAAGGAACAATTAAGAATCGGTTAATTTTTACTGTTCTAATATTGTTTCAATATAATAAAATGGAAACAATCATTCAGGTTATCAGAACAATGCTCAACTTTTGATAATCCTAATCTGATGTTCCAATCAAAGAGCCCGCAGCTCCGACCAAAGACATACGAACTGTCCAACCATTCTTTTGCTGGAAGTTGTTGTCGGTCGATTCTCCGGCTGTCGTCATAACAATATATTTATTGAATTTAGAGCTTAGAACTTGCTGCTTTTTCATATCGGCGCCGGATCCAACCAAAGATGCATGGTTGTCTTTGACGGCTGCAGCGATCCCAGTCAATGCGCCGGCCTCGCCAAAGGTGTCTCCGATAGAGGCATCTATTGAACAGGCCGTTAAGAACGGTACAAATATGATCAGGTACGTCCAGGTTTTCATGTACCATCTCTTCGGTCGATTTTAGCCAAATCATAAGTCTGTTAATTTCCCCACCCATTTCCGTCTCAAAATAAGAATCCCAGACCCTTTGAAAGACTACGTTTCAGCTGCTTCCACTTCTAGAGTTGCAATTCAAATGCGGTAATTCTTACTTCTGGGCTCTCATATAATTCATGGGACGCTTAGACTTTAGATTTCACTGGCCTTATTCACGTTCCGATGGTCAAGTCCCTACGGTTGAGGTCCTATATGAAAATCTGTATCTCCCTAGTCATCACTTTGCTTTCATCATTCGGTTTTGCGCAAAACCTTACGGGCAAAGTTTACTCGAACAAAGAGTTCGCAGAAGCCAGTCAGAATTTTCTATTCAGTGACTTTGGCGCCATCAACAAACACTCCTTAGCTTCAAATACAAACACCGTTCCTAAAGAGATCGCTCTTACCGCTTTAGTTCTTGAAGGTCGTCGCAAAGGCTGGATCGGAGAGTTCAGTATGGATTATAAAGCCGTACTTTCGCGCTTTGGTTTCTTCACCCCTAGTGTCGTCTTGAATGCCCCGGTCGAAACAAAAACAAATTTTAAAAGCTTACCGATGGGCCTCACTGAGGCAGAGATCGACATGGGTTTAGGAATCAAACTGACCGGCATGAATGTCTCGTGCGCCGTTTGCCACTCGGGTCACTTGTATAATGAAAAAGGTGAAGCGACTGCACAAACGTGGATGGGCTTACCAAATACATCGATCAACTTGGAAGGCTACTCACAAGCGGTTTACCAAGGCATGAGAATTATTTCGAACAACATGGGTGGAACTTTCCGTTTGATGACCAATATGTTTCCAGAAATGGGCTTTAAAGAAAAAATCATCATGAGGACCGTCGCTTTTCCTCGCGTGAAGAAAGCCATTCGCACTATGGAAGATCTTTACCAACAAGCTTTACCATTTAAAAACGGCGGACCTGGCATCACCAATGGTGTTGCGGCGTTGAAACTGCAACTGGGCTATTTGAAAACTGACAAAATTCAACCCGAATATGGTTTTACTTCCATCCCCTCTTTAGGAGATCGTTTCTTTAGAAGCTCTTTGTTGTGGGATGGTGTTTATGCTTCACCAAACATGGATCGCAATGCAGAACGATCTTCTTGGAATCAACAAGACGAAGATTTCTTAAATGCCGTGGCAGCTTTATTTACGATTCCAACGATGGGCCAAAGTGTCGAGGGCGCCTTGGCCAATACTCCCCGCGTGCAGAAATCTTTGAATGTGATCTTCACAAAATACGAAGCCCCCGCCTTCCCCGGTGAGATTGATATTGTTAAAGCTCAACGTGGTTATGAGGTTTTCGATAATAACTGCGCCAAATGTCATGGCACCTATCAATGGGATGTGCAGACTGGCACTCGCCCCAAGTTGGTGAGCTTTCCGAATCGCATGGTCTCTCAAGAAAACATGGAAACAGATCCGACCAGATGGCAGGCCGTCACTGATGACTTTGTTGAGAAGTTTAATAAGTCACCCATGGCAAAGTCGGCGGTGGTTGCGCGCGCAAAGGGCTATACCGCTCCGTTATTGAATTCTTTATGGGCCACATCGCCTTACTTGCATAATGGGTCTGTGCCGACGTTGTGGGATATGATGCATCCAGAGTCTCGCCCCGCAAAATTCATGGTTGGCGGTCATAACTTAGACTTCCAAAAAATGGGGATCAAATTGGTTTATGACAAGGCCAGAGGGGCTTGGGTGTATCCTGCGGATGTGAAGCCTCATTCGGTGCCTGTACTTTACGATACGACCTTGCCAGGACAAGGCAATGGGGGCCACACCCGTCAGTTCGTGAAACTGAACGAAGATCAGAAATCAGACCTCATGGAATATCTAAAACTGCTGTAAAAGCATGCAAGCTAGCCTCCAACTGCGTCCGCAAAGGCTGGTTTCGATTGGCGCAATGCATCTTTGATTGATTTCAGAGAGGAAAATCCGTAACTTGGCGTTTCGAAACTATTCTTGTTGGGGTGTCGACAAGTTGGTAAGTCAACAGATTTTGATTCTGTCATTCGCAGGTTCGAGTCCTGCCACCCCATCCATTTTTTCAGCAATAAATCAGTTTTAAAAATTTAGAAAAATCAGAGGTTTAGAAAATAACCTCAGTGATTGTTGTTTCCATTAATTCTCCGACAGAACAGCCGAGCCATCCGGCTCCAATAACTACGAGACGGGATTTTACTGGTGGCATTTCTTACGCCCTTTCTTTCGCTAAAATCCTATTGATCCTTTGAGCATCTTGTTTATCTTTAATCAGTTCCTTCCCGAATCCGTGGAATCTCCGCAGCAAAGCTCCTCAAAATCTAGAATTTCATTTTTTGAATTTTCCGATGCCGTGAAAAACGGTCGGAGGCACACTTGCGCCTAAATTTTGGCGCGT
>JACXTT010000171.1_pt1 | contig 102761 bp, 99 predicted proteins | sample 9270951 | NCBI WGS metagenome assembly JACXTT01 (sample SAMN15532306, study PRJNA645909) | rock metagenome | isolation source: weathered quartz diorite | place: Puerto Rico | collected 2017-06-21 | reverse complement strand
GCGCGCGAGCGCGCGCGCGGCCCTGGGGCTCGCGCCCGACGCGTTCGTCGTCGGGCACTTCGGGTTCATCACCAGACCGAAGCAACCCGCCGCCGTCGTCGGCGGGTTCGCGCGCCTCGCGGCCGCGCGGCCCGACGCGGTCCTGATGATGGTGGGCGCCGACCACACCGGAGGCGGGCTCGACCGGCTCATCGCCCAGCACGGCCTGCAGGGCCGCGTGCGGGTGGCCGGCTTCGTCGGGCTCCCGGAGTTCTACCGGTACCTGCGGGCCACCGACGTGATGGTGAGCCTGCGCTACCCGAGCGCCGGAGAGACCTCCGCCGTCGTGGCGCGCGCCCTCGCGGAGGGGCGGGCGACGATCGTGAGCAACCTCCAGGCGTTCGCGGAGCTCCCCGGCGACGTGGCGCTCAAGGTCGAGATCGACGGGGACCAGGCCGCGTCGCTCGGCGATCACCTGGTCCGCCTCGCGGGCGAGCCCGCGCTCCGCGCCCGCCTCGAGTCGGGCGCGAAGCGCTACGCCTCGGAGGTCCTCGATTCCGCCACGTGCGCGGAGCAGTATGTCGCGTTCGCGTCGGCGGTCATGCGAAGCCCGCGAACTATGGCCACGAGCTCGGAGCCCGTGCGCCCGAGGGCGACCGAGCCACCCGCTGGCCTTGCGCCGCTCCTCGAGAGCCTCGAGGACGGGCCGATGACCGACACGGGAAGCGCCGTGCACGTCGATCTGCTCTATCGCCTGCTCCTTCGCCGCGAGCCCGGAGAGGAGGCGCTTCGGTCCGCTACACGGGCACTCGCGGCCGGCGAGACGACCTGGGCCGAGCTCGCTCGGTGGATCGTGACGAGTCGCGAATACCGCGAGCTGGAGCTGATCGAAGGCACCCTGGCGAAGCTTCGTCGCGACCCGGGCCCGTTCCGGATCGGCGAGGAGGGTGGCTTCGGTCCCGACACCACGGAGCGTGTCGTGGAGATCCCGTGGGCGATCTCGCGGTGGGACGGGGCGGACCGGGTCCTCGACCTCGGCTACGCCTTCGCGCCGCGCGTCTACCTGAGCGCATTGAGCGCGCTCCCCGCGCGGGAGGTGCACGGCGCTGACCACGAGAGCGCGCCGGTCCCGTCGCTTCGCCGGACGCGGGCCGACCTGCGGGTGCTCCCCTACCGGGAGGGCTCGTTCGACCTCGTGATCTGCATCTCGACCATCGAGCACATCGGGATGGACAACACGCGCTACGGGATCACGGGCGAGGGGCAGGCCGGGGCGGCGGACGCGACGACGCTCCGCGAGATCGAGCGGGTCCTCGCCCCCGGCGGACGCGCGCTCGTCACCGTGCCGTTCGGCCGGCGCGAGGACCACGGATGGTTCCGCCAGTACGACGAGGCGTCGTGGTCGGCGCTCCTTCGCGCGAGCGCGCTTCGTCCCGAAACCGAGGAGACGTACGTGCTCGAGGACCGGGGCTGGCGGCCAGCCGACCGCCGGACGCTCTCGGGCATCTCCTACGGCGACGGCTCGCCGGCGGCGCGTGCCGTCCTCTGCGCGGAGCTTCGCAAGCCGCTCGCCTGACGAACGCTCAGGCCGCCGGCTTGTCCAGCACCAGCGCGTAGTCCTGGTAGCCGTACAGCAGCTCGTTCAGCTGCGCGGTGAGCGCGTTGAAGGACTCCACCACCGCCCGCAGCGTCGGATCCTCGGGCTGCGCGTCGACCGACCGCAACCGTTCGTCGTCGGGTGGGAGCGAGCGGAAGACCGTGGTGCGGACGACGAGCCCCGCCGTCCGCGCGGCGAACGCGAGCGCCACGGCGGGCACCGGGCGCAGGTGCGTCGGGTCGCGCCAGAAGCTCTGCACGTGGGTCGCGAACGTCGCCGGGTTCGGCGTCTCGATGACGGCCGCACCGCCCGGCTGGAGCACGCGAGCGATCTCGCTCAGCAGCGTCGGCAGCAGATCGGCGGGCAGGTGCTCGACCACCTGCGAGCAGAAGACGCCCCACACGCTCGCCTCCGGCAGGCCCGCCAGGTGATCGAAGAGGTCCTCCAAGCGTGCATCCAGCCCGAGCGCGCGACACGCGGCCACGGCGTCCTCGTCGGTGTCGACGCCATAGGCTCGGACGTCGCCCCTCCTCGCGAGCTCGAGGAACTCGCCGCGCCCGCACCCGAGGTCCACGATCGGCTCCCGACCGCCGAAGAGCGCCAGGTACCCGTTGAGGGATGCGATGACGTCGTCCCTGGAGCCTCGCTCCAGCTCGGCGAAGAGGGTCCTCCGGTTGATCCCCGTGGCCCCCTCGAGCGTCATCACCGTGGGCCACTCGCCCGCGTGCGGATCCGGCTCACCCTCGACGTCGGCGGCCTTTGGCCCCGCGACGAGCCGAAGCACCGCGGCGTTCTCCCGTTGCACCCGCGCGAGCTCGGCTCGAAGCGCCGTCACCTCCTGCAGGATGCGCGCCTGCGACGCCTCCACGCCCCGGCGGAGCGCATCCTGCTTGTCGTCCACGAGCGCGAGGCGCGCCAGGAACTGCCGGATGGAGGAGAGTCGGGGACCGGAGCCCACCGCCGGAGCCTACCGCGATCGCCGCAGGCGCTTCAGGAACTCGGCTTCGTCGATCGTCTCCACCCCCAGCTGGAGCGCCCTGTCCAGCTTCGACCCCGGACTCTCGCCGACCACGACGAAGCTCGTCTTCTTCGAGACGCTCGGCGTGACATGGGCGCCGGCGTCGGCGGCCGCCTGCTCGGCCTCGGGTCGCGAGAGCGCCTGCAGCCCACCGGTGATCACGATCGTCTGGCCGGAGAGGGGCCCGTCGGGTGGGGGTGGGGCCTCCTCGTCGCGCAGGCGCAGCCCGGCGCGCTCGAGCTTGTCGAGCAGCGCCTGGTTCTCGGGGTCCTGGAACCAGTCGGCCACGCTCTGGGCGATCTCGGGACCGATGCCGTCGATCGCGGAGAGGTCTTCCACCGATGCGTCGCGAAGGGCCTCGATCGACGGGAAGCGCCGGGCCAGGAGTTGCGCCACGGTGCCGCCGACGTGGCGGATGTTGATGGCGACGAGGAGTCGCCAAAGCGGGCGGTCCTTCGAGCCCTCGATCGCGGTACGAAGGTTCGCGACCGACTTCTCCTTGAAGCCCGGGAGCTCGCCCAGCTGGTCGTCGGAGAGGAAATAGACGTCGGCCGGATCCTCGACCCAGCCCCGGTCGAGCAGCAGGATGCCAGTCTTGTAGCCGAGGTGCTCGATGTCCATCGCCCCGCGCGAGGCGAAGTGGAAGAGCCATTCGATCCCCTGCGAGGGGCAGCCTCGGCGGTTCGGGCACACCCAGTAGGCCTCGCCCTCCTTGCGAACGAGCGGGGTCGCGCACGAGGGGCATGCCGTCGGGAACTTCCAGCGCCGCGCGCCGCGCTTGCGCCTCTCCAGAACGGGCCCGACGACCTCCGGGATGACGTCCCCCGCTCGGCGCACGATCACCGTGTCGCCCGGCCGTACGTCCTTGCGGGCGACCTCGTCCTGGTTGTGCAGCGTCGCGGTCCCGACCGTCACGCCGCTCACGAACACGGGCTCAAGCACGGCGAACGGCGTCACGATCCCCGTGCGCCCCGTGTGCACGTCGATCGCCCTGAGCAGGGTTGTTCGTTCCTCAGGCGGGAACTTGTACGCGATGGCCCACCGCGGCGCGTGGCTGGTCGCGCCAAGCTCCTCCTGCTGGTGGATCGAGTCCACCTTCACGACCACCCCGTCGATCTCGTAGTCGATGGTGTGGCGGTCGCGCTGCCAGCCCTCGCAGTAGGCGAACACGTCGGCCAGGCTGCCGACGACCCTGGTCTCGGGGTTGACCGGCAGGCCCGAGTCTCCCAGGTACCCGAGCGCCGCCGAGTGCCGGTCGAACCGCCTGCCCTTGGCGAAGAGCACGCCGTGACACCAGAGCGCGAGCGGCCGTGATGCCGTGACCTTCGGGTCCTTCTGGCGGAGTGAGCCCGCGGCCGCGTTGCGCGGGTTGGCGAAGGTTCGCTCCTCGCGCTCCTGTAGCTCCTCGTTGACCCGCTCGAAGGCCTTGATCGGCAGGTACACCTCGCCGCGGACGTCGAGCACCTCGGGGTGACCCGAGCCGCGCAGCCGGACCGGCACGGTGCGCACCGTGCGGATGTTCGCCGTGATGTCCTCGCCGGTGTGCCCGTCCCCGCGCGTGGCGCCCCCCGTCAGCGCGCCCTGCGCGTAGGACACCACCACCGCGAGTCCGTCGATCTTCAGCTCGCACACGAAGCGCACGTCGGTCCCGATCGCGCGCTCCACGCGGTTGCCCCACGCCTCCAGCTCCTCCCAGGAGAACGCGTTGTCGAGCGAGAGCATCCGGGCCCGGTGCTCGACGGGCGCGAACAGCTCTATCGGGGCTCCGCCGACCCGTTGCGTGGGGCTCTCCGGCGTGATCAGCTCGGGGAACTCGGCCTCGATGCCTTCGAGCTCCCGGACCAGCTGGTCGTACTCGAAGTCGGAGATCTCGGGCTCATCGCGCACGTGGTAGCGATAGGAGTGGTGGTTGATGGCCTCGCGCAACTCCTCGGAGCGTTTGCGCGCATCGGAGAGCCGCCGTTCCTCGGGCGTGTGCCGTTCCTCGTCGGGGCGCGCGCGGGAACGTCGGCGGGACGCTGGCATGGACTACGCCGCGAGCTCCAGCCCTCCGGCGACGCCGATCCGCTCGCCCCGAAGGACGATCCCGCCGTGGACGCCGTCCAGCCCGCGGAGATACGAGAGGGCGGCGCGAAGGGACCCGCGGCCCCCCTTCGCGAGGATCGCGCCGACTCCCGCCGCGGCCGCGTCGGCGAGGATGCAGGAGGTGGCCACCACGACCACGCCGTCGTCCGAGTCCTCGCCACGTTCGCTGCCGATGCTCGAGTGGACGCCGTGGGGCCCGAGCTCCGGCTTCACGACGACCGCGAGCCCGCCGCCCCCCGGATCGGCGGCGCGGTGCACGGGGAGGCGCGCCCGTCGCTTGGCCACGACGAAGTGGTCGGGCCCGCACGTGACGAACAGCTCGGGCACCGACCGCGCGACGATCCTCCCCACGTATTCGGTGAGGGCGCCCCGGAACGTGAAGATCGGCCCGACGCCCGCGGCCATGGAGAGCTCCGCCATCCGTTGCACCATGCGCGGCGCGTCCTGGGGCACGTAGATCGGGCGCTTGCTGCTCTGAAACATCGGGTTGCGGATGGCGTAGGACTGCAGCTGCTCCCAGAACTGCATGCCGGCGGCTCGGGCTTCCTCGTACAGCTCCGGCGGCCCCGTGACGCGCAGCATCATGTCGTGCACGGGGACGTCGAAGAAAGGAGGCGCACGCCTCGATCTGCGTGGCATCGTCGGGGGTAGGCTACACGCTCCCGCCCGCGGGGCCCGCGAAGGCCTCGCGGATGCGCCCGCCCCCCAGGAGCTCCTCGCCCAGGTAGAACACGACGCTCTGACCGGGCGCGATCGCTCGCTGAGGGACGCGGAACTCGACCACGACCGCGTCGGGGCCGCGCGACGCGTCGACCACGGCCGGCACCTCGTCCCCGTTGTAGCGGATGCGCACCTGGGCCTCGAACGGGCCGTCCGCCGGCGGCTCGCCGGCCACCCACGACACCCGCTCGGCGGCGAGCGCCCGGCGGGCGAGCAGCTCGCCGGGCCCGACGACGACGCGGTTGGCGGCAAGGTCGAGCTCGAGCACGTACCGGCGCTCCCCGGTCGAGACCCCTAGCCCGCGGCGCTGGCCGATCGTGAACCGGAACGTCCCGTCGTGCTCGCCGAGCGCTCGGCCCGTCTCGTCCTCGATCCGGCCCCCGGACCGGACGAGGTCGGGAGCATGCGCGGCGAGGAACGCGGCGTGGTCGTCGCCGGGGACGAAGCACACCTCCTGCGAGTCCGGCTTGCCGGCGACGGGCAGGCCCAACCGGCGCGCGTGCTCCCGCGTCTCGGCCTTCGACTGCCCGCCCACCGGGAACCTCGCGCGAGCGAGCTGCTCCTGCCCGAGCATGTGCAGCACGTAGGACTGATCCTTCGACACGTCCGCGCCGCGGCCGAGGTGCCAGCGCCCTCCTGCGTCCCGCCACGTCCGGACGTAGTGGCCGGTCGCCACCGTGTCGAAGCCGAGCTGGTCCGCGCGCTCGAGGAACGCGCCGAACTTGATCCGCTCGTTGCACCGCACGCACGGATTGGGCGTGCGCCCCGCGCGGTGCTCGTCGAAGAAGTCGGCGAGGACCGTCCGCGAGAACCGCTCGCTGAGGTCGACGATCTCGAACTCGAAGCCGACGAGCTCCGCAACGGACCGGGCGTCGGCTTCGGCCTTCGGACCGCAACATCCGTGGTCGACGCCGCCCATGTGGACGAGCTTCAGATGGGATCCCCGGACGCGGTAGCCCTGCTCGTGCAGCAGGGCCGCAGCCACGGAGGAATCCACGCCACCGCTCATCGCGACCAGGACGGATGGGCGCTCGCTCACGGCGGCGAGGCTAGCACGCGCTCCCGCCAACCAACCGAAATAATGCGTCGCGTGGAGCGGACGTGGGAGATCCCGGTGCTCGCGGCGGCGTTGCTCCTGGGCGCGTGTCGTAACGCCGGCTCCACGCTCCCAAGCGGCCGATCACCCTTCCCCCCGGTGCCGTCGCTCGCGGCGCAGAGCCTCGGGCCGAGCCAGCCTCCGCTCATCTGGTTGGGCGGGACGCTCACCGCCGTCACGGCGGATCACCTCGAGATCACCGAGGCGTTCGGATCCGTCGTCCGGCTCGCCCGCCTCGGCGACGGGGCGACCGCGTTCTTCCAGGTTCAGGCCGGCGCGTGGCACCGCCTCGACGCCACCACCCCGATTGGGACGGGAGCCGCCGTGTGCGCCGAGACCCTCATGGACGGCACGAACCTGCTTGCGCTCCGGGTGTTCCTGGGCGCCGAATGCGGCCCGGCGTGATGCAATGGGAGGCGTGAAGGACGGGGCCGATCGGATCAGCACGGTCCATCTGGGTCAGTACACGCGCGAGACGGCCAACGAGATCGCCGGGGCGCTCGAGGAGGCCGGGATCGTCTGGTGGTACAAGGAGCCGGGCTGGCTGAGCGTGGTCTGGGAGTTCGGTGTGCGCTTGTTCGTGGACCGGCGTCGGCTCCCCGAGGCGAAGGCGATCGCGGAACGCATCTCGGCCGAACGGGAGGCCCGCCGTCAGGCGGCCGAGCAGGGCGAGGACGGAACCGAGCGGGGACCGACCGCGGACGGCTAGTTCAGGCGGCGACGGCGCGCCGCTTCTTGCGACCTCGGGCGATGTAGTACCGGATGGGCTCGTGGTGGTAGCAGAGCCTCGACCGGTTGTAGATCGAGAGCCGGGTCGTGCAGCCCTCCTCCGCGCACACGCGTCCCCGTCCCCACGTGCGATTTCGCCGCGGGAGCGCCTGGACCGAGGCGCCTCGAAGGATGAGGGACTCCTCACGCATGACGCTTCCTTTCCTCGTTCGATCCGCGTCCATAGTACGAACCGGACGCCGGCGGGGATGATTCCCGCCGAGGGCGTCCTTCATGCGGACAGAACCTGACCGTCCGGTGACGATCCCGTGAACGGGGGCGAGACGGCCGGCTATCGTCCCTGGAAGGCGGCCTGTGCCTTCTCCAGGAGCGCCCGCATGCCGATCTTCTGGTCCTCCGTGGCGAACAGGGCGGAGAACAGTTCCCGCTCCAGCACGACCCCGGTTCGGAACTCCCCCCTGGCGCCCCAGTTCACGGCCGTCTTGGCCGCCCGAAGCGCCACGAGCGGCCCTTTCGCGAACCGGCGGGCAGCCTCCAGCGCCTTCGGATAGACCTCCTCAGCCGGGTGCACCTCGTTGACCAGCCCGATCGCGAAGGCCTCCTCGGCACCGACGTGGCGCCCGGAGAAGATGAGCTCCTTCGCGCGTCCCGGACCGATCAGCCTGGGCAGGCGCTGAGTCCCCCCGGCCCCGGGGATGATGCCGAGGAGGATCTCGGGCTGGCCGATCTTGGCGTTCTCGGCGGCGAAGCGCAGGTCGGCGCACAGCGCCAGCTCGCAGCCCCCGCCCAGGCAGTACCCCGTGATCGCCGCGATCGTGACCTTCGGGATCTCCTCGACTGCGTGGAAGACCTCCTGGAGGTTCGCAATCATCGCGGTGACCTCGCGCGGTGTCATGGGGAGCATCTCCTTCACGTCCGCGCCGGCAGCGAAGAGCCTCTCCCCGCCCCAGATGACGACCGCGCCGACGTCGTCCCGACGGGCCGCCTCCTCGGCGGCGGCGGCGAGCCCCCCGGTCACCTCGGTGTCGATCGCGTTCATCGGAGGTCGGTCGAGTCGGATCGTCGCGACGCCCTCCTCGACCTCCAGGCGGACCACCTCTCCCATGCGCTCCTCCTCGATCGGGTGCCCCGCAGCCTACGCCAGACGCTAGGCTGGGGCGATGAGCGACCTCCACGACCGGCTCAAGCGGTTCTGGGACGAGGACGCGAGGACCTACGACCGCTCGCCCAGCCACGCCGCGAGCGACCCGGTCGAAGCCGCCGCGTGGCGGGCCGCGCTTCGCCGGAACCTCCCCGAGCCGCCGGCATCGGTGCTGGACGTCGGCGCCGGCACGGGCGCGATCAGCCTGCTGCTCGCGGAGCTGGGCTACCGCGTCACGGCGGTCGACCTCTCGCCCGGGATGCTCGCACGCGCCTCCGAGAAGGCGGCCGAGCGAAGCCTGGAGCTGACCGCGGTCGCCGCCCCCGCGATCGAGCCGCCGGCGGGGCCGTTCGGCGCGGTGGTCGAACGCCACCTCCTGTGGACGACGCCCGACCCCGTCGCAGCGCTCACCGCGTGGCGCGAGGTGGTCGCCCCGGGCGGCCGTGCGGTGCTGTTCGAGGGCATCTTCAGCCGCGACAGCCTGTCGTGGCGGGCCAGGGGCAGGGCCGCGGACGGCCTCCGCTGGGCGATGGGCGTCGCCGAGGATCACCACGCCGGGTACGACGCGGACCTGCTCGACTCCCTGCCGCTCGCCCGGGCCACCTCGCCCGAGCCCCTCATCCGCGCGCTCACCGACGCGGGCTGGCGATCCGTCCGGCTGGAACGCCTCCGGGACGTCGAATGGGCTCGCCGGATGGCAGCGCCACCGATGCTCGGCCTGCTCGAGGGCGTGCCGCAGTTCGCGCTGGTCGCCGACGCCCCGGCGCGCCGCCCTACGCGGCGGCGAAGAACGCCGTCATGATCTGGGTGCAGGAGCAGCCCGCCTGACGAAGGGGCGGCAGGCCCCACACCGCCTCGATCGTTCGCAGGATCGAATAGTGGCTGAAGGGTCCGGCGAGTCGCGCTCCCGCTCGAACGGCGGACCCCACGACGATGGTCGCGATGTGGCCGCCTCCCGGCGAGCCGCAGCACCCCGCGTCGGTCACGCCTTCGTCCCACGTGAGGAACACGAGGCCGTCGGGACCCATCGCGCGCTGGAGCGAGGGCACGAGGCCCGCGAGGAAGCGGTCGCCGGTCGCGACGCCGCAGTCGTGGGTGTCGTGGCAGAGATCGGGCGTGATCCACGCGAACCTCGGGAGCGCGCCGCGGGCGAGGTCGACGGTCAGCTGCGTCAACGGCACCACGTGGGAGCAGCGGTCCCCGTCCCCGGCGATGTCGTCGAAGTACAGGAACGGGTCGTGCTTCTTCGCGTAGTCGCCGGCGGAGGGACCCTGGTAGCAGGGTGACGGCAGCCCCTCCATGTACGCCTTCCACGAGATGCCCGCGCCGTCCAGCTGGTCGATGAGGTTGCGCGCGTGAACCGTGCACGACGTGCAGTCGGACGTGATCCCGAACGTCGAGCCGCCGAGGAGCGCGAGGTAGTTCGGGAGCGACGGGTGCGCCACCGCGTAGGAGCCGGTGGAGAGCCCGAAGCGCTTCGCGAGGCCGTTCTCGTACGGCGCGTCGGAGCTGCCGATGACGGACCCGTACTCCTTGTTCTCCATCACCACGACCACGATGTGGCTCGGTTGGAACCCAGAGCTCAGTCTCGTGGGCGAGGGCGACGACACGCTCGGCGAGGATTCGGCTGGGGCGGCCGGCGAGGCGGTGGCTCCCGCCCGTGGCGTGCTCTGGCGACAAGCGGTGAGTGCGCCGATGAGGACGGCGAGCGTCGCGGCGGCGGTCCGCCCGGGGACCATCCTGGTCCACGATAGGCCTCCTCCGTCCGCTTGGAGTATGCTCCCGGGCACATCCAGGATGGCGGACACGAGCGCCCGTTCAGGGGACGACCTGGCGAGTTGGAAACGAGGTGTCGTCTCGATGGACAAGGGTGAGAGCAGGCTCACGGCCATTCCCCTCGCCGATCGGAGAATGCTGGCCAGCGTGACGTCGGATTCGATCAGGTCGAGGGAGTTTTCCCTGGTGCTCCGGGGCTTCTCCCCCGCCGAGGTCCGGCAGTATCTCGATCAAGTCGCTCAGTGGATCGACGCCCTCAAGCGGGAGATCGTCCAACTTGCCGGCGAACCCACCACCTCCCAGCAAGCGGAGCGAGGGGCGGTGGATATCTATGGTGACCTCGGTGCCCGAATGGCCGAGGTCCTTCGTTCGGTGGATGCACAAGCCCAGCAGCTCCGCCATGAGGTGGAGGAGCAGGCCAGGGGACGGCTGGAGGAGGCGCGTCGGCAGGCGGAGCAGGTCCAAGCCGAGGCCGAGGCGCATGCAGAGCGCATCCGCCGAGAGGCGACGCAGGAGATCCACGACCTCGTTGAGCGCCGCGACGCGCTCGTGACAGAGCTGGAGGGCCTCCTCGGGGTCATGGGCACGATCACCAACCTGCTCCAACGCGACCTCGAGAAGTTCGACCGGCCAGGCCTCCGTAACGAGGGAGCTTCATCCGACGTGACGCCCGCGGTCATCGGGGCTGGCTCGGAGTATGCCTCGACCCACTACGGACGCTCGTAGAGATCCGCGAGGAGCTGCAGGTCGGGTCTAGAACTGCGGGCTCTCGGTGTACTCCCCGAAGACGTCGCGGAGCGCCCCAACGATCTCGCCTTCCGTGCAGTAGGCCCTGGCGCAGTCGACCAGCACCGGGATCAGGTTCTCGTCCGTCGCGGCGGCGGCCCGGAGCCTCGCGAGCGCCGTCCCGACGGCCTCGCCGTCCCGGTCGGCTCGCAGGCGCCGCAGCCGATCGATCTGGCGGGCCTCGGTCTCGGGCGGGATGACCAGGATGTCGATGTCCCCCTCGTTCGGATCCACGAACTCGTTGACGCCGACGCGGACGAGGCGCCCCTTCTCGTACCGGGTCTGCTCCCGGTAGGCGGCGTCCGCGATCTCCGACTGGAAGTAGCCGCGCTCGATGCCGACCAGCATGCCTTCGAGCATCGACCCGTGGCCCATCTCGTCGATCTTGGTGAAGTACTCCTCGGCTGCCTCTTCCATGCGATCGGTCATCGCCTCGACGAGGTACGAGCCGCCGAGCGGGTCGATCACGTTCGCGACGCCCGTCTCGTACGCGATCACCTGCTGGGTGCGAAGCGCGATCTGCGCCGCCTTCTCGGTCGGGAGTGCGAGGACCTCGTCCAGCGCGTTCGTGTGCAGGGACTGCGTCCCGCCGAGGACCGCCGCCAGGGCCTCGATCGCGGTTCGCACGATGTTGTTCTCGGGCTGCTGCGCGGTGAGCGAGCAACCGGCCGTCTGCGTGTGGAAGCGCAGGCGGAGCGACTGCTCCTCCTTCGCGCCGTAGCGATCGCGGAGCCACCGGGCCCAGATGCGCCGCGCCGCGCGGTACTTCGCGATCTCCTCGAAGAAGTCGATGTGGGCGTTGAAGAAGAACGAGAGGCCCTGCGCGAAGTGGTCGACGTCGAGCCCGCGCTGCTGGCCGAGCTCCACGTAGCTGAACCCGTCGGCGAGCGTGAAGGCCAGCTCCTGCTGCGCGGTCGAGCCGGCCTCGCGGATGTGATAGCCGGAGACGCTGATCGGGTGGAACTTCGGGACCTCGGACGCGCAGAACGCGATCAGGTCGCCGATCAGCCGCAGGTGCGGGCGCGGCGGGAAGATCCACTCCTTCTGGGCGATGTATTCCTTCAGGATGTCGGTCTGCAGCGTCCCGTCGAGCGAGGACCAGGCCACGCCCTGCTTCTCCGCGGCGGCCAGGAAGTAGGCGAACAGGATCGTCGCGGGCCCGCTGATCGTCATCGAGGTGGTGATGCCGTCGAGGCGGATGCCGTCGAAGAGCGTCTCGAAGTCCGCGAGCGAGTCGGTCGCGACGCCGCAGCGGCCCACCTCGCCTTCCGAGCGCGGGTCGTCGGAGTCGCGGCCCATCAGCGTCGGCATGTCGAACGCGACCGAGAGCCCGCCCTGCCCCTGCTTCAGCAGGAAGTGGTACCGCGCGTTCGTCTCCTCGGCCGTGCCGAACCCGGCGAACTGGCGCATGGTCCACAGTCGGCCGCGGTACATGGTGTGGTAGACGCCGCGCGTCATGGGGTAGTGGCCGGGGTAGCCGAGGTCGCGCTCGTAGTCGAAGCCGCGCACGTCGTCGGGGGTATAGAGCGGCTTGAGCGGCTCGCCGGAGAGCGTCTCGAAGTCGGCGTCACGCTCGCCCGCCCGGCGGTAGTGGTCCTGCCACCGGTCGAGGTCTCGCTCAGGCATCGCTCGTCTCCTTGTCCGCCGCGGGTGCGGCCACCTCTCGGAGCAGTATCGCAGCGGCGCGGTAGGGATCGACCCGCCGCCCGGCGAGATCGGCGGCGAGGCCTTCCTCGCGTGCGGCGAGGAGGGCCGCGGCCCTCCTGCCGAGGCGCTCGGCCACCATGGCTTGGACCTCGGCGACGATGCGAACGCCGCGTTTGCGCTCCAGATCGCCCGAGCGGACGCCGAACTCGTGATGGCGCTCGATCGCCTCCCACAGCTCGTCGGCTCCGTCGCCCGTGACCGTCGAGGTGCGCACGATCGGCGGCTCCCACTCGCCGCGAGGCCCCATGCGGAGCATGTTCCGAAGGTTGCGCACCGCCTCGTCGGCCCCGTCCCGGTCCGCCTTGTTCACGACGAACAGGTCGGCGATCTCGAGGATCCCCGCCTTGGACGCCTGGACGGCGTCGCCCCACCCCGGCTGGACCACGACGAGCGTCGTGTCGGTGGCGGTGGCGACCTCGACCTCGGCCTGCCCCACGCCGACGGTCTCGACGATGATCAGATCCTTCCCCGAGGCGTCCAGGATCCGGATCGCCTCGGGAGCCGCGAGCGCCATCCCGCCCAGGAGCCCACGGGTCGCCATGGACCGGATGAAGACGCCGGGGTCGGTGGCGTGCGCCTGCATCCGCAGCCGGTCGCCGAGGAGCGCACCGCCCGTGAACGGCGACGTCGGGTCGATGGCAAGCACGGCGACCGTCCGGCCTCGGGCGCGCGCGCCGGCGACGAGCTGCGCCGCGAGGCTCGACTTCCCCACCCCGGGGGCCCCCGTCAGCCCGACTGTGTGCGCGCGTCCCGTTCGGGGGTAGATCGCCTCGGAGAGCGCGGGCAGATCCGACGAGCCGTCCTCGACGAGGGAGATCGCCCGCGCCACGGCGCGGCGGTCGCCGGCGAGGACGCGGTCGGCGATCGAGGTCGGGTCCATGCGGGCCTAGGGTACGGCCTAGGCCTGGACCGCGAACAGATGCCACGCGCCGGGGACGCCCTTCAGCACGTGCTCGCCTCGGTCGGCGAACTCGAGTCCGGCGCCTGCCACCAGGTCGCGCACCGTGCTCGAGACGAGGACCTCGCCCGGCCCCGCCAGCGAGGCGACGCGCGCCCCCGTATGGACGGCCAGGCCGGTGAGCTGGTCCCCCATCACCTCGCACTCGCCGGTGTGCAGGCCCGCCCGGATCTCGAGGCCGATCGCGCGGACGCCGTCCCGAATGGCACAGGCGCACCGGATCCCCCTGGCCGGGCCGTCGAACGAGGCGAGGAACCCGTCCCCCGCGGTGTCGATCTCCCGGCCTCGGAAGCGCTCCAGCTCGCGACGGACGAGCACGTGGTGTCGCGACAGCAGCTCCCGCCACTCACGATCTCCGAGCGCGGCGGCGCGTTCGGTCGAGCCGACGATATCGGTGAACAGGACCGTCGCGAGCACGCGGTCGGACACGTCGACGTGGCGCATGCCGGTGAGGAACTCCTCGATCTCGCCAAGCAGCGCGTCCTGGTCGCCCGCCCAGGGGAGGTGGTCGTCCCCCGGGAGCTCGACGAACCGGGCGCCCGGGATCCGCTCCGCCAACCACCTCGCGCCGCCGACGTCGATGTCGCGGTCCCCGGTCCGATGGAGCACGAGCGTCGGCACCCGGATCGCCGGAAGGACCTGTCGGATGTCGATCTGGGTGTTCATGCGCGCGAGGGCGAGCGCCGCGCCGGGACTCGCGCTCTGCCGGAGGTAGGAGCCCCACCACTGCCGGACCCGGGGGTCATCGGCGATCGACGGGGCGAGCGTCTCGATGTCGGCGTCGCGGCCCCAATCGCGCTCGAGCAGGTCGTACCAGCGCTGGCGCTCCTCGGGGGTGGGGGCCCACGGGTAGTCCTCGGCCCAGATGCGCCTGGCGTAGGTTCCGTACATGACGAGCGCGCTCGTTCGCTGCGGGTAGGTCGACGCGAACACGGCCGCCATCGGCCCGCCCTCCGACACACCGAAGAGCGCGGCCCGCTCGGAGCCCGCCGCGTCCATCACGGCGCGGACGTCGTCCATGCGTTGCTCGATCGTGGGGAGCTGGTCGTTCGCGACGCGGTCGGACAACCCCGTCCCCCGCTTGTCGAACAGGATCAGCCGGGAGAACGCCGCGAGCCTCGCCAGAAAGCGCTCGAGTCGAGGCTCGGCCCAGAACAGGTCGATGTTCGTGACCCATCCCATGACGTAGACGAGGTCGATCGGACCCTCGCCCGCCACCTGGTAGGCGATGTTGACCTCGCCGCTCCTCGCGTAGCGCGTCTCGGGCTGCACGGCCGATCGTGCTCAGTGCTGGAGCGAGCGCTCGTTCTGCCGGACGCGTCGTGCCATCGCCTCCAGCAGGCTGCGGGCGATGGCAGGCTCCCGGTCCACGATGACATCGAACTCGCGCGGCCCGAGCACCATCACGCGCATGTCTGACCTGGCGGTCACGCTGGCGCTTCGGCGGGAACGATCGAGGAAGGCGAGCTCGCCGAAGAAATCCCCGGGCCCCAGCCGGCCCAGCCGCTTGCCGGCCTGGGTCACCACGGCCTCGCCTTCGACGATCACGTACAGCTCCCGCCCGAACTCGCCCTCGCGCACGAGCGCGGTTCCGGCGCGCACGTCCACCTCGGTCGCTGCTCCCACGATCGCCCGGATGCCCTTGGCGGAGACGGCCGAGAAGAGCGGTACGGCCTTGAAGTGGCGGATGACGTCGGACGGGATGCCTCGTGGCACGACGGACCTCCTTCGTTCGTGTGTGCTCAGGTCACGGACAGGAGCTTGTTCAGGCGGGCGAGCTTGCGCGGGTGCCGGAGCAGCCCGCGAACCTTCAGCTCGCCCGAAAGGAGCTTGCGGTTCACGGCCCGGCCTTCCTTCTTCGTCAGGTCGGGCAGGCCGAAGCGCAGCGGCACCGACGAGAGCCCGATGAGGTTCTCCGACCCGGTCTCGATCGCGATGTCCGGCCTTCCCACCACACCGTTTCGCACGGTGACCTGATGCGGCAAGAGCCTGATGGACACCGACACGGCGGCGTCGGGCGCGATGACGGCGTAGGTGGCCGGGCGCGCGAGCAGGGCCGCGCGCTCCGGATGGGCGCGCAGGTTCGCCTCGATCAGCCCGCCGATCATCGCGGCCAGGCCGTTCGGCTCCGCATCGGGGAGCTGCACGTCGACGCCCACACCGCCGCTCCCTCAGCCCGCCCGTTCGTCGACGAACTCGGTGGGAACCGAGCCTGCGATGCTCACGAGCTCGTTCGCGGCCCGCACGTACCGCACGATCGTCGGGAGGTCCCCCTGCAGCCTGAGCTTGCCCTGCATCATGCCCTTCACCGGGTCCAGCTCCTTGTTGATGACCTCCTTCCAGCGCGAGTAGGGCGCGCGGATGATGAACTTCGCCTTGGCTCCCTCCTCGGGTGTGATCCCGTAGCGGGCGTCGCGGCACTCACCGTGCCAGAGGTCGAGCCACGACCAGATCTCCTGCGGCACGCCGCGGTCGGGCTCGGGCTCGAAGACGTAGCAGACGTCGCCTTCCCAGCTCGCGGCCGCCTCCCGGTAGGCCGGGCTCTGGTTGATGCGGAGCTCGTACTCGTGGAGCCATTCCTTGCTCGGGAACTCCGGCATGCTGCCGCTCCCCTCCTGTTGACCGTCCGCAGTGTACCGAGGGCCGATCAGCGCCGGGAGAGGGCGATGGCGAGGAGCCCGACGACGTTGAAGGTCGCGTGCGCGGTCATGGAGGCGAGCAGGCTCTGCCGGCGCTCGTAGACGAGCGCAAGGCCGATCCCCACGACCGCGAGCCCCGGGATCAGCGTCAGGAAGTCGACGCCCGCGAAGTGGCTCGCGCCGAACACGATGCCGGAGACGAGGGCCGCCGCCCAGACCGGCAACCTTCGGCGCAGGCCCCGGTACACGTAGCCACGGAAGAAGAGCTCCTCACCCAGCGGCGCCGCCAGCAGGATGACGGGCGCGATCGCCCAGATCCATCCGCCCCGAACGCAGGCGACCACCTGATTGGGTTGTCGCGGCGCATGCCCGGAGACCAGGATCACGAGCTCGCGCACCAGGACGAGCGCGGCGTCGCCGACGACCACGAGGATCGCGCCGCCGAGCACGCCGACGCCGAGGTCGCCGAGCGGCCGGCGCGGGAGGCCGAGTGCCGCGAAGGGCGCGTGATCGACGATGCGGAGCCATCCCAGCACCGCGACGCCGAGCCCGAGCTCCCCGGCGGCGATCTGCACGAGGTAGGTGCCCTGGCAGGACGTCACCACCTGCTGCAACGCGACGTCCGCAATGCCTGCGAGGACGAGCGCGACGACGAAGATCCCCAGTGCCTCCCACGCCCGCCAGGTGGCGGGCGGCACCACCGAGGTCGTGTCCTCGACTCGGTCGGGGCGGGGCGGCACGTCCATCCCTGTAAGTTCGCACACCTTTCGAGGAATGCCGCGGATCAGGCAGTATCCTTCGGGTCCCTGTCATGCGGCTCGTCACCTACGACCGAGGGGGCGCCCGGCGACTCGGCGCATTGGTCGCCGGCACGGTGGTGGACCTGCCGGACGCTGTCGGCCACCCGTCGTTCCCCACCACCATGGAGGCGCTCGTCGCGTACCACGGCGGGACGACGCTCGACGCCGCGGCCTTCGCCCTCGCGCGGCCCGATGCGGCCGAGGCCTGCGCCGTGCCGGAGCCCCGCCTGTTGGTGCCGATCATCCCGACCTCCCTTCGCGAGTTCGCGGCCGGCGGCCCGTCGTCGAACGGACATCGCCGCGTCCTCGGCCCCGACGAGGACATGGCGTGGCCGGGCAGGGCGCGCTACCTCGGGTGCGAGCTCGAGGTCGCGTGCATCGTGGGTCGCGGCGGCCGCAGGCTCTCGCGGGCACGGGCGAGCGACGCGATCTTCGGCTACACGTTGATGGGCGACTGGTCCGCGTGGACGACGCGCCGGGCGAACGGTTCTCGCCCACGGGCGCTCGCGGCGTCGGCGTTCGCGATCTCGCTCGGGCCCTGCGTCCTCACCCCCGACGAGTTCGATCCCGACGGCGTCCGGCTCGTCGCGCGCATCGACGACGAGCTGTGGTCCGAGGGGGCGCTCGACGTGTCCGGGCCGTCGTTCCCCGAGATCATCGCGGAGGTGTCCCGCACCGAGGAGGTGGCGCCGGGGGAGGTCTACGGCTCAGCGGCGTTCGGCTACGGCTACCGCGTCGATCCCGGCCGAGCGCTGCACCGCGGAGCACGCGTCGACCTGGTCGCCGACGGGATCGGCACCCTCAGCACGCGCATCGGCCTGCGAGGTTGACGGCCCGTCAGTCGAGCAGTCCCATCTCCCGCGCCCACGACGTGGCGTAGCCGGCGACCTCCACGGCCTCCAGGCCGTCGTCGCGCGTGAACGGCTTGTCGGCCTCCACCATCACGGCGTACTCGTCGGCGAACTCCTTCGTCTTGGACGCCTCGATCGCGGCCGCTTGGGGGCCGTGCGGCAGCCCCTGCGGGTGGTGCGTGATGAACGCCTCGCCGATCCCCGCGCGCGAGAAGAACTGGCCCTGGTGGTAGAACAGGATCTCGTCCTTGTCGATGTTCGAGTGGAAGAAGGGGACGCGAAGCGCGGTCGGATCTCCGGTCTCCGTCGGCCGCGGCGCGAACAGCCCGATCTCGAACCCGTCGGACTTCCACACCGCGTGCACCGACGGCGGGATGTGGTAGCGCGGCGACACCACGGGACGGAAATCGGCCTTGTTGATGCGCATCGGGCAGAGATCACCCTGCCACCCCACCACATCGAGCGGATGGAACGGGTAGGTGAGCGATGTGTACTGGCCGCCGCGCTTGACCCGGACCTCGAAGGTCCCCGGCTCGTCGTGTGGCTCCGGCGTGGGCGTCTCGATCACGCCGGGGTCGAAGAGCGCGTGGCGCCCGAGGATGCCCTTGTCGGGGAGCCGGTACTCGCCGGTGCTCTCGATCACATAGAGGAAGGTCTCGCCCTCCTCGGGGACGAGCCGGTGCGTCGTGCCCTTCGGCAGGACCAGGAAATCGCCCTCCTGGTACCGCATCGGGCCGTAGTCGGTCTCGAGCAGGCCGGACCCGCGGTGCACGAAGTAACACACATCACCGTCGGAGTCGCGAAGGAAATACGGCATCGCCTCACGGCGCCGGGACACGAAGATCGAGACGTCCTCGTTGTGCAGGATGGGCTGCCATACCGCGCCGACGTCGGTGAGATCGGGCGTCTTCAGACCGTTCAGGTCGTACGCGCGCGGCTGCAGGGGCCCATCGATCTTCACCCACGCCGTCGGGGGATGGGTCCGGTACAGGTGCGAGGCACGTCCATCGAACGCCTCGCGCCCATGCTCCTCCTCGAACGTACCGTCCGGGAGCCCCACATGGGCCTGCTTGGTCACCCTGCCTCTGGACAGCGGGAACATGCTTCAGGCTCCCCTCTTCGACCTCGTCGCCGTCTTCCGCGCGGCCTTGCGCTCGGCGGCCTTGCGGTCCTCCCGTTCCTTCTTCTTGCGTTCCCGGTCGTGCGCCCAGCGAATCCTGGCCCGGTCTCCCCGTCCCATCGCCTCAGTCCTTCCCGCCTTCCGGCTCATGTCCGATCGCGAGCTCGGCGCTCCGCCGGCACGCGGCGTCGATCGCGTTCAGGAACGCGGCCCTGACGCCCGCCTGCTCCAGATGCCGGATCGCCATGATGGTCGTCCCGCCCGGCGAGGTGACCATCTCACGAAGCTCCACGGGGTGTCGCCCCGTGTCGCGGAGCATCTTCGCAGAGCCGAGCATCGTCTGGATGATCAGCTCGGTCGCCACGTCGCGGGAGAGGCCGAGCAGGATGCAGGCCTCGATCATCGCCTCGGCCAGCAGGAAGAAGTACGCGGGGCCCGATCCGCTCGTCGCGGTGACGGCGTCCTGGTGCTTCTCCGGCAGCCGAACCACGCGCCCCACCGAGGACAGCAGCTCCTGGGCGATCGCCAGGTGCTTGTCCTCGGCGTGCGAGCCCGGGCTGATCACGGACATGGCCTCATCGACGAGCACCGGCACGTTCGACATGACCCGCACGACCGGCGTGCCCCCGGGGACGAACCGCTCGACGAAGGAGGTCCGGATCCCCGCCGCGAACGTGATGACGAGCTGATCGGCTCGGACCTCGCCGCGGATCTCCTCGAGGAGAGCCTCCATGTCCTGGGGCTTGACCGTGAGCACGATGGTCTGCGCCCAGCGAACGGCGTCGGGGTTGGACATGGTCGTCATCACGCCCGGGAGCCGATCGGCGAGCTCGCGCACCCGCTCCTCGCGGCGCGCCGTCACCGCGATCTCGCTCGCCGAGCGCCCGCCCGAGCGGATCAGGCCGGAGACGAGCGCCTCGCCCATGCGGCCTCCGCCCAGGAACGCAACGGAGCGCTCGTTCGTGCTCCGATCGTGTGCCATCACGTGCCCCTCATCGACCCCTCAGCCGGCGCGCCTGAGCGCGTTCGAGACGAAGAACCAGATGTTCCCAGGTCGCTCGGCCAGGCGTCTCGTCAGGTAGGGGTACCACTCGGTCCCGTAGGGGACGTACACCCGGACGGGCTCGCCCCGCGCGACGAGCGCGGCCTGCAGGTCGCGCCGGATCCCGAACAGCATCTGGAACTCGTAGCGGTCCTTCGACACCGCCCGGGCGTGCACGAACGACGCTGCCCCCTCGACCAGCCGGCGGTCGTGCGTCGCGAGGTGGACGGTGGCGCCGGCGGCGACGAGCGTCGCCGTGCACCGGGCGTACGCGCGGCGGATCTCGCGCCGGCCCTGCAGCGCCACCCCGGGGGGCTCCAGGTAGGCGCCCTTGCACATCCGCACGATCGAGCCCGGCCCGCCGATCGCCGTCACATCCTCCACCGTTCGACGCAGCGCCGCCTGCAGGCAGATCCCCAGCGCCGGGAACCGGTCGCGGAGCTCCAGGTACACGCCGATGGTCCGGTCGACGTACTGGCGCGACTCCATGTCGATCATGACGAGCGCGCCTGACGCGGCGTGGAGCACGCGCTCCATGTTCTCCATGCAGAGCTCCGTGGAGACGTCCAGGCCCAGCTGCGTCAGCTTGACCGAGACGTTCGCGTCGATCGCTGGGTGCTCGTGGATGCGCTTGAGCCCACGGACGTAGGCGTCGGTCGCGGCCGCGGCCTGGGCGGGCGACGCCACCTCCTCGCCCAGGTGGTTCAGCATCGTCCGCACGCCGCTCGCGCGAAGCTCGCCCGCGACGCGCATCGCGTCCTCCAGCGAGTCGCCCGCCACGAATCGCGCGGCGAACCGGCGGCCGAGCCGATGCTCGGTGAAGAGCCGCCGGACGGTCGCGCGCTCGGTGAACCAGCGCGTCGGCCCCCGAAGGAATCCGCCCATCCGCGCCCGAGTATAGGGTCGGGCAGCCGCTACCCTTGAGCCGGCATGCTGCAGGTTCGCGGTGTCGCGGTGGAGGTCGGCGGGCGCCTCGTGCTGGACGAGGGATCCTTCTCCGTGCACCCCGGCGACAAGGTCGGCCTCGTCGGGCGAAACGGCGTCGGCAAGACGAGCCTGCTCAAGGTGCTGTCCGGTGAGGCGCAACCCGTGCGAGGCGCGATGCTTCGCCGCGGTGTCGTCGGCTACCTTCCGCAGGATCCCCGGATCGCCGGGATCGACCCGGGCCTGTCCGCGATCGGCCACGTGCTGTCGGGGCGCGGGCTCGGCGGCGCCGGCGAGCGCCTGGAGAGGCTTCGTCTCGCCATCGAGGAGGATCCCTCGCAGCACAACGTGGCGCGGTTCTCCCGCGCCGAGGAGGACTATCGCGACGCCGGCGGGTACGCCGCCGAATCGGAGGCGAGGCGGATCGGCGCTGGCCTCGGGCTCGCCCCCGACCGGCTCGACCTTCCGGTGAGCGTGCTCTCCGGCGGCGAGCGCCGACGGGTGGAGCTCGCGCGGATCCTGTTCGCCGGAAGCGACCTGCTCCTGCTGGACGAGCCGACGAACCACCTGGACACCGACGCGAAGGCCTGGCTGATGAAGTTCCTCGCGACCTACCGCGGCGCGCTCGTCGTGGTGAGCCACGACCTGAACCTGCTCGACGCCTCGATCACCCGCGTCCTGCATCTCGAGGACGGCGGGCTGGTGGACTACCGCGGCACGTACTCCCAGTACCGGGTCGCCCGGCGCCAGGACGAGCAGCGCCAGGCGAAGGTCGCGGCGCGCCAGCAGGCCGAGATCGAGCGCCTGCAGACGCTCGCCGACTCGATGCGTCACCAGACCGAGAAACGGGCGCGGAAGGCGAAGACCCTCGACAGTCGCGTCGAACGGCTGCGCAGCGACGCGATCTCCGCGCCGAAGCGTGTGCGCCGGGTCCGCTTCCGCTTCCCGGAGCCTCCGCATGCCGGGCGAGTGACGCTCGAGGTGGACGGCCTCGGGAAGGGCTACGGCGGGCCGCCCGTGTTCGAGGGGATCGAGTTCGACGTCGGGCGCGCCGAGCGGCTCCTCGTCATGGGCCTGAACGGCGCGGGCAAGACGAGCCTCCTTCGGATCCTCGCGGGCGAGAGCGACCCCGACCACGGCTCCATCCGGTTCGGTGCCGGGGTCTCGGCCGGCTACTTCGCGCAGGAGCACGAGGGCATCGCGTCCGGCCGCGACGTCATCTCGCACTTGCGCGCCGCGTCGCCCGCCCCCGAGCAGGCACTCCGCGGGCTGCTCGGGATGTTCGGCCTGCCCGGCGAGATGAGCGCGCAGGACGCCGGGACGCTCTCGGGCGGGGAGAAGACGAAGCTCTCGCTCGCGCAGCTCGTGGCCGGGCGGCACAACCTGCTGCTCCTGGATGAGCCGACGAACAACCTGGACCCGCCCTCGCGCGAGGCGATCGCGGCCGCGCTCGCGGCGTGGCCGGGGACGATGGTCATCGTGAGCCACGACCGGGAGTTCGTGGACGCACTGGAACCGGACCGCGTGCTGATGATGCCCGAGGGGACGCTCGAGTTCTGGAGCGAGGACCTGCTGGAATTAGTGTCGCTCGCCTAGCCGCCGATCGAGTGCACCAGGCCGCCGGTGAGACACAAACGGTCCGCCAGCGTGGAGTAGGTGCCGGATAGGCTGTAGGTGTCCCCCACCGCCCAGACGTCGCCTCCGACCGCGAAAGTGCCGAAGAACTCGCTGTATTTGGGCGCGGCAGCCGGCTCCCCGCGCCAGGATGCTCCGTCCCAGTGGATCGCGAAAGCGTTCGGCAGCGCTAGTCCCACCGACGAACTTGACCCCACCGCCCAGACGTCATTGGTCGTGATCGCCGTTACGCTCGTCAGCCCGGTATCCAGACCTCCGTCGTTTGGACTGGGAATCTGGGTCCAGCCGACGCCATCCCAGTGAAGCGTAAGTGTGCGTGGCGCGCCATGGGAGTTGTTGAACCAGCCCGTCGCCCAGATATCACCCGACGAAACTGCAGCGAGGCCCGGAATGTAGTTCTGCAGGAGACCAGGGCTCGGGCTCGGTACGAACCTCCACCGGTTGCCGTCCCAATGAGCCGTCTGGGTCAATTGGTGGTAGATGTCGTTGCCCATGACTCCGCTTGTCCACACACTTCCGGGCGCGACTGCGGCGACGGCGTAGAAGCCGCTGAAGGTATGCGCATGGGGGTCGACCGGAACGAGCGACCACACCGTCCCGTCCCAGCGTTCGACCAGAGGCCGTATCTGCGTGTCAGCGGCGTTGGACGACGACCCAACGGCCCAGACGTCGCCACCTATCGCCGAGACACCGTAGAACAAGTTCGACCCCCGACCGGGATCAATGGTGTGGACGACGCTCCATGCCACGCCGTCGTAATGGAGGGCGAGCGTGTGAAGCGCCCCGGCGTCCTTCCGATACCCAACTGCCCACACGTCAGTGGCCGAGATAGCAGTTGCACCAAGGAGCAGATTTCCGCCGAGGCCCAGTCGGGGCTTGCCATGACGGTCCACGCGGAGCCGTCCCAATGCTCGGTCAACGTGTGAGCAGTGACGTGTCGGTAGTAGTAGCCCACCGCCCACACATCTGAGCTGGACGTCCCTGTCACCGAAATCAGGTGATTCGAGCCCAGGGCAGGGTTCGGCGTCGGCTCGGGGCCGCAGATCGATCGCGGCCTCGTGTCGGCCGAGGTGGTCTTGGGCCCAGCTACGAATCCGACACAGGTGAGCACGAGCATGAGGACCAGGCTGCTGGCGCGTGCAACCCTGCTCCTTCTCTCCATGGCGCATTCATACGGCCGCGCGAGAGCGCGAGCAAGGTCAGGTGGAAGAAGTAAGAGGCCCGAGGGACCTAGAGGCTCGTTACGGGGCGAACCCCGCAACCACCTTCGGCCCCTCGGGCCTAGTGCTCCGAGTAACCTCTCGCGACTGTCTCGGTCTCCTTATGATGACCCCTTTCGTTGGGCTTTGGGGCGTCCCGAGCCTCCCCACCCGCACAGCTAGTTGGCCTTCCCAACCGTACGAGCAGGTGCGCCCAGTTGCCTTACGGCTTTCCCAGGGGGTCCCATTCGGTACCCTGACTCAGCCGCTCCGACTACTCGGAGCAACGCGAATCATACGGATGGCCCCCGGGGCGTCAAGGTGACAAAATCCCTGGTGGCCAGCGATTTTCGCAGGTCACGTCCCTTGCGAATCCTGAGTGACAATTCCCGGGAACTATCCCCTTGACGCTAGTACTGTCCTGTGGTACCCTCAGGGCATGTCGAAGACCAACCGGAACGATCCCAAGCGGTCCACCGCCTCGGAGTCCACGCTGACGTGGTTCGACTTCGAGCGCCTGTTCCCGGACGACGCGGCTTGTCTGGACTTCCTCGTCCATGAGCTGTACCCGAACGGGCACGTCCACATGATCCCTTGCCCAAAGTGCGAGAAGGAGACCAAGCACCACCGCGTCAAGGCTCGCCCGGCCTACGCCTGCCAGTTCTGTGGGCACCACGAGTACCCGATGCGGGGGACGATCTTCGAGGGCTCGGCCACGTCGCTCCGGCTCTGGTTCTTCGCCATGTACACGATGGCAAGCACTCGGTGCGGGGTCTCCGCGAAGCAGTTGGAGCGCGAGCTTGGGGTCACCTACAAGACGGCGTGGCGCATGTTCAACAAGATTCGCTCGCTCATGGACCAGGACGACGATCCCCTCGCCGGGACGGTCGAAGTGGACGAGGCCTACATCGGTGGCAAGGCGAAGTGGGCGAGCAAAGGGCTGCCGGTCGGGAAGGCCGCGCCCAAGAAGTCGATGGTGGTCGGGATGGCCCAGCGGCGTCCTGGGACCACGGCTCGCCTGTCGGTCAAAGTGGCCGACGACGACACCGACGGCCGAACCCTCGCCGGGCGCGTGGTGGACAAGGTGCTTCCCGCCTCCACCGTCTACACCGACGAGTACGTCGCGTACTGGTCGCTCGGGCAGAAGGGCTACCAGCACTCCCGCGTGAACCACCAGCAGCACGTGTACGTGAGCGGGAACGTCCACACGAACACGATCGAGGGGTTCTGGTCGCTCTTGAAGCGGGGGATCAGCGGGGTCTACCACGGCGTGTCCACGAAGCACTTGCAGGCCTACGTGGACGAGTACGTCTTCCGCTACAACCACCGGGACGTGCCCGGCGGGATGTTCAGCGCTTTGCTCGGCCGGATCGAGAAGGCTTCTCCGGAGCCCGCTTAGCCGCCTTGCGAAGCAACCGCATGACGTCCTCGCGCTCGGGAACAGGGATTTCGAGCCCGCCCGGAGTCTTCTGCTTGGGTTCGCCCGGTTGGACGAGCGGTCGCTTACCGTTTCCTGCCATCGCGCCTCCATCCTACGCTCCATGACGCCCAACCTCGAAAGCGCCGTCTTCAAGTTCAATCGGGCACTCTTCCACCTCAACGAAATCAACCGACTTCTCGAGAGTCTGGCCAATGATGCGGCAGTCAAACAGGCTCGGGCCGAACCGCAGTTCGATGAGAAGCGGGGCTGTTGGCTTTTCATCGCTCGTAATCTCGTGCGGTTCCCAGCCGCCGCGTCCCCACTTCTCGGTGACTACTTCCATAACCTCCGGTCGGCGCTTGACCACTTGGCGTTTCAGCTTTTCCTCGACGCTGGAGGAGATCCGCTGTCGAAAGGTGCCAAGGATGTTCAGTTCCCCATTTACGGGCTGCGCGGAGATAGGAAGGGCCAGGGGGACAAGGCCGGCTTCCGAGGGAATGTGCGTCGTCGGCTCCCCCTTCCGTTCATGTCTCGGACAGTCATCGAGGGCTATCAGCCGTACCCCCGACGGAAGGGGCTTCGACCGCTCGCCCTTCTGGCCAACCTGTCGAACGACGACAAGCATCGTGCCGTAACTCCCATCCAAGCGAACGCAGTTACGTTTACCCTCCACTCGGTTGGCGCCTATGGGGGCCGCATTACCCGCTTTGTGCCCAAGATTCGTCCGGGTCAGGCGATAGAGGACGGCGCAGAACTCGTGAGGGTCTGGCTGTCCCCCGCGAAGACGAAGCCGGTAATGAATGCCGATCTCACCACGGTTGTATCGCTCGAAAGCGGTGATCCCCTGGGTCCGACGCTTTACGACATGTATCGGCTCGTCGCCGAGATTCTCATCGCGTTCGGGGCGGACCTGCCTCCGCTCCCGCCCTGACACCTAACCCACCGCCTTTCGGCGGCGAGCTAAGTCAGGGTCAGGGTCGGCATCGCCATCCTCGGAGCCTTGCTCGGCAGGCGTGTGAGACTCTACTGTCCCCGAGGGGATAGTTCCCCAATTCCCGGGGCCTCGGCGTCCCAGGTGGCGCGCGCGGCCGCGAACTCCTCGCGGTTCACGCTCATCACCGTGTGGCCGACCCACCGGCCCTCCTTGAACGAGCGCTCGCGGAGCGTCGCCTCCTCGATGAACCCGCAGCGCCGGTACATGGGGATCGCGCGGTCGTTGTCCGCGAGGGTCCAGAGCTCCACCTGGTGCAGGTCCCATCGGTCGAACGCGAACGCGAGGAGCGTCATCACGGCATCGCGCGCATACCCCCGCCCCCAGCAGTCCGGCTCGCCGATGTAGAGATAGAGCGAGCAGATGCGGTCGCGGTTGCGAAACTGGTTCAACCCGACGCGCCCGATCGGCCGGTCATCGACGAGGATCGTGAAGGGCTGACCGGAGCGCCGCGCCTCCTCGATGTCCTCGCGCACGTCGGCGAGCGAGTACTGGCGCTCGTAGTCCATGTAGCGCCAGACCTCCGGTTCGTTCATCCATCGATGGATGAGCGGCGCATCGGATTCCTCGACCGGGCGAAGCTCGACCTCGTGTCCCCTGATCGCTCCCACCGCTCCCCCGCGCGCTATCCCGCCTTCCGCCGCAGGAGCTCACGATAGACCTCTCTGATCTCCCGCGCGGTGGTGTCCCAGGAGAACCGCCCCGCGTGGACGACGGCGGCTCGCGAGAGCCGGGCGGCGAGTGCCGGATCGGCGAGGAGCTGGAGGATGCGGTCGGCATAGCGATCCGGGTCGTGTCCGTGCACGAGAAACCCGGTCTCCCCGTCGCGCACGACGTAGCGCAGGCCGCCCGCCGAGGCGGCGATGACCGGCGTTCCGCACGCCTGCGCCTCGAGCGCCACCAGGCCGAAGGACTCCGAACGGGAAGGGACGAGGACCGCGTCGGCCGCGGAATAGAAGTCGGCGAGCCGCTCGTGCGGCTGCGGGGGGAAGAACACGACGCGGTCCCCGACGCCGGATCGCGCGGCGAGGTCCATCAGCCGCGCGACCTCGTCCTTGCCGGGCACGTGGGCGGCGGGGCCGCCGACGACGCCCAGGACCACGTCGCGGGTGAGCTCCGGCGCGCGGTCCACAGCTCGCGCGAGCGCTCGGATCGCGACGTCGGGACCCTTGAAGGGCTGCAGGCGCCCGACGAAGAGCAGCAGGCGGTCGTTCGACAGGTGCAGCCGGGCGCGGGCCTCGACGCGGGGCCGAGGTGCGAAGACGCTCGCGTCGACCCCGGGTGAGACGACGCGGATACGGCCCCGGTCGGCGCCGTAGAGTTCGACCAGATCGTCGGCCTCGACCGGCGTGGGGGCGATGATGCGGTCGGCCCCGCGAATCACGATCTGCTCGCCGTCCAGCCGGATCGCCGGCTCCGGCGGGTCGCCGTCCGCGAGCACGTCGTTCTTGACCTTGCCGAGCGTGTGGAACGAGGCGACGTGCGGCGCGCCCCAGATCTCCTTCGCGCGGCTGCCGACCCATCCCGAGAGCCAGTAGTGGCTGTGCACGACGTCGTACGGCGAGTGCCGGTGCGGCGCCGGCCCGGCGTCGGCGCTCGCGTGGGCGAGGACGCCGTCCAGGAACTGCGGAAGGTGCGAGGGCAGCGCCTCCTTCGCGATCGGCTCGGCCGGCCCGGCGTCCACGCGGATGAGCCGTGTGCGCGGCCCGATGGGCTCGACGTGCGGCGTGGAGGGTTCGTGGCGCCGCGTGTAGATGTCCGCGGCGATGCCCTGCTCCGCCAGCCGCTCCGCGACCTCGGCGATGTAGACGTTCATGCCCCCCGAGTCACCGGTGCCCGGCTGGTCGAGCGGGGAGGTGTGCAGGCTGATGACGGCGACCCGGGGCCGCGACGAGGCTGGGGGGCGTGGGCGCGAACTCACATGGTGGTGCAACCGGGGAAGGTCCATCGACATTCCATCGTACGGGAGGCCGTCCGAAGGAACGGAAAGGCCCGCCCTCCGCGCGAGGAGGGCGGGCCTTCGGGTCCGACTAGCTTGCCTTGCGCGTCGAGGGGCGCGAGGCGGCCGGTGTCCGGCCGAGGGCGCGCCGCCCGAGCGCGGAGTGGCGCAGGTCCCGCGCCACCTTCTCGCCGCGCTTGGCGAGGTCGGCGTACGTCCGGCGCACCCGCGTGCGCGGGTCCCGGGCGAAGCTCCCGACCTTGACCGTGAGCTCCTTCCCCTTCTCGATCAGGAGCTGCCCGGCCCCGAGCGGCACGTGGATCGTGGAGTTCGCGACCGCCTTGCGAAGGTCGCTCTTCTTGGTTGGCATGCTGATCACACCTCCTTTCGTCGATTCGTCGTGCGAGTCCGGGGCGCGGCCGGCGTGGCGGCCTCGTCGCGGAACGCCCGGTAGATCTCGATGAGCGCCTGCCGCTGGCGCTCGCTGATGCTGTGATCGGCGGAGATCGAGGCGACGACGTCGGGCTCCGTTCGCTCCTCGAGGATCCCGGCGCGCACGTACAGGCTCTCCGCCGAGATCCGCAGCGCCTTGGCGATGGCCTGCAGGATGTCGGCGCTCGGCTTGCGGAGGCCGCGCTCGATCTGGGAGAGGTAGGGGATGGACACGCCCGCGAGGCCGGAGAGGCTCTTCAGGGACAGGCGGGAGCTGAGCCGCTGGTTGCGGATGTAGGAGCCCACCTCTCGGACGTTCATGACCGCCCGAGCGTACCAGGGAATTATAACAGTTGCAAATGCCTCTACAACGCTCGCACATCGCCCTCCAGGGCGAACTCCGCCACCAGCTCGCCGACGGGCTGGCCCCCGCCCAGCACGGGGGGCCGGGCGAAGGGGGCAAGCGCAGCGAGCGTCGCGTCGTCGATGACCTCGAGGAGCCGGAGGGCGCGGATGATCGCGGGCCCGGCGGCGCGGGCGGCGCCGTCGCGGATCCGAACGGCCACACCCACCCCCCGGTCCAGGACGGCGGCGCACATGAGCCCCTCCGCGCCCCCCTTCATCACCACGCCGGGCGCTTCGTCCATGACCGCCGTCTCCGGCCGGTTGCGGCCGGCGACGAGATAGGCATGCCCGCGCATCGCCGGCGCCACGCGAGCGGCGTGGCCGGCGAGGCGACCCCACCGATCGGGCGTCCCCAGTCGCGCGTAGATCGTCGCCATCGACGCGAGCGACAGCCCATGTACGGGCACGCCGCAGCCGTCGGTCCCGACGGCCGCCGGCGCCTGGCCGCTCACGTCCGCCACGGTCTCCAGGACCGCCCGTTGGAGCGGATGGGAGGGCTCGCGGTACGACGCGGTCGGCCAGCCCTGGGCGAGGCAGGCGGCGAGCATGCCCGCGTGCTTGCCGGAGCAGTCCGAGTTGATCCTGCGGCGCTCCGGTGACGCCTCCGCCGTCGCCTCATCCCAGGGACGCACGGCGGGGCACTGCAGCGCATCCTCGGGGACGCCCGCCCGCGCGAGGAGCGATCGCACCGTCGCCACGTGGATCGGTTCCGCGTTGTGCGACGCGCACATGACCGCCACCTCAGGGTCGGGGATGTCGACACCCGCGAACGACAGCGAGACGGCGGCCTGCAGGGGCTTCATGCAGGAGCGCGCGAAGAGCACACGTCCCGGGTCACCCGCATGGGCGAGCACCCGGCCCTCGGGATCCGCGACCGCGACGTCTCCCCAGTGAACCGACTCCTCGAGGCCCGAGCGGACGACGCGGACGAGGGGGATCGACACCCGGCGGCGTCAGACCTCGTTCGGGATGAGCGACGGGTCCTCGCGGTAGCGGCGCATCAGCTCGCTCTGCAGCCGGTCATGCACCTTGATGACGGCGGCGCGCGCGTCCGAGATGGCCCGCTCCTCGTACTCGAGCTGCGCCATCGTGTCGGCGAGGCGGGCGTCATCGACACCCTCGGGGTGGAAGAGGTCGACGTCCTCGAGGAGGCCGTCGACTCGACGTTCCGCCTCGACGACGTCATCGTCGGTGATCGTCACACGGAGCGCCTCGCCGCGGCCCGTGCCGGTCGGCCCCGTCGCGAGCACGCTCGTCAGTCGCTCCACGAGCGGCGCTTGGACCGCACCCGTCGCCCGACGCTCCCGCTCCGAGCGGAGGATGTCCTGGCGCACCTGGACCAGCCGGCGCAGATAGGACTGGAACTCGCGCTCGGCGAGCGCCTCGTCACGGCGGCGGCGCACGTCGGCCAAGGAGCTGTCGTCGAGGTGTTCGACGAACGACGGGTCGAGCACCCTGGCCGTGCGGGGCGAGCCACTCACCGGCGGTGTCGTCGTCATCGCTCGTTCGCTCCCTTCAGCGGTCGCCTTCGCCAGAGTGTAACGGAGCCTTCGAGCAGCGACGTATCCTGGGCCGATGGCGAAGGAGCGGCACCCCGACTTCTCTCGCGTGCGCTCACCCTTCGAGGGTGCGCTCGTGCGACTCCGGTCGGTCGAGGAAGACGACCTTCCGGCGATCAACGAAGGCATCTGGGACCCGGACGTGAGCCAGCATCTCGCCACCACCTGGCCACAGCCGCTCGCCGGCACGCGACGGTGGTGGGAGCGAGGGCGCGAGGGCGACGAGCACGACTTCGTCATCGAACCTCACCCCGGCGGCGTGATCGGCGCGTGCTCACTCGGACAGCTCCACGGCGACACCCGGTCGGCCCGGCTCGGGATCTGGATCGGCAAGCCCCACTGGGGTCGCGGCTACGGAACCGACGCGGTCCGCACGCTCTGCCGGTTCGGCTTTCGCGAGCTGAACCTCCAGCGGATCGGCCTGGGCGTCTACGAGACGAACCCCCGTGCGATCCGCGCCTACCGCAAGGTCGGGTTCGTGGAGGAGGGGCGCCGGCGCCGCGACCACTTCATCGACGGGCGCTACGTCGACCTCATCATGATGGGGTTGCTCGAGGACGAGCTGACGGACGGGTGAGCGCGCACCCTATCGGGTGCGCTCCGCCATCGCCTCGATCAGGATCTGCGCCACCTCCGGACGGGAGAACTCCTTCGGCGGCTTGCGTCCCGCGCGCAGCATCTCGCGGACCTTCGTGCCCGAGAGGATCACGCGGTCCTCGTCCCCGTGCGGGCACGTCTTCGGGGAGGCCATCGCGTCGCACCTCTTGCAGAAGAAGGAGTGCTCGAAGAACAGCGGCGTGATCCCCAGCTCGTCGGGGTCGAAGTCGAGGAAGATCTTCTGCGCGTCGTAGGTCCCGTAGTAGCTGCCCACGCCCGCGTGGTCGCGCCCCACGATGAAGTGCGTGCAGCCGTAGTTCTTGCGCGCGATCGCGTGCCAGATCGCCTCCTTCGGGCCCGCGTAGCGCATGGCGGCCGGGAAGACGCTCATCATCGCCCGGTCCTTCGGGTAGTAGTTCTCGAACAGGATCTCGTAGCAGCGCATCCGGACGTCGGCGGGGACGTCGTCCTCCTTCGTCTCCCCGACGAGTGGATGCAGCAGGAGCCCGTCGACGATCTCCATCGCGCACTTCTGGAGGTACTCATGCGCGCGATGCACCGGGTTGCGCGTCTGGAACCCGACCACGGTGTGCCAGCCGCGCTCGGCGAACGCCGCGCGCGTCTGCGCGGGCGTCAGCCGGTACGCCGTGAACGTGGAGTGGGCGGGCAGGTGCAGGACGTGCGCAGGGCCGGCCACGACGTACTCGCCCGCCGCGTGCAGAGCCTTGACGCCGGGATGCGCGGTGTCCAGCGTGCGGAACACGGACTGCGACTCGGCCTCGCGGTCGCGCCGGTAGATCGCTTCGACGTCGACGAGCGCGACCGGGCTCCCGTGGGAGAGGAGCGCGATTCGCGATGCGCCGCCGATCCGTTTGGCCTCCTCCTCGTCGACGGAGAGGGTCACGGGGATCGTCCAGGGAAGCCCGTTCGTGAGATGCATCTCTTCGATGACCGAGCGGTAGTCCTTCTCGGCCATGAAGCCCGTGAGCGGCGAGAGCGCGCCGACGGCCATCATCTCGAGGTCCGACAGCTCCCGCTGGCCGATCGTCACCTTGGGAAGGTGCTCGGCCTCCTCCGCCGCGCGCTCGGCCTGCGGCCGAGGAAGCACCAGGTCCACCAGCACGCCTCCGTGCGGCGGGATCGTCTGGGTCGCGGCGGTCTCGGTCGTGCTCATGCGGGTGGCTCCTCGTTCGGTTCGGGTGACGGCGGGCGGAGGATCGCGAGCCCGCCTGCGGCCGGGCCCGGCAAGCATACCGGCTCGGTCGCGGCCCCCACCATGCCGGTTCGACAGGAATCGGGCCGGGGTATACTCCTGCTCTCCCAAGCCGGCTCCCCCGCGACAGGAGTGTCCCCGTGCAGACCCTTCTCGCCGAAGACGTCGTGAGCGACCTCAACACGCGCTTCGAGACGAGCACGCCCGAGGAGATCGTCGGCTGGGCGATCCTGGACTCGGGGCTCGACCGGATCGCGATCGCCTCCGCGTTCCAGGCCGAAGGCACGGCCCTCATCCACATGGCGTCGCGGATCAGGCAGGACGTCCCGATCCTGTTCCTCGAGACCGGGTACCACTTCGCCGAGACCCTCGTCTTCAAGGAACGGCTGGCCGATCAGCTCGGCCTGAACGTGGTCGACCTCACGGGCGACCACACCGTCGAGAGCCAGGCCGAGGCGTTCGGCCCTCGTCTGTACGAGCGCGACCCCAAAGCCTGCTGCGAGCTGAACAAGGTCGTGCCGTTCGCCCGGGCCCTTCGCGACTACGACGCGTGGATGACCTCGATGCGGCGGGACTCGGCCTGGACCCGCAAGCACACGCCGATCGTGTCGCAGACCGAGCTCGAGCCCGGCAAGACGCTCGTGAAGATCAACCCGGTGGCGAACTGGACGAGCCGCGACGCGTGGGCCTACCTCAAGGAGCACGACCTTCCGCACAACCCGCTGTACGACCTGGGCTACGCGTCGATCGGATGCGCTCCCTGCACGCGGGTCGTCTTCGCGGGCGAGGACGAGCGGGCGGGACGATGGTCGGGGCTGCTCAAGACCGAGTGCGGGATCCACGTCCGCGAGACGCTCGCGCAGGACGAAGCGGACGACGACTCGGACTGCCCGCCGACCGAGCTGCCGGGCTAGCCGCCCGACACGGGCGGCAGCAGGGCGACCTCTTGCCCGGGCGTGAGCGCCCGGTCGCGTCCCGACGGCTCGCCGTCCACCACCACCGAGCCGATCTCGAGGACCCGCGCGAACTCCGCTCCGTAACGACCGGCCAACTCGTCCAGCAGCGCGCCGACGGTGGGCGCGTCGACGTCGAGGCGCGAGGCGCCGGCGGCCTCACGGAGGGCGGCGAACAGGAGCACGCGAACCACGTTCACCCAAGCCTAGCTCGCGAAAAGCGTCTGCTACGCTCGGACGATGGTGGGACGGATCGTCTTGCTCACGGATCGTCCCCCCTCGGAGGCGCTCCCCGCCACCCGCTCCCTCGGGGCCGACTGCAAGGCCGAGCCGCTCGCCCCTGAGTCCCTCGGCCACCTCCGTGACCTCGCGCCCGCGGTGGTGATCGCGGACGGCGAGGAGAACCCTGAGCACGCCTTCCGGCTGCTCGCGACGATCGCGCGCGAGCGGCACCCGTTCCCGACGGTCGCGCTCGTCGGCCGCGCCGACCTCGACCGGTTCCCGTGGCACGAGGTCGCCGACGACTTCGTGTACTCGGGCGCATCCGAGCCGGAGCTTCGGGCGAAGCTCGCGATGCTCGCGCGGCGAACGGGCGGGGCGGGTGAGGGCGCGGTACGGCTCGGGCCGCTCACCATGAACACCGAGACCTACCAGGTGGTGGTCGCCGGCGCGCTCCTCGACCTCACCTACAAGGAATTCGAGCTGCTGCGCTTCCTGATCCAGCGCCCCGGGCGCGTCTTCACCCGCAGCGACCTCCTCCAGCAGGTCTGGGGCTACAACTTCTATGGGGGCACGCGAACGGTCGACGTCCACGTTCGCCGGCTGCGGGCCAAGCTCGGCGTCGAGCACGAGGGCCTGATCCAGACCGTTCGAGGCGTGGGCTACCGGGCCGCCGCCCCGCCGGGCTGACGGTCAATCGGCCCCGGCTTCTCGTCGATACCACCAGTCGGGAGGCGTCTTCGTCCCAACCGTCCCGTGGGATGCACGCGCGTCCCACTCGGACGTCGTGGGGTGGGGATGGCAGGACCGGCGGAAGACACACAGCAGGACGCGGTGGTTCCGCTCCTTCGACAGCTCTCGGTCGGGCTGGGCGCGTATCGGCTCTACCCCGACGAGCCGGATCGGCCGGCCTTCGTCGCTGCGGCCGAGCGCATCGCCGAGGCCGCGCGGCGGGCGCTCGCGGGCGGCCCGGTGGATGTGGAGATCCAGGGCCACCGCTTCCGAAGCGCGAGCGGTCCCCTGCCGGACAGCGAGTTGCTCCGCCGGCTCGCCCTGTGCTGCTACGAACGCGGGGTCGAGCGGATGCAGGTTCGTCGTCCGCCAGACCCCGACGAGCTCATGCACCTGTACCGAACCCTGGGCATGCCCATCTACGCGATCCGCGAGGCGGGCGGCGTCCCCGCGCTCCTTCCGCCCGCGGAAGGCGCGGCCATCGCCTTTGGCGAACTCGGTCCCCTCGCCTCCCCCGACTCCGACCGGCGGCCGGAGGAGCTTCCGGCAGAGCAGCTCGAGCTCTGGAGCCAGCTCCGCGATCCGGTGACGCTCGCGGCGAGCCTCCTCACGGGGATCGGCGGCGACCTGGAGGACTCCGACCCCACCCCCGTCCTCGAGCGCCTGGAGGCGATGGTCTCGACCTTCCCCGAGGGCCTTCCGGAGCACGTCGACGTCTACTACCGCCTGCAGGAGGTGATCCTGCAGCTTCCCACCACGCTTCGCCGCCGGGTGATGGCGAGCCTCCTCGAGCGGCATCGGTACGATCCCGTCGCGCAGCGGGTCATCGGCACGATGAGCAACGCCGAGCTCGCGCGCACGCTCGTCGATCTGCGCGAGGACGGCCAGGACCCGATCAAGCTCGCGGAGCGCCTTGCGGCCGCCCCCGGCAGCCGAGCCCACCTGGTGGAGCTCACGACCGCGCTCGCGCGTGGCCACGAGGATGCCGGCACGATCATGGTCGGCCTCGAGAACGTCGGCACCGAGATCGACGACAGGGTCTGGGAGCGCTCGGCATCGGTCCTTGAGACCGTCTCGGATCTCCTCGCTCGCGACCTGCGCGCAACGCAGACCGAGGACATCGGCTCGATCCGGGGCGCCTTCCCCGAGCACTCGCCGGCGGATCCGCAGGCCGCGGTCACGGTCCTCGACGACTACCTGAAGCTCGAGGCCGACGATGACCTCCTCGACCAGATCGTGGAACTGTGGGCCCACGAGGTCGGGGAAGCCATCCGCCGGCGGGACGAGTCGCTCCTGTCGGCGCTCACCGCCTCGCTGGGCCCGGACGGTGCCGCGCACGCCGACCCGCGCCGCGCGACCTATTTCGACGCGGCGCTGCTGCGCTTGCTGTCGTCGTCGTTCCTCGCCTCGATCGGCCGGCCGGAGGAGGAGCCCGGCGAGTCCGCCGCCCTGCTCGCGAAGCTCGGGCCCGTCGCGGTGGATGCGATCTTCGACGTCCTGGCCGAGGAGCCCGACCGGGCCGCGCGGGCGCGGCTCCTCGGGATGCTCCGAACCCTCGCGCCCCCGAGCCTCGATCGCATCGTTCGGCGACTCTCCGACCCGCGGTGGTGGGTCGTGCGCAACGCCGTGCACATCCTTGCGCGCGTGGGCGGCCCCGACGTGCCACGGCTGATGGCGGAGGCGGCCGGCCATCCGATGCCCGCGGTGCGGCGCGAGGCCGTCCGCGGCCTCGCCGCCTCGGGCACCGACCCCTCCGTACCGTCCCTGCTGCGCCAGATCGCGGAGAGCGAGCAGGACGACGAGGTGCGCGCGGCGGCCATGAACGCGCTGGGCGGCCTGGCCGCACCATCGGCGCTCGAGGAGCTCATCGGGATCGCGCGATCATCTTCGAGCCGGCGGCTCCAGGGCGCGGCCCTCGCCGAAATCGCCGGCCGGGCCGGCGACGACGCCCGGAAGGCCCTCGACCTGCTCGGATCCCGCCGCCACCGACCGCGTCTCCCCCGCGCCCTTCGGAAAGAAGCTCGAGGGCTCGCCGCCCAACGATCGGGGACGCCGTGAGCCTCGACCGCGCCTCCGCGCCGGCGCTGGACGAAGCCGCCGGCATGCTCCGCGACCTGTCGGTCGCCCGGCAGGTCTTCGCGCTCTATCAGCCGGGCCACCCCAAGCGCGAGGAGGCCGTCGTCGACCTCCTCGCCTCCGTTCGGCGCCTGGAGCAGCTCGTCCGTGGATCGATCGTCCTGTTCATCGGGCGCAAGGGCTTCTACCTGGGCCCGACGCTCCTCCCCCGCGCGTCCCTCACCTACTACGGGTTGCTGGAGGCGTTCGAGGAAGCCGGCGTCGAAGCCGTGGAGCTGCTTCCCGCCGCCGATGTGCACGACCTGTCGGCGTTCGTGTCGATGCTCTGTCGCGAAGCCGACGCGAACGGGCACCTCTCGGGCATCCGGGTCAACTCCGTGCGGCCCATCCGCGACGCCGACGACGAGTCTGGCCCGATGAAAGAGCTCCTTCGAGGCTACGCGTCCGGAGTCCAGTTCCTCCAGGAGACCGCGCAGCGCGTCGTGGCCGGGCGATCGACGACGATGGAGCAGGCCGAGGGCATCACCGCGCGGCTCGCCGAGCAGGTGGTCGCCGACCCCGCGCAGGCCCTCCTGCTCACGACGGTCAAGTCGTACGACGAGTACACCTACTACCACATGGTCAACGTGTGCATCCTCTCGATCGCGATCGGCCAGGCGATCGGCCTGCGGCGCGACCAGGTCGTGATGCTGGGCGCGGGCGGTCTCCTCCACGACCTCGGCAAGGTGAAGGTCCCGCGCGAGATCCTGCAGCAGCCAGGCCCGCTGAACGAAGAGCAATGGCGGATCGTTCAGCGACACCCGGTCGACGGCGTCGGCCTGCTCCTCTCGAGCACCAGGGACCTCTACCATCCCGCGCTCTCGATGGTGCTGGAACACCACTCGGCCTACGACCGCACCGGCTACCCGCCCCTCTCCGGTCACCGGATGCCGTCGCTCCCTGCCCGTATCGTCGCCGTCGCCGACTGCTTCGACGCGCTCACCAGCCGACGCCAGTACCGGAAGGCCGAGGAGCGCCGGCAGGCGCTCGCCATCCTGCAGGCGGCAGCCGGCCGCGGCTACGACCCACGCATCGTGCGCACGTTCGTCCGTCTGTTGGGCCTGTTCCCGGTGGGCTCGCTCGTTCGCCTCACCTCAGGCGAGGTCGGCGTCGTGGTCCGCAACCACGAGACGAAGCCCGCTCGTCCCATCGTCCGCATGGTGCTGGACCCGAGGGGCGACCCGCTCGACACCGGCGACCAACGCGAGGTGGACCTGAGCGAGCAGGCCCGGGACGGCCGCCATCCACGATCGGTCGAACGAAGCGTCGATCCCCGCGAGTTCGACCTGGACATGCTGTCGCTGCTCTCCACGGGCCAGCTCGAGCCCGCCGAGCACGATGACGGCGTGGGGCTGATGCACGAGCCGGCGTACGGCGAGCGACCACCCCCCGGCTACGTCGACGCCCACGACGAACTGGCCGTCCGCGAGGCCACCGGCTAGCCGTAACAAGGAATTAACCGCCCGAACGTCGGCACGTAACGGACAGCCCGTACATTCGCAAGCGATCTTCCCCACGGGGCATCGACAGGAGGTCGCTCACGTGACGGACACCAGCACACCACAGCACGTCCTGGCGTTGGCGAACGACGCCGGCGCCCAGATCGTCGACCTTCGGTTCTGCGACCTCCCAGGGCTGATGCAGCACTTCTCCGTCCCGATCGGGGAGCTCTCCGAAGACGGGTTCGTCGAGGGCTATGGATTCGACGGGTCATCGATCCGCGGCTTCCAGGAGATCCAGGAGTCGGACATGTTGCTCGTGCCTGACCCGGTCGGCGCGTTCATCGATCCCTTCCTCGAGGTGCCGACGCTCGTGCTGCAGTGCTTCGTGCGCGACCCGGTGACCGGCGAGGACTACTCGCGCGACCCGCGCGGCATCGCGCGCAAGGCGGAGGCGCACCTTCAGACCACGGGCGTCGCCGACACGAGCTTCTGGGGTCCGGAGTGCGAGTTCTACATCTTCGACTCCATCCGGTTCGACCAGAACTCGCACGAGGGCTACTACCACCTGGACTCGGTCGCGGGCATCTGGAACTCGGGCGCCGAGGAGGGCGGGCACAACCTCGGCTACAAGCCGCGGTACAAGGAGGCCTACTTCCCCGTCCCTCCGATGGACCACTACCAGGACCTGCGCACCGAGATGGTGCTGAACCTGCAGAAGGTCGGGATCCAGGTCGAGGTGCACCACCACGAGGTCGGCACGGCGGGCCAGAGCGAGATCGACATCCGCTACGGGACGCTCCTGCAGACCGCCGACAACGTCATGAAGTACAAGTACGTGGTCAAGAACACGGCCCGGCAGCACGGCAAGACCGTGACGTTTATGCCGAAGCCGATCTTCCAGGACAACGGCTCAGGGATGCACACGCACCAGAGCCTCTGGTCCGAGGGCGAGAACCTCATGTACGACGAGATGGGGAGCTACGCGCAGATCTCGGACCTGGCCCGCTACTACATCGGTGGGCTGCTCGCGCACGCGCCGGCGCTCCTCGCGTTCGCCGCGCCGACGACGAACTCGTACCGGCGGCTGGTGCCCGGGTACGAGGCCCCGATCAACCTCGTGTACTCGCAGCGGAACCGGAGCGCGTGCGTGCGGATCCCGGTGTACTACAAGCACCCGGCCGCGAAACGACTGGAGTTCCGCTCGCCCGACCCGTCGTGCAACCCGTACCTCTCGTTCTCCGCGATGCTGATGGCGGGCCTGGATGGCGTGAAGCACAAGATCGAGCCGCCGGAGCCGATCGACAAGGACCTCTACGACCTCCCGCCCGAGGAGGCGGCGCTCGTCAAGCAGGTGCCCGGGTCGCTCGAAGAGGTGCTGGACGCGCTCGAGGCCGATCACGAGTTCCTGCTCGAGGGCGGCGTGTTCACCCCGGACGTGATCGAGATGTGGCTCGAATACAAGCGCAAGCGGGAGCTGGACCAGGTGCGACTTCGGCCGCACCCCTGGGAGTTCCACCTGTACTTCGACATCTGAGCCCGCGCAGGCGGTGACGCCTGCGTGACGGTGCGGTGACGCGGCCTTCCTAGGATCGGCCAGCTTCGCTGGGTCCGATCTGCCAGAGGAAGGGACGCGCATGGTCAGCTTCCAGACGGACATCCTGCCGCTGTTCCGGCCGTTCGATATCTCGTCGATGACCGGGATCATCGATCTCACGAACTACGACGACGTGAAGGCGAATGCGGCCGACATCCTCACGCGCCTGAACGACACGACCAACCCGATGCCCTGTGACGGCCGATGGCCGCAGGCGTGGATCGACCTGTTCCAAGCCTGGATCGATGCCGGCTTGCCACATTTCGACGCGGCGCCGCACTCGAGCTTCGTGATCTCGAACCGCGACACGTTCTCGACCGCCGAAATCGGCATCAGCCTGAGCTACCCGAACGCGTTCTTCGTCGTCTACGACGGGTTCACGCCGGAGGAGGTCGGGACGCCGACCGGGACTCGTCCTGCGATCGCGTTCACCGACGCGCAGACGGGGACGCCGCTCTCCAGCATCTCTGCTCAGAACCCGTCGCTCGGCTTGGAGGATCCCAGTGGAGCTCCGGATGCGCCCCAGCGCGTCACGATCGCGTACGACATCCACTTCACCGGTAGCAGCGAATTCCCCGCACAGACCGGTGGCATGCGTCCGATCCGGATGCGGGTCAGCTTGACCTACACGGGCAACGCGGGGACGGCGACCGAGCTCACTGCAGCCAATCTCCTGCTCGTCAACCAACCCAACCCCTACATGATCGATGTAGAGGGAGGGAACCCAGCATGGCTGAGCGTCGACACACGGGTTTTCCAGGTCCCGACCGGCGGCGTGCGCTCAGGTCACACGCAGGGAGACGCAAACACCGATCCAGACGCACCCCACACGTTCATCCAGGGGCTCGTGGGGACGTACAACGCGCTTCCCGATAACGGGGCCCACCCATTTCGTGCGCTGCCCTCCTCCGAGGAAGCGAGCCCCTTGGAGCTGTCTCGGAGCGTTGGCGGGGTTCGCATGTTCAACTACGGTGTCGCCAAGGTTCGATACGTCGCACCGGCCGGCGTCGATGCCAGCGACGTCCGAGTCTTCTTCCGCATGTTCAGCACGATGGTCTCGGCTCTCGATTACGACCATACGGGTGGGCCAACCGGAAACTACCGTCGGGCCGGATCGATTCCGCTGCTCGGGATCCAGGGCAACGAGATCGCCTCCATCCCGTTCTTCGCCTCCGCGCGCGTGGATACGTCCGCCTCACCCATGTCGGCGCAGACCGACCCGAGCAACGTGCGCACGATCGTCGGGGCCGGGTCCGAGCAGGTCGCGTACTTCGGGTGCTGGCTGGACATCAACCTCGCCGCGGGCGACCCGCATGGGCTGCAGTTCCCGTCGAACCCTTCCTCCGACCCGGGCGGCCCCGACGGGCCCTACTCGGGGACCCGCCAAACGATCCAGACCCTGGTCCGAGGCATCCATCAGTGCCTGGTCGCCGAGGTCTTCTTCCAGCCGGCGGGCACCGATCCGATTCCAACCGGTGCGACGCCCGGCTCGAGCGACCGGCTCGCCCAGCGGAACCTGGCGCTCGTCCAATCGGGGAACCCGGGCTGGCCGGACTCGCACACGATCCAGCACACCTTCATGGTGAAGCCCTCCTCGGCCCGCCGGGTGCCGGGAGTGGCGGCGCTCCCAGCGGCCAAACAGGTCGCCGGCCCCGACGAGCTCCTCGTCCGGTGGGACAACATGCCCCGCGACTCGGACGCGACGTTCTTCTTCCCGGAGCTCGAAGCCGACGAGGTTCTGTCGCTCGCCGCGCAGCGAGCTCATCCTCCCGTGCTCGAGAAGGTCGACGCGAACACGCTTCGGTGCCACCTTGCCGACGTCGCCTACATCCCCCTCCCCGACCGACCTGGGTTCCTTGCGGGCCTGCTGAGCGTCACCTTGCCCGACGGGATCGTGGCTGGGCACACCTATCGAATGAGCCTCGGGCAGTATTCGGGCCTCACGCACAAGATGCTCGGCACGTTCCAGGTGACGATCCCCGTGCGGCGGGACGCCGACGTCCTTCCGATCGAGACCCGGAGGCTCTCCGTCCTCCGATACATCCACGCCTCCATCCCAGCCGGCAACCGCTGGGACGTCATCTTCGCCCGGTACCTCGACGGGATCGCGAGACAGGTACGAGCGTTCGGCGGCGACCCGGATGCCGTGAAGCCCTCACCCGACGGCGGCGAAGGACCGGAGCCTCCCGGTCGCCATGCGACGATCCCGGTTCGTCCGTCCGACATGTGGTGCCTTCCGATCCCGTGGGACACGTGTGATCTGGAGGGGGAGGTCACGGTCAGGATCCGGTTCCGGAACTGCTGAGCAACACGGGTCGCCGCCAGGCGTGACGATCCGGTGACGCTGGGGTGACGGGCGGTTCCTACGATGCCGCCTTCGAGCGAAAGGAGCCCCCGTGCTCGGCGACGGCATCCGCAGGAACATCGCCACGGTTTCGAAGGAAGAGCGGGATCGGTATATCGCTGCCGTCCTGAGGCTGGACGACGACACCAATCCAAGCTGGCGATACTCCGACGGGGTATCGTTCTTCGACAAGCAGCAGTGGGTGCACTACGCAGGACACGCCTCCGGTGCCCACGCCGGCCAGCCCGCGGGGATGTCGTGGCATCGCGAGGCGGTTAACCGCTACGAGGGCTTGCTCCGCGCCGTCGATCCGCAGCTCTCACTTCACTACTGGGACTGGACGACTGATCCACGAAACCAGATCGACGCGGACGGGAACGCCTTCAGTCTGTTCGCACCCGACTTCCTGGGCGACGATGGAAGCAACGGAATCTGGACCCCGGCGAAGGAAGGCCCAGGCGCAAACGTCAACCCAGGCCCAGGCGGCGAAGTCGGTCCGCCGTTCGCAGACTTTGAGACCACGTTTGGACCGACTCCCGGTGGCATCGTCGACATACCCCCCCATCAGCTCATCTGGCGCAACGTCTTGCCAGGTGCGCCCGTCGTGTCGACCGACCACGCGAACCTTGCTGACGTCCTGGCACATAACGCGGTGGCGTCCGACCAGGACCTGCTGGCCTTCGCCGGCACCGGCCTCCCACAGGACCAGCAGTTCAACGGGGGTCCTACTGGCGCGATTCCCAACCACGCATTCGTGAAGATTGCCTTCGCAGCTCACGACTACTTCCACGAGCACTACGTGGGGGGCACCTTCAGCATCGAACACATCTCTGCCCGCGATCCGATCTTCTGGCTGATCCACTCAAACCTTGATCGCCTGTGGGCCATGTGGCAACGACAGGCCGGGCAGGCCTGGCGACTCGATCCCACGCAGATCTACGGCCTGTGGACGAACGACTCGTCGATGACCCAAACGCTGTTGCCGTGGAACGGCAGTGGGGGCCCACTCCTCGGTTCCCCGCTCATCCCGTGGGTAACCGGGAGCACGGCCGACGACAACTCCCTCGACCCCGGGCACGCGGTTTCGGCCAAGAACTGCAAGGACCCCACGATCGTCATCCCGCACTCGTACGACACGGCACCGCACTCGAGCTACATCATCGTGAACCGCGACACGTTCTCCTCCATCGAGGTCGGCGTCACGACGAGCTACCCGAACGCGTTCTTCATCGTGTACGAGGGGTTCGAGCCGAAGGAGATCACCGCCAACCCCACCATCGCCATCACCAACACGGGGACGGGGGCGGTCCTCGGGACCATCACGGCGATCAACCCCGTCAAGAGCCTCGAAGATCCGGGTGGGGCGCCCGACGTCCCCCAGCGGATCACGATCGCCTATGAGATCCACTTCACCGGGACCGGCGATTTCCCGCCCAACTCGGGCGACACGCTCACCGCGCGCGTCCGGGCGACGCTCAACTACGACGTGGACACCGGGACCGGCGGGGCGACCGTGAACGTGCAGGACGTCGCCGACACGTTCCTGCTCCTCGTGAACCAGCCCAACCCCTACATGATCGACGTGGAGGGCGGCAACCCGAGCTGGCTCTCCGTGGACACGCGCGTCCTCCAGGTCCCGACCGGTGGCGTCGTGGGGGGACAGACGCACGGGGATGCCGATACCGACTCGAACGCGCCCTACACGTTCATCCAGGGCGTTGTCACCAACTTCAACAGCCTTCCGAACAATGGGTCTCATCCATTCTTGTCGCTCTCGGCAGACGAGGATGCGAGCGTCCTGCAGCTCTCCCGGAGCGTGAGCGGCCAGCGCATCTTCAACTACGCCGTCGCCAAGGTACGCTACGTGGCCCCCGGGGGCGTCCCCGCCACCAACGTCCAGGTCTTCTTCCGGGCGTTCAGCACCATGGTCTCGGCCCTCGACTACGACCACACGAGCGGACCGTCGGGCAACTACCGGCGCGCGGGGACATCGACGAGCTCCATCCCGTTGCTCGGGATCCAGAACGGAGAGATCGCCTCGATCCCCTTCTTCGCGGCTCCACGCATCGACACCTCCGCCGCCTCGATGGCCACCCAGACCGACGCCGCGATCAACACCCGGACGCTGACCGGCGGCGGCACGACCGAGCAGGTCGCCTACTTCGGCTGCTGGCTCGACATCAACCTGGCCCCCGGCGATCCCCATGCCCTGCAGTTCCCCACGAACCCGCCGGGCGGCGCGCTCGACGGGCCATACGCCGCCCCCGGGCGGCAAACGATCCAGACGCTGATCCGCGGCTTGCATCAGTGTCTGGTGGCCGAGGTCTTCTTCCAGCCGGCCGGGACGGATCCCATCCCCCATGGAGCTACGCCCGGCTCCAGCGACCGACTCGCACAGCGCAACCTCGCGATCGTGGAGTCCGGGAACCCGGGCGGCCCCGAGACGCACACGATCCAGCACACGTTCCTGGTGAAGCCTTCCTCGTTCCCCGCCCCGCCTCCCGACGTCGAGCTCATGCAGGTGACCGCGCCTCGAACCCGGGGGAACAGAGGCGAGGCCAAGGGCGGCGACGGCACCGCCGCGATGGCCGCGGTCGGCCACGGGATCGTCGGCCCGGACGAGCTGATGATCCGGTGGAACAACATCCCGAGGGATGCCGTCGCGACGCTCTACCTGCCCGAGATCGACGCCGACGAGATCCTGGGGCTGGCCGAGCTCCGACAGAGGCCCGATGTGCTGGGCAAGGTCGACGACCACACGATCAGCTGTCGAATCGCGGACGTCACCTACGTTCCGCTGCCGGGCGGGCGAACGGGGTTCCTGGCGGGACTGATGAGCCTCACCCTGCCGCCCGGCGTGCGCAGCGGTCAGCTCTACCGGCTCGACGTCCAGCAATACTCCGGCATCACCCGAAAGATCCTGGGCGCATTTCAGGTGACGATCCCCGTTGCGACCGAGTTCGAGCTGCTGCCCAAGGAGATCCGGAAGCTCTCCGTCCTTCGCCATATCCAGAACTCGATCCCGATCGGGAACCGCTGGTATCCCATCTTCGTGCGGTACCTGGACCAGATCGCGGCCAGGGTCCGTGGGTTTGGGGGCGATCCCAACACCGTCAAGCCGGACCCCGACGGCGGAGAGGGACCGATCAAGGTGCACCCGCCAAAGCCGGTCGAGGTCTGCCCGCCGAATCTCTGGTGCCTGCCGATACCGTGGGACGAGTGCGAGATCGAGGGAGAGATCGACGTCAAGATCCGGTTCCGCAGGAGGTGCGACTGAGGTCGCGGCGCCGGCTCAGGGCGCGAACAGGCGGTCGAACGCCGCGGTCGGAGCCGCTCCCAGCTCGTCGGCGAGCATCCTTCGAAACGACCGTTGACAACGAAGGGCCTCGTTCCGATTACCTTCCGCGAGATGGGCTCGAATCAGGGCCCGCCACGCGCTCTCGCGAAGTGGCTCTCCCGCGACGGCCGCGAGGCCCGCCTGAATCGCCTGGCCATGACGTCCCGCGGCGCTCAGTCGGTCGCACAGCCACTCCAGCGTGTGAAGCCTCAGCTGCCTGAGCCGTTCGCGCTCGGCCAACACCCAGTCGTCATACCAGTCCGGGAGCAGGTCTCCGCCAAACGTCCGAAAGTCGACCGCTTCGAATCTGGCGCCGTTCCTACTCGCGACCAACCGCTCCGCCGCAGCTTGAAGCTCGTGGACGTCCACCGAAACGGCAGGCTCCAGCCAGACACTTTGCTTCGATGCCCCGACAAGCGCGAGCCCCGTCTCGTGGATCCGCGAAAGCGTCGTACGCAGGCTTCCGGCTGCGTGGTCCTCGGTCGAATCGGGCCAAAGAGTCCCTGCGACGAACAGTCGCCGCTGCGGTCGATTCGTTAGGGCGAGGAAGGCGACGAGGCGCTGCATGTTCAACCGTAGGTTCATGGTCCGTCCCGAGTGGATAAGCTGGAATCCGTTCAACAGCGACAAGCGTGTGGGGTCGTCCAAGTCCCCCTCCCGCTGTCGGGAAGGCTCCACGGTGGCCACGCGACGTACGGCGTGACCTCTCACCCAGAAGGGAGACTTGGGACTGGGACTGGGCGATGCGATTCAGAGACCATCGGTCCTCCAAACAACATCCCTGCCCCCAGACCTAACGGGCACTATGGAAGCAAGCGACAAATCTGTCAAACGGACGGTGCGCAACGATGCTAGGGCGCGACCTCGAGCGGCGCAGCTTCCTTGGTACCGGCGTGGAGCCGGTGCGCCACGATCACGCCCGTCACGACCAGCCCGCCGCCCACGAGCTGCACTCCCGACAGGTGCTGCCCTAGGAGGACCCATGCGAACGCCGCCGCGAACGGCGGCTCGACGGTTGCCGCGATCCCTGCCGCCGCCGGGGTCAGCACGCGCACCGCGCCGACCGCCAGGAAGAACGGGATGAGCGTGCCCACGATCCCGACCCCGAGCACCGCGAGGATCACGTGTACATCGGCGAGCTTCGCCACCGGCCACGACCACCACGGCTCGACGATGCCCCAGGCGATCGCCGCGAGCACGAACCCCCACACGAGCGTCGTCGCCGGATCGGACCCCTTCCGACCCGCCGCCTCGGCGGTCAGGAGGTACCCGGCGAAGAAGAACGCGGATGCCACCCCCGCGACCACCCCGAACCCGTTCAGCGACCCGAACCCTCGGTAGGCCTGGCTCACCAGGACGGCTCCCAACAGCGTGATCGCTGCCGCCACCCACACGCCGCGACCGGGCTTGCGCGATCCCGTCAGCGCCGCCCACCCGAGCAGCAGCACCGGCCCCGTGTACTGCAGCGAGAGCGCGACGCCGACGGCCACGCGATCGATCGCCGCGTAGTAGGCGCCGTTGACGAGCGCCAGGCACAGTCCGAACGACGCCAGTGCGCCCAGGCTCCCTCGCGGCGGTCGAAAGAGGTCCCGCCGCGCGCTCGCCAGCAGGACGACGAGGATCACGAGCGCGACGATGATGCGTGCCTCCGCCATTCGGCCTGGCGAGACGCCTCGATCGAACGCGCCCTTCGCGATGATCGCGGCGAGCGCCCAGCACGCCCCCGCCGCGACGACGCGCAGCACCGCCCCCAGCCGGCTTCCCATCCAGGCGATGGTAAGCGCCGAAGCCGCCTCGAGCGTCGGAATAGTGTGACTGGGTGAGGGACGACCAGACCGAGGCGTTCGAGCAGCTCTGCCGCGACGAATATCCGCGCCTCGTGCGGACCGCCCACCTCATCACTGGCGATCTGGAGGAGTCGTTGGACATCGCGCAGGAAGCTCTGGCTCGGGCCTACGAGCGCTGGCCAACCATGTCCCGGATCGAGTGGCCCGGCGCATGGCTCAACCGAGTCGTCGTGAATCTCGCCCTCTCCTGGCGCCGGCGACGTCGCGTCCGCGAGCGCGCGGGTGCGCAACCACCCGAAAGGAACTCCGCCCCCGAGACGCCCGATCCGGACCTGATCGCTGCCCTGAAAGCGCTCCCCCCGGCGCAGCGCGCCGCCGTCGTCCTCCGCTTCTACGCTGACCTGTCCGTCGAAGAGACCGCCCGAGCACTGGGGAAACGTCCCGGGACGGTTCGCGCGCTCACGTCGCAAGCCGTTGCCAAGCTCCGTCAAACGATGCCCCAGGAGGTCCGCGACGAACCCTGACCACAACGACATCGCCCAGCGAATCCGCGCCCACGCGGACCGTGTGCCCGTCGGAGAACCTCCGCTGCCGGAGATCGTACGAATGGGCCGCCGCCGCCGAGTCGTGCGCGCAACGTCGATCGCGGTCGCGATCGTCCTCATCGCTGGCTCGTTGGCCGGCGCGGCATCGGTTCTCTTCAAGACGACCGCGCAACCAAATGCGCCCGCCGGGCCCGTCCACGGAGTGGAGATCACGCGGATCCCATTGGGCGGCGTGGGCACCGCCCTCCAGTACGGCGAGGGCGCCGTCTGGCTCATGGCGCACGACACGATCTATCGCGTCGACCCGATCACGAATCGATTGACCAGAATCCATTTCAAGGGTGAAGCGACCTGGTTCGCGGTCGGCGAGGGCGGCGTCTGGGTTCGTGGATGTCCCACGCTGCCGAGCGGCGGTTCCTGCGGAGCAAGCCTGACGCGAATCGATCCCCACACCTACCAGGTGGTCGCCCGCATCTCTATCCCCGGCATGCGCGAGGATATGGAGCCATTCTCTGTCGCAGTCGGCCTTGGCTCAGTGTGGCTCCTCAATGGAGCGGCACAGCAGCTGTTCGAGATCGATCCCGCCACGAATGCTGTCGTCGGGGCCTATCCGGTGCCGCAGGGTACGTTCCTTCTCGGCGTCGGCTTGGGAAGCGTGTGGCTCGAAGGCACGGACGACGTGCTGCGCCTCGACCCCGATACAGGACGGGTCCAAACCATCTTGGGTACCTCGCCGGTTGCCATCGCGATCACGTCAAACGCTGTTTGGGCCTCGGACACGATGACTCTCTCCAGCGGCACCCTGAAGGAGATCGATCCAAAGACCAACGGGATCGTCGCGAGCCTCGATGTACAGAACCGGTACTGGGTGGCGGCCACCGATCGGGCAGTTTGGCTCGCTGGCCCGACCTCAGGCGCTGGAACCGAGGTCCTGCGTGTTGATCCAGCGACCGCGCGACCCGTTGGTTCACCGATCATCATTCCATTGAATACGTCGCATCAAGGGTTCGGCTACCTGGGCCCCGGCCTTCCCATTCCATGGGTGACGATCGGAGGGGGTTCCGTCTGGGTGTTTCGCTTCTCCGACGGCGAGATCGACCGGATCACACCGCCCGGAGGCGTCTGATCGAACGGGGCGATTCCTGCCGCTAGCTGTCGGATTCCGTACAACCTGGTGAGGGACATGCAGCCGGTAACAGCACGCAGGCTGGGTGGGTTCATCGTCGGGGCGGTCGTGATCGCCGCACTCGTCGGAACCACCGCGGTCGTCGTCGGGGCGGGGAATCGACTGCGGGCCTTCCATGGCCATCTCTGCCCTCGTCCCGCGCTGCAGGGACGTGGCCGGACCGTCATCGCGGTCGGAGGCGACGCACTCGGAGCGGTCGCCGATGGCGAGACGCTTTGGTTGAGGCGCGGGTCGGGCGCCGGCGACTCACTCGTCAGGCTCGACACTCGGTCGCGCGCAATCGTCGGACAACCCATCCCGCTTCCCGAGGGGGCGACCAGCTTTGCCGTCCTCGATGGCGAGCTATGGGTCACGAACACACCCGACAACGTGCCGAACCAGCCGATACTAGCTGGCTCCGTGCTTCGAATCGATGGTCGCACCGGGCAGGTCCGAAGTGCCATCGGCGTCGGCCGCAACCCCTACGGCATCGCAGTTGGATACGGATTCGCCTGGGTCGTGAACTCGGCCGACGGCACGGTGTCGAAGATCGACCCATCATCAGACCGGGTCGTTGCGATCGTCGCGGCCGGGGCGTTCCCCTCCCGTGTCCTAGTGGGCGCCGGATCCGTCTGGGTCGATACCGCGGGAGAGGGGCAGGGAACGGTCCGGATCGATCCGCGCACGGATCGCGTCGTCGCTCGGATCCCGGGCTTCCACGTCCAAGCGATCGACGGCAACGACGTCTGGGGATCCGGTCCGTTCACCCCGAACGGGGGCATCCTCAGGCTCGACCCCGAGACGAACCAGGCCACCCGCGCAGGCTTCGCAACGGATATCGCGCCGGCCACGGTCGTCGCTCGGGATGGTCGTGTGTGGGTCGGGAAGTGGTTCTTCTACTGCAGCCAGCATTACCCCGTGCCGGAAGGTCCCGCGATTACCGCGTTCGAGCTCTTCCGGCTCGATCCGGGCACGATGACGCCGCTGACCCAACCGATCCCGATCGCGTTCAGCCCCGTCACGCCGGTGTTCGCCGACGGTGCGCTCTGGGTGGCGGATCCATCGGTCGGCGGGGTTCTGCGGATCGATCTCAATACCGCGTTCGGGAATTAACAAGGGCGTAACCCCAGGGCGACGAGCGGCCGTTACGCTCGCCTTCACCGAGGAAGGGAGCCATCCGCATGTCGCTGTCCAACGAGGCCGAGTACGTCCTTCGCACCGTCGAGGAGCGGGGGATCAAGTTCGTCCGTCTGTGGTTCACCGATGTGTTGGGGACCCTGAAGTCGTTCGCGATCACGCCGCAGGAGCTGGAGGGCGCGTTCGCCGAGGGCATGGGCTTCGACGGCTCCTCGATCGAGGGGTTCAGCCGCATCCAGGAATCCGACATGGTCGCGGTCCCCGACCCGGGTACCTTCCAGATCATCCCGTGGCAATCCGAGAACCAGGTCGCGAGGATGTTCTGCGACATCCACGAGCCGGACGGGACCCCGTTCGACGGCGACCCGCGCTACGTCTTGAAGCGCCAGCTCGCGCGCGCGTCCGAGCTGGGATTCACCTTCTACGTCGGGCCGGAGCTCGAGTACTTCTACTTCAAGGCCTCGGACGGCACGGAGTTCCTGGACAACGGGGGGTACTTCGACCTCACGCCGCTCGACGTCGCGACCGACTACCGCAAGCGCACGGTCGGCTACCTGGAGGCGATGGGGATCCCGGTCGAGTACGTCCACCACGAGGTGGCGCCGTCGCAGCACGAGATCGACCTTCGCTACACGGACGCGCTCTCGATGGCCGACAACGTCATGACCTACCGGCTCACCGTGAAGGAGGCGGCGCAGGAGTTCGGCGTCTACGCCACTTTCATGCCGAAGCCCGTCGCGGGCGTGAACGGGAGTGGCATGCACACCCACCAGTCGCTCTTCGAGGGCGACCGCAACGCCTTCTTCGACGCGACGGACGACGCGCACCTGTCGAAGACCGGGCGGGCCTACATCGCGGGGATCCTTCGGCACGCACGCGAGATGACGCTCGTGACGAACCAGTGGGTGAACTCATACAAGCGGCTGGTTCCCGGGTACGAGGCACCCGTCTACATCTGCTGGGCGCGACGGAACCGGAGCGCGCTGGTCCGGGTCCCGATGTACAAGCCGGGCAAGGAGGAGGCGACGAGGATCGAGTTCCGATCGCCCGACCCCGCCTGCAACCCGTATCTCGCGTTCGCGGTGATGCTGGCGGCGGGGCTGGATGGCATCGAGCACGAATACGAGCTGCCGGCCGAGGCATCCAACAACATCTACGAGATGAGCGAGGAGGAACGGCGCTCGGCTGGGATCGAGTCGCTCCCGGAGGACCTCTACGAGGCGATCGAGGTCGCGGAGCGGTCGGGCCTGGTTCGATCGGCGCTGGGCGACCACGTCTTCGAGTACCTGATCCGCAACAAGCGGGAGGAATGGAACGACTACAAGGCGTACGTCACCCCCTACGAGCTGGAGCGATACCTGCCGTTGTTGTAGCGCGGCGCCTGCGGGCACTGTACGATCTGCGGGCCTTGAGCCCCGCCCACGCCCGTCGTCTCGTGAGGAGGAGACCATGCCCGCTCGTCGACTGACCGTCCTCTCGGTTGCATTCGCCCTCGGCCTGTCGCTGACGGTTGCCGGCGCGGCGTCGGCTCATCCGTCGGCCCGGCCGGCCGCGCCGAAGGTTCCCACGAACATCAACGTCAGCCGCGAGCCCGGCAACCAGGCAGAGGACGCGGTCGCGATCCAGCAGACGAACCCCAACAACGTGGTCATCGTGGCGAACGAGGGCAGCGCCTCCGCCCTCTTCCACGGCTGGAGCACCGACGGCGGCCGGACGTGGCAGACCGACCGGATCGCCGACGGTGACAACCTCGGCACGGCCTGCTGCGACCCAGCCCTCGCCAGCGACAACTACGGGAACATCTTCCTCACGTGGCTCGCCTCGACGGGGCCCGTGCTGGTGGCCGTCTCGACCGATGGGGGCGCCACGTTCACCAAGATCGCGACCTTCGCGGTCGCGCGCGGGCCGGCAGGTCCCACCCGCAGGCCGAACCTGGCGAGCGGCGACCAGCCATCGATCGTCGCCGCCGAGAACGAGGTGTGGGTCACGTTCACGGGCAGCACGATCCTCGCGCAGGGGGCGAGCGTGACCGGCCTCGGCCAGGTCGGCGCGTTCGGCGCCGCCGAGGTCCCGAGCAGCGGCCACAAGACCGGGGACTACGGCGACGTGGCGATCGGCCCGAGCGGGCAGGTCGTCATCTCGTATCAGGATCCGACCGGCGGCGAGGGGCCAGCAACCGTCTACGAGGCGAAGGACCCGGACGGGCTCGGGCCCCAGCCGATGGGACCGGCGACACAGGTCCTGGTCTCCAACGTCGGCGGGTTCGACTACATCCCCGCGCAGGCGGGCCGGTCGGTGGACATCGAGATCAAGCTCGAGTACGACCGGACGGGCGGCGTGCACAACGGGCGGCTCTACCTGCTCTGGACGCAGGAGACGCCGAACGAGTCGAACAACATGGACATCATGCTGCAGTTCTCCGACGACGACGGCGCGACCTGGAGCACCGCCGTCAAGCTGAACGACGACACGGGGACGAACAGCCAGTTCAACCCCAAGATGTCGCTCGACCCGACGACGGGCAACCTGGCGATCGCCTGGTATGACTGCCGGAACGACCTGGGCACGCACGGCCCCGGCGACACCAACGGCCACATCAACGACGACGCGATGGTCTACGGGACGACCAGCAAGGACGGCGGCGTGACGTTCGCGCCGAACCTGCGGATCGCGAAGGGCGTCTCGAACTCGGCCGATGCCAACAACGGGATCGACTACGGCGACTACGAGGGCATAGCGTTCTACGGCGGGAACTACTTCTACGTCTGGGCCGACAACTCCAACTCGACGGGCGACAACCCGGACGGGGCGCTGCATGCGCTGGACATCTACACCGCCAGGGTGCACGTGGGCTGAGGCGCTACGCTAGCCGGCGTGGTGAGGATCGCGCTGGGTCAGATCAATACGACGGTCGGCGCGCTGGAGGCGAACGTGGCCACCATGGCCACGTTCGCCGCCCGAGCCACGGAGGCGGGCGCCGACCTGGTCTGCTTCCCCGAGCTCGCCGTGACGGGCTATCCGCCCGAGGACCTGGTGCTCCGGCCGCAGTTCGTCAGGGACAACCTGGCGGCGCTGGAAGCTCTCGCCCAAGCGACCCACGAGGGCTGCCCGGTCCTGGCCGGCTTCGTCGATCGCTCGGTCGCCGGGCTCCACAACGCGGCGGGCCTGCTGGCGCGGGGCCAGATCGTCGCCCGCTACCACAAGGTGCGGCTGCCGAACTACGGCGTGTTCGACGAAGCGCGCACCTTCGTCCCCGGGACGGCCGACTGTCCGGTGAGGCTGGGGTCGTCGGCCCTCGGCATCTCGGTCTGCGAGGACGCGTGGCGCTCGGGCCCGCCGTTCGACGCCTACGCGGCGGAGGGCGTGGCTGTCATCCCGAACATCAACGCCTCGCCGTACCACCGCCACAAGATCGCGGAGCGGCTCGAGGTCTGCCGCGACCGCGCGCGCGAGACCGGCGCCTGGATCGTGTACGTGAACGCGGTCGGGGGCCAGGACGAGCTGGTGTTCGACGGCGGCTCGATGGTGGTCTCGCCGCAGGGCGAGCTGGTCTGGCACGCGGCGATGTTCGAGGAGGACCTGTTGGTCGTGGACCTCGACGTGCCCGAGGCCGATCCCGCGTTCCCCGGCGTGGCGGTCGAGAGTGGCGCGCGGAAACGCCCGCCGCTCCCCGATCCGCAACGGACGCCCTGGCCCGAGGGGACCGAGGAGATCTACCGGGCCCTGGCTCGGGGCTTAGGCGACTACGTGCGCAAGAACGGGTTCCGCGAGGTGGTGATCGGCCTCTCCGGCGGGATCGACTCCGCGCTCGTGGCGACGCTCGCCGCCGACGCGCTCGGGCCGGCGGCCGTCCGTGCGGTCGCGATGCCCTCGCCGTACACCTCGCTCGAGAGCCGTGAGGACGCCGACGAGGTCGCCCGCCGCCTGGGCATCCGGCTGGACGAGATCCCGATCGATGACGTGTTCAAGGCGGACCTCGCAGCGCTGGATCCGCTCTTCGCCGGCACCGAGCCGAACGTCGCGGAGGAGAACCTCCAGGCCCGCATCCGCGGCAACCTGCTGATGGCCCTGTCGAACAGGTTCGGGTCGTTGGTGCTCGCGACAGGGAACAAGAGCGAGATGGCGACCGGCTATTCGACGCTCTACGGCGACCTCGCCGGTGGCTTCGCGCCGATCAAGGACGTGCCGAAGACGCTCGTCTACGAACTCGCACGGTGGCGCAACGCCCACCCCATGCCGCCGCCGATCCCCGAACGAGTCCTGACCAAGGCACCAACGGCCGAGCTCCGCGACAACCAGAAGGACTCGGACAGCCTCCCGCCCTACGACGAGCTCGACCCGGTCCTGCAGGCCTACGTGGAGCGCGACCGTTCACCCGAGGAGCTCGTCGCGGGCGGCCTCGACGCGGACCTGGTCCGTCGCGTCGTCGCGCTCGTCGACCGCGCCGAATACAAGCGCCGCCAGGCGCCCCCCGGGGTGAAGATCACGCCGAAGGCGTTCGGGCGGGACCGGCGCCTCCCGATCACCAACGGCTACCGTGGCCGCCCCGCGGCCGGCTGAGGCCATGCCCCGACGAGCCGCGGCGATCCTCCTGGTGGTGAGCGCGGTCCTGCTCGCGTGCCCGGCGGCCGGCATCGCCGCGACCAAGGGACTCGCCATCACCGGCGGCGTGCAGGGCAATCTGACGAAGGGCTCGACGGCCACGCTCAGGATCCACGTCACGGAGCCGGATGGGCTCGAGCGGCTCCAGGAGATCCGCGCGACGCTGCTTCTTCGGAACATCCCGCTCGTCGTGCTGGGGTACGCGCCTGCCTTCCATGCCGTGACCGTCGTCGGCGGCGCGTTCGTTCCCCTGGGCTCACCGCAGGTCCTCTCGACGAGCTTCTTCCAACTGAGTGGCCGGGACGTCACCGCTGCCACGACGGGCGATCGGCTCGACCTCGCCATCCGGTTGCATCTGATCCAGGACCTCCCCGCCGGCGCGCAGCTCGGGTTCTCGGTCTCGGACAGCCTTGGCTCGGCGAGCTCGGTCACGAGCGAGGCGCTCGTCCGCGCCGCCGCCTCGGGGTTCTCGTGGGGGCTCCTCCTCACGATGGTGCTCGCCGTGTTCCTGCTCGGCGGCTTCGTCGGGAGCCTGGTCGCCTCGCGCCGCCTCAGCCGCCCCCGGGGATCGATCTACGACGTGATCCGCCAGCGGATCGAACAGGAGCGGTCGGGGGCGGTGGCGTGAGCGCGACCGAGGCCCTCCCCGGCATCTGGGGCGTCCTCAGGGCCCGTGAGGGCGACGAAGGCGAGGGTGCCCCCGAGGTCTGGCCCGCGCTCACCGAGCGCGTCGATCCCGGCGAATACCGGCCCAAGCTCGCGGACGACATCGAGCTCAAGGAGTTCACCCTGCGCTGGGGAAACGACTACGCGATGATCGCGAACCCGCGCGAGATGATGCACTTCGAGCTGAAGCCCGGCGAGGTCGAGCTGCTCCGCCTCATGGACGGCACGCGGACCGTGAAGGAGATCGTCCTCGAACGGCTCCAGGACTCCGGCGACCTCGAGCTCTCCGGGGTGACCGAGCTGGTGCAGGGCCTCTACGTTGGGAACTTCCTCGCGCAGCCCTACCTCGACACCGACAAGGCCCTCCGGCGCGCGATCCATCCGCTCTCGCGCCGGCAGGAGGCCACGCGGACCTTCGTGAAGGAGTTCCGGGTGGACTGGCGGGGCGCGAACCGGTTCGTCCGCTGGTTGCACGACCACGGGCTTCGCCGGCTGCTGAACCGGCCGGCACTCTTCGTGAGCCTGCCGATCGTCCTCGGCGGCTTCGCCGCCTTCATCGAGGTCGTCAGGACCCGCCACTACACGCTCTCCGGCAGCTCGCTCGCGCTCGGGTTCCTGCTGCTGCTCTTCCTGAACTACTTCATCGTGTGCGTGCACGAGCTGGGGCACGCGCTCATGCTCGTGCACTACGGACGTCGCGTGAAGAGCGCCGGGTTCATGCTCTACTTCGGCTCGCCGGCCTTCTTCATCGAATCGGCCGACGGCCTGATGATGGATCGCCAGCAACGGATCGTGCAGTCCTTCGCGGGCGCGTACGGGGAGATGGTCGTGGCGGGGGTCGTCGCTATCATCCTCTGGGCCTACCCGTCGATCGGGATCGCCGCGATCCTGTACCGCTTCTCCGTCGTCAACTACCTCGTGATCTGGCTGAACCTCATCCCCCTCCTTGAGCTCGACGGGTACTGGATCCTCTCCGACGTCATCCAGGTGCCGGACCTCCGGCCGCGGTCGCTCGCGTTCGTCCGGCACGACCTCTGGCACAAGCTGCGCAACCGTCAGGGGTTCTCGAAGCAGGAGGTCGGGCTCGGCCTCTACGGCATCCTCGGCGTGGCGTTCACGGTCCTCGCCGTGGTGGTCGGCTTCGTCACGTGGCGCCAGGTCTTCGGGGCGCTGCTGCTCCGGCTCTGGAACGGCGGCACGTCGACCCGCATCCTCCTCGCCGTGCTGGTGATCGTCATCATCGGGCCCGTCGTCCGGGGCGCGATCAACCTCATCCGAGCGATCGCGCGGCGGGTGCGGGGCGTGTGGCGGAGCATCCGCTTCCGCCTGGAGACCGGCTGGCGGGTCGAGGCGGCTGAGCTGATCGACGGGCTTCCCCTCTTCGACGACGTGCCCGAGGAGGTGCTGAGCGACCTCGCCGGCCGGGTGCGGCTTCGCCGGATCTCGGCGGGCCAGACGGTGGTTCGGCAGGGCGAGCGGGCAGAGGCGTTCTACGTGGTTCGCGCGGGGACACTGCAGGTCGTGGAAGAGGACGCCGAGCACGGCAACGAGCGCCCGATCCGGCTCCTCGGCCGCGGCGAGGCGTTCGGCGAGCTCGCCCTCGCGCAGTCCGCCCCCCGCTCGGCCACCGTCCGCGCGCTCGAGGACTCGGAGGTCTTCGAGATCGGCAAGAGCGCCTTCGACCAGCTGCTCGCCGACATGGTCCACGTCCCCGAGTTCGCCCCGTCGCTCCAGGAGGCGGCGGAGCTCAAGACCCTGCCCTGCTTCGCGCACCTGGAGCCCGACGAGCTTGGCGAGCTGCTGAAGGAAGGCGAGTGGGTGACGTACGAGCCGGGCGAGGTCATCGTGGAACAGGGAGACGTGGGCGACGCGTTCTTCGCGCTCGGATCAGGCCAGGTCGAGGTGTTCGAGGACGAGGCGCTCGTGCGCACGATGGGTCCGGGGTCGAGCTTCGGTGAGATCGCGCTGCTCCTGGACGTGCCCCGGACGGCGACCGTCCAGGCCCGGACGGCCGTGCGCGCCTACCGCCTCACACGCGCCGGCTTCGACGCGCTCGTCGCCGACGCCTTCAAGAAAGGAACGCTGAATCCGGTCATCGCACCCGATCGCGTCTGGCAACATTAGGCGGACCACGGGAGGTCGAGGGGGAACATGGACTGCTTCACCTGCCGGCGAACGGCGGTCGGGGTGTGCCGCTTCTGCGGGCGCGGCATCTGCGAGAACCACGCCGAGACGCATCCCTTCATCCTGGAGGCGTTCAAGAGCCCGGGGAAGGTGACGAAGGTCCTCGTCGTCGAGGACGCGCTCTACTGCGGGACGTGCACGCCGCGTCCCGACCCGCTCGAGCTTCCCGAGGTCGACTGAGCAAGATGTGACGCGCGTCACAACTTGAGGCGTGATCACCGTCACGTTGCATCCGGTGACGCGCAGCACAGACACCTCCCACCGATCGCTCCACAATCCGCTGTAGTTACGAACGAAGAAGCACCAGGGCGAGTCGACGGGGGGAGGTGACACAGATGCCAACGAAGAAGGTGACACCGAGGAAGCCGGCGGCCAAGACGGCGAAGGCTGGTGGGAAGACGGCGGCCACCCGGGTCTCGAAGTCGGGAGGGCGCAAGCTGAGCGGCGGGCGCAAGGCCTAGCCATCGCGCACAGATCCGAACCAGGTTTCGGAGCGGGCTCGGGGATGCACCTCCGGGCCCGCTCTTCCATGTCCGGCGAGTGGTGCATGCGCGAAGCGTTCGCTACGCTGCGCCGATGGGCGCCACGCAGACCGCGCCGCGAAACCGAACCGGGCTCGACCGGGTCATGGGCGCCACGCCCCTCCTCGAACGGTCCACGAAGTCATCCATCGCGGACCTTGCCGGCATGGGGATCATCCGGCTCTACCGCCGGGGCACCTACCTCTTCTATCAGGGCGACGCGTCTAGCCAGGTCTTCTTCCTCTGGACCGGGCGCGTCGAGCTGAGCTCGCTCTCGGTCACCGGACATCGGCAGCTCCTGACCACCCTCGAGCCGGCCCAGTTCTTCGGGGAGCTGAGCATCGTCGGCGACCAGAAACGCACGGCGACGGCGGTGGCGCTCGAGGACTCCATGGTGCTCGCGATCGACGGCGAGGACTTCCTCCAGTTCCTGGCGAAGCACTTCGAGGTCGCTCGGGCGCTCCTTCGAAGCATGGCCCGCCAGGTCCAGGCGCACGAGTCCTTCGTCGAGGACCTGCTGTTCCTGGACCTGAAGGGCCGCGTCGCGAAACGGCTGCTCCAGCTGGTGAGCCCGAGCCTGGACGACCTCCCGCCCGACGGCGCGATCGTGCCCGCGGTCGTGACGCACCAGGACCTGGCGAGCCTCTGCGGCGGCAGCCGCGAGAACATCACGCGGATCCTGTCCGAGTTCGGCCAGCGCAAGCTCGTCGCCCGCGACGGCCGCCGCTACATCCTGAGGAACGTGACGGGCCTGCGACGGCTGGCGGGGCTCTAGCCCTTCGTACAATCGCGCCGGGCCGTTAGCTCAGTGGTAGAGCAGGGGGCTTTTAACCCTCGTGTCGGAGGTTCGATCCCTCCACGGCCCACTCCGCCATGTCGTGCTTCGGGTGATGCTTGACGTTCCGGCGTCACCTGATCCTTGACGGAGTTCCGGCTGATCTACGAGGAACGCAGCGTGGATGACAGCCGGCTTTACTTAGCCGCCGGAGAAGGCTACATTCTCCCGGAATCGCGGTTGCCAATCAGGAGGGGCGTGGCTCCGGCCACGGTGCTCTGCGGCCGGCCTCATCGCCTCGTTGGTGAGAGGGGGTTGGGGATGGCCGTACAGCAGCCCGCCGTCAGGGCGGGTGGCCGGCAGGAGCAGATGATCTCCGAGAGGATCGCGCCTGTCCTGGTGGCGCGGAGTCTGAAGCCCTTCGACCTCGTGGTGATCTTCGTAGCCGTCGTCCTGTTCATCAACAACTCGGCGGGACTACAAGCTGCGGGCCCGTCGGTCTACATCTTCTGGTTCCTGGCGTTCTCGACATTCTTGGTTACCGGCGCGTTCATCACTGCCCAGCTCGGGCGCATGTTCCCCGAAGAAGGGTCTCTGTACGTGTGGACCCATAAGGTTCTCGGCTCCTTCTGGGGATTCTTCGCGGGATTCGTTGCGTGGTGGCCGGGCCCGATCTCGATGGTGTTCATCGGCATCCTCGTGGCGAACTTCCTCCAACAGTTCGCGGTCTTCGTGAAGCCATCATGCGCCTTCCCATGCATCCTCACGCAGAACTGGCAGCTCGGGGCCGTCGTCCTCGCGGTCATCGTGTTCAGCGCCGCCATGTCGTACCTCAGGATGCGCGTCACGCAGAACTACGTGAACGTGCAGTTCTGGGTGTACGCCGCCGTGATCTTCCTGATCGGCTTCGCCGGCGTCGTATGGCTCCTCAAAGGGCACTCGTCGGCCACCAGCTTCTCCACCGGCTGGAACCCATTCCGCACAGACAATGCCGGGAAGGCTGCCCTGGGAATCCCAGGTAACCTGACGTTCTTCTCGTTTGCCATCCTGGCGATGCTCGGTATCGAGACCCCGATGAACATGGGCGTCGAGGTCCAGGGCGGAGAGAAGGCCATCAAGACCTACTTGCTCTGGGGCTGCCTGATCGTCATGGTCGCCTACGTCTGGGCGACGTGGGGCAACATGGTCGTGATCAAGGCGGGCGGCGCGAACGGCACCACCGGCGGAGCGGAGGCGGTCGGCGTGGCCATCGGCAGGTGGGCGGGTGCCTTCGTCTCGCTCGCGATGGCCTGGATCGTTCTCACCGTGGCAGTGGTGTACAACTTCGCGTTCGGACGACTGCTCTTCGTGTCCGGGTTGGAGAAGCGCCTTCCTCACCAGATCGGGCGCGTGAACAAGAACAAGGTGCCGGCCAACGCAATCACGCTGCAGACGGCGGTCTCGGCCATTCTCGCTATCTTCATCTTCTTCATCCTCGGTCACGGCAAGAGCGACCCGTACAAGGCGTTCTACGTGCTCTACGCCGGCGTCACCATCGTGTGGTGCATCTCGACCGCGTTGCTGTTCCTCGACATCTTCTTCGCGAAGAACGCCGAGCCGGAGCGATTCGAGAAGGAGCGCCGGATCCCGCTGCGTTGGCTGTATGTCTGCGGGGTGGTCGGGTTCCTCGCCAACATCCTTGCAGTGATTTTCATCTTCGTTGGTTCGTGGTACCCGACGGGGTTCCCCAAGCTCTGGGTGTGGAACTACTGGATGCTCGCCTTCACGGCCATCTCGGTGATCGCGGGGATCACCATCTATGCAGTGTCCCAGCGAGCTCGTCGCGGTAGAACCGAGACCGAGCTCGCGACCCAGGCCGCAGCGGAGGTCGGCGCGGGTCCATAGGCGGCTCCGGGTGACATTCGCTCCACTCGACGAGGGCGCCGCCTGAGGTCGTGGGCGCGATGGATTCACGTCTGGTGACGCCGTCCGGCAAACCGCGCGCTCGGTCCCTGGGAATCCCGTTCGGAGGGACTCCTGGGGAACACAATGCGATCACCGACGTCCCAGGTGTGGAGGTCGGCTATCAGACCCTCATCGCGGGGACAGATGTACGGACCGGGGTTTCCGCGATACACCCGCGAGGCCGCGGGAACCCGGGCGATCCCCTGGTGGCGGGCTTTCACTCCCAGAACGGGAACGGCGAAATGACGGGCGTGTCGTGGATCGAGGAATCGGGCACGTTCTCGGGACCGATCGCCCTGACCAACACCCACGCGGTCGGGGTCGCACACGCCGCCATCGTCGCGTGGACCGTTCAGCACGCTCCCGATCTGGCAACCGCCTGGCTGCTGCCCGTCGCGGCGGAGACCTGGGATGGGTATCTGAACGACATCAACGGTCATCACGTCACGGAGGAGGTGGGTGTCGCAGCGCTCGAAGCAGCGGTGTCGGGGCCGATCGAGGAGGGCTCGGTCGGCGGCGGTACCGGCATGAATTGCTACCAGTACAAGGGTGGCTCCGGCACGGCTTCGCGGACGATCGCCTACTCCGGTGTCGCGTACACGATCGGCGTCTTCGTCCAAGCGAACTTCGGGGCGAGATCGGAACTGGTGATCGCTGGTGTACCGGTGGGCGAGGCGCTGGCAGACGACAACCCGATGGAAGAGTTCTTCTCCATGCCCCCCGGGGCCGGCTCGGTGATCGCCGTCGTAGGCACCGATGCGCCGCTCATTCCCAATCAATGCCGGGCGCTCGCTCGCCGCGTGACGCTCGGCCTGGCTCGGACTGGCACCAGCGGATCCCACTTTTCCGGTGACTTGTTCCTCGCTTTCTCGAACGGAAATCCGGGAGCGTTCACGCCCGGAGCCAAGACCCTCTACTCCGAGGGGACTCATTACGACGAACTGCGGTTCATTCCTTGGGGCTACCTGGACCCCTTCTTCGAGGGGGTGGTCCAGGCCACAGAGGAAGCAGTTTTGAACGCCCTGGTCGCCAATGAGGAGATGGCAGGTATCCACGGCCACCGCACGCCTTCACTGCCACGCGATCGCGTCTCCGCACTCATCCAGGCGGGTCGGTCGCCTCGGGATGAACCGAGCGCAAGCCACCCACGACAAGGTGGCTGAGAGCACCACCATCTGATCGTCTGCCTCCCCCGGCAACCAACGAGGCGCTTGCTCGGCCCGGTGCGTATCCTGTGGCGAATGATCGAAGGGGTGCAGATCAACGAGGGTGGCGAGGTGCTCGCCGAGGAATACCGGAGCTTGCGTGATGCGATCGGCTGGCGATCGGTCGATGCGCCGGACGAAGACCTTCAGGCCGCGCTCGGCCTGACCTTCAATCTTACGGCGAGGAAGGACGATGGCCTGCTCGTGGGGCTCGTCCGGCTGCTCGATGATGGGCTCATGTACACAAGCGTCTGGGACATGATCGTCCATCCGAGTTACCAACACCTCGGTCTAGGGCGGGCAATGTTCGATCGAGTCCTGGCCCGGACCAGAGAGCGGCACCTTGTGGCACTCGTGGCAACGCCAGCCGGTGAACAGATGTATCGAAGCCGTGGGTTCTCGGAGGAGAGCCTGAGAAGCACGGCACTCTTCATGCGTCCCGTGGAGTCTTCAGCCACCACATAGGCGGCGAGACACACATGCGCATGGGACCACCCAGCTGCTTGAGTTGGCGGTCGCAATCCGCCGACGCCGGTGACCAGTCCGCGTCTTCAATATCGCCAACGATGGGCGGCCACGATCTCGTCCGGCGCCTGCCCTGCAAAGGCCTCCGCCTCAGCGCGACGCACGGCAATGAAGGGGCCAAAGAGCATTGGCCCCATGGCGTCGCGCAACACGCTTGACTTCTCGAGGTGCGACACGGCCTCCTCGACGGATTGTGGGAGCCGCTGGATCGCCCGTTTGGACAGCTCCTCCTCCGGCAGGCTTCCCGGGTCGACCGTGACCTCCTCGGGGAGCGTCAGGCTTCGCTCGATCCCGGCCATCCCCGCTGCAATGAGCGCGCCGACGAGGAGATAGGGATTGGCACTCAGGTCGAAGCACTTGACCTCGGTGTTCGCGGCAATCTCGCGGCTGCCCACCATCCCTGTGACGAACCGGATCGCGGCCTCCCGGTTCTCGCGTCCCCAGCAGGCGTACGCGCCGGCCCAATGCTGAGGGACGAGCCGAAGGTAGCTCGGCACGCTCGGCGATCCGATGGCGACGAGTGCGGGAAGCTCCGCCAGAACTCCCGCCACGAAGGCCTGGCCTCTGTCTGTCATCCCATAGGGGCCATCGCCACCCGCGAGCAAGTTCCTGCCATCACGCCAAAGGCTGAAATGGACGTGTCCTCCGTTGCCGACGTGGCCGGCGATCACGACGGGAGAGAAGGACGCCCGCATGCCATGGCGAGCGGCCATAGCCCGGATCGTCTGGCGAACCAGCACCGTGCTGTCTGCGGCGCCGACCGGATCGGACGGTGGCACCGACAGCTCGAGCTGGCCCATCGCGTATTCGGGATGGAACTGCTCGGCCCCCACGCCTTCCTCCTCGAGGGCGGCAACGAGGTCGCCGACGAAGTCGGAGATCGTGGCGAGCACGGGGAGACCGTATGCCGGCCCGCGATGGACCGGACGCTCCGCGTCAGACTCGGCGTCGGCCTGGAACCACTCCAGCTCGAAGGACAGCCGCATTTCGATGCCCGCGTCAGCGAGCCGTCGCGCCATGCGCTTGGCGAAGGTCCGCTGGCAGCCCGGATAAATCTCGCCCTCCTGCGTGTGCTTGTCCACGGGAGCCCAGGCCCATCCGGGCTGGGCCGCCAGGATCTTGAGCGCGAAGGGGTCGGGCAGGAGGCGGAGGTCGCCCACCGGCCCGCCGACCTCGTCGCTCGACGTGATGGAATCGTTCACCATGAACACCTCGAACACCGGCGACATGCCGACCCCGAAACGCACCGCCCGCTCCAGCAACGAGACCGGAACGGTCTTCACCCTCGTCACGCCGGCGTTGTCCACTTGGCTGAGCGCCACCATCCGGATCCCTCGGGACGGTAACGTCTCCGCGAGTTCCCGCGCCCTGTCGGCTCGCTGGGCTTCGACGTCCCGAGCCGCCGCGAACGCCTCGTTTTGCACCGCGGTACCTCCTTCGTTGGGCAGGCGAATCATGCCACCACGCCCTCGCCTCTGGCGATGAGCCCGGCTGGCCTGGCGGCTGGAGCCATGAACAACGAGTCGGGTCGCACGAGAGCCCCGAGGCCGATACGATCGCCCAGCCCCACCGGAGGTGACCCCACGAGCGTCGAGGATGTCAGGCTCATCGACCACCACTGCCACGGCCTGGCCAGGGCCGACCTCGAACGGGTCGTCTTCGAGAGCTTCATCAGTGAGAGCCACGACCCACCGCCGGAGGGGACCAGCCATTTCGACCAGCCCCTCGGACTCGCCATCCGCCGGTGGTGCGCGCCCGTGCTCGGGCTCGAGCCGTTGGCCCCGCCGGACGAGTACGTGTCGCGGCGCCAGGAGCTTGGGGCCGACGAGGTCGGCCGCCGATTCCTCAAGGAAGCCGGGCTTGCCGAGATCCTGGTCGACACGGGCTACCGGTCGGAGGAGGTGCTCGATCTCTCCGGCATGGCCGAGCTATCCGGGCTCCCCACGCACGCGGTGGTGCGGCTGGAAGCCGTGGCCGAGGCGGTCGCGCGGTCGGGCGTCGACGCCGGCCGGTACGCCGACGCGTTCACCGACGCGCTGGCCGAAGCGTCTGAGGGCGCGGTGGGGCTCAAAACCATCGTGGCCTATCGGGCCGGCTTCGCCTTCGACCCGACCAGGCCATCTCGAGAGGAAGTCACCAGCGCAGCGGGGCCGCTGATAGAGGCCGGAGCCGCCGGCGCTGCGCGGCTGACCGATCCCGTCCTGTTGCGCCACGGCATCTGGTCAGGCGCCGAGGTGGCCCGGCAACGAGGCATGCCCATCCAGTTTCATGTCGGATGGGGGGATCCCGACCTCGTCCTTCACCTCACGAACCCAACGCTGCTGACCGAGGTGATCCGGGAGCTGTCCAGACTGAAGGTCGACGTGGCGCTCCTGCACTGCTACCCGTACCACCGGGAGGCTGCGTATCTCTCGGCCATGTATCCGAACGTCTACTTCGACGTGGGCTCCGCGCTCCACTACCACGGTCCGAGCTCCGCGCGGCTCCTGGCCGAGGCCATGGAGGTAGCCCCGTTCACGAAACTCATGTTCTCGACCGACGCCTTCGCGGTGGCCGAGCAGTTCTACCTGGGCTCGATGCTGTTTCGCCGTGCCCTCCGGAGCGTGTTCGACCACTGGATCGAGGCGGACCATTGCGACGTCAAAGAAGCAGCTCGCATCGCCGAGCTCATCGGGCGAGGCAACGCCGCGCGTATCTACCCCCTTGATCGCGGGGTCAGAACAGCTCGACGTACTCCTCCCGTTCCCAGTCCGTAACCCAGTCGGCGAAACGCGAGAGCTCGTGCCGGCGCATAGCCGTGTAGGCCCTTAGGAACTCTTCGCCGAAGAAGTCTTTCGCGGCTGGTTCGCCTTCCAGCTCGGACAGGGCGTCCGGGAGCGAGGTGGGCAGAGGCTCAAGGAGGGGATCCTCCTCCGCGGGGATCTCTCTCGATGGCTCGGGAGGCTTCAGGCCTTCGTCGATCCCGGCGAGGCCGGAGGAGAGCAGAGCCGCCCCGACAAGGTACGGATTCGACAGGGCCGTGGGACCGCGGTTCTCCGTGTGGGTTGACTCCGGCCGTCCGCCCTTCACCCGGACCAGCGCGGAGCGGTCCTCCAGCCCCCAGGAGATGTTGGTCGGGCTGAACGTGTGCTTGCGGCGGCGGCGATGGCAGTTCACGGTCGGTGCGATCAGCGCGTCGACGGCCTTCGCGTACCGGAGCTGGCCGGCGATGAAGGACCGGCAGACATCGGTGATGCCCTGGGGGTCCTTGGGGTCGCCGAACGCGTTCCGCCCGTCTTTCGCGTCCACCAGGGAGATGTGGGTATGGCATCCGCTCCCGGCAGAGTCCGCAAACGGCTTGGTCATGAACGTGGCGAGGTAGCCATCCTGCTTGGCGATCTCCTTCACTCCATTCTTGAAGGTGAAGGCGTTGTCCGGGCCAGCCAGGCCGTCGCCCGGCGCGAAGTTGATCTCCCACTGCGACCCGGCGTACTCGCAATTCGACGTGATGATGTCCACCCCCGCCCTGGGCATCAGCTCCAGAATGCGGCCGATCGTGGAGACCCACGCGTTTCGCACGGTGTTGAAGATGTGGTACCCGGCGAACAGGGGCCGCCGAGTCTGGGCATCGAGCAGGTAGAACTCGTACTCGAATCCCATGACTGGCTCGTAACCCATGGACCGGCACCGGTCCAGGACTCTGCGGAAGACGTGGCGGGGCGTCGCCTCGAGGGGCTTCCCGTCGTACCATGCGGCGTCGCAGATGAGCCGAGAGGTTCGGTCGGCCCAGGGGATGATCGCCGCCGTGTCGGGGTCCGGGAACAACAGTTGGTCTGCGTATCTGCGCTCCTCGTTGTAGAGCGTGCCCCCCACGACGTCTGAGCGGCTGTCCAGCACGCTGGCGCCTCCGTACATGTTCAATCCCCGATCCGCGTACGCCGCTGCGTGGCGAATCGGGACGGTCTTGGACCGCGACGTCCCGTGCATGTCCGGCAGCTCGAACCGGACCCACTCGATGCCTTCCTTCTGCCATCTCTCGAGGATCTCGCTGATGGTCGTCACCCTCCCGCCCTCCTCCCCTTCCGCCTCGGCTTCCGCGGCGGCAGGATGCTACCCCCTTCCCGGGGCTGCGCACTAAGCTTCATGGGTCCAGTACGTCGCCAGCCAGGAGCCGACATGGAGGCGCTGATCGCCAGCAACCAGAGCCATGTGCTCCCGCTGGACCTCGATCACAGGTATCCCGTCATCGTCCGAGGAGAGGGAGCCTGGGTGGAGGACGCAACGGGCCGCCGCTTCCTCGACGCGATGAGCGGGGGATCGATGGCCGCGACTCTCGGGCATGGACGTCTGGACATCATCGCGGCCGCTCGGGCCCAGGCCGAGCGTCTGGCCTTCATCCACAACGAGCGGTTCACCAATCCCGCCCAGGAGCGTCTGGCGCAGGAACTCGTGGAGGTCGCGCCGAAGGGATTCACCCGTGTGCGGTTCGTGACCAGCGGATCCGATGCGAACGAGATGGCCCTTCAGCTTGCCCGCAGTTACCACGTCGAGCGCGGAGAGCCGCAGCGCTGGCAGGTGATCTCTCCCGCCCAGGCGTACCACGGTCCCACCATGGAGACGCTCGCATTGACGGGCCGTCGCGGTCTCCAGGGACCGTTCGGGCCGTACTTGCCGCGCCACCTTCATATCCCACCCAGCACGTGGCCCTTCGACCCCAGTGGCGAGGATGCCCTGGAGGCCCTGGACCGAGCGCTCGAGGAGGCAGGCCCGGACACCGTCTCGGCATTCTTCTGTGAGCCGATCAGTTCGGCGGCGCTCCCCGCCTACACTCCACCCGCTCGATTCTGGGAAGGCCTGGCCGAGCGGCGCGAGCGATACGGGTTCCTCGTCCTGTTCGACGAGGTCGTCACCGGCGTGGGCCGCACCGGCCACTGGTTCGCCGGGGAAGCGACCGAGTGCCGCCCCGACCTGATCGCGACGGCGAAAGGGTTGGGCGCGGGGTACGCCGCGATCGGCGCCGTGCTCGTGCGGGACAACGTCTACCAGGCGGTCGCCAAGGGGTCGAGGCGGTTCACGCTGGGGCATACCTGGGACGGAGCACCCCTCGCCTGCGCGGTGGGTCTGGCTGTGCTGGAGGCCCTTCGGTCCGAGGGCCTCGTCGAACGGGTTCGGGCCCGGGGGTTGGAGCTCCGGAACGAGCTTTCGGCTGCGCTGGATGGCGTGCCCATGGTCCGCGGGGTCCGGGGACACGGATTCCTACTCGGAGTGTCGTTCGTGGACCCTCGGGACGGTGAGTCATTCCTTTCTCCCGAGCTGCGGGTGGCGGCGAGGATCGACGAGACCGCGTTCCGTCGTGGCCTCATCACCCTCTCGACGCAGCCCACCCGCGACGGTTATGCAGGTGATCAGACCTTGTTCGCACCACCGTTCACGACCAGGGACGACGAGCTCGCCGAGATGGTGACGCGGTTCGCCGACGCCGTGCGCGAAGTCGCGGCATGGGTCGGGTCGCAGCTCGCACACTCTTCCGTCCGAGCGCAACGATGAGCGCATCGTCGAGCGCGCCGATGTCCCGCCCGAGGGCGCTGATCCTCCAGCATGAGGACCCCACACCTCCGGGATACGTCACGGAGTGGCTCGACCTGCACGGTGCACAGTCCGAGGTGTTTCGGATCGACCTCTCAGACCGGGAGCTCGAACCCACGGAGTACGACCTGGTCGTCTCCCTCGGGTCGGAGTTCGCCGCGTATGACGATACCCACCCCTTCGTCCTCCGGGAGGCGCGGCTGATGCAACGGGCCGTGCATGCCGGCGTCCCCATCCTCGGCTTGTGTTTCGGCGGGCAGATGCTCGCCCGTGTGCTCGGTGGGGAGGTGTACCGGGGCTCGGCGTCCGAGATCGGCTGGATGTCGGTACGGACCCGCGACCCGAATCTGGTGCCGGCAGGTCCGTGGTTCCAGTGGCACTTCGACGTCATCGCGCCGCCCCCGGGCGTAGACGTCGTCGCCGATACCGATCTCGGCGCCCAGGCCTTCGTGGCCGGGCGGAGCTTGGGCCTTCAGTTCCACCCGGAGGTGACGCCCGAGATCATGGACACGTGGGTGCACGCCTATGGACACGAGCTCGAAGCTGAGGGGGTCGACCCCGGCGCCTTGCTGAGGCAGACCAATCAGCTGGCCGAAGCATCCAAGCGAACCTCCTGGCAGCTGTTCGAGCGGTTCTGGGACCGGATCGCTCGCCTGAGTGAGCGGATCGCGCGGTGAAGGGAACCGTTCGCTCCGAGGAGACAAGCGTCTTCCCGCGCTTCTTCGACCTCGAGTACCCGAACATCGAGGGCGGCAAGGGCGTGTGGCTCACCACCACCGATGGACGACGGATCCTGGACGCGTGCTCGGGGGGCGCGATGGTGGCGTGCCTGGGCCACGGCGTCCCCGAGCTCATCGCTGCCGCCGAGGAGCAGGCCAAGCGCATCGCCTATATCTACAACCACCACTTCACGAGCGAGCCCCAGGAGCACCTGGCCGACCGGGTCATCGAGCTGGTGGCGCCGGAGATGGCGCGGGTTCGATTCGTATCGGGCGGCTCCGAGGCCGTCGAGACCGCGCTGCAAGTGGCCCGGGTCTACCACGTCGACCGTGGGCAGACCAAGCGGTGGCGAGTCATCTCGGCGGCGCAGGCGTACCACGGCTCGACCATGGGCACGCTGGCCTTGAATGGCCGACCCCGGTTCCAGGACCCATACGGGCCCTACCTCGCCGAGCATCTGCACATTCCACCGAGCACGTGGCGGTTCGATCCGACCGGGGAGGCCGCGTTGCAGGAGCTGGACCGGCTGCTGGAACAACACGGCGATACCGTGGCCGCGTACTTCTGTGAGCCAGTCAGTGGGGGATCGCTTCCTGCCTACTCGCCGCCCGATCGGTTCTGGAAAGGCCTGGCCGAGCTGCGAGAGCGATACGGCTTTCTCGTGTGTTTCGACGAGGTCGTCAGCGGCATCGGCCGAGTGGGCACGTGGCTGGCCGCACACCAGCTCCCCATCGAACCCGACATCGTGGCGGTTGGGAAGGGGCTCGGGGCCGGGTACGCCCCCCTGGGAGCGGTGATCTGTGCGCAGCACGTCTACGATTCCATCGACCAGGGGTCGCGGGAGTTCGATCTGGGCCACACATGGGACGGGGCACCGATCTCCTCGGCCGTGGGTCTCGCCGTGCTCGACTACATGGTCGCGGGGGGACTGATCAAGCGGGTTCACCAGCGCGGGCCCGGCCTCCTGGCCGACATCACAGGAGCGCTGTCCGGCTCGGAGATCGTGCGGGAGGTTCGAGGCCGGGGGTTCCTCCTCGGCGTCGAGCTCGTCGACCCGCGTGACGGTGAATCCTTCCTCCCTGACCAACTGGACGTGGCGGCCTTGGTGCATGGAACCGCCTTGGAGCACGGGTTACTGGTGAGCTCGACACATCCGCAGGCCGACGGGTACGCGGGAGATCAGGTGCTGCTTGCTCCAGCCTTCACCAGCACGGAAGAGGAACTGGCGCAGATGGTGGATCGGTTGGCAGGCACCACCGATGATGTCGAGCGCTCTCTCAAGAAGGCGCTGGCAAACGGCACGTGGTGAGCGACCACCCTGGCCACGCCGAGTTCGTCCTGCTGGGGATCCCGGACGTCAATGGCTCCTTGCGGGGCAAGGCGCTCCGCCCCGACGCCTTCGAGGCGGCCCTTCACCACGGAACGGTGATGACGGACCTCATCCTGGGATTGGACCCCGTGGACACTCCCATCACCGACTACGATCGGTTCGGCATCCGGACCGGCGCCGCGGATCTTCTGATCCACCCGGATCCGGACACCTTCCACGAGCTCAGCTGGCGACCAGGGTGGCGGGTGTGCCTGGCCACGCCGAGCTGGCCCGACGGCAGGCCGTGCGAGTTCGCCTCTCGGGAGGTTTACCGGCACATCCTGGATGGCGTGCAGGACCTCGGCTGCGAGGTCATGGCCGCGATCGAGTATGAGATCCGGCTATCGGATTCCAGCTTCCAGCCTGTTTCCAGCGGCATCAGCTACAGCCTGGTGGAGATCTCGCGCTACGACCAGTTCGTCACCGGGCTCGTCGTCGCGCTGGAAGGTCTCGGCATCGGCCTCTCCGCAGTGCACACAGAGGCCGGCCCTGGCCTGCTCGAGTTGAACCTCGCGCCCCGCCGCGGGCTCCAGGCCGCAGACGACGCTGCGCTGGTGAAGTTTGCAGTGAAGGACTTGGCGTCGTCGATGGGCCTCCGAGCCAGCTTTCTGGCGAAGACGAATGCCGGGGAGGAGGGGTCGAGCGGGCACATCCACATGTCGTGGTGGAGCGAGGAGACGAACGTGTTCGCCGCAGCCGACCCGGCCGACGAGCTGCCGTCACGGTTCGCCTCGGCCATTGCCGGTACGCTGCATCACCTGCCCGCGGCTTCGCTCCTCCTCAATCCCACGGTGAACTCCTACAAGCGATTGGTCCCCGGCTGGTTCGCGCCGATCAACGCGACGTGGGGATACGAGAATCGATCCTGCGCCGTGCGGGCCATCCGGTCGGCCCGGCCCGAGCTGTGGCGGTTCGAGTGCCGCCGGCCCGGCGCCGACGCCAACCCCTACCTGGCCCTGGCGGCCGTCGCCGGCTCCGCGACGGACGGCGTCAGGCTTTCGCTGAAGCCGCCGAATCCCGTGGAGGGGGACGCCTATGACCGACCCGACCTCCCCGAACTCCCGGGCTCGCTCGAATCCGCGCTCCAGGCTTTCCAGGCCGACGACGTCTTGCAACAAGCACTGGGGACGAGCTTCAGCGACTATTACGTTACGTCCCGGGCATGGGAGCTCAAAGCCTGGCGCGAGACGGTCACGGACTGGGAGCGCCACCGCTACGAACGGTCTGTGTGAGGGGCACACGCCCGAAGCGAAGTTACGTATCGGCGAAGAAGACGTTCTTCACCTCGGTGTACAGGTTCACCGCGTGCATTCCCATCTCTCTGCCGAATCCGCTGCGCTTGTAACCGCCGAACGGAGCCTCGGTGTGAACGCTGTGCGAGGTGTTCACGCTGATGACCCCGGTGCGGATGCCTTTCGACACGCGGATGGCCCGTGCCAAATCGCGCGTCCAGATGGATCCGGAGAGCCCGTACGGCGTGTCGTTGGCGAGGCGGATGGCCTCCTCCTCCGTGTCGAAGGGGATCACGCACACCACAGGGCCGAAGATCTCTTCTTGCGATACCCGCATGTCGTTGCGGGCGTCGGCGAGCACGGCTGGGCGGAGGTAGAACCCATGCTCCCCCCCGGCCACCTCAGGGATCCCGCCTCCCGTCACCAGGCGAGCGCCCTCCTTCTTGCCGATTTCCAGGTAGTCCAACGATGTCTGGCGCTGCCCCGCCGAGATCATCGGGCCGAGTTGCGTTGTCTCGTCGAGCGGCTGCCCCACGCTCAGCTTGTCCGCGCGCGTCGCCATGGCCTCGACGAAGCCCTCGTACGCGGGCCGCTCCACGAATACTCTCGAGCGCGCGCAGCAATCCTGGCCGGTATTCCCGAACACTGACCATACGGATCGCTCGATCGCCTGGTCCATGTCCGCGTCCGCGAACACGACGTTCGCCGACTTGCCGCCGAGTTCCAGGGACACCCGCGTAATGTTCCGGGCAGCCATGGCCATGATCTTCGAGCCGACCTCCGTGGACCCGGTAAACCCGACCTTGGCCACCCGAGGGTCGCCGACCAGGGCATTGCCAATCGATGAACCGGGACCCGGCAGCACCGATATGACCTCGGCGGGAAGCCCAGCTTCGAGCAAGAGGTCGGCCAGGCGCAGCACCGACAGCGGCGTATACGAGGCGGGCTTCACGATGATCGTGTTTCCGCACGCGAGGGCCGGGGCGATCTTCCATGTGGCGATCACCAGCGGGAAGTTCCACGGCGTAATGAGCGCGCACACCCCGACCGGCTCACGCAGCGTCACATCGAGGCCGGAATCCTGGACCGGCACCGTCTCGCCGAAGATCTTGTTAGCCGCGCCGCCCCAGTACTCGAGAGTGTTGGCCACGATGCCCATCTCGTCGCGGGCATCGCCAATCGGCTTGCCGACGTTCCTGGCTTCGACCCGCGCCAGCTCCTCGAGGCGTTCCCTGACGAGGAGGGAGGCCCGGAGCAGCACGCGGCCCCGCTCGGTGGCCGACGTCCGCGGCCACGGCCCTTCCTCGAAGGCCCGGAGGGCCACCTCCACCGCACGCCGAGCGTCCTCGGGTCCGGCCTCGGCCACCTCGGCCATCGGCGCCCCGTTCCCCGGCTCGATCACGCTGAAGGTGCCGTTCTCGGCGGCGGACACTCGCGTCCCACCCAAAACGAGGAGCTCGGCAGCCATCTTCTCCCCTGCGGACGGCGTCGATGCAGTCCGCGAAAGCAACCTCCTCGCCTCCTCAGTCGTTGGATCCTCCTTCGGGCACACGTGGGCTGGGAGAACGAAGATAACACCGGTGCCCGAATCGCTCTCCCTGCTGCATGACGGGAACGACGTGCGCGTAGGTGTCCAGGGTGATCCCGATGAAAGCGTGGCCGAGGCGCTCGGAGACGAACTACTCGGTTCGGCCCACTCGGTATCCTCGCGAGCATGCCCCGGGAGCCCACGAACGACACCGTCCGCGCCTACTACCAGCGCCTCGCCCCCACCTACGACCGGAGCCTGCGCCTCTTCGAGCGACTCCTCAAGATCGAGCCTGCGCGTCGATCGGTGGCGGCGGAGGCCGCTGGTGAGGTTCTGGAGATCGGCGTCGGCACCGCGCTGAACCTCCCCTTCTACGGGCCCGAGGTCCGGCTGACGGGCGTCGACCTCAGCCCCGCGATGCTCGCGCTGGCACGCGCGCGTGCGGCGGAGATCGGTCGCGAGGTCGACCTGCGGGAAGCGGATGCGCAACGCCTCGAGTTCCCCGACGACCGGTTCGATACCGTCGTGTTCAGCTTGTGCCTGTGCTCCATCCCCGACGAACGGCGGGCCGTGGCGGAGGGCATCCGGGTCCTCAAGCCCGGCGGGCGGATGCTGCTCCTCGAGCACGTCCGCAGTCCCTCGTGGTTCGTCCGGACCGGGCAGCGCGCGTTGGAGCCCTTGGTGGTTCGATTCCAAGCCGACCACCTGACCCGCGAACCCCTGGAGCACCTCACGTCGAACGCGATGGTGATCGATGACGTGCATCGCTGGGGCTGGGGGATCATGGAGCGGGTGTCCGCTCGAAAGCCGTTTCGACCCGCGGCAGCCCCCAGAGCATGAGATAGAGGACCCCGTGGCCGGCCCTCGGTGTCAAACGCACCGAAGGTCACCGTCGGGTTGTCGGGATCCGCAGGGTCGATCAGGAAGGTTCGTTCGTCGATCGGGATCGCCTGCATCTCGTCGCCGTCGTCGACCTCTGGTTCACCGAGCTCCAGGGCAACCGGATCGGACGGATCACCACCGCGGGGGTGGTGACCGAGTTCCTGGTCCCGACCGCGCTCAGCTTCTCCTACGGGGTCGCCGCGGGGCCCGACAGAACGTGTGGTTCGCCGGGAGCTCGGCAAGATCGGCGCGATCCGTCCCTGAGGTTCAGTCCTCGGACAGGATCGCGTAGATCTTCTTCCGCGCCTCCCCAACGATCTCGGTTGCGCGGTCGACCTGCTCGGAGCTTCCCGCGCGAGCGACCTGCATCACCGCGGCACCGAGCTGCGACATGGCGCCGACCAGTTTCGCGAAGCGCTCCTTGCCCTGGCCGGCGACCTCCCAGGGAGCCTCGCCGCTCTTCGCGCGGCGCTCCTCCAGATGTGCGCGGCCCTCATCGGTGATCGAGTAGATGCGCTTGCCGTCGACGTCCTCGCTCGAGAGCAAGCCCTGCTCCTCGAGCATCTGCAGCGTCGGGTAGATCGAACCCGGGCTGGGGTGCCAGAGGCCGCCGCTTCGCTCCTGCAGCTCGCGGATGATGTCGTACCCGTGCCGCGGCTGCTCCGCCACGACGGCGAGGAGCGCGAGGGGCACGTCGCCGCGGCGCACCCTTCCCACGCCGCGAGGGCCGAACCACCCGCCGCGGAACCGTCCCCAGGGCGGGCCGAAGGCGTCGTGGTGGTGTCCCCTGTGGCGCTCGTCGAAGTCCGTGTGCATCTTCGTCCTCCTTTCAGGACTATCTCGATAGCACACGATATATCGCGAGCCTTACGTATGTCAACCTGTGCGGCTTAGCGCGCGAAGAAGTGCAGCCCCAACCAGACCCAGCCGGCCATGATGCCGACCCTTCCCGACCGGGTTCGCATCACCCGGCTGAACACGGTCGCGAGCGACGGGATCCGGCTTCGTTCCGAGTAACTGCGGATCTCCAGGCCCACGCCCACGGCGGCGATGAGCAGGTAGACGGCGATCGTGAAGTCGTGGCTCGTCATCGCTCCACCAGGAACCAGCCGAGCGCCGCCCATGCGACGAGCGACACCGACCGGCCCACGTGCGAGGCGAGGATCGGATCGGTCATCACGCTGATCGTCGGATGGGCGTACGAATCCGTGGTGAGCGTGGGCTGCAGCAGCAGCGACGTCAGCTCCCAGAGCGCGAGTGCAAGGAACACGGACGTCCACGCGACGATGCCGACCGGGTCGACCTTCTCGGGCTCGGGCCCCGGTCGGATCGAGCCGGGACGCGCCACGATCAGCACGAGCACGGCCGGGAGCACGACCGAAACCGTCATCGGCCACGAATACCGGGCGAACCCGCCGACCGCGACCGCGTATGCCACCACGCCGACGACGGCCAACGAGGCGAGCCCCCTGCCGGGACGCACCCGCGCCACGGTGGGAACGTCGCTGACCAGCTCGCCGCCCCGGTGCCGCATGGCGTCCCAGACGAGCGACCCGGCGGCGCCGAACAGGAGGATCGAATGGATGGGGTTGCCCGAGATCCCGTCGAAGATCCCCGCCAGCAGCAGGATCCCGACCACGATCGCTCGCTGGACGGGATCCTCGCGCGTCCTGACCCGGAGTGCCGGCGACTCCTGCATCTGGGCTTCGGAGTTTACCCTCAGAGCGTGCGCTTGGAGGAGATCGCGAACGCATCGGCCGAGGTCGCAGGGTCCTCGTCGCGCCTGGCGAAGATCGCGACCCTTGCGGGTGCGCTGCAGCGCCTTCGTCCCGAGGAGGTCCCGGTCGCCGTGGCCTACCTCTCGGGCGAGCTTCCCCAGGGCTCGGTCGGCATCGGCTGGGCATCGCTCCGGGAGCTCCCGCCGGCCGCGAAGCCGCCCGGAACGCTCGAGCTGATGGAGCTCGACGCGGCGGTGAGCCGGATCGCCGCCGCCTCGGGGCAGGGCTCGCAGGCCCGGAGGCGCTCGGAGCTGCACAGCCTGTTCGCGCGCGCGACCGATGCCGAGCGACGGTTCCTGATCGGCCTCTTCCAGGGCGAGATCCGGCAGGGCGCGCTCGCGGGCGTCATGATCGAAGCCGTCGCGCGCGCCGCCAGCGTCCCTGCCGCGGACATCCGCCGCGCCGCCATGCTCGCGGGGAACCTGACGACCGTCGCCGCGGCCGCCATCGCCGAAGGACGCGCCGGCCTTGCCCGATTCACGATGACCGTCCTGAGCCCGGTCTCCCCGATGCTCGCCCAGACGGCGGAGGACCCGGCGGACGCGCTCACGCGGATCCACCCTGCGTCGGTCGAATGGAAGCTCGACGGCGCGCGCATCCAGGCCCACCGGCAGGGCGACGAGGTCCGCGCGTTCACCCGCAACCTGGCCGACATGACCGGCCGGGTAGCGGAGATCGTCGCCGCGGTCCGGGCGCTGCCACTTCGAAGCGTCATCCTGGACGGCGAGGCCATCGCCATTCGCCGCGATCGACGGCCGGAGGCCTTCCAGGTGACGATGAGCCGGTTCGGGTCGCGCGTCGGCGTCGAGGAGCTCCGCCGCCAGGTCCCGCTCTCGCCCTTCTTCTTCGACTGTCTGCACCTGGACGGCGAGGACCTGATCGACCGTCCGCAGTCCGAACGGTTCGACGCGCTCACCTCGTCCCTCCCCGCCGACATGGTCGTGCCTCGCATCGTGGCGAAGGACGCGAGCGAGGCGACCCCGTTCTTCGAGGAGGCCCTCGCGCGCGGCCACGAGGGCGTGATGGTGAAGGCGCTCGACGCCCCGTACGAGGCCGGGCGCCGCGGCGCCAGCTGGCTCAAGGTGAAGCGGGCGCTCACGCTCGACCTCGTGATCCTGGCGGCCGAATGGGGCCACGGCCGGCGCCGGGGCTGGCTCTCCAACCTGCACCTCGGCGCGCGTGATCCCGCCTCGGGCGGCTTCGTGATGCTCGGCAAGACGTTCAAGGGGATGACCGACCAGATGCTCGCGTGGCAGACGGAGCGGCTGCAGGAGCTCGAGACCTCCCGCGACGAGTACACGGTGTACGTCAAGCCACAGCTGGTCGTCGAGGTCGCGCTGGACGGCCTGCAGGCGAGCACGCGCTACCCGGGCGGGCTCGCGCTGCGGTTCGCGCGGATCAAGGGCTACCGCCCCGACAAGCGCCCGGCGGACGCCGACACGATCGACACGGTCCGAGCGTTGCACGCCGCCGCGATCGCGAGGGGTGGCGGGGCCTGACGGTATACTGCCCTGGCTGCCCCCGGGCTCTGGGGCTGGTGGGCTCGCCCCCATCGTCTAGCGGCCTAGGATCTCGCCCTTTCAAGGCGGAGACACGGGTTCGAATCCCGTTGGGGGTACGCAGAACTGCATAGGGGTCCCGTGGTGTAGCCTGGTCAAACACGCCGCCCTGTCAAGGCGGAGAACGCCGGTTCAAATCCGGTCGGGACCGCGAGACGCCGCCTCCGCGGCGAGGTAGCTCAGTCGGTAGAGCACGCGGCTGAAAACCGCGGTGTCGGCAGTTCGATCCTGCCCCTCGCCACTCGCCTCAATTCATCGACTCGCGGCTCATCGCGTCGGCCCAGCGGCTCGCGACGGACTGGTACAGCTCACCGGCGCGAGCCACGCCGCCCGCCTCCTGGTCCCCGATGGCGGCGATCGCCTCTTGGACCTCGCGTCCGCTGTGGTCGTCGTCCAGCTCGTCCCACCCGAAGAGCGAGGACACCGTGGCGTAGTCGAGCTCGAGCATCGACTTCGGATGGAACGCGGAGAGCCACTCGGCGAGCTCCTGGACGGGCTCGGCGACCGGCGCGAGCTCCGATCGCCGGAGCACCTGCAGAGCCTTCTCGGCTCGCTTGCGGGCGACGCCGATCGGCGTCCAGTAGTAGAGACGGTACTGCTCCGGGCTCGTCTCGACGAGGTGCCGTTCGGCGTCGTCGACCAGGACGAACCAGCGGACCGGGACGTGCCAGGGGCTCTGCAACATGGCCGGTACCGCGAACGGCTCGCGGCGCTTGAGGCGCGCGAGCTCCCGGGCCGCGCGCTTCGCCTCGCTCTCCGGGACGAACGCGTCCAGCATGTCCATCGGCACGGACTCGCGAAGCGAGAGGATCGAGGAGAGCACCCGAAGGCGCGTCCGCCAAGGGCACACGAAGTACTCGCCGTCGAGGAGCCGGATGTCCGCGTACTCCCCCTCCGCGGATGCGAGCAGACCGACGTGGCCCTCCTTCATCAGGGCTTCTTCGCGGTAGACGGGACGGCGGGTCGCCGGCGCTCCGCCCTCCAGGATGAAGCGCTCCCACTGGGCGCGCTCCTCCGGCGGGAACGTGTCCAACGGCCGAAAGACCCGGAGAAAGGCGCAGGGGATCACGGCTCGCATTATAGGTTCGGCGCCCGATTCGCCAGAAGTCGGCCCGCCGATGCGTGCTGTATATATAGCCGCGTGTCGGTCTTCGACGAGCTGGAAGCCGAATACGAGGAGGTCGTCTTCTTCCACGACCCGCCGACCGGCCTGAAGGCGATCGTCGCCATCCACTCCACGGCGCTCGGGCCGGCGCTCGGCGGGACGCGGTTCTGGGCCTTCGAATCCGAGGAGGAGGCGCTCCGCGACGTCCTGCGGCTCTCGCGCGGCATGACGTACAAGGCCGCGGCCGCGGGGTTGGACCTGGGCGGCGGCAAGGCTGTCATCATCGGCGACCCGAAGCGGGACAAGACCGAGGAGCTGCTGCGGGCCTACGGCCGGTTCATCGAGACGCTGGGCGGGCGCTACATCACGGCCGAGGACATCGGGACCGCGCGGGACGACATGGACGTCATCCGCCGGGAGACCCGCTACGTCACCGGCGTCGCGCCGGAGCTGGGCGGCTCGGGCGACCCATCCCCCGTGACCGCGTACGGCGTGTACCTGGGGATGCTCGCCTGTATGGAGGAGGCGTGGCAGGAGCACTCGCTGAAGAGCCGGCGCGTGGCCGTCCAGGGCGTCGGCAAGGTCGGGTACCACCTGGTGAAGCACCTGATCGAGGACGGCGAGGCGAACGTCGTCGTGTCGGACATCGACGTCGACCTGGTTGCCCGGGCCGTGCGGGATTTCGGCGTGGAGACGGCGGAGCCCGACAAGATCCACGCGGTCGAGTGCGACATCTTCGCGCCGTGCGCGATGGGGGGGATCATTCGCGACGACACGATCCCCGAGCTGAAGTGCGCGGTCGTCGCGGGATCGGCGAACAACCAGCTAGGCCGGTCGGAGCATGGGGAGGCGCTCGCCGAGGCCGGCATCCTCTACGCCCCCGACTACGTGATCAACGCCGGTGGCCTCATCAACGTCGCCGACGAGCTGCAGGGGTACAACCCCGAGCGGGCGCGGGCGCGCGTCGAATCGATCTACCGGACCCTCCGCGAGATCTTCCACATCGCGCGCGACCGCCACGTCACGACGTCGGCGGCGGCCGACGCGTTCGCGACCGAGCGCATCGGCCGGATCGGGCGGGTTCGCCTCTACTGGACGCCGGGCGGGCGGGGCTGGGCGAAGATCTGGGGCGTCCGGTGAGCGACGCGGATCTCGAATCCCAGGGGCTCAAGGAGGAGGAGCTTCGGGAGCTCTATCGGATGATGGCGCTCACGCGCCGGGCGGACCTCGAAGCGACCGCGCTGCAGCGCCAGGGTGAGCTCGCCGTCTACCCGCCGCTCGCCGGGCAGGAGGCCGCGCAGGTGGGGAGCGCCTATGCGCTGGAGGAATCGGATTGGATCTTCCCCTCATACCGGGAGCTGGGCGCCGCGGTCGTGCGCGGCGTCGACCTGGTCGAGTACCTGCACTTCTACCGCGCGACGTGGCACGGCGGAACCTACGACGCGACCGCCCATCGGTTCGGCTACGTGAGCGTCCCGGTGGGATCCCAGATCCTGCACGCGGTGGGCTACGCGATGGGCGCGAAGCTGGACGGCGCGTCGCTCTGCACGCTCGTGTATTTCGGCGACGGCGCCACCTCCGAGGGCGACTTCCACGAGGGCTGCAACTTCGCCGCCGTCTTCCACGCGCCGGTGATCTTCTTCTGCCAGAACAACCAGTGGGCGATCTCGGTCCCCGTGTCGGCGCAGACGATCGCACCGATCTGGCGCAAGGCCGACGCCTATGGATTCCCCGGCGTGCAGGTGGACGGCAACGACGTGCTCGCCGTCTACCGGGCCACGCGCGATGCCACCGCCCGCGCGCGCGACGACGGCATCCCGACGCTGATCGAAGCGGTGACCTACCGCATGGGCCCGCACTCGACCGCCGACGACGCGTCGCGCTACCGGCCCGCATCGGAGCTCGAGACGTGGCGGGCGCGCGACCCCATCGAGCGCTATCGCGCACGCCTGGTGCAGGCCGGCGCGGCCGATGACGCCTTCTTCGACGAGGTCGAGCAGCAGGCAAGCGCGTTCGCGGCGCGGCTCCGAGCCGGCGTCATCGACTCGAAGCCGCGACCGGTGGAAGAGCTGTTCGAGTGGGTCTTCGCCGAGCTTCCCGAGCATCTGCGCCGCCAGCGCAAGGAGGTGCTCGGTGACTGAGGTGACCATGGTCAAGGCGCTCAACGAGGCGCTTCGCGACTCGCTCCGCGACGACCCGCGGATGCTGGTGCTGGGCGAGGACATCGGCAAGCTGGGCGGCGTGTTCCGCGTCACCGACGGGCTGCAGGAGGCGTTCGGGACGGATCGCGTGTTCGACACGCCGCTCGCCGAGGCCGCGATCGCGGGCGTCTCGCTCGGCCTCGCGCTCGCCGGCTGGCACCCGGTCGCGGAGATGCAGTTCGACGGGTTCTCCTACCCCGCGCTGGACCAGGTCATCAGCCACATCGCGAAGTACCGGTACCGCTCGCGCGGGCGGCAGTCCGCGCCGCTCGTGATCCGCATCCCGTTCGCCGGCGGGGTCGGCGCGGCGGAGCACCACTCCGAGAGCCCTGAGGCCTACTACGCGCACACCGCGGGGTTGAAGGTGGTCGTCCCCTCCTCGCCCCTGGACGCGTACGACCTGCTGCGCGCCTCGATCGCCGATCCCGACCCGGTGATCTTCTTCGAGCCGAAGAGCCGCTACTGGTCGAAGGAGCAAGGCGACCTCGGGTCGAACGGCGGCGCGCTCCCGATCGGGAAGGCGCGCGTCGCCCGGCGCGGGACCGACTGCACGATCGTCACGTACGGAGCCATGGTGGCGCGCTCGCTCGCAGCGGCCGAGGAGGCGTCGGAGGACGGGACCGAGATCGAGGTCGTGGATCTGCGCTCGCTGGTCCCGCTCGACCTCGAGACCATCGCGGGGTCGGTTCGCTCGACCGGTCGCGCCGTCGTCGTGCACGAGGCGCCGATGACGGCCGGGTTCGGCGCCGAGATCGTCGCGCGGATCGTCGAGGACGCGTTCGAATACCTCGAGGCGCCGGTGCTTCGGGTGACTGGCTACGACACCCCGTACCCGCCGGCCACGATCGAAGCGCACTACCTGCCCAACACCGAGCGCATCCTCGCCGCGGTCGAGCGGGTCACCTCGTTCTGATGGCCGTCCGCGACTTCCTGCTCCCCGACCTCGGCGAAGGCCTCGAGGACGCGGAGGTCGTCGCGTGGCGCGTCGCCGTCGGCGACACGGTCGAGCTCAACCAGACCCTCGTGGAGGTGAACACGGCGAAGGCCCTGGTCGAGATCCCGGCGCCGTGGGCGGGCACCGTGCAGGCGCTGCACGCCGGTGAGGGCGACGTCGTTCGGGTTGGCCAGCCCTTGCTCTCGATCGAGGTCGAGGGCCCGTCCGCCGAGGACGAGAAGCCGAAGCGCGAACCGCTCCTCGTCGGCTACGGCGCTCCCGCCGAGGAGGTCCCCCAACGCTCGGCGAACCGCGGCGAACCACGATCTGCCCGCGAGGGCGGCGCTCCCGTCGCGGCTTCGCCCCCCGTGCGGCGTCTCGCGAAGGAGCTGGGCGTGGACCTCGCGACCCTCGCGGGGACCGGCCCCGGCGGCCGGGTGACCCGCGAGGACGTGGAGGCCGCGGCCGCGGGCGGCACCGCGACGCAGGAGCCGGTCGCCGGTGAGGACGTCGAGGTCATCCCGGTGAAGGGCACGCGCCGGCTGATCGCCGAGAAGATGGCCCGTTCGGCACGCGAGATCCCACACGTGACCACGTTCCTCACCGTGGACGCCACCGAAGTCCAGGCGCTCCGGCAGGAGCTCGCGCCGCAGGCGCGGATCAGCCCGCTCCCCATCGTCGTCCGCGCGCTGGTCGAGGTCTGCCGTGACCACCCCGACCTCAACGCCTCGTTCGACGCCGACCACTCGCGCATCCTTCGGTACCGCCGCTGTCACATCGGCATCGCGACCGACACCGAGCGCGGCCTGCTGGTCCCCGTGATCCGCAACACGCAGGAGCGGGGCATCCTGGACGTCGCGTCGGAGATCGCCCGGCTCTCCAACGCCGCGCGCTCCGGTTCGATCACCCTCGACGAGATGGTTGGCGGGACGATCACCGTGACGAACGTCGGGTCGTTCGGCGCCGAATACGGCACGCCGATCATCAACCACCCGGAGGCGGCGATCCTCGCCCTCGGCGTCCTGCAGCCGCGCCCGCTCGTCGTCGACGGCCGCGTCCAGCCCCGACCGGCGGTCACGCTCTCCCTCTCGTTCGACCACCGCGTGCTGGACGGCGCGGAGGCAGGACGGGCGCTCGCGGCGCTCGGCGAGCTGCTCCAGAGCCCGACTGGTCTCCGGGCCCTCCCGCGCTGAGCCGTGCGGATCGTCTCCCTCCTGCCCTCCGCCACCGAGATCGTGTACGCGCTCGGGCTGGGCGACGACCTTGCCGGCGTGACCTACGAGTGCGACTACCCTGCCGACGCGCGGTCCAAGCCGGTCGTGGTCGAGACCGCGCTCCCGCAGGACCGCCCGCTCTCGGCGGGCGAGACCGACGCCCTCGTGAGCGAGTTCATGGACCGCGACGAGCCCATCTACACGCTCGACAAGGACCTCATCCGGCGCATCCAGCCCGACCTGATCCTCGCGCAGGATCTGTGCAGGGTCTGCGCGGTCCCCTCGGGCCAGGTGACCGACGCGCTCGCCGAGCTCGGCTGCACGTCCGAGGTCATCTCGCTCGATCCGAACACTCTGGACGAGATCCTGGACGGCATCCTCGTCGTCGGCCGCGCGACGGGAACTGAGCCGCGAGCCACGGAGCTGGTCGGGAACCTCCGGCGTCGCGTCGAGGCGGTCAAGCGAACGGCAGTCCGGCTCCCCTCCATCGGGACGCTCGCGCTCGAATGGAGCGACCCGCCGTTCGCCGGCGGCCACTGGATCCCGGGGATGGTGGAGACGGCCGGGGGAACCAACCTCCTCTCGACGGCGGCCCAACCGTCGCGACGGATCACCTGGCCCGAGATCGCCGACGCCATGCCCGAGGTGATCGTGTTCATGCCGTGCGGGTACTACCTCGAGGACGCGGAGAACGAGCTGGAGGCGCTCTTCGCGCTTCCTTACCTCGCCGACACGCCGGCCGCGCGCGGCCGAGCGGTGTTCGCGGTCGACGCGTCGTCGTACTTCTCCCGGCCCGGCCCGCGGATCGTGGACGGCCTCGAGATCCTCGCGTGGGCTATCCACCCGGAGTCGTTCCCGGAGCCCCCGAAGGACAGCATCACGCGAGTGGTAGCGTGAGGCCGTGACCCGCAACACGGTCGGACCCGGCGACGTCGGCAAGCGCGTGTCGTTCCAGTTCGAGCTGCCGAACGGCTACGTCGGCGAGGCGGTCGGCACACTCGAGCTGTGGGACGAGGGCGCGAACACCTACCTCGTCCGCACGAAGGACGGGAGCCTGGCGCGCGTGCCTGCGCTCGGCGTGCGCTTCGGCAAGGTCATCCCGGGCTGAGCGCCCGCGCGACCTGCGCGACCAGCTGGTCGATCTCGAACGGCCGGGAGATCACCGCCGTCGCGCCGAGGCCTTCGATGCGCGAGGTTTGCTCGAAGCCGACGGCCTCCGAGATGACGAGCAGCTTCGGCCGTTCCTCCTGCGGAAGCGCGCGGATCGTGTCGACCACCGTCCAGCCGCCGCCACCGGGCAACATCACGTCGACGATCACGAGCTCGGGCGCGAACCCGTCGAGCGCGGTGAGCGCGGCTTTCGCGTCGCCGTACCAGCGGACCTCGTAGCCGGCCGCCTCGAGCGCGTGGCGCGCGGGCCACACGACGCCAAGGTCGTCGATGATGAGGAGCACGCGAGGGCGCGTGACGTCGCTCATGAGCTGAAACGAACGCCCGGGCCGCCGATGACTTCCCCGATGACCACGGCGTCCTGTCCGAGGTCGCGCGCGGCCTGGACCGCGTCCACCGACCGATCGGGCGGCACGACGAGCGCCATTCCGATCCCCATGTTGAGCACGGGGAACAGATCGCGCGGCGCGAGGCCCGCGGCGTCCGCGACGAGCTCGAAGATCGGTTGCGGCGTCCACGCCGTCGGATCGAGCTCGGCACCGAGGCCCGCAGGGAGCGCGCGCGGGATGTTCTCCGGGAATCCGCCGCCAGTGATGTGCGCCGCCGAGGTGACGAGTCCTTCCTTGCGAAGGGCGAGCACGGTCGTGACGTAGATCCCCGTCGGCTCGAGGAGCTCCTCGGCGAGCGTTCGTCCGAGCTTCGGGACGAGCTCGTGGAGCCGCGCCGGATCGCGGAGCAGCGTCGACCGGACCAGGCTGAACCCATTCGCATGCAGGCCGCTCGAGCGCAGGCCCACGATCGTGTCGCCTGCGCGCACATCGGCGGGATCGAGCAACTCATCGTCGTTCGCGAGCCCGACGCAGAACCCGGCCAGGTCGAACCGACCGGCCTCGAGCGTGCCGGGATGTTCGGCCGTCTCGCCGCCCAGCAGGGCGCAGTCAGCGCGGCGGCAGCCCTCGGCGACGCCGGCGACGATCGCGGCGACCTCCTCGGGCACGACCTTCGCGACGGCGAGGTAGTCCAGGAACAGGATCGGAGTGGCGCCGGTGCAGACGACGTCGTTCGCCGACATCGCGACCAGGTCGATGCCGACGGTGTCGAGACGGCCGGCGACGCGCGCGACCTCCAGCTTCGTCCCCACGCCGTCCGTCGCGGCGGCGAGCACGTGTCCGCCGGGAAGCCGGTAGAGCCCGGCGAACCCGCCGACGCCGGAGATCACGCTCCGCGCGGAGGCCTCGCCGGCGACGTCGCGGATCAGGTCGACCGCCCGGGCAGCCGCGAGCAGGTCGACGCCGGAGGAGCGATACGCGCGGGAGCCGGCGTCCTCGTCCGAGCTCACAGCGTCTCGAGCACGAACTTCGACGGCGCGCCGTCCCCGACGGGCACCGGATACTCGCCGTCGAAGCACGCGCGGCAGAGCGTGGCGGCCGGCGCTCGGGTCGCCTCGACCAGCCCGGACAGGCTGAGGTACGCGAGCGAGTCGGCGCCCACGAAGTCGCGGATCTCCTCCACGCGGTGGTTCGCCGCGACCAGCTCATCCCTGGTCGACATGTCGATCCCGTAGAAGCACGGCCAGCGGATGGGCGGGCTCACGATCCGCAGGTGCACCTCGCTCGCGCCCGCGTCGCGCAGCACCTGCACGATCTGCCGGGTGGTCGTGCCGCGCACGATCGAGTCGTCGACCACGGCCAGTCGCTTCGCGCGGATGGTCTCCGGGAGTGGGTTCAGCTTGAGCCGGACGCCGCGCGCCCGAAGGGCCGGCGTCGGCTCGATGAACGTTCGCCCGATGTAACGGTTCTTCATGAGCCCCTCGCCGAAGGGAATGCGGGCGACCTCGGCGTAGCCCTCTGCGGCCGAGTGGCCGGTGTCGGGGATGGGGATCACCAGATCCGCGTCCGCCGGCGCCTCGCGCGCGAGCAGCCGCCCCATCTCCCGGCGCGCCTCGTGGACGCTCCGGCCGTAATGGCGCGAGTCGGCGCGCGACAGGTAGGCGAACTCGAACAGGCAGAGCGCCGATCGCGGCGACTCGGCGAAGCGGTGGGACCGAACGCCGCGGTCGTCGATCGTGACCAGCTCGCCCGGCTCGACCTCGCGGACGAACTGCGCCCCGGCCACGTCGAACGCGCACGTCTCCGACGCCACGCACCAGCCGGACGGGAGCTTCCCGATCGAGAGCGGGCGGATGCCGAAAGGGTCGCGCGCGGCGAAGACGCTCCGTTCGTCCATCACCACGAACGAGAACGCGCCCCGGAGCTGGGGGAAGACCTCCAGCGCCGCGCGCTCGAGCCCGTCGTCCAGATGCTGCGCGAGGAGCGTCGCGACGATGTCGGAGTCGGTCGTCGCGGCCCCACGACGCCCGGCCCGCCGGTCCAGCTCGGGCGTGTTGACCAGGTTGCCGTTGTGCCCGAGCGCCAGGCCGCGTGTCCCGTTCGTCTTGAACGACGGCTGCGCGTTCTCCCAGGTCGTGGACCCGGTGGTCGAGTACCGCGTGTGCCCGATGCAGAGGTCGCCCTGCAGGGTCGCGAGGGTCCGTTCGTCGAAGACCTGCGACACGAGCCCCAGCTCCCGGTAGACCAGGATGTGCTGGCCGTCGGAGACCGCCATGCCGGCGGATTCCTGTCCTCGGTGCTGGAGCGAGAAGAGCCCGAAGAACGTGATGCGGGCGACGTCCTCGCCCGGCGCCCAGACGCCGAAGAGCCCGCACGCCTCCTTGAGCTCGTCGCCGCCCGCTCCCACCGCGGCCGATGCTAGCACCCGCCTCCGACGTGACCGATCCGGGCTGGTACGACCGCTTGAGTTGCTAAGGTCCCGAACGACCCATGCCCATCGCCTACCTCCCCGAACCGCCCGCCACGGCCGACCTGGTCATCGTCGGCGGCGGGATCGTGGGCGCCGCGACAGCATTCCACGCCTCGCGCGCCGGCCTTCGGCCCCTCGTCCTGGAGCGGCGGCCGGCGCTCTCGACCCTCACCACGGCGGCGGCGGCGGGCGGGTTCCGCCTTCAGCTCGAGAATCGGGAGGAGCTCGAGCTGATCGGCGAGTCGGTCGAGCTGATTGTGAACTTCGAGGACGTCACCGGCCAGCGCGAGCACGGCGCTGGCCTTCGCCAGCAGGGCTACCTCTGGGTCACCACGAGCGACGAGGGGATCCAACGCCAGCGCAGGCTGGTCGAAGCCCAGCGCTCCTGGGGTCTCTCCGACGTCGAGCTGATCGCCGATGACGATCTCCAGGCGGCGTTCCCGTTCCTTGATCGGACCACGAGGCAGGCCCGCTTTCGTCAGTCGGACGGCCTCATCGACCCGAAGTCCATCGCGCTCGGGCTGGCCGCGGGCGCCGCCAACGCCTCCTTCGTAGTCGGGTGCGGCGTGATCGGGATCGACCTCGACGGCGCCGGCGTGCGCTCGGTCCGTACCACGGAGGGAACCATTGCCACGCGAGCCGTCGTGATCGCCGCCGGGCCCTTCTCGGGAATCGTCGCCCGGCTCGCCGGCGTCGAGCTCCCGATCGAGACCATCCGCCGGCAGAAGGTCATCATGCCCGAGGTGCCCGTGGTCCCTCAGGGCGCGCCGATGACCATCGACGACGACACGGGCGCGCACTGGCGCCCGGCGTTCGGCGGCGCCTTCCTGCTCTTCACGGACCCCTCGACGCCGCCGTCGCCGCCGGCCGACAGTGTGCCCACCGACCCCGCGTTCGCCTTCCAGCTGCTCGACCCAACGAGCCCACAGGCCGTCGCGCGCATCACGCCCTTCTGGCGAACCGTCTGGGAGCGCGGTGCGCCCTGGCTCATGCAGGCGGGGCACTACACGATGACGCCGGACCGCCGGCCGCTCATCGGACCCACCAATGTCCCCGGGCTGTTCGTGAACACCGGCTACAGCGGGCGGGGGGTGATGGGCGGCCCCGCCGGCTCACGCATCCTGATGGATGTGATCACGGGGAAGCTCGCGGCCGACGCGAACCCCTTCCGCCTCGACCGAGAGTTCGTCGAACACCCCCACCTCGATCCGCTCTGAAGCTATCGTCGCCACGAATGGATCGCGAATTCGTGCTCGAGACCGAGCGGCTGCGGCTTCGTCGCTATCGCCGGTCCGACGTCGACGACCTCGAGGCCATCCTCGGCGATCCCGAGACGATGCGGTACTACCCCGAGCCGTACTCCCGCGACCGGGTCATCGAATGGATCGAGGACAATCTCCGGCGCTACCGGGAGGACGGCTCCGGGCTCTGGGCGATGGAGCTTCGAGAGACGGGGGCGTTCGCCGGGAATTGTGGGCCGGCGGTGCGGGTCGTGCAAGGCGTGCCGCAGATCGAGTTGGGGTGGCACGTGGCGAGGCCGTTCTGGGGTCAGGGCCTCGCCCCGGAGGCCGCGGCGGCGTGTCGGGACTGGGCGTTCGAGCACCTGGACGCCGAACGCGTGATCGCGCTCGTGCGGCCCGAGAACCTCCCGTCGCGACGCGTGGCCGAGAAGATCGGCATGGGTGTCGAGGACGAGGTCATCTACGGGCAGATGAGCTGGCTGCACCTCGTGTATGCGGTTCATCGTCCTGCCTACTGAACCGCCCGTGAGATCGAGGTCCGCCGCCTTCCTTCGCATCCCGACCGACTACGGCCTGCTGAGGTCGGGGGTCTCGCAGGCGACGCCCCGCTGAGCCCTCAGCGAGACGCCATCAGCGTCGGCACCGCGCCCTCGTAGACGACGAGCGCGTCGGAGAGCGACACCTCGAGCAGGCCTGTGACGGTGATGACCGGGCCGCCAGTGAGGCCCAGGTAGGTGATGGGCACGCCGTGCGTCGCCGCGAGTTCTTCCACCGCGGCCCCCTGCCCGGCGCGTGGGACCACCAGCGCGCGGGAGGCCGATTCGGAGAAGAGCCCGGCGTGCGGCTCCAGGTCCCAGTCGATCGGGAGCGACACCGAGCACCCGACGCCGCCGGCGATCGCCATCTCGGCGAGCGCGACGGCGAGCCCACCCTCGGAGAGGTCGTGGGCGGCGGCGAGGAGATCGGCGCGGCCGCACGCGACGAGCAGGCGCTGGAGGGCCACCTCGGCTGCGAGATCGAGCTCCGGCGGCTTGCCGCTCACGCGATGCAGGACGGCGTCGGCGTACTCGCTCCCGCCGAGCTCGGGCCCCGTCGTGCCGAGGAGGTAGATCAGCAGGCCGCCGTCGGGGAACGCGGAGCGAACGAGCAACCGGTAGTCCTCGAGGAGCCCGACGGCACCGATGACCGGCGTCGGGTAGACGGACGAATCGCCGGACTCGTTGTAGAAGGAGACGTTGCCGCCGGTCACCGGCGTGTTGAGGGCGCGGCATGCGTCCCCGATGCCGCGCACCGTCTCGGCGAACTGCCACATCACCTCCGGCCGCTCGGGGCTCCCGAAGTTCAGGCAGTTCGTGATCGCGAGCGGCGTGGCGCCGGCGACGGCGACGTTGCGGGTCGACTCGGCGACGGCGTGCAGGCCCCCGAGGTAAGGGTCGAGCAGCCCGAAACGCCCGTTGCCGTCCGTGGAGACGGCGACCGCGCGCACGCTCCCCTCGAGGCGGACGATCGCGGCGTCCCCGCCCGGCCCGGCGACGGTCTGGCCCTGCACGATCGAGTCGTACTGCTCGAACGCCCACCGCATGCTGGCGACGTTCGGCGAGCCCAGCACCGCCAGGAACGCGTCGGCGAGCGGCATCGGGAGCGGGCTCCTCGCCGGGTCCTCCTCGCGGAGGCGCGCGATCCACGCGGGGCGCTCGAGCGGCCGCTCGTAGACCGGACCCTCCTCCGCGAGCGCGCGCGCCGGCACCTTCGCGACGACCGAACCCCCGTGGCGAACGAACAGCTGCCCGCCGCCGCGGAGCTTCGCCACCGGCGTTGCGGCAAGCCCCCACCGGCCGCACACCTCGCGCACGACGTGGAGGTCCTCGGGCGTGACGATCGCGAGCATGCGCTCCTGCGACTCCGAGGTGAGGATCTCGAACGGCTCCATGCCAGGTTCGCGAAGCGGCACGGCGTCCAGGTTGAGGTCCGCGCCCACGCGCCGGCGCGCCGCCGACTCGGAGACCGCGCACGTGAGGCCCGCCCCGCCGAGATCCTGCAGGCCCCGCAGCACGCCGCGCGAAGCGAGCTCCATGCAGGCCTCGATGAGGAGGTTCTCCGCGAAGGGGTCCCCGATCTGCACCGAGGGCCGTGACTCCTGCGCTCGTTCGTCCAGCGTGCGGGAGGCGAGCACCGAGACGCCCCCGATGCCGTCGCGGCCCGTGGCGGCGCCGATCAGCACCATGACGTTGCCCTCGCCGCCCCGCGCGACGGGAAGGAGCGCGTCGTGCGGCGCGAAGCCCAGGCACAGCACGTTGACCGTGGGGTTCGCCGAGTGGCAGGCCGCGAACTTCACCTCGCCGCCCACCGTGGGAACCCCGATCGAGTTCCCGTACCCGCCGATCCCCGCGACCACGCCGGCGAAGAGGTACCGGTTGCGCGGATCGTCGAGCGGACCGAAGCGCAGGGGGTCCAGGAGCGCCGCCGGCCGCGCGCCCATCGACAGGATGTCGCGCACGATCCCGCCGACGCCGGTCGCCGCCCCCTGGAACGGCTCGATCGCGCTCGGGTGCGAGTGCGACTCGATCTTGAACACGCAGGCCATGCCCTCGCCCAGGTCGACGACGCCCGCGTCCAGGCCGGGCCCGACCAGGATCTGTGGGCCCTCGGCGGGGAGGGTTCGCACGTGGATCTTGCTCGACTTGTAGGAGCAGTGCTCCGACCACATCGCCGCGAACATCGCGAGCTCCGTGCGGTTCGGCGCGCGCCCGAGCCGTTCCTCGATCGCCGCCGCCTCGTCGTCGGTGAGCCCGAGCGCGCGATGCAGGGGTTCCTCGGCCGTGGCGGCCTTCGTCACGCCGAGACCTCGGCCCCGCACATCGCGAAGAGCCACGCGAACACCGCGATCCCGCCCGTCGGCCCGAGGTCCGGGTCGACGGCGTGCTCGGGGTGCGGCATGAGCCCCAGGACGTTCCCGCGTTCGTTCCGCAGGCCCGCGACGTTGTGCGTACTGCCGTTCGGCGTGAAGGCCTCATCCTCCAGCCCGTCCGGCGAGCAGTAGCGAAGCGCCACCTGGCCGCGCTCCTCGACCCGCGCGACCTCATCGGGCGAGCCGACCCATTGCCCCTCGCCGTGCTTGACCGGGATCTGCAGCACGCGGCCGGTCTCCCACCCCGGCCATCCCTCCTGGCGCGCCTCGGTTCGCACGTTCACCCAACGGCACACGAACGAGAGCCCGGCGTTGCGGATGAGCGCCCCCGGCAGGAGCCCAGCTTCGCAGAGGATCTGGAACCCGTTGCACACGCCGAGCACAGGACGGCCCGCCTCCACGTAGCGCGTGACGGCCTTCACGGCCGGCGCGAACCGGGCGATCGCGCCCGTTCGCAGGTAGTCCCCGTAGGAGAAGCCGCCGGGGAGGATCGCGCCGTCCGCGCCGTGGAGGTCCCGGTCGGCGTGCCAGACCGGTACCGGCTCGCCGCCCAGGAGCCGCACGGCGCGCAGCGCGTCGCGGTCGTCGTTCGAGCCCGGGAAGGTGATGACGGCGATCCGGGGCTTCACGTGGCCCCGGTCCCCTCGACCTCGAGGATCCGGTACTGCTCGATGACGGGGTTCGACAGGAATCGCTCGGCCATCTCGTGCACCTGGGCGCGCGCGGCGGCCTCGTCATCGGCGTCCACCGTGAGCTCGATGTGCCGCCCGACCCGGACCGCGGAGACGTTCGGCCATCCGAGCGTCGGAAGCGCGTCCTGCACGGTCTTGCCCTGCGGGTCGAGGAGCCCCTCCTTCAGGGACACCAGGACCTCGAAGCGGAACCTCACGCGGGCGCTCCCATCCGCGCGAGGTAGGCACCGAACGGCTCGCCCGTGACGCGTTCGTACGCCTCGCGGTAGCGGGCCGAGGTCTGGCCGACGACCTCCTCGGGGAGGGCCGGCGGCGGCGGCTCGTGATCCCATCCGCTCGCGTCCAGCCAGTCCCGGACGAACTGCTTGTCGAAGGAGGGCTGCCCGTGGCCAGGCTCGTACCGGTCGGCCGGCCAGAATCGCGAGGAGTCCGGCGTGAGGACCTCGTCGATCAGGATCAGCTCGCCGCCCGAGAACCCGAACTCGAACTTCGTGTCGGCCAGGATGATGCCACGCTCCAGGGCGTGGGCCGCCGCGAACTCGTAGACGCCGAGGGTCAGCTCCTTCAGCCTCTCGGCGAGCCCTCGGCCGATCCGGTCGGCCGTCTCCTCGAACGAGATGTTCTGGTCGTGGCCGGTCGACTCCTTTGTCGAGGGGGTGAAGATCGGCTCGGGCAGCCGGTCGGACTCCGCGAGCCCGGAGGGGAGCGCGATCCCGCACACGCTCCCGTGCTCGCGATATTCCTTCCACCCGGATCCCGAGAGGTAGCCGCGCGCGACGCATTCGATCGGCACGACCTTCGCGCGCCGAACGAGCATCGCCCGTCCCGCGAGCCCGGGGTCGTCGGTGAACGGCGCGGGGAACGCGGCCGTGTCGGCCGTGAGGAGGTGGTTCGCGACCAGGTGCTTCGTGAGCTCGAACCAGTGCAGCGAGAGCCCGGTGAGCACTTGGCCCTTGCCGGGGATGGCGGTCGGGAGCACGACGTCGAACGCGGAGATGCGGTCGGTCGCGACCATCATCAGGTGCTCCCCCGCCTCGAAGATGTCGCGGACCTTCCCGCGCGCGTGGAGCTCGACCGGCATCGCGCTCACCCCTCCCCGACCTCGAGCTTCTCCAGCCGGGCGAACACGCCGTCGAGGTGCTCGACGAACGGCCCGAGCCGGAAGAGCGACCCGAACTCGTCCTTCGACATCGCGCCGGTCGGCTCGACCTCGGCCCACGCCTCCTCGCGGAAGTGCTTCCCCTCGTCCCACGCCCGCGCGGCAGCGCGCTGCACGATGCGGAACGCGTCCTCGCGCGAGAGGCCGGCATCGACGAGCGCCAGCAGCACGCGCTGGGAGAAGAACACCCCGCCCGTCGAATCCAGGTTGGCCCGCATGCGCTCGGGGAACACCTGCATCCCCTCGACCACCGTGTGGGTGAGGTCCAGCGTGTAGTCGAGCGCCATCGTCGCGTCGGGCAGGATGACGCGCTCCACGCTCGAGTGTGAGATGTCCCGTTCGTGCCAGAGCGCCACGTCTTCGAGCGCGGGCGTCACGGCCGCGCGCACCACGCGCGCGAGCCCGCAGATGCGCTCCGAGAGGACCGGGTTGCGCTTGTGCGGCATCGCGCTCGAGCCCTTCTGACCGTCCGCGAACGGCTCCTGGACCTCGCGGACCTCGGTTCGAGCGAGATGGCGTACCTCCGTGCCGATCTTCTCGAGCGTGGCGGCCGTCACGACGAGCGACCAGACGAACTCCGCGTGGACGTCCCGCTGGATCACCTGGCTCGCCGCCTCCGCGGGACGCAGGCCCAGCTCACCGCACACGAACTCCTCGACGCGGGGGTCGACCTGGGAGTACGTGCCGACCACGCCGCTCACCTTCCCGACACTCACGGCTTCTCGCGCGCGCCGCAAGCGTTCGCGATCCCGGTCCAGCTCGAACGCCCAGAGCGCCAGCTTGTGCCCGAAGGTCGTCGGCTCGGCGTGCACGCCGTGCGTCCGGCCCGCGCAGATCGTGTCGCGATGCTCGAGCGCCCGGCGACGAACCGTCGACAGCAACCGCTCGAGCCGCGCGAGCAGGAGGTTCGCGGCTTCGCGGAGCTGCAGCGCGAGCGCCGTGTCCAGCACGTCGCTCGACGTCAGGCCGAAGTGGATCCAGCGGCCCGCCGGCCCGATCGGCTCGGCGAGCGCCTGCACGAACGCGGCGACGTCGTGGTGGGTGACCCGTTCGAGCTCGGCGACGCGCTCGGGCGACGGCGACGTCGCCCGAGCGCGAAGCTCCGCCAGGTCCTCCTGGGGGATCCGACCGAGCCGCGCCCACGCCTGGCAGGCGAGCACCTCGATCCGCGTCCAGCGCTCGAGCTTCGCCTGCTCGGACCAGACCGCCGCCATCTCCGGGAGCGTGTAGCGCGGGATCATGCCTGCGCGAGCGACTCCTTGAACGCGAGGACGCGCTTGCGCACGTCCTCGTCCCCCACCGCGATGATCTGGGCCGCGAGGATCGCGGCGTTCGCCCCGCCGTCGATCGCGACCGTCGCGACCGGCACGCCCTTCGGCATCTGCACGGTCGAATACAGCGCGTCCATCCCGGACAGCTTCGATCCCGAAAGGGGGACTCCGATCACGGGGAGTGTCGTCCGCGCCGCCACCGCCCCGGCAAGGTGGTTCGCCATCCCCGCCGCGCAGATGAGGCACGCGAGCCCGCGGTCGTCAGCGGTCTGCGCGTACTCGCCCACGCGCTCGGGATTGCGGTGGGCGGACATGACGGCGAACTCGTAGGGGATCTCGAGCCGCTCGAGCATCGCCGTGGCCTGTTCCATGACCGGGAGGTCGGACGCCGAACCGCAGAGGACGCCGACCCGCGGCCGCGTCTCGCCGTCGTCAGGCCAGCGTGCCGGTATGGTCCGCCCCTCGCTCATCCCGCTCCCATGGCGATGTCCCGCCGGTGCTGCAGGCCCTCGAACCGGATCTCCGACGCCGCCTCGTACGCCAGCTTCCTGGCCGTATCGACATTCGAGCCCAGCGCGGCCACCGTGAGCACCCGCCCGCCGGCCGTGACCACTCTACCCGCTCGGCGCGACGTGCCAGCGTGGAACACCTGCACACCGTCGATCTTGGCGACCGTTTCCAGGCCGTCGATGGGGTCGCCCGTCCGCACCGCTCCGGGGTACCCTGCCGCGGCCAGCACGACCCCCACGCAGGTCTCCTTCGACCAGCCCATCATCCCCGGCTCCAGCCTCCCCTCGGCGCAGACCAGCAGGGCCTTCGCGAGGTCCCCCTCCAGGCGGGGCAGCAGCACCTGCGTCTCCGGGTCGCCGAACCGCGCGTTGAACTCGAGCACCTTCGGGCCGTCCTTCGTGAGCATGAGCCCCGCGTACAGGCAGCCCCGGTACGAGATGCCCTCCTCACGGAGGGCCCGCACGGTCGCTTCCAGCACGTCCCGAACGATCGTCCCTTCGGTATCCGAATCCACCCATGGCACCGGGCTGTGCGCGCCCATCCCCCCGGTGTTGGGGCCGATGTCGCCGTCCCCGATCCGCTTGTAGTCGTGCGCGAGCGCGAGCGGCACCACCCGTTCGCCGTCGGTGAGGGCCAGCGCCGACACCTCGCGTCCCTCCAGGAACTCCTCGATGAGGATCGTTCGTCCCGCCTCGCCGAACGCACGCTCGACCAAGCTCGCGCGGATCGCCACCTCGGCCTCCAAGCGATCCTCCGCGATCACGACCCCCTTGCCCGCGGCGAGCCCGTCGGCCTTGATCACGAACGGCGCCTCGATCGTGTCGAGGAACGCGATGGCAGACAGGGCGTCGTCGAAGGTCCCCGAGCGCGGGACGGGAATCCTGTGTCGTTCGCAGAGGGCGCGCGCCCACGCCTTCGATCCCTCCAGGCGCGCCGCGTCAGCGGTTGGGCCGAACACCGGCAGGCCCTTCGCCGCCAGTTCGTCCGCGAGCCCCGCGACGAGCGGCGCCTCTGGCCCGACCACGGTGAGCTCCACGGACTCCGAGACGGCCAGATCCACCAGCCCCGGCACATCGGTCGCGGCGACCGGGGCGATCGACGCGATCGCCTCGATCCCCGGGTTCCCCGGAGCGCAGAGCACCCGGTCAACCGACGGGTCCTGCGTCAGCCGCCAGCCGAGCGCGTGCTCGCGCGCCCCGCCGCCGACGACCAGTACCTTCACGCCGCGTCCACCGCCAGCGTCTGGTCGCGGTCGGGACCGACGGAGCAATGGCTGACCGGGACGCCGCCCAGCTCGGCGATCCGCTCCACGTACTTCCGCGCCGCGGGCGGCAGGTCCTCGACCCGTCCCACGCCGCCCAGCTCCTCGCTCCAGCCCTCGAGCTCCTCGTAGACCGGCTCAGCCCGATGGAAGATGCTCTGGTGCGGCGGCACGTCCTCGTAGCGCGTGCCCGCGTGCATGTACGCAGTGCAGACCTTCACCGTCTCCAGGCCCGACAGCACGTCGAGCTTCGTGAGGAACACCTCGGTGAGGCCATTCAGACGCGCCGCGTACCGCAACAGCACCGCGTCGAACCACCCGCACCGGCGAGCTCGACCGGTCGTGGTGCCGACCTCGACGCCACGCGTCGCCAGGTGCTCGCCCGCCGCGCCCAGCTCCTCCGTCGGGAACGGCCCGGACCCCACGCGGGTGACGTACGCCTTCGTCACGCCGATCACGCGGTCGACCTCGCGCGGCCCGACGCCTGCGCTCGCGAGGGCCCCGCCGGACACGGGATTGGACGACGTGACGAACGGATACGTCCCGTGGTCGATGTCCAACAAGGTCCCCTGCGCGCCCTCGAGCAGGACGCGCTTGCCCGCGCGAAGCGCGGTGTAGAGGAGGGAGCTGGTATCCGCGATGTGCGGCGCGAGCCGCTCGCCGTAGGCGAGGTACTCCTCGGCGATCGAACCCGCGTCCATGGGCAGCCGGTTGTAGATCTTCGAGAGGACGAGGTTCTTCTCCTTCAGCACCACGTCGAGCTTCTCGCGGAAGATGCGCGGGTCCGTGAGGTCCTGCACGCGAAGCCCGATGCGCGCGACCTTGTCGGCGTACGCGGGCCCGATCCCGCGCCTTGTGGTGCCCAGCGCATGTTTGCCCAGATAGCGCTCGGTGACCTTATCGATCTCCAGGTGGTAGGGCATGATCAGGTGCGCGTTCCCAGAGACGACCAGTCGCGACGGGTCGATGCCCCGCTCGGCGAGCGCGTCCATCTCCCCCAGCAAGACTCCGGGGTCCACGACGACGCCGTCGGCGATGACGGACGTGACGTGCGGATAGAGGATGCCCGAGGGGATCAGGTGCAGCTTGAGGAGCTGCCCGCCGGCGAGGACGGTGTGCCCGGCGTTGTTCCCGCCCTGGTAGCGGACGACGTAGTCGGTCTCGCCGGCGAGGAGGTCGGTGGCCTTGCCCTTGCCCTCGTCCCCCCACTGCGTTCCGACCAGGATCGTCGCCGGCACGAGCGGGATTCTACCCGCGGGCGCTCAGCGCTCGAGGCGGAACCTGATCCGGACGTGCGTGTGGTACTCCTTGATCGTCTCGCCGTCCACGGTCGCCGAGGTCTCGAGGATCTCCATCCCCTCGATCCCCCGGAGCGTCTTCGACGCCTCCGCCAGGGCCTGCGCGGCGGCATCCCGCCACGACTCGGTCGACACACCGACCAGATCGATCGTCTTGATGACCGACATCTCCCCTCCTCCGCTACGACGCCGAACGATACACGTCGATCATGCGCCGGTAGTTCTCCGAGATCGTCTTCGCAGCCTCAGCTCGGTCCGTTGATCCGTCCAGGAACGCCTTGAGCGCGTCCCACCAGATCGTGCGCCCGATGGCGAACCCGATGTAGCCGGGGACGCCCGCGCCCTGCTGCAGCCAGTGCACGACGGCCGCGTCATCCGCGCCTCGGCCGAGCACCACGCAGGCGACGTGGTCGCGGCCGTTCCGGCGAACGGTCTGGGCGATGCGCTCGCAGTCCTCGCGACGGTCGATCCCCTCGATCTTCCAGATGTCCGCCTCGACGCCCGCGTCCTGCAGCGCGGAGATGCTCTCGACCATCAGGCCAGGCCGCAGTTCTGTATCGAACCGGTTCGCGTCGTCACCGACCGATTCGAGCTGCGCCGGCTCGGCGGGCACGAGCAGCTCGAACAGGAACTTCCGGTTCCGATCGTGCAACCAGTCGGCGAGCAGCCGCAGGCGGGCGGTCTGCCGCTCGTTCATCGCCGCGTCGCCCGCGGGGTTGTAGCGGACCAGCACCTTCGTGAAGACGGGATCGAACGCGAGGATGTGCTCGCCGAACGCCTCGCCGTACTCGAAGTCGAACTCGTCCTGGCCGCTCTTCTCGACGGGCATGGCGAAGACCAGGCCGTCGCGCTTGGCGGTGCGGGCGACGTCCGCGCCGAACTGCTCGTCCACGAGGAGCCCGGCGGCATCCTTCGGCGCGCCGTCCGACAGCGCCTGCCGGAAGCCTTCGAAGATCACCTTCTTCGCGTCCGAGATGCGGGCAGTCTCCTCGGCGTTCGGCGTGCCCGCGATGCCGAGCATCTTCTTCTGGAACGACCCCCGATGGTCGAAGGCCAGGATGTAGAGCGACCGGTCGTAGCCGAGCGTCGTGGCGTCCACCGCGTGTCTCCTTTCGGGCCGGTTGGGTGCGAGCGGCCCTAGGGCCGCTCGGATTCTAGCCCGGTGGGTGCCTCCGGCCCCACGACGAGCCGGGAGAGGCCGACCGCCATGAGCACGACGACGGCCGTGGCGCCGGCCGAGAGCACCCCGACGCGGAGGGCGAGCGTCCGAACCAGGGCGAGGCACACCGTGTCGCGCGGACCTGCGGGGACGGAGGGGTCGAGGCTGGGACGGCGCACACGCCCGCCCCGGCGAGCGCCGAGGCGGCGGCGGCGAGCGCACCCACCGTGACGGAGAGCAGGGTCACGCCGACGGCGAGCCCGCGCCGGGTCCTCACGGGCGCTCGAAGGGGTTCGTCGGCGTGAGGGTCTGCACGACGATGGGGTCGGCTTCCTTCGCGAAGCGCTCCGCGTCCGACACGGATCCGACCACGAACCCGTAGTGCATCGGCACGGCGATCTGCGGGGCGATGGCCTTCGCGAGGCCGGCGGCCTCGTCGGCCTCCATCGTGTAGGTGCCGCCGATCGGCAGGAACGCGACGTCGGCACGGACCTCCGACAGCTCCGGCGCGTGGTCGGTGTCGCCGGCGTGGTAGTAGGTGTGGTCGCCGAGCGTGAGGATGAAGCCGACCCAATCGTTCGATCGCGGGTGCATGTCCAGCCGCTCGGGATGCACGTTATAGGCGGGAACGGCCTCGACGCGGATCCCGCCGACGTGCACCATGTCACCGGGCCGGACTGGCGTCACGTCTCCCGTCAGCTCGCGCGCGATGTCGTGGGGCGCGACGAACTTCGTCCGGTCGGTCCGGATCCGCTCGATGTCGGCGGGCTCGTAGTGGTCCGAATGCGCGTGGGTGATGAAGATCACGTCGGCCGGGTCGTCGGTGGTCAGACCCCACGGGTCGATGTAGACGGTGATGCCGCCCTCCTGCCAGCGATAGGCGGACTGGCGGAACCACGTGAACGCATCGAGCACGGCTGCCTCCTTCGGGCCGGGCGGTCGGTGGAGCCTCAAGCCTACCCCGACCGGTGGACTGCTACGCTCGGGGCCCGTGGACCTGCCCGAGTCGCTCACCCCGGCCCCGGGCCCCTATTACCGGAAACGCGCGGCGCTGATCCTGCTGCGACGCAACCCGGCCTTCCGGCTGCTGTTCGTCGCCGAGATCATCTCGTTCTGCGGCGACTGGTTCCTGTTCGTGGCGCTCGCCGGCCTCGTCTACGACCTCACGCACTCGGCGGCTCTCGTCACCCTGCTCTACGCGACGCTCACGGTCCCCTTCGCCCTGGTCGCGTTCGTCGGAGGCGCGCTTGCCGACCGCTACAACCGGCAGGTGCTCATGATCTCGGCCGACACGATCCGCGGCTTCCTGGCGCTCGGCTTCTTCCTCATCCACACGGCGTCGCAGGTCTGGATCCTGTTCGTGCTGTTCGGATCGATCTCGGCGCTCGGAGCGGTCTTCAGCCCGGCGGCGAGCGCGGCCATCCCCAACCTCGTCTCCCGCGAGGACCTGGCGGCGGCGAACGTGCTCGGCGCCGCAACGTGGGGCACGATGCTCGCGGTCGGCGCCGCGATCGGCGGGCTCGTCGTCGTCGCGTTCGGCCGCGGCGCGGGCTATGTCGGGGACGCCGTGTCCTTCTTCCTGTCGGCCATGCTCGTGCTCCAGATCCGCGGGCGGTTCTCCGAGCCGCGGCGCGGCGAGGATCGCCACCCCGGCTTGATCGAGGCGACCAAGGAGACGCTCTCCTACGCGAGACGGGACCGGCGGGTGCTCTCGCTCCTCGCCGTCAAGGGTGGGTTCGGGCTCGGTGCGGGCGCGATCGGGCTGTTGCCGGTCCTGGCGCTCACGGTGTATCACGCCGGCGACCGCGGGACCGGCATCCTGTACGCGTTCCGTGGGGCCGGCATCGTGCTCGGACCCTTCCTGGTCCGTCCGTTCATCCGCGAGGACGACCTGCGCACGGTCTTCTGGGGGATCGGCTTCGCCTTCGTCGTGTTCGGCTCGAGCTACGCGGTCGTCGCGTGGATGCCGGTGATCTGGCTCGCGGGTATGTTCGTCCTGCTCGGCCACCTCGGCGGCGGCGTGCAATGGACGCTCTCGACCTATGCGCTGCAGCTCATCGTGCCCGATCGGATCCGCGGGCGGATCTTCGCGTTCGACGAGGCCCTCATCTCGCTCACGATCGCCGCGTCGGCGACCCTCGCAGGGTGGATCGCGGACGCGATCGACGTGCGCGTGGTGATGCTCGGCCTGGCGGGCGTGACGCTGCTCTTCGCCGCGGCCTGGTCGCTCGCTACGCGGACGGTGCGGCGGTCCCTGCGTCCGGTGCCGGTGGCGCCGGCGGCATCGGAGGAGCCGGTGGCATCGCTGCGGCCGGAGTCCCACCCGAACCCGAGCTGAAGTCCACGCGAGGCGCGGCGGCGACGGCCGCGCGCTCGGCCTCGGGGATCTCGAAGAACTCCTCCTCCTTGAAGCCGAACCGGCTCGCCACGAACCGCGACGGGAACGACTGCACGCGACGGTTGTAGTCCTGCACGTTCGCGTTGTAGAAGCGGCGCGCGGCCTGGGTGCGGTCCTCGGTGTTGGAGAGCTCCGACTGCAGCGCCAGGAAGTTCTGGTTCGCTTTCAGATCCGGATAGTTCTCGGCGACGGCGAAGAGGCGCCCGAGGGCGGCGACGAACGGCCCCTCCGCGGCGGCCTGCGCGGCCGGCGACTGCCCCGAGGTCGCGGCGGCGGCCGAACGCGTCCGGGCCACCTCCTCGAAGACCTCACGCTCGTGGGCCGCGTAGCCCTTGACCGTCTCCACGAGGTTCGGGATCAGGTCGTACCGGCGCCGGAGCTCCGTGTCGATGTTCGCGAAGGCGTTCTTGATGAGGTTGCGCTGGCTGACGAAGCGGTTGTAGGAGGCGGCCAGGCCGAGGGCCAGCACCACGATGATCCCCAGGATGATCCACAGCACGATCACGACGAGCTCCTCTCCGTCGGGCCGGTTCCTTCCCCTTGCCCGATACCGTACTCGGTTCGCACCAGGCGCGGGATGTGGTCGCGGAAGAGCTGGGCCGAGCCGAAGAGCGGGATCAGCTCCGTGGGACGGAGCCGATGCGAGTACACGAGGAGGTTCGGGCCCACGACCTCGAAGCCGAACGCCCCGCGGGTCGAGAGCAGCCAGTTCATCATCCGGGGATCGATCAGCTGGTAGGCCACCTGTGGGTCCTTGGCCGTCACCTTGAACATCCGGTTGAACTCCTCGCTCTCGAACTCGAGGTCGCGCGCGCCGAGGTGCTCGGCCGCGCGCGTGAGGAGCGTCTCCTTGCTGATCGAGACAGGGGGCACCGAGCAGTCGAGGTCAGCCACGACCACGGAGAAGTAGGAGTAGGACTTGGAGCGGCCGCCCTTCGAGTCGGACGACTGGGTGTAGTACCAGTAGTCGGCCTCGCGCACCGGCACGTCCTGCCACGTTCCTGAGAGCACGTTCTCGCAGCCGCGCCCGTCGCCCATCCCGAACAGGTGGAACGCGTAGGACGACGGGAGCGCGAAGGGATCGACCCGCGAGTACTCGAGCCCACGCTCCGTGCCGAAGGCGAAGAGCGCCTCGCGCCGGCGCTCCTTCGCGCGATAGGAGAGCCACAGGCCCGTGCCGGCCGCGGCGAGGATCAACACGACGACGAGCGCTGGGATCACGATTCGAGCCTCCGGAAGGCGAGGCCCTCGCCCGCGACGTCGGCCTCGACGGCGTCCCCGTCGTGGAGCTCGCCGGCGAGCAGCTGCATCGCGAGCGGATCCTGGACCTCGCGCTGAATGAGGCGCTTGAGCGGCCTCGCCCCGAACGCCGGGTCGTAGCCCTTCATCGCCAGGTACTCGCGCGCGGCCGCCGAGACCGAGAGCGCGAGATGCCGGTCGCCGAGCCGTGTCTGCAGGGTGCGAAGCTGGATGTCCACGATGCCCGCGATCTCGTCCTTGCCGAGCGGGTGGAACACGATCGTCTCGTCGATGCGGTTCAGGAACTCCGGCCGGAACGTCGCGCGAACGTCCGCAAGGACCTCCTCGCGTTGCTCGTCGGGCGATCGTCCCGGCTGGAAGAACACGGAGGAGCCGATGTTGGAGGTCATGACGACGACCGTGTTCTTGAAGTCGACCGTGCGACCCTGCCCGTCGGTGAGCCGCCCGTCGTCCAGGAGCTGGAGCAGCACGTTGAAGGCGTCCTGGTGCGCCTTCTCGATCTCGTCCAGCAGAACGACCGAATACGGCCGGCGGCGGACGGCTTCGGTGAGCTGGCCTCCCTCCTCGTAGCCGACGTAGCCGGGGGGCGCCCCGATCAGCCGCGACACCGTGTGGCGCTCCTGGTACTCGCTCATGTCGATCCGGATCATCGCCCGCTCGTCGTCGAACAGGAACTCGGCGAGCGCGCGAGCGAGCTCGGTCTTTCCCACGCCGGTTGGGCCGAGGAACAGGAACGACCCAATGGGCCGGTTGGGGTCCGACAGGCCCGCGCGCGACCGCCGGATCGCGTTCGCGACCGCGGACACGGCCTCGTCCTGGTCCACCATCCGCGCGTGGATCCCCGCCTCCATGTGGACGAGCTTCTCGACCTCGCCCTCCATGAGGCGGGCGACCGGAATGCCCGTCCACTTCGCGACGACCTCGGCGACGTCCTCCTCGTCGACCTCCTCCTTGAGCATCTTCCGGTCCGCCTGCAGCACGGCGAGCGCGTCGTTCTCCACGGCCAGTTGCTTCTGCAGCTCGGGGAGCCGACCGTAGCGGATCTCGGCGGCGCGCTCGAGGTCGCCGTCGCGGTCGGCGCGGTCACCCTCGGAGCGCACGGCCTCGATCTCGGACTTGCGCGCGCGGATACGGCCGATGTGCTCCTTCTCCTGTTGCCAGTGCGCCATCATCGCGGCGCTCTGCTCCCTCAGGTTCGCGAGCTCCTGCTCGAGCCGCTGCAGGCGGTCCTTCGACGCGGGGTCGGTCTCCTTCTTGAGGGCCGCGCGCTCGATCTCGAGCTGCCTGCGGCGGCGCTCCACCTCGTCGATCTCGATCGGCATCGAGTCGATCTCGATCCGAAGGCGGCTCGCGGCCTCGTCGATCAGGTCGATGGCCTTGTCGGGCTCGAACCGGCCC
>JACXTT010000170.1_pt1 | contig 102864 bp, 92 predicted proteins | sample 9270951 | NCBI WGS metagenome assembly JACXTT01 (sample SAMN15532306, study PRJNA645909) | rock metagenome | isolation source: weathered quartz diorite | place: Puerto Rico | collected 2017-06-21 | reverse complement strand
GAAGGCTTTTTCGGCGGTGGCGGCAGACAAAGCGGCGGCGGCGCGCGGCGAGTTAAAGGAACAAACCTGCGTATTAAAGTTAGGTTAACCCTTGAAGAGATTGCCAACGGAACGGAAAAGAAGATAAAAGTAAATAAACAGATCCTTTGCAATACATGTGATGGTACAGGTGCAAAGGATAAATCATCGTTCCAGACCTGTAAAACATGCGGCGGCTCGGGTGCGGTGCGCAGGGTAACCAATACCATACTGGGCCAGATGCAAACTACCAGCACCTGCCCTACCTGTAATGGCGAAGGGTCAACCATTTTATCAAAATGTACCGTTTGTCATGGTGATGGCGTCGTTCGTGGTGAAGAAACCATCAGCATTAACATTCCGGCCGGTGTAAGCGAAGGCATGCAGCTAAGCATGAGCGGCAAGGGTAATGCGGCCCCACGCGGCGGCGTACCGGGAGATTTGATCATACTGATCGAAGAAATTCCGCACGAAACATTGAAGCGCGATGGCAACAACGTAATTTACGACCTGCACATAAACTTTGTGGATGCCGCGTTAGGCACCAGCGTTGAAGTACCCACCATCGACGGCAAGGTTAAAATAAAGATCGACCCCGGAACACAGGGCGGTAAAATATTACGCCTGAAAAGCAAAGGGGTACCAGAAGTAAACTCATACCACCGCGGCGACCAGCTGATCCATATCAATATCTGGACACCAAAAGCATTAAGCCGTGAAGAGCGCGAACTATTGGAAAAACTGCAAAGCTCACCAAACTTCAAACCCAATCCGGGCAAAAACGAGAAAAGCTTTTTCGAACGGATGAAAGAGTATTTTGAGTAAGTCTGTGATTAGCGATTAGATATTAAGCCCAAAATCGTCCTGATTTTGGGCTTTTTGTTTGTTCAACGTTCTTAACGTCCGTACCTTCAAAACGACAACTAATCTCCGGTCTTTAAATCACTTCCCTACCGGTTGATGCATGATCAACATATCAATTATTTCCTGCACTTTTTTGTAATCGACTTTTTCGACGAGATAAGCCTGTCCGCTTCCATTATCATCCCAAGTATTGCTGCCATTGTCTGCCACTACCATCCTGCCTTTGTGCAAGGTATACCAGTTTGAATAACCACGTATCGCAACCAGCACCGCGGTTTCGTCCCAGCTTTTCCGGCCCAGGGAATCTTCTTTGGCCATTGGAATGGCAATACTGAAGGCATCTTTTACCGGGTCATTTTTAATCGTATTATTATGGATAAGCGGCAACCCTGCCTTTATTTTTTCGCCTATTTCAAAGCCGCTTAGTATGATCGGTGTAGGCCAGTGGCTATATACGTCTTGTGAGGCCTTCGCATCTTTCATCACATTAAACTCAAACCCTGAAGGGAACTTTCCGGCCATGCAAACCAGCAGTTTTACTTTCCTTTTAACAAGTTCAGTCCCCGAAAGGGAAGAATAACCATCCGTGCCAGAGTTTAATAAGTTAGAAAGGTTGGTTAGAAACCCAATGGTTACGATGGTTACGCTATGATTGGGTTGTGATGCAAGAATTTTGCGATACAACTGTACAGCGTCATGTGCGGCGTCGTTGGTTTTAATCTTGTGGGGATATTTTGCCAGCAAGGTATCCGTCCAATGCTGCCAGTCGCGCAGTTCAAGCGCGTAGCCTTTGGGTACACCAACCGGAATATTTGGGCGGTTAAAATACGTGTTGAACACATTTAAAACACCGGCAACACCTTCGTATTTAGTACTGGCTATTGTGGCTAATATTTTAGCTTCGCCTTTATCCGCCAGCGCATGTAAGATGGCGATCGCACCAACGTCGTCATAGTCAGGTCCCATATCGCTATCGAAGATTATTGGGAGCGGTTTCGCGAGCTGCGCAAACACAGGTGTCGCAGCACAAAGGAGAAGCAGGAATACTATATTTCTGAAAAGCATTTTTTATAAAAATTTAATCTCTCTCTTATCCCCCTATTGTCTGTGTCCTCATCCCCGTTGTCTGTGTCCTCAGGAGACTATATACCTGTTAGACCAAAGTGATTATTTTTTTAAGTCTATGATGCCAGTTACGCCGAATTTATCTTTTAAGCATTTCCATATTTCGTACCAAGTTTGTTTGGGTTTCGTTACGACTGTTAGAAATGTTTCTTCGTCACCATCCTTTAAATAAACGCTATCTTCAACAAATACTACTTGCAGGTTTCTGTGGAATAGTATTTCATTGCAATAATTTTCGTAGCTTTTTTCACGAGTTTCAGACCATTGGGCTACTCTTACAGACGATCGTTTCATAATCGAAGTTTAAAACCAGCGTTGAACATTATTTCTTAATCATCACGTATTTAGAATACTCGTGACCTTTTGGACATTTGAATTGCACGACTAAGTTTTTGCCATCCTTTTGTACTGGCGGGATAAAGCGGCAGCATTCAAAATCCTCTTGCTGTATTACAATATTAGTTTTTAAATAAGATAATTTCACCCGTTGGCTTGATTAATTTGTAGACATTTGAATAGTTTTCTTTACACAACCTATCTCCCTTTTCTAACTTATGTTCAAAGTTATACCCTGCGTCTAAATAATATTCTTTGCCATTTAATTTTACGAAAGGTATACCTTTTTCATCGTAACTCACACTTTCAATAACGCCGTTAAATTGAACACTACGATTTGTTTCATCGCTTTTTTTTGTCGAAATCAACAAATAACCGATAAAAAAAACACAGACAACGGCAAATAAGATAATTACTAATTTATTCATAATATTTAAAATTTATCCCCATCCCCGTTGTCTGTGTCCTCACAGACAACATTCACAACATTCAACATCACGCTCATCCCCGTTGCCTGTATCCCCACAGACAACATTCAACAGCACCATTCAACAGTCTGTGAGGACACAGACTGTGGGATGGGCTGGTCAATATACCACGAAAATTATTAATAACAACTTCTCATCGAACGCGTTCCTTCCTCTTGCATTTTTCCCATATATGTGTAACTTTAAGCGACACTGCGTATCTAATCCAAAATCTGTTAACTGAACAAACCTTATCCCATGCTAAGCATCCGCAACATTGTGAAGCAATACGCCGGGCACACGGCTTTAAGCGGTGTAAGTTTAGAAGTTGAGCGCGGGCAAATATTTGGCCTTTTAGGACCAAATGGCGCCGGCAAAACTTCACTTATTCGCATCATCAACCAAATTACCGCACCTGATTCGGGCGAAGTTTATTTTAATGGCGAAAAGCTCAATCAATCGCATATCGAGCGTATCGGTTATTTGCCCGAGGAGCGTGGCCTGTACAAGAAAATGGAGATCGGCGAGCAGATGATCTACCTGGCCCGTTTAAAGGGGTTAAGTCGCGACGAGGCCATAAAACGGTTAAAAGTTTGGTTCGAAAAGCTTGGCATGCAAACCTGGTGGAAAATGAAGATCGAGGAACTATCGAAAGGCATGCAGCAAAAGGCCCAGTTTGTGGCAACTGTGCTGCACGAGCCCGAGCTGATCATTCTGGATGAGCCCTTCAGCGGTTTCGACCCGGTAAATGCTGAAGTAATAAAAGAAGAGATACTGGAACTAAACCGGATGGGCGCCACTATCCTGTTCTCGACCCATCGTATGGAGTCAGTTGAAGAGCTTTGTGACTCTATAGCATTGCTCGACCGCTCCAAAAAAATACTCGACGGCAAAATAAAAGACATCAAAAACACTTATCGCAACAACATTTACCTGGTTGAATATTCGGGCGACAAAATTGATATGGACGGGTCGCAGCCGTTTCAACTGCTGGACGAGATCGGCGGAGCTGACAACTGCTACACTGTGAAGATCAAGTTGAATGAGAAGATCACTTCAAATGATGTACTGAAATATATGATCCCGAAAGTACGCATCAATATGTTGCAGGAAGTGATACCAAGTATGAACGAAATTTTTATCGAACAGGTAAACAAAATTGCTTAAGCCATGAACAAAGTTTTACTCATCATTCAGCGCGAATATCTTACAAGGGTAAGGAAGAAATCATTTCTCATTATGATTTTTGTTGTACCCTCGTTAATATTTATCATGACAGCGGTTATTGCCCTGGTAGCTAAAAACAGTGGCCAGCTAACTACACCCCAGCTTGTTAAAGTACTTGACGAAAGCGGTGTTTTTGCCGGAAAGTTTCACGACGTAAAAAACATAAAATTTGAAACTGCCGGGCAATCCTTAGCCACCCTTAAACAAGCAGCAAAAAACGACGAAAACCTTTCCGCGCTTCACATTCCGGCAGATTATAAAACAAAAAATGCTGTTCAAATTTATTCAAAAAAGAAGCCGGAATTTGCACTATCGGGTGAGATAGAAAGGCAGATGAATGCTATTGCTGTTAGCGATGGTATGATAAAACATCATATTGATACCGCCCTGCTTCGTTCCTTAAAAAGCAATATTTCGCTAAACCCGATAGAAATCACTGACACGGGAGAAAAGAATGCAAATGTTGGCGCCGCTGTTGGTGTGGGGATTGCATGTGCCATCTTAATTTATATCTCACTCTTTATTTATGGCGCCCAGGTAATGCGGGGCGTTATTGAAGAGAAAACAAGCCGCATTGTTGAAGTGATCATATCATCTGTAAAGCCATTCCAGTTAATGCTGGGCAAAATAATAGGTGTGGGATTGGTTGGTCTCACCCAATTTGCCGCATGGATCGTCCTTTCGTATATCGCAACAAAAGTTGCCGGAACCGCCTTTTCAGCCCCCCAGGGTGGTGTTATGGGAGCTTTGGCCGTTTTAAAAACCATTCCATTCGGCCACATTATGGGTATTTTTATTTTCTACTTTTTAACCGGGTACTTGTTATACAGCGCTATGTTTGCAGCAGTAGGTTCGGCGGTGGATAGTGAGACCGAGACGCAGCAGTTTATGTTTCCCATCACCCTCCCCTTGTTGTTTACTTACATATTGTCTGTTTCTATTTTATTCCAGGCGCCAAATAGTCCTTTAGCCGTGTGGCTCTCAATTATTCCATTCACCGCGCCGGTAGCTATGATGGTGCGTATACCTTTCGGCGTACCGGTATGGCAACTAGCCCTATCTATGTCGTTAATGGTTGTCGGATTCATATTTACTACCTATGTGGCGGCCCGTATCTACAGGGTCGGTGTTTTAATGTACGGTAAAAAAGCAAGTTATAAGGAACTGGTAAAATGGTTCTTTTATAAAGAGTGATTTTTGATTTCGAATGTCGGATGTTCGATATCGGATTTATTTAGGATATTCGGTCAATTAATACTTGACTTTATATGAGCGGCCGCGTAGCTGTTATTGACCTGGGGACAAATACTTTTCACTTGCTGATTGCCGAGGGCACGTCAACCCGCTATGACGAAATTGTACATGAGCAAATTGCTGTAAGGCTGGGCGAAGGCGGCATAAACAAGGGATTTATTCAGCCAGAAGCATTTGAGCGGGGCATTAATGCGATGGTGAAATTCAAAAAGCTAATAGCACAAAATTCAGTTAAAAACATACGGGCCATTGCTACTTCAGCCATGCGCAACGCAGCAAACGGTGCTGATTTTATTGAACAGGTTAAATCCTTAACAGGAATATCCATTGAAACGATCGATGGCGATGCAGAAGCATCCTATATTTATGAGGGCATAAAAATTGCCGGATGCTTATCCGATAACGACAGTTTGATCATGGATATCGGCGGCGGCAGCGTTGAGTTTATTATCTGCAATAAGGACGGAATAAAATGGAAGCAAAGCTTTGAAATAGGTGCCGCCAGGCTGATGGATAAGTTTCACCTGGCCGACCCTATTCCGCCCATTTCAATTGTTTCACTTAATCTTTATCTCGAAAATAATTTAAAAGACCTTTTTGAAGCATGCTCAGGCTTTGCGATCGAAAACCTTGTAGGCTCATCCGGCGTATTTGAAACGTATGCTCAACTATTGGAATTAAATAAGGGGAACAACCTCGACCTAAATCAAACTAAATCTTATCCTTTCGATAACAACACGCTGTTAACGCTAATTGAAAAACTTATCCTGTCTTCTCATCATGACCGTGCCGAAACAAAAGGCATTATCCCCATCCGGGTCGACATGATCGTAACCGCTTCGATATTAACGCGCTTTGTGATGCAAAAGCTAGGCATAAGCAACGTTTTGATGTCGACTAATTCGATGAAGGAAGGTGTGTTGGCAGAGATTTTGGGTTAATGAATATACGCCGATACCACGCAGGTTGAAAAACCGATCAATAATACCAATATACCACTTAGTTGAAACTCGTGTCTATAACAAAATATCGAAATAATCAAGCATAAGCCACAATGAAGCGATATAGCCATAGCCAAAAGAATTGCTCCTCCAAGATCATGGCTGTTTAGAAAAAAATAAATCATATAGCCAATAAATATTATCATGTTGGCTGCAACAATAACCCAGTTTTTACTTGATTTAACTTCCTCTGTCATCGCATAGTTATGTTAAATGCATATTCGCCATCATAACACAAGTTGAAAAACCTATTGCCAAAACGATAAGCGCACTAAGAAACCACCACCAGTTTCGTTCGATCAGCGATGCCAACAGGCAGATAAATATATGGGCAGATAAAACCATCGCGTCAAATATGAAACCGGAATCCCTGGTCACTAAAGTCAGTAATAAAGTGTAACCTACCATTGCCAAAACATTATAACCTAATAAAGTCGATCCCAGTGCAGGTTTAGACTTCTTATAGTCTTTTTCGGGCAGGTTATCCTTATTAATATTTTCTTCCATCATACCGCCATTTCATTTCGCAATTGATCCAGGTATTCTTTTTTATCATCCCGGTAAAAAATATTCATCGTTTCAAAAGGGATGATCTGCATGTCCTTATTTACAATATGAACACACGATTTTTTTATGGCCCTCACATCAAAGTTTTGAGCATCAATAAATTGCATAATTATTACCCTGAACAAATTGTCGTAACTTAAATTGGGTGCGTCAATTTCAGGCAGGCAGCACATAATTGATTTTAAATGTTCCTGTGCCTTATCCACCGAATTCCCAGTGCTGAACATATTTAATAACTGTAGTTTTAATTGCTCATCCTGTTCGTATACGATGGTATTTTTCGAGTTATCCAACAAGTCATCCGGATTGATCATTCGGGTTAAAGGAAATACCTGACCGCCCAGTTTTAAAGCGTACCCCATCACTAACGCATCCGGGTTGCATGGAACAGGAATAAGATCGTGTTTGTTAAAAATGTTTGTCTGTTCCAGTATTGCCGACCTTACTTCGGTTAGCGTATACCTGTCGGTGGCTGGATTAAAGTTTTCAAGCCGGCCAGCTTGCTGTGTAGGCTGAAACGTCACCCCGCGCACGCATGTCTGTTGTAATGCATACTCGATTATTTTGCCAATCTCATCGGTGTTCAGTCCTTTTTGCAAAGTAACAACAAGCGTAGTTGACAAATTGTATTTATTTAAATTTTCGAGCGCATTGCGCCTAACCTCCCGCAAATCTTCCCCACGTAATTGCTCCAGCGCTTCTTTTTTAAACGAGTCAAACTGCAAATAAATCTCAAAATCAGGCGCATACGTTGCAAGTCGCTTCACAAAGTTTTCATCTTTTGCAATCCGTATCCCATTCGTATTGACCATTAAGTGTTTGATGGGTTTTGTTTTCGCGATATCTAATATTTCAAAAAACTGAGGGTGTACAGTTGGTTCGCCGCCGCTGATTTGAACAACATCAGGCTCACCTTCGTTTTCAACGATAACATCAAGCATCTGCTCTATTTCCTCCAACGTGCGGTGTCTCCCATATGACGGTGAAGACATTGCATAACAGGTAGGGCAGCTTAAATTACAACGATCGGTAACTTCAATCACCGTGAGGCAGGAATGCTGCTCGTGATCCTGACATAACCCACAGTCATAAGGGCAGCCAAAATGCGTTTTCGAATTGAATTTCAACGGCATTTCACTACGCTTGGCATAGTTACGGCAGTTTTTGTAATAGTCAATATCAGTCGCGATCAGTACTTTTTCAAAGCCGTGAAGCTTACAGTTTTTAAGCATATATACCTTGCCATCTTCAAAGACAATTTTGGCGTCAACACGCCGTAAACATGTCGAACAGATACTGAGGGTAAAATCGTAATAAACGTACGGGCGTTCAGGCATGGGCTTTAATCAATTTGGATGGATAGATAAACACTTTATAATAATACAAAATACCAGCGATACAAATCAACTGAATTACCGATAAACCAAAGCTGAAAAAGTAATCGGGTTTGATAAATTCAATCGCAAAGCGAAATATTAAGTAACCGGATAGAAAAACCTTAAACTTTGAACCATCGCTAAACCTGTATTTGGTATCGACCGATTTTAATATAATTAATAGTAGAACCCAAAATAGTATCTCGTATAAATTTGTTGGGTGCCTACGAATACCGTCGCCGAAATTAATTGCCCATGGCAAAGCCGATGGAATGCCATATGTACCGTCAGTAAGCCCAGCTAAAAAACAGCCTATCCGACCAATAATCATTGCTAGAATTAGGGGGTAAACCATCAGGTCACCGGACGAAACGGTAACTCGAATTCGTTTTTTTGTTAGTTCTACCCCAATTAATCCGCCAAGCATTCCGCCGACGATGGTTTTATTCCCCATCAGGTAAACCAGGTTAAACTGAGATAATAAATTGGGGTTTTCAAGCACCCCCACGAGATGCGATCCTATAAGCGCACCAACCGCCGCCCCGATAAAAATAATTAAGCGGTCTTCAGTGTTAATCGGGTCGCGAATATGTGCTCGCAAATAAACATAATACCTGTAACCGATAACGTAAGCCAGGGTTTCGCAAACGAAATGAACCGGGATAAATGATTTTCCAATAGGTATATTAACAGGAAAGTGCAAAATATTTATAAGAAATAAGAAGTTTAATTTTTAAGATACATCCTTTGTATATTGCTCCAATATAGACATATCCTATGAAATTAAAATTTGCCGTTATCAGTTTTCTTTCCCTTTTAGCAGTTTCTACTCAGGGTCAACGCAGGCGGAGCGCTGCAGATACAATTACTTCAAATTACCAGCCGTCGATCTTGTTTTCGCCTTTGTTTTATAACAATCGCGGGAACGAATTTCATGCAGCTAATGGCGAACCCGGACTTAAGTACTGGCAAAACCGGGTTGATTATAATTTAGATGCGAAGATAGACACCACAACTAAAACGCTTACCTGCACCGAAAAAATTACCTATATCAACAACAGTCCGGATGAATTGAAATATCTGTGGCTGCAACTGGATCAGAATACGTATAAAAAAGAAGCACGTTCGAATTTCGTAACCGGAATTTCGCCCGGCCCGGATCAGCATACAACCGGGTACCAAATTGAATCGGTAACCATTAACCATGGTGATATCATACAAAAAGTCGATTTCGTGATTAACGACACGCGTATGCAGATCCGACTTCCTAAACCTGTTTCACCAAATAAAGGCAGTATTAACCTGGTTATACATTATAAATATACTATTCCCGGCAGCTTTGGCAACCGGACCGATTATACCGACACCAGGAATGGCAAAATTTACGAGATAGCCCAATGGTTCCCGCGGATGTGCGTGTATGATGACAATCGCGGTTGGGATACGCTGCCGTTTTTAGGTGCGGGAGAGTTCTATCTGGAATATGGGGATATCGACTATAAAGTAACCGTACCCGCCGATATGATCGTCGCCGGATCAGGTGAATTGCAAAACCCAAAAGAAGTATTGACCACACAGCAGATAGCGCGGCTTAACGAAGCCCGTAACAGCGATAAAACGATCATGATAAGGAGCGCCGCCGAGATAAACGACCCCGCTTCGCGGCCTTTGCATAACCGTACGCTTACCTGGCATTTTAAAATGACCAATACGCGCGATGTAGCTTTTGGGGTATCGAAAGCTTATATGTGGGATGCAGCCAGGGTGAATTTGCCGGGCGGCAAAAAGTCGCTGGCTATGTCAGTTTACCCGGTCGAAAGTGCGGGCAATGGTGCGTGGGGCAGGGCGACGGAATATCTTAAAAAATCAATTGAATATTTTTCCGAAAAATGGTTTGTTTACCCCTACCCTGTGGCGGTTAACGAAGCCGGTATTGCAGGGGGCATGGAGTACCCGGGCATTGTATTCGATGGCATCACCGACAAAGGCGGCGAATTGTATTGGGTAACGGCGCACGAGATCGGGCATAACTGGTTCCCGATGATCGTTGGCAGTGATGAGCGCCGTTTCGGCTGGATGGACGAAGGCCTGAATACATTTATTGACATTTATGCCGCCGATGCATTTAATAAAGGCGAATATGCACCCAAGCGCGATGATGAATATGCACCGGGCAAAGGCAACCCGGCGGATGAGATAGTCCCGATCATCAATGACCCGGGCGCGCCGGTTATTATGACGGCCGCCGATGCCGTACCCGAAAAGTACAGGCACCCGATCGTATACTTTAAGCCAGCTTTCGGACTGGTTTTGCTGCGCGAACAGATCCTTGGCAAAAATAGATTTGATTATGCTTTTAAAAATTACATCCATTCATGGGCGTTCAAACATCCGCAGCCGGATGATTTTTTCAGGTCGATGGATAACGGCGGCGGCGAGGATCTGTCGTGGTTCTGGAAAGGCTGGTTCTATAATAACTACAAACTTGACCTGGCATTGGCAGACGCCCGATATGTGGACAATAACGCCAAAAAAGGCATACAGGTAACGGTTGTCAACAAAGAACAAATGGCCATGCCTTTTACTGTGGAGGTTTTATTGAAAAACGGAACTAAGCAGCGGGTATACATTCCTGTTGAAACCTGGCTGCAGAATAAAGTTTCAACCTTTATTGTACCTACAACTTCCGAAGCGGAAAGCGTAACCGTTGACCCGGATGCAGCATTGCCGGATATGAATAGGAAGAATAATACATTGAAGGTAAAATAACCATCATAGAGACGCAAAGTATTGCGTCTCTACAGTTTCATTAACTCGCGGTAGAGTTTTTCGGTGGGGAGGCCGACTACGTTGGTATAGGAGCCGTTGATCCTTTCGATCCCGATCAGGCCGATACGTTCTTGTATTCCGTATGAGCCGGCTTTGTCAAACGGCTTATACTTACTTACATATTCAAGGATCTCATCATCGGCAAGCTCGCTGAAAAACACTTCCGACACATCGTAAAAGCTATGATAGCCATGTTTATATAGCAGGCACACTCCTGTAATCACCTGGTGCATGCGTCCGGAGAGGGTTTGCAGCATTTCCACAGCGTCGTCAGCCGAAGCAGGTTTGCCCAATATCTTCTCGCCAACAACTACAATGGTGTCCGCAGTTATTACGATCTCGTTTTCTATTGATTCATCAAAAGCCTGCGCTTTTTTCTCCGCGATATATACGGCTACTTCCTCCGGTTTCAGGTGTTCGGGATACGACTCGTCCACTTCTTTTAAAACCACGCGAAAATCAATATCCATCAGCCTAAGCAGTTCCTGGCGGCGGGGGGATTTTGAAGCGAGAATGATCGGGGATAAGGTCATAGTTGATGGTTCATGGTTCATAGTAAAAGACAATGTTAAAGACCATAGCCCGGCGATTGCTAATATGCAAATTTATGATTTAGTGTTTTTTTCCTGCTATGAACAATGAACCATTATCCATGAACTAAAACTACCAGCTGTAAGCCTGTTCGGTCATCCAATTGCCCTGTATTTTCAGCACTTTTTCAATCACGTCCCGGGCGCAGCCTTTTCCACCGGCTAACGGTGAAACATATAAGCTGGCGGCCTTAATTTCTTCAGCTGCATCGGCCGGGCATACAGGGAGCCCTACCCATTGCATGGCTTCCAGCTCCGGAATGTCGTCGCCCATATACAGAACGTTTTCAGGACTGATACTTTTTTCTTCGAGATAAATTTTAATCTTTTCGATCTTGGTATGGATACCCATATATACATCCTTAATGCCCAAACTATTTAGCCGGTAGAGCGCGCTCTTTGAGCGGCTTCCGGAAACAGCGCAAACATTGTATCCGCATTTTATTGCCAGTTGCAATGCGTAGCCATCCTTAATATTAAAAGCCCGGCTTTGCTCGCCGTTTTCCTTTACATACACGGTGCCATCGGTCAATACGCCGTCAACATCAAAAATGAAGGTCGTAATGTCTTTTAGCTTGTGTAAGAATGATTCCATGTATTTATGATTTCACCGGTTACTGGTTGATTCATCGAACGACTATTGGCACACTGAACTATTGGTTATCCCGCCACTCATAAACCCAGGCGGACTGGATTTGCTCCAGATGCCCTTCATTTGATTCTTCGCGGGTACCGGCAAAATTAGGAAGCGTAAGCACCCATTCCAATAGGTCGGTAAACCGGATTCGGTATATTTTTGACTCGTCGAATGCGGCGCCGAACTTTTCATAAAGCTCAATGGCAATGTCTTCGTGGTCTTTCCAGTGAATAGGTAAGGTAAATTTATCGTCTTTCATTTTTATCCTTTATGAGCCTGCCCGAAATATTAATCAGGCCGGCATAAGCATTATTAGTGACCCAGAAAATTGGATTGATCGGGCAAGGTAACTTCAATATCGCCGTCGATGATTACGCACTGGCAACCTAAACGTGAATTAATGCGTGGATTAACTGCCCTGTCGATAAAGTCTTCTTCCTTATCCGAAATTTCCTGTATGTTATCCATGCCCTTGTTTACATATACCTGGCAGGTACTACATCCGCAAACACCGCCGCAATTATGCTGTAATTCAACACCATTTTCGAGGCAAACGTCTAATACAGATTCTCCTTCGGCAATAGGTAATTCAACAGATTCAAGGCCTTTTGCTTCAAAGTTTATTTTAACTTTAAAAATGTTCATTTCAGCAAAAGTAACAAAATTACTCAGGCTCATGACCGGGATTATCCATTTTGATAATCCCCTGACTTAATAACGCATATATTTCCTGTAACCAGGGCTCGTTTTGCAGCATTTGCAAGTGCGCGGCCATGGTAACCCGGTCGTTCCGTACGGCCGGGCCGGTTTGTACATCCTGCGGTAAATGATCCCTGACTTTTTGAGCGGTTTCCAATATGAGGGGGCGAAGCATGTCAAACTCCATGTTTTGTGCGGCCAGCAGTTGTTGTGCTACTCCGTAAAGGTAATTTGGAAAATTACATGCGAAAACTGCCGACAGATGAAGTACCCGGCGCTGAGCAGAGCTTACACTGTAAACTTTTTTACTGATGGTTTCGGCCAGGTGAATAAGCAGTTCGGTAGTTTCATTATCCGCGCCTTCAATACACAGTGGAACGGTGTTAAAATCAACTTCTTTAATTTTGCTAAGTGTTTGCAGCGGGTACAAAACGCCTGCTTTGATGTTTATGCCCGCCAGTGCCTCCAAATCCGTAGCACCCGAAGTATGCACGGTTAACTTTTGGTGTTTTGCTAATGCTTTAGCCACTGGGATTATCGCATCATCCTTAACGGAAATGATAAACACATCAGTTTCGGAATTGATGAGGTTTAAATCATCAACAGCCCCGGCACCAATGTGGTACGCCAGCAGCGCAGCATGCTGCATATTCCTGCTGTATACTTGTACTATTTGATGCCCGGCGTTTTTAAAAGCCGCGCCAAGGTGGGTAGCAACATTTCCCGAGCCGATAATTGTTATTCGCATGTTTGTACTGGGCTGAGCAAAGACAAATATTGAGTTAATTATGCCGGATTAGAAATTATGCTGAGGACAAGTCACCTTATACCGGTTGTTCAACAACAGCCCGATCACTATTTCATGGGTTCCGTTGCTAACTGTATTTAAAGCTGATGTTGTAATATCATACGAATAGCCAACATTTATAAACGAGCTAATATTAATACCCGCCAGCACGCCAAAAGAATCAGCCCTGCGATATGACCCGCCAACCCAAAATTTATCCCTAAAAGAGAATTTGGCATTAAGATCATAAGTAACAGGGAGTGGTTTGATTACTTTCAGTAAAAACGAAGGCAATAGGGTTACATCATCCGATAAAAACACTTTAAACCCGCCCGTGAAAAAATATTGCGGCACGGTTTTATTTTGATTGTAAGTGTTATTTGTGCTGAAATAAAGGGTCTGTGGCAACAATTGCTGTACGGATGCGCCCAAGTAATACGCTGCAGAATACAACCATACCCCCACACCCAAATCCGGTTTCCACTGGCTGTTATTACCATTGGCAATGGCGGGGTCGAACGGATTGTCAAGCGTGATAAGCGATGTATTTAAACTAACGTGACTTACACCGGCCGAAACCCCAACGGCCAGGTTTAAACGCGGGGCCAGCCCCAGGTGATAAGCATAGGTGGCATCAAGATTCGTTTGCGTGATAGGCCCTGTCTGGTCGGTTACCAACATAAAGCCAATTCCGTGGTGGGGTTCGGCGGCCATATAGGCTTGCGTAAAAAGCCTGCTGGAGGGATTATCGCCCCCACTTGCCGCCTGGGCCGTAGCATCACCTTCAAGAAAATCCTTTCCGAGCGGAGCGTTAATGGTTAAATAACTCGTTACCGGCGCTCCCTGTAATCCCGTCCATTGGCTCCGGTAGCCGGCCTTTACATCGGTATAATTTTCGATGCCGCCAACGGCCGGGTTTAAGAGGTAATTATTAAATACATATTGTGTATATTGTGGACGTTGCTGTGCAAATAGGCAATGAATGCCAGCAAAAGAAATAACTAGTACCTGTAAAATTCTCTTCATCCTAATCTGATAATCGTTTCGCTGCCTAAAAACTTACCGCCAAGGTTATCATATCATAAACGGAATTTAGCATCTCCGTCCATTACCTAATAGTACACCGTATCCAATTGACGAATATACCTTTTCTCCGTATCTATTATATATAACAACCGCCCAATTTGGGAATGTATCAAAATTTTTAACATCTCACCTGTCGTATCGGTCGCACTAGGTTAAACGTATTGGGCACAACAATGTTATTCGACAATTGTTGGCGCTTGCAGCATTATTATTGGCACAGCGTGGCGTCTGCGGGTGTATTTGTTAAAAAAACTTATCGGGATTTGGCACCAGGTTTAAAAACTTCCCAAAATTTTCGGTGTAATTCGATTGATCGAGCTTGTAATAAAATGCTCCTTTTTTTGACGAGACCTTATCTTTTTCGGATAATTTGACCAGCAACCCCGTCGATAACAATTTGCGGCTGAAATTGCGGTCGTCAAATTTAGTATCGTACACGCCTTCGTAAAGCGCCTGCAACTGCGGGATAGTAAATTTCTCGGGCAGCAATTGGAATAAGATCGGATGCAAAGCCGCTTTATAGCGTAACTCCCGCTGAGCAAGTTTAACCATTTCGTTATGGTCGAATATTAATTCAGGCATATCCTTTAGCAAAAACCACTCAGCATGATACTCGTCGTTGATTTGTTTTTCGTATTGGTGGATATCGATAAGCGCGAAATAAGCGATAGACAGCGTTCGCTCTACTGGGTCGCGGCCGGGCTTACCGAAAACCTGGAACTGCTCCATATACACATTTTTTAAACCGGTGCGCAGTTCCAACACCCGGTTAGCCGCATCGTCGGGTGTTTCAGAAGGCTGAATAAAGCCGCCCATCAGGCTCCATTTGTCTTTCTCGGGTTCAATATTGCGCTGAACCAGTAGCAATTTTAAATGCCATCCGTCAAATCCGAATATGATACAGTCAGTTGCGACCAATATTCGTTTTTGCCCCGTATATCTCTGCATAATAAGGTTAATAGTTATTTACAAGTGTAAAAATAATTTTGGAGAAATGGATGGTCCGGAAAGCCTGAAAACTATACCGATCGTTAACTCACGCGTTTCCCACTCAGCAGCATATCCAGCGCATGGTCAAATGAGCCGGCACGGGCAACCTCGCCGGAATTGACAAAAAATATCTCATCGGCGTTTTCAATCGTATTTAAACGATGGGCAATAATTACACGTGTGGTTGTGTCGGGCAATTTGTTTAATATTTCGCTGAGCAGTTTCTCGGTTATGGTATCGATGTTGGCTGTTGCTTCGTCTAAAATTAACAATTCAGGGTTACGCAGTACCGCACGCATAAAAGCAATCAGCTGCTTTTGCCCCAGGCTTATACTGTCTCCGCCTGAAGTAACCTTGGTATCAAGCCCGCTTTCGAATATCGCCAGTAAACTCCCCAGGTTAGCCTCAAGTATAACTTCTTCTAATTGTGCATTTGTATGACCTGCATATTGTTCATTGCCATAAAGTATATTCTCCCTTACTGTCCCTGTAAAAAGGAAGGGTTCCTGCAATATAAAGCCAATTTTCCTGGTTCGCTCGCCGTCATTGTAGCTGCGGATGTCTTTTCCGTTAAGCAGCACGGTCCCGTTATTGGGGTCATACAACCGTGCAATCAGCGATGCTGTAGTCGTTTTGCCGCCCCCTGTGGGCCCAACCAGCGCGTAAGTCTTGCCGCGCTGCAACTTAAAGTTCACATTGTGCAGTATTTCTCTATCGTCATCATACCCAAAATGCACATTTCTGAATTCCAGTAGTGAAGGCGACAATTCTGTTATTTTTTTATCGATCGTAATGATGTCATTCTCAAGCGCCAGTATTTGCGCGATACGGTCCCAGCCAGCCATAGCGGTTTGAAAATTCGTCCAAAGCGCGGCAAGTTGCCTCAATGGGTTGTAAAAGTTATTGGCATACGATAAATAGCTAACCAGCAAGCCGATTTTAAACTCGCCAACCGAAATCAGGTAAATACCAAACGCGAGCACAATTAATTGCGCGATGCTCGAAAACAGGCCGTAAACCGGCACAAAAATATTATTGGCCAACCCTGCTCCCACAGCCGTTTTATAGTTTTGCCGGTTGGCTTCATCAAACCGCTTCCGGAAATAATCGCGGCGGTTAAAAGCGATGATAACTTTAAAATTATTCAGGCTTTCCTGTATCTCGGCACTCATGCCGCCTACGCTTTTTAGGTTTTTTGCGTTTTTACTTTTTACCCAAACCGATGTTAAGGCGGTAAACAATAAAATAATAACTGCCGGGCCAAGTGTGGCCGAACCTAGTTTAATATTGATGGCCAATAAGAAGATACCCGCGCCCGTCATGGTGGCAATACTGCCGATAAACTGCATCAGCGACTGCGAAAAAAATTGGTTTAGCTTATCGGTATCGTTATTTACGCGCGATATCAGGTCACCGGCCTTGTTCTGATTAAAAAAACCTACAGGCAGCAGTTGTAATTTATTGAAGATGGAGTTCCGGAGTGTAAACAACATTCGCTGCCCTACACCACCCATCAGGATGGTTTGCCAATAGCTGGTTAATAACGCAACCAGGTACATGCATAATAGCCACCCGCAATTAACCAGCACGCCATGATAATTTTTATGCGGCACAAAAATGTACGTATCAATGGTATGCCCGATAATAAGCGGCCCCAGCAGATTTAGCGTGGAGTTAACCAGGATAGCCATTAATGCCAGCAACAGGTTCTTCCGTTCGTGCGAAATAAGTTGCAGCAGTTTATTTAACGACGACCAGGTAGACGTTTTCTGCGCGTTAGCCTGGAGGTCATTTAGATTGTAGTTCATAATTGCTGGTACTTTGCTGCGAATTAAATATTTGAACGTATTCGGGGCTGGTTTTCATCAGGTCATCATGCTTGCCGCCAGCTACAATCTCGCCCTGCATCATTAGTATGATCTGGTCGTAATGCTCAACCGACGCTATTTTTTGGGTGACCGACAAAAGCGTTAATCCCGGGTAGTTCTCCTGTACATTTGCTAATATTTTCTTTTCGGTACTGGAATCTACACGCGCGGTAAAATCGTCCAGCAATAAAACTTTCGGATTGATAGCTAACGCCCTCGCCAGCATTATGCGTTGTTTTTGTCCGCCCGAAAGGCTTGAACCGCGCTCCGAAACAATCGTGCTTAACTTGTCGGGCAAACCATCAATAAACTCGCGAAGTTCGGCTGTATCGATAGCTTTTTGCAGCGATTCATCCGTTACGGTATCGCTAAAAGCAATGTTTTCGCGGATGCTCATATTAAAAATAATGCTGTCCTGGAAGACAAAACCTACCTGGCGATGGAACGTTTCACTGTTATATTCATCGATACTTACATCATCAAACAAAACCTTGCCGGTGTTTGGCTTTATTAATCCCGTAAGCAGGTACAGTAACTGCGTTTTACCGGCGGCGGTTGGGCCTATAACCGCAATCTTCGACCCAGCGGTTACTTTAAATGAAATATCCTTTAACGCCGGCTTTTGCCCGTAGATAACTGAAACATCTGTTAATTCAACATTGCCTTTCAGCGTTTCCGTTAAAGTGCCTTTGTCAGAAGTATCAGGTGTGTTCAACACCACATTTATTCGTTGAAATGACGCGGTAGCCTGTGCAATGATATTACTCATAAACCCAATTACCAATATCGGGAATATAAGTTGGGCCAGGTAACTGTTAAAAGCGGCAAAATCACCAAGGCTCATAGTGCCGTTTATTACAAAATGGCCGCCAAGGGCCAGTATACTTAGCGCCGCCATATTGGCGGTAAATGTTATAACGGGGATAAGCCCTGCAAACAACCGCAATATCGACAATCCATAATCCCTCGCTTTGGTATTAGCCTGCAAAAATTTATCATACTCCAGTTGCTGCGAGTTTATTACACGGATCAATGCCGCGCCCAATATGCTTTCGTTGATGACTTTGTTTAACCAGTCGATAACCTCGCGGCTCATTTTAAACAGCGCCCTAACTTTTTTTAACACCCAGTAAAATGTGCCGCCGATAATGGGGATAATGGCGATAACGCAAAGCGCCAGCTTCCAGTTAATGGTGAGCAGCAGGATGCTTGCGCCGATAATAATAAAAACAGAGGAAACTATTGAAACTAACGCCTGCGATACGAAAAGCTTGATGGAATCGACATCGGCTGTAAGGTTGGTTAGCAGTTTTGACGGATTAACCTCTTCAATAAAAGCATGGCTTTGCCGCGATATTTTATCTGAAAGCGTAGTGCGTAAATCACGCGCTACACGTTCGGACGTATAAGTTTGGATGATACTTTGCAGGTATGAGAACAGGAAAATAAAAAAGATAGCCCCCGAAAATTTAATAATGACAGGGTTCACATTAAAACGCCGGTGTGCCAAAAAGCTGTGGATATAGTCGTCTATTCCATGCGAAATAATTTTTGGCAACCATAAATTTATGTTGTTACTGAACAGCGCGAACACGATGAGCAAAGTAACTAACCCCGAATACGGTTTCAACAGGCTGAAAATACCCGGCGCTTTACGCTTTTTATCCTCACTTTGGATCATTAGTAGCTAATGTTAATACAGGGGTAAAAATAACAATGTATAGCTACTTATAATAAGCAGGCCATTAAATATATTTAGTTTGGACGCCACTTTTTATTAAAGGAGCTTGTGGATCCAGGTCTGATAAAATACCGTAACGGAAGGTTGTAATGTGCAAGCTTAAAACATGAGTAAGACAAGCATTTTGCAACAGAATGCGTCCATGTAGTTAATAACCGGCCCAAGGTATTTGCGTACCCGGTTAACTTATATAATGGTAACCCTGCCGGTAAAGGGCGGTATTATTCAAAATTACGCTTAGGGCGCGATTTAATGATTGCTTCCGCGATCTCAACTACCTGGTTATTTAGCTTATTTAAAAGCTCATCATAAGGCCTGTTCTCGGATTTTGCGCTAAGCTTTGCCACCTCACGCAACAGCACCTCTAATTTTGCAGAATTCACAGCGCTTTCAACCAAAAGTTTGTTAAGCGCTTCTTCGGCGGTATATTCTGAATTACCGTTCATATTGTTCAGTTTTAATTTAGTTGCAGCGAAAGTAACTATTTAGGTTAACTCTAATCGTGTTATTAAAATCCACCCATCAATTTCCCTAATATTTTGAGGCTTCGTTCTATCTCATCATTATATGGTATTCCAAAGCTAATACGGATAAAATTGGTAAAACGGCTGTCCGTACTGAATATCTGTCCCGGTGAAATACTGATCTTATACTCCAGCGCCCGCTCATACAATTCAAATGCATTCACTTTTTTGTCCATCTCTATCCACAAAACATATCCACCCTGGGGTCGGCTTACTTTAACGTCGGTCGGGAAAAATTCAGCGATAGCCTGGGTATATCTAAAGCACTGAGTGTACAAGGCTTTACGCAGGTTACGCATGTGCAGGTCATACCGGCCGGTCTCAAAAAAATGCCCGATGGCTGCGTGGGTTGGGGATGCGGACGACAGGGTGTGCATCAATTTAAGGTTGATGATTTGTGTTTTGAATTTTCCCGGAATGCACCAACCTACCCGATAGCCGGGCGCAAGCGACTTTGATACCGATGAGCACAGCATTACCATTCCTTTTTTATCGTAGCTTTTACAGGTACGCGGGCGGGTTTTTCCAAAATACATCTCGCCATAAATATCATCCTCTATTAAAGGAACATCGTTTTTTTCGAGCAGCTCAACTAAGCATCTTTTTCGTTCGTTGGTCATACAATAGCCAAGAGGGTTACTGAAGGAAGGAACGAACAAACAAGCTTTAACCTGCTGTTGAGGAATAGCTTTTTCTAAATAATCCAGGTCTATGCCCGCAACCGGGTCGCTGGGGATTTCTATTATTTTAAGGCCGAGGCTTTGTACAATGGTAAAGATACCGAAGTAAGCCGGGCTTTCAATCGCCACGGCATCGCCCGGCTTCGTAACAGCCCGCAGGCAAAAAACCAGCGCCTCCATACAACCCTGGGTGGTTACTATTTCATCGGGCGTAATATCTCCGCCCCAGCTAAAAGATCGGCGGGCTATATGCTTACGCAGTTTTTCGTTCCCCTGGATATCATCATAATTAATACAGCTACTGGCACTTAGCCGAATGGCTTCCATCATTGACTTGTTCAACCTGGCTTGTGGTAATAATGAAAGAGCAGGCGCAGCTACCGACAACCTGATAATACTATCGCGCGAAAAGTTGCGATGAACCATAGCTATCATTTCATCAACATTCCTTTGTTTTTGAATGGGGGCCTTGGTTTCGGGCTTAACCGCATCAAATGAACGGGTGGGCGTGTACCGCACGTAGTAACCTGATTTCGGCCGCGCTTCAATCAGTCCTTTTATTTCCAGTTGTACATAAGCTTTATAAGCTGTGCTCAGGCTTATTCCCTGCTCGTGGCTCAACGCACGGACCGACGGCAGTTTCTCGCCCGTTTTTAAAACCAGCTGGTTTATCTGGCTGCCAATACGGTCGGCTATCTGCAGGTACAGAAAGTCATCATCGTGGCTTATAGTTGAAGGCGAAGTTTCCATAATTAGCAAGTAACGGGTTGGGTATAATAATTAAAAAAGAGATTTTAGCGACTGATTTATAGCGATGAGTTTAAAACCCATCGCTATTTAAAAATTTGAACATGATATTTTCAAATCGACCCATTATAAAAATCTGTTATGCGCAAAAATAATAATTCTGAATCTGTTTTATCAACAAAAATAAATTCACTTTTGTACTGTTAATATTTATTATGAACGAGATAAGCACAAAACCCGAAATAGGATTAGACCCAAAAGATTGGAACGACGTGAGGACGCTGGGCCACCAAATAATTGACGATATGGTTGATTATTTAAAAAACATCGGCGAACGTAAAGTATGGACGCCGATACCGCAAACGGTGAAGGATGAATTTAATAAGGCCATTCCGCGTAGCTCTTCGGATATGTTCGAGGTTTATAACGAGTTTAAGGAAAACATCCTCCCCTACCCGGGCGGCAACATTCATCCCAAACACTTTGCCTGGGTGCAGGGTACTGGAACACCCATGGGCGCTTTGGCCGATTTATTAGCCGGGGTAATGAACAATAACGCAACAGTTGCCGACCAAAGCGCGCTGTATGTTGACAAGCAGGTGGTTAACTGGTGCAAGGAAATGATGAATTACCCTGCCGCGGGCAGCGGCATCCTGGTAAGTGGCGGTTCAATAGCCAATATCACCGCGTTAATTGTAGCAAGGAATACCGTTATCGCCAACTCGAAAAACGCCGGCATATATATCGCCCCGGGTAAACTAACCGCTTATTGCAGCGCCGAAACGCATAACTGTGTTGCTAAGGCGGCTGAGGTGATAGGGATAGGCAATGAGCAGTTAAGAAAAATTCCGGTAAACGAGCGGTTTGAAATAGATGTAGAATTACTGAAAAAACAAATCAGCAAGGACAAAGCGGAAGGATTCGTGCCTTTTTGCATCGTCGGCAATGCAGGCTCGGTCAATACTGCTGCCATTGACCCATTGGATGAACTTTTACAAATAGCCCGCGCCGAAAATATCTGGTTCCATATCGACGGCGCCTTTGGCGCATTGGCTAAGCTCGTTCCGGCTTACCAGGATAAACTAAAAGCCATAGAACAAGCCGACAGTGTGGCATTTGATCTGCATAAATGGCTTTACGTACAATACGAAGTCGGCTGCGTATTATTTAAAAATGCCGCCGCCCACCGAAAAGCTTTTGCAACAGCAGTAAATTACCTGGCGCCACATGAGCGCGGGTTGGCCGGCGGTCCGGATAATATAACCAATTATGGCATGGAACTGTCGCGCGGATTTAAAGCCCTGAAAGTTTGGATGAGCTTAAAAGAGCACGGTTTAGATAAATACGCCGCTATGATCACGCAGAATATCGACCAGGCATTTTATCTGGGTGAAGAAGTGCAGCAGCAACCGTTGCTGGAACTTTTAACCCCGGTAACTATGAACATCGTTTGCTACCGTTATAATCCGGGCAACTTGGACAATGAGCAGCTTAACATCCTGAACGAGGAGTTGTTGATGCGGATGCATGAAACAGGCGTAGCCGGGCCGTCGAGCACTATGCTTAACGGCAAATATGCGATACGTGTTGCGATTACCAATCATAGAACAAGAAGAAACCACCTGGACGAGATGATTGCCGGCACCATTGATATCGGCAACGCGCTGATGAAAGAATATGAGGCAAAATTGTTCAAATTTGATTTTTTGACACAGTAGCGGAAGTCGTCGAGTTTACTCACCCGACCGGCTCCGCCTGCCGGCGGATGGGTCACCCTCTCTCCGGTAAATCGGAAAGAGGGAATAAAAAATGACAATCATCAGTTCTTACATACCCTCTTTTTTGCTTGCAAAAGAGAGGGTGGTCGAGCGCAGCAACGACCGGGTGAGTGAACTCGGCGAGCGACAAACTATACTATAACAAACGATACCATGACCCTGAACTTCAACCCGCAAACCGATTACCTTCTTGAAAATGACCGCGTGCAATTGCGGCCTTTAAAAGAATCAGATATTGAATTTTTGTTGCCTTACGCATTAAACGAACCGGATACCTGGAAATATTCCTATATCAGCGCCCGGGGCGAGGATGGCATGCGCAGCTATCTGCAGGCTGCGCTTGAAGGACGGAAAAGCGGCATTGAATACCCGTTTATCGTGTTCGACAAACAAACCGGCGAATATGCAGGCAGCACCAGGTTTTATGATATCCACCCCGAGTTGCAGTCGCTGCAGCTAGGGTATACCTGGTATGGTGAAAAATTCCGGGGCTCGGGTTTGAACAGACAATGCAAATTTTTAATGCTCCAATTCGCATTTGAAACTTTGCATGCTGAAAGAGTTGAATTCAGGGCAGACGCCCGGAATGACCGCAGCATTGCCGCGATGAAAAGCATCGGCTGTAAGGTAGAAGGTATTTTACGAAGTAATATGCCTTTGGAAGATGGCACACGCCGGGATTCCATCGTATTAAGTATTTTGAAGAATGAGTGGGTGAATTCAGTTAAGAATAAGTTGATTGGGTTGATTAGCTAAGCGATGTGGCAATTTTCGCACCCGGCGCAATGCGCCAGCGTTATAGCGTGCTTAAACAACATTCTTTTGTCATACTTTTTAATTTCCGCATTTTTTTAGGCGATATGGCGCGATAAATGGATATTTACGAAACCTGTTGCAGTAACAATAACAGGCAGCTATCATCTATTACTAAAACGCCGCTGTGGAAAATATCCTTAACATCGTAAATCTTACCAAAACCTACCAAAGCGCCGGCCGAATGCTCACGGTGCTGGATGATATAAACTTTTCGGTAGCACCCGGTTCAACTAATGCAATCGTAGGGCCGTCGGGAAGCGGGAAAACTACGCTGCTGGGCCTGTGCGCGGGGCTCGACAGGCCCAGTTCGGGCATTGTGGAGTTAAACAGCATCAATCTTGGCAACCTCAGCGAGGACCAGCGGGCGCAGGTGCGTAACGAACATGTAGGCTTTATTTTTCAGAATTTTCAGCTGTTGCCGACGTTAACGGCGCTCGAAAATGTGATGGTGCCGCTGGAGCTTCGCGGCGAAAAAAATATTAAGGCGCGGTCGCTCGAATTGCTGGACAAAGTCGGCTTATCCGACCGTGGGCACCATTATCCTGCGCAACTATCGGGCGGCGAGCAGCAGCGTGTTTCGCTGGCGAGGGCATTTTCAAATGCGCCGCAAATTTTATTTGCGGATGAGCCAACAGGTAACCTGGATGCCGAAACCAGCGAAAAAGTGGTTAAACTTATCTTCGACCTCAACAGGGAAGCTGGCACCACCCTGATTTTGGTTACCCACGATTTGGAGCTTGCCGCCAAAACACAGCGCATCCTGCGCATCAAAGGTGGTAAACTAGTGTCGGACGATTTAGTAAAAAATGCATAAGCAGCCATGGATAAAAGGAAAATAAATATCCGCTGGCTCTTTGAAATGGCCTGGCGCGACAGCCGCCGCAACCGCTCGAGGCTGATGCTTTTTATTTCGGCCATTGTATTTGGAATAGCGGCGCTGGTGGCGATTTACTCTTTCAGATACAACCTCGAAAAAGACATTGATGCTCAGGCAGCTACCCTTATCGGCGCCGACCTTGAAATATCGGGCGGTAAGCCTGCTGATACTTCCATACAACCGTTGATTGGCTCGTTAGGCGACCACCGCTCGCAGCAACGCGCTTTTGTTTCAATGATATATTTCCCTAAAGGTAATGGAACAAGACTGGTGCAGGTACGCGCTTTACAAGGCGGGTTCCCGTATTACGGCAGTTTGGAAACAACACCCACTGAAGCCGGAAACGGTTTCAAAAATGGCAAAATGGCCCTGGTAGATAAAACTTTAATGCTGCAGTTCAACGCCCGGGTCAACGATTCGATAAAAGTTGGCAATGTTACCTTTTTGATCGCAGGCATATTGAACAAAGCGCCCGGCCAAACAGGTATTACATCGGGTATCGCGCCGCTGGTTTATATTCCGTTACAATACCTGGAGCAAACCGGCCTGTCAAAAAAAGGAAGCCGCATTAACTACAGCTATTTCTATAAGTTCGACAAGCCGGTAAATGTCGATAAACTGGTAAAGGGTATCGATACCAAACTTGACCGGGCCGGGCTGAATTACGAAACCATCCAAACACGCAAGGAAAACACCGGCCGCTCCTTTGCCGACCTTACCCGTTTTTTATCGCTTGTTGGTTTTATCGCTTTATTGCTCGGCTGCGTAGGTGTGGCCAGCGCCATACACATCTATATCCGCGAAAAAATTGCATCCATCGCTATTATGCGGTGCCTAGGCGTTAAGGCTTCCGAAGCCTTTTTAATTTATTTGATTCAAATCGTCGGCATCGGTATCATCGGCTCGTTGACGGGCGCGTTTTTAGGCACGTTCATCCAACACATTTTGCCGGTTGTTATGAAGGATTTTTTACCGCTGACTATATCCACCGATATTTCATGGCTGTCTATCGGGCAGGGCGTTTTGCTGGGGGTTATCATTTCAATCCTGTTCGCCTTGCTACCGCTTATCTCCATCCGGAATATTTCACCGCTAAATACCTTGCGGATCTCTTACGAAGAAATTAACCTCGTTCGCGACCCGCTGCGCTGGCTGGTGTATGGTTTGATTATTTTATTCATTATTACATTTACTTATTTCCAGTTAGGCAGCTGGCTGGGCAGCATATTTTTCACTATTGGCATATCCGTCGCGTTTTTAATACTGGCTTTTACCGCATGGCTGCTTATGAAATTGATGCGGCTGGTTATCCAAAGTTCGTGGAGCTATTTGTGGCGGCAGGGTTTTGCGAATTTGTACCGTCCGAATAACCAAACCATTATCCTGATTGTGTCCATCGGGTTAAGCACAGCGTTTATTTGTACGCTTTTCTTTATCCAGGGCATTCTGATCAACCAGGTCAGCCTGTCATCCGGCGGAAGCCAGTCGAATATGATTTTATTCGATATACAAAGCAGTCAGAAAAAAGGCATAGCCGACCTTACGCGGCAACAGGGGCTACCCGTGCAGCAGCAGGTGCCCATTGTAACCGTCCGTATCGAAAAGATAAACGGCAAAACTGCAGAAGACGTTAAGAAAGATACCACCTCAAAAATTCCGCGACATGCTTTCAGCAACGAATACAGGGTTACCTTCCGGGATACGCTAACGCCATCCGAAAAAATATTGACCGGAACCTGGGTTGGCAAAGCCGAATCGGGCAAAGAAGTGCCGATTTCGGTGGAAGAGCACTTTTCATCGCGAAATCATGTTAAAGTGGGCGACCACCTGGTTTTTAACATACAGGGTGTAAGCGTTCCGGCCATCATAGCCAGTACCCGGCAGGTGAACTGGAACAGGATTCAAACAAATTTTCAAATCTTATTTCCGACAGGCGTTTTAGAAAGCGCGCCGCAATTTAATGTGCTGCTAACACACGTGCCCTCGGCCACAGTATCGGCAAGGTTCCAGCGCGCTGTTGTGCACAGCTTCCCAAATATCTCAATCGTTGACCTTGGTTTGGTTTTAAGCGTTGTGAACGATCTGCTTGATAAAATAAGTTATATCATCCGCTTTATGAGCGCGTTCAGTATTATAACCGGTATTGTTGTGCTGATAGCTTCGGTGCGGATAAGCAAATACCAGCGCATACAGGAAAGCGTTTTGCTGCGCACGCTGGGCGCCAGCCGTAAACAGATTTTTGCCATAACTGCGCTGGAATATTTATTTTTAGGAACATTATCTGCGTTAACCGGTATTGTAATTGCAGCAACAGGCAGCTGGCTACTGGCAAAGTACAGCTTTGAAATCCCGTTTAGTATAAACGTATTGCCGGCTGTAGTGTTGTTTTTTATTGTGACACTATTAACTCTGGTGATCGGATTATTAAATAGCCGCGGCGTATTGAACAAACCGCCGCTGGAAATATTGAGATCAAACGCGTAGAGACGCAATACTTTGCGTCTCCGGATCAAAAATATTTATACAAGAGAAACGCAAGGTATTGCGTCTCTCCAGAGCGGAAATATATTTGAATACACACGTAGAGACGCTATACTTTGCGTCTCCGGACCTGAGATATATTTTGATACCCAGAGACGCAAGGTACTGCGTCTCTACATGATTAATAAAAATGTATAAACAAAAAATAACCGTATTGTTATTCGCCGCGTGCCTATTCGCATGCGGTCAAAAAAAACCTTCCGCCGCTCAGCCGGAGGCAACTGGCATTGCGGCGCCGGATTCATCCTCAACGAAAACCGTATTGTTTTTTGGCGACAGCCTTACCGCCGGTTACGGTTTAGACGACCAGTCTGAAGCATTTCCCGGCGTGGTTCAAAACAAAATCGATTCGGCAAAATTGCCCTACAAAGTGGTGAATGCCGGTGTAAGCGGCGAAACTTCGGCAGGCGGCCTTGGGCGTATCAGCTGGATATTAAAACGTAAAATTGATGTTTTTGTATTAGAGCTTGGCGCGAATGATGGCTTGCGCGGCATACCAATCGGCGAAACTACCCGCAACCTGCAGGCCATAGTCGACAGTGTAAAAACAAAGTATCCCAAAGCCAAACTGGTACTGTTGGGCATGCAGGTACCGCCTAACATGGGCACGGCTTATGCTTATAGTTTTAAAACGATATTTTACGGAATTGCTGCTAAAAACAATATGGCGCTGGTACCATTCCTGCTAAAAGACGTTGGCGGCGTACCCTCATTAAACCAGGGCGATGGCATACATCCAACGGCCCGGGGCGCTAAAATCGTTGGCGGTAATGTTTGGGGTGTATTGAAGAAGGTGTTGTAATTAAGATTTGACAATTTTTTAAAGGTTGCCAAATCTTTCAGCTATAAAGCAGGCGCAATTGCATATCTTCGCGGCAAAATACATCTCATGGAAAAAACGAAATTAACGATAAACAATAACGGTTCAGTGAAAATTGAAGGCGATTTTGAAATTGTGGATATGCAAGGTAACCAATACGGGTTACAGGGCCGTACCATCGTTTCTATCTGCCGCTGCGGCCTTTCGGCTAACAAACCATTTTGCGATGGCTCGCACAAAGGGCACTTTGAGCACGATGCACAGGCGTTTGACCTCCCGCCAAGGAAAGTTTAACAGTATTCTGTAAAAGAAGACTTACGAAGTTTAGAAACTTCGTAAGTCTGAAACAGCCTCGTATTAAATATATTTCTCAATGGACAAGGCGAAAATAAACCATATCGAAATAGCATACAAAACCGCAGGGACGGGGATGCCGGTCGTGCTTATTCACGGGCATCCATTTGACCATACCATGTGGGACCCGCAGGTAAAAGCCTTGTCAAAATTTTACCAGGTTATCGCGCCTGATTTAAGGGGCTATGGAAGCAGCACGCTGCCGGGTCCGCCTGCAAGCCGGTTTGAAGATTACGCTGCCGATATCGTCCTTTTGATGGACCATTTGAATATCGGTAGTTTTCACCTGGCCGGCCTCTCTATGGGCGGGCAAATCATCATGGAGATTTTCCGCCAGGCGCCCCAACGGATAAAAAGCCTTGTTTTCGCCGATACCTTTGCGGGACCGGATACGCCCGAAGCCAAGAAGACACGCGATGAACAAGCCATTCAATTGGAAAAACACGGGATGGATGGTTATGCCGGCGAAGTTATTGGTAAAATGATACGGCGCGAACATGTTGAATCAATGCCCGAAGTTGCAGCGCACGTCATGAAAATGATGAAGTCGACCTCGCCTGTTGCAGCTGCCACAGCCATGCGCGCCAGGGGCGAAAGAATCAATTATCTAACCAAAGTATTGCCGCATATCACAGTCCCAACCCTTGTGATAGTTGGCCGCCAGGACGAATTCACGCCTGTAGCGAAAGCCGAAGAAATGCGGGACAATTTACAAGACTGCAAACTGGTAATCATTGAAAATTCGGGCCACATGCCCAACCTCGAACATCCTGACGAATTCAATGAGGTAGTGTTGAAGTTTTTAAAGGATGTTAGCAATTAGCCAGCATTCCTTTTAAATCAATAAGCAACCCGCGGGAAATGAATAAGAAAACTCTTTCTATTTAAGGAGCAAAGTTTTTGATCTACCCCGCAAAAATCCGGTCGCAAAACCTTCTAATGCGGTATAGTCGGATAAAAAGCCGGCCCGCCGAAACATCTCCGGCAATCACATTTAAATTAAAAAAATTAACTAAAGATTTTTTTTACAATTATTTTTGCAATTTGCGGTATTTCGGAAAAACATTATTATATATATTTACTTTACCATATTTCAGAATAAGACCGCGACGGTCACTGATTAATTCTGTTTAATATATAGCTATCTGCCCAAACTAATTAATGAACAAAATTGAAAAACAAAATCCATGGACCAGGATCTGATTGATATCCCAACAAAAAGTGCGCCAATACTTAACGGCGCCGACGAACACCCACTCGACCAGCAGGAACTTTTGCGGGTCCTTTCATTGGTAAAGAACGGGAAACTTGATACCCGTATGCCGGTTACCCAGGCAGGCATCAGCGGCAGGATATGTGAGGTGCTGAACGACATTATAGACATGAATGAACGTTTGGTGGCAGAAATTTCTACCGCTGAAGTAACGATAGGTAAAAAAGGTAATTTATCAAAACGTATTGAGCTACCGGATGCAAAGGGCCAATGGGCACACGGCGTGGCATCTTTGAATAGTCTTATTTCCGACCTTACCTCCCCTACGTTGGAAATTGCAGGTATGATCAACTCGGTTGCCAACGGCGACCTTTCAAAGCAAATACCGTTAGAGATAAGCGGGCACCCTTTAAAAGGAGAGTTTTTGCGTATTGCGAAAGAATCGAACCAAATGCTTTCCAAGCTTAGGCTTTTCTCAATGGAGGTAACCCGGGTTGCACGCCAGGTAGGTTCGGAAGGTAAACTGGGTGAGCAGGCAAAAATTAAAGGGGTTGCCGGCGTATGGGCCGAATTAACAGACTCTGTAAACCAGATGGCAGGTAACCTTACCGCCCAGGTACGAAACGTTGCGGCGGTGACCACTGCGGTAGCGAAGGGTGACTTATCACGTAAGATCACGGTGGAAGCGAAAGGCGAGATCCTCGAGCTGAAGAACACAATCAATACGATGGTGGATCAGCTCAACTCATTCTCATCCGAGGTAACGCGTGTGGCGCTCGAGGTAGGTACCGAAGGTAAACTGGGAGGCCAGGCGAAGGTGCCGGGCGTTGCGGGTACCTGGAAAGACTTAACTGACTCAGTAAACCGGATGGCGGGTAACTTAACATCACAGGTACGTAACATCGCGGGTGTAACAACAGCGGTGGCAAACGGTGACCTTTCCAAGAAGATTACGGTGGACGTAAAGGGAGAGATGCTTGAGTTGAAAAAGACTATCAACACGATGGTGGATCAGCTCAACTCGTTCGCATCCGAGGTAACACGTGTGGCGCTTGAGGTAGGTACCGAGGGTAAACTGGGAGGCCAGGCGCGTGTGAAGGGTGTCGGCGGGGTTTGGAAGGATCTGACCGACTCGGTAAACCAAATGGGTAGTAACCTTACCGACCAGGTGCGTAACATTGCGGGTGTAACAACCGCGGTAGCGAAGGGTGACTTATCCCGGAAGATCACGGTGGATGCGAAAGGTGAGCTTTTGGAGTTAAAGAACACGATCAATACGATGGTGGATCAGCTGAACTCCTTCTCGTCCGAGGTAACACGTGTGGCACGTGAGGTAGGTTCGGAAGGGCAATTAGGTGGCCAGGCGAACGTACCGGGCGTAGGTGGTACATGGAAAGATTTAACAGACTCAGTAAACCAGATGGCGGGTAACTTAACCGGCCAGGTGCGAAATATAGCCGAAGTAACTACCGCGGTGGCGAAAGGCGACTTATCAAAGAAAATTACGGTTGACGTACAGGGCGAAATGCTTGAGCTGAAGATCACCATTAATACGATGGTGGATCAGCTCAACTCATTCGGTTCCGAGGTAACGCGTGTGGCGAGGGAGGTAGGTTCGGAAGGGCAGCTTGGAGGCCAGGCAAATGTGCCGGGCGTAGGCGGTACCTGGAAGGATTTAACCGACTCGGTAAACAAAATGGCCGATAACTTAACATCGCAGGTACGTAACATTGCCGAGGTAACAACGGCGGTAGCGAAAGGTGACCTTTCGCGGAAAATTACGGTAAACGCCAAAGGTGAGTTATTGGAATTAAAAGATACCATTAATACAATGGTGGATCAGCTGCGGGGATTTGCATCCGAGGTAACGCGTGTGGCACGGGAGGTGGGTTCGGAAGGACAGCTTGGCGGCCAGGCGAATGTACCGGGTGTGGATGGTACATGGAAGGATTTAACGGACTCTGTAAATAAAATGGCCGGTAACCTTACCGCCCAGCTGCGTAACATAGCCGATGTATCCATCGCGATCGCGAATGGTGACTTATCTAAGAAAATTACGGTTGACGTACGGGGCGAGATTCTCCAGTTGAAAGAAACCATTAATACGATGGTGGATCAGCTGAGGGGTTTTGCATCAGAGGTAACGCGTGTGGCGCGGGAGGTAGGTACCGACGGTAACCTTGGGGGCCAGGCCTTTGTGCCGGGTGTTGCGGGTACCTGGAAGGATTTAACGGACTCAGTGAACCAGATGTCGAGTAACTTAACATCGCAGGTACGTAACATTGCCGAGGTAACCAAAGCGGTGGCGAGCGGTGACTTATCAAAAACGGTAATCATCGACGTAAAGGGCGAGATCATGGACCTGAAGAACACCATCAATACGATGGTGGATCAGCTGAACTCGTTCGCATCCGAGGTAACGCGTGTTGCACGTGAGGTGGGTACGGAAGGAAAACTGGGTGGCCAGGCGCACGTAAAAGGTGTGGGTGGTACCTGGAAGGATTTAACGGACTCGGTAAACCAGATGGCGTCCAACTTAACAGGCCAGATACGGGGTATCGCGAAAGTGGCAACCGGTATCGCGAAGGGAAACTTGAAACAACGACTATCCATTAACGCGTTAGGCGAGGTGGCCCAGCTTACAGATACGATCAATGAGATGATCGATACACTGGCGGTGTTTGCCGACGAGGTAACAACGGTGGCTCGTGAGGTGGGTGTGCAGGGCCGCTTAGGTGGCCAGGCCAGTGTACCGGGCGCGTCAGGAACGTGGAAAGACTTAACGGAAAACGTAAACCAGCTGGCGCAGAACCTTACCGTTCAGGTGCGTTCGATCTCCGAGGTGGCATCGGCGGTAACCAAGGGTGACCTTACCCGAACCATCCGCGTGGAAGCCAAAGGTGAGCTGGAAGCGTTAAAGGATACCATTAACCAGATGATCGCCAACCTGAAAGGTACTACCTTAAGGAACCACGAACAAGACTGGCTGAAATCGAATCTTGCCAAATTCGCGCAGATGCTCCAGGGCCAGCGCGACAGGAACGCGGTGGCAAATAAAGTACTTTCGGAATTAGCTGAACTGGTAAATGCCCGCTACGGCGCTTTCTATATACTGGAACAGAACGAAGGTGAGGATGAAGTAAAACTGAAACTATTTGCCGGGTATGCACAAAAAAGCCGCAAGCTTATCAACCAGGAGTTTTCACTTGCCGAAGGATTGGTTGGACAGTGCGCCATGGATAAAGAGCAAATCAGGTTGTCGAACGTACCAAGCGAATACCTGCAAATCAGTTCGGGTATTGGCAGCGCGGCACCGATCGACCTGGTAATATTGCCGGTGTTGTTTGAAAACAACGTTAAGGCGGTTATCGAGCTGGCTTCGTTCGAAAATTTCAGCGATACACACATCGACTTCCTGGATCAGCTGACTGAAAGTATCGGTATCGTGTTAAACAACATTGAAACCAATACACGTACAGAAGAGCTGTTATCGCAATCGCAATCACTTGCAAGTGAGCTTTCGTCACAACAGGAAGAGTTAAGGAGAGCAAATGATGAGCTTCACGATAAGGGCCGCTCACTGGAGGAAAAGGCAGAACAGCTTACGCTGACTTCGAAATACAAATCCGAGTTCCTTGCGAACATGTCGCACGAATTACGGACACCTTTGAACAGCTTGCTTATCCTTGCACAGCAATTATTTGAAAATCCAGAGGGTAACCTTACCGAAAAACAAAGGATGTTTGCAAAAACCATCCACTCATGCGGTGATGACCTTATCCAGCTGATTAACGATATCCTCGACTTATCGAAGATCGAATCAGGCGTTATCGCGGCCGACGTTATGCCGGTTAGCTTTAAGGAGATCACTTCTTTTGCCGAGTCAACCTTCAGGCCTATTTCGGAAGCGAAAAACCTAAGGTTCGAGATAGATGTAGAAGAAGGGCTGCCGGATGTTATGGAAACGGACATGCAGCGTTTGAACCAGATTTTGAAAAACTTGCTTTCAAACGCCTTCAAGTTTACCGAAAAAGGAAAAGTAAGGCTGCATATCTATAAACCGGCACATGACCAGGAAGATCCGTTAACCAATGTCGAGTCGACTATCGCATTTGCAATTGAAGATTCGGGTATCGGTATATCTAAGAGTACACAGGGAATTATATTCGAGGCATTCCAGCAGGCGGAAGGTTCAACAAGCCGGAAATACGGAGGTACAGGACTGGGGCTTTCAATTAGCAAGGGCTTTGCCGAGTTGCTGGGTGGAACAATCCTGGTAGGCAGCGAACTGGGTAAAGGAAGCACATTCACCCTTTATCTGCCATTAAAATACCAGGATGACAAATCAGCTGTGTTAGCTCCTGTAAAGGAGCCTCGCGCGCTGCCGCAGCACATACGCACGGCCGCTGCTCCCGCTGAAACAGCCGAACTGGTAATAGACGACGACAGGCATGCCATTTCTCCCGAAGACAAGGTATTGTTGGTTATTGAAGATGACGCCCGCTTTACTAAGATTGTAATTGACAAAGCGCATGACCATGGACTGAGGGTGATTGTGGCCATGAATTACCTGGAGATTTTTGACACCATCATTAAATACAACCCGGTAGCAATTACACTTGATGTAAACATGCCCGAGTCAAACGGATGGAAGATAATTAAGATGTTAAAAGGCGATATAAATTTACGCCATATTCCTATTCATATTATTTCGGGCGAAGACAACAGGGTGCTGGCGCTGAAACTGGGCGCCAAGAGCTTTAATCTGAAACCGCTGTCCAACAATTCGCTGGACGAGTTGATTAGCGGCATCGTCAACTTTAGCGACCGCGTTAAAAAACGTGTGCTTGTAGTTGAAGACAATGACCAGGAACTTGAAAGAATAGCTGGCTTGTTATCCGGCGATACCATAGAAGTGGTTACCGCTTCAACCGCCAAAAAAGCGATAGGGATACTCAAAAAGGAAATGTTTGATTGCATTGTGCTGGATTATGTATTGCCCGACGCAAATGGCCTGGACCTGCTGAATAAAGTCAACTCGGTAAAACAAGCGCAAACGACCATCATTTTGCACTCGGCGCGAGATTTCACACAGGATGAGCTGGTTCAATTAAAACGGCTTAACCACCGCATCATCACCAAAACACCATCGTCGCACTTACACCTGCTCGAGGAGATATTGGTGCTGTTGCATGTGAACAAAAAATCCATTAGCGCCGATAAGCTAAAAATGCTCGACGGTATCCGGATTAACAACCCTGATATACTCGAGTCAAAACGGGTATTGGTGGTGGATGATGACGTGCGAAACCTTTTTGCGCTGACTGCGGTTTTCGAAAGAGCAAATATCGAAGCGATAACAGCCGAAAGCGGCCGGGAAGCGCTGGAAATATTGAATAACGACAAGAAAATAGATATTGTATTAATGGATATCATGATGCCTGAGATGGACGGTTACGAAACCATACAGATGATACGCAAAGAACCACGAAACAAATCGCTGCCTATAATTGCTGTAACAGCAAAGGCGATGATTGGCGACAGGCAGAAGTGTATTGCATCAGGAGCATCTGATTATATAACCAAACCGGTTAAAACTGATCAGTTGTTAGCATTAATGAAAGTTTGGCTGATAAAATAAACCGGCGTATCGCACATTTAATTAATTAGACTATTTACACATTTTAGCCGAGACGCGTTGCGTTTTGCAATAACAGGTATGAAAAAGGGAATGAAAAAAGATACACCTGACAGGGCTATCAAGATACTTTTAGTCGACGATAATGCAAATAACCTCATGTCGATGGAGGTGGTTTTGGAAAACGGCAATTATGCTTTTTCCAAAGCTACTTCCGGCAGGGAGGCCCTCCGGATATTGTTGCATGAAGAAGACTTTTCGCTGATCCTGCTTGATGTAAAAATGCCCACAATGGATGGATACGATACCGCCGAGTTGATTTATCAGCGCGACAAGCTAAAGCATATACCCATCATATTCATCACTGCGCACGACTACGAAGAAGCGGCTATGTTTAAAGGCTACCAGGCGGGCGCAGTTGATTTTATAAGAAAACCATTCAATCCCGAAATTTTACGCTCAAAGGTTGCGGTATTCGCGGAATTGCATAAAAAGAACCGGCTTTTGCGCGAGCAGGAGGAACATGTAAAAGCGATCAACAACGACCTGCGGTTGTTAAACCAGGATCTTGAAAAACGCGTAGTAGAACGGACTGCCGAACTGGAAAAACTTAACCACGAATTAAAAGCGCTCAATTTATCGAAGGACAAATTTCTCTCAGTTATTTCACATGATCTGCGTAACCCGCTTACGGCTTTGCTGGCATCATCAGCTAAACTGAATGAAGATCCTGAAAAAATGGGAACTCACAAGATTAAACAATTAACGCAGATCATTCACCGCACTTCCAATAAGCTGCTTGACCAGCTTAACGAAGTTATTGACTGGGCCAAAAAACAAAGCGAAAAAGCAAACTTCAATCCAGAAAGGATACGCCTGGCGGAAGGCATTGACGAGTCCTTAGAGTTGCTAAGGCCAAACGCCGGTCAAAAGAAAATAAAGCTTGAAAATAAAACACCAAAAGGTATTTTCGTTAAGGCCGACTCTTTAATGCTGCGGTCAATTGTGCAAAACCTAGTTACAAATGCTATTAAATACACTTCAGAGGGCGGATCGGTTGTTATTAACGGAAAAACCGAAGGTAATATGGTTCGTGTATTCGTTGAAGACTCGGGTGTTGGCATGACAGAGGAAGTGCGGAAGCGTTTATTTAACAAGGATACCAACACTTCTGTGAGCGGAACAAATAACGAAATAGGCAGTGGCCTGGGCCTTATGCTGGTAAATGACTTTGTTGCCCAGCATGGAGGCACCATTGACGTTGAAAGCGCGGTAGGCGTTGGAACAACCTTTAGGTTTACCATCCCTGCTATGAGCATGGCATAAAACTGGACCGGGGGTTATTGTTCGATAATAATTTTTTCTTTGGCTATGCCCGCTTCGGCCAGGTAGTTTACCATAAGTGCGGTAAATTCATCGGGGCCGCAAACATAACCGAATTGTGTTTTTTCTGTAACGTACTGCCTTATGGTCGCGCCATCGATATGCTTGCCTTCGCAGCCAGGTGACAGCGGGTTTGATAAAATATCAATATGATTATCGCCGAACATTTCGTCCAGTTCGTCCTTCAAAATAATATCCGCTTCAGTCTTGTTAGCAAACAATAAAGTGTTCCCGGCTAATTTGTTATCCAGCTTAAGCTGACGAAAAATCGAAATAAAGGGCGTAATTCCCGCGCCACCGGCAATAAACAAGCCCGGCCCGGCGTAATTTATCGCGCCGAAAACTTCGTGTATAATCAGTTCATCACCAGGGTTAATATCCCCCAGCTTTTCGGTAATGCCATTGTGTCCCTTATAAATTTTGATTGTGAATTCCAGGTAGCCGTCGGTGTTAACGCAGGTAAATGTGAATGGACGCAGCTCATTCTCCAATCCCGGCTTGTTAATAGAAACGTCAGTTGCCTGACCGGATATAAAATTATATCCGGCAGGCTTTTCTAACACAAATCTTTTTACATTATGCGTTACAAACGCAGTTTCTAATACTTTAACAATGTGCTTTTCCATCTTCTGTTTAAATTTTGTTCACGTTTGTTATTTCTGTGATTTTAGCTAACGAATAAGCCCCTATCGCCATAACCAGGTCACGAACAGCAACATCTAAAAACTTACCGCCCGCCAGTAAAGTTACAGCTATAAATACCAGCCATGCACTTACAATATACGCCCCTATATTTGTTTTAACTAACACTATAATACCCGCAATGATTTCTATTACCCCAACAATCATCATAAAAACATGCGGACTGAAAGGCAAAGCGGCACCCAGCGAAGGGTTAAGATAATGCTCCCAGTCGGTAAGCAGGTTGGTAAATTTGTCGGCACCGGCCACAATAGGTACCAGGCCAAAAGTAAACTTTAAAAGGGCTTGAATTTTAATTAATCCGTTGATTGATTTTTCCATCGTTATTTTGTTTAAATTATAAACCATTAGAGGGATGTCAATTAAAAAGGGTTACAAAATTTAATTCGCGCCTGTTTGTAACCTTTTTCCGGTTAAATACTCCATTAAATAACCATTCATATAAAGTTATATTATCAACACGAAAATGTTAGATGACAACGAAATAGTAGCCCGTGTAATTAACGGTGAAAAACATTTATACGAAAGCCTGATGCGTAAATACAATCTTCGTTTGTTTCGCATCTGCATGTCGATTATTAATGACGACATTGCTGTGGAGGATGTTATGCAAACTGCCTACCTCAATGCATATTTGAGTTTAGCCGGTTTTCAAAGTAAAGCAAGCTTCAGCACATGGTTAACCCGGATTTTGATAAATGAAAGTTTGTTGTATAAGAAAAAGAAACTGAGACGCGAGCAGATACTTGCTGAAAAAGCCGACGTCAGCTATTTGAGTGAAACACCATTGAACGGTCTTATGAATAAAGAATTAAAGGTATTACTTGAAAAAACCATCAGCGACCTTCCCGAAAAGTATAAGCTGGTATTTGTGATGAGAGAAATAGAGGAAATGAGTACCAGCGAAACCATGGATGTGCTGAATTTAAGCGAGTCAAATGTAAAAGTTCGATTAAACCGCGCTAAGGAAATGCTACGCGGAAATTTAAGCAGCTATTACAGGTCGAACCAATTGTACGAGTTCAATCTTATCCGCTGCGATAAAGTGGTAAACTTTGTGATGGGAAAGATAAGTCCGGGATTGCCCAATTAACACGCGATAGATAATAAACGCGGCATCCGAAACTACCGCTTCATAACGGCGCCTTGCGAAAGATGATATTTTGTAAGATCGTATAATAGCGTTTACCTGCTACTACTATCCTTTCATAATAATTACTAATTTTTTTAGTATTTTCCCTTCCAATTATTCATCTTTGTTTTATGATACTGCATAAAACTGCTTTGACGCACGAGGCCAAAGCCTGGGTAAAGCGCAATCACGGGCCGGATGAGATTGTACGGGTGGTGCCGGATATTGAAAATAGCGGCACGGTGCTTTGCTACCAACTGTATACAGCTTTTGAGCAGCGCCCGGATGACCTGGGCCGCATTCTGTTTGATACCGAAGGGTATTGGATATACGATGGCGATATGCTGAGCATTGCAGAGCAGGAACAGGTGGCCAGGTTTATTATTAATTATACGGAGACGGTATAGTGGAAACGGGGTGCCATCCTAAGGAAATCTGCCTTACGTTTATAGGAGATAAGGATGAGCGCGGAAACCATCCACAGCACTTTTGTTATCCTGAACGCAGTGAGGATCTTCTATGCGCGACAAGTCGACGGTAGTATTGTGAAGAGGATGCTTCACTGTCGCTCAGCATGACAAAGGAGAACGTTTAAGAAAAATCAAACTTTATTCAGCAATTTAGCAATACAACAATTATCAATCATGCTTCAAAATCGTGTCGATCCGAAAGGTAATATCATCGCAACCAGCGCACGTGGTGCGTGGATGGGCAATCGCGGGCAACTGCACGACCGAGGGAAAACGATCTTGCGGCCCTTTAAGCTGCAGGCCTGGCTTACTTGTGTGCTGCAGTTTAATGGGCGGCACCGTGAAGTGATGGCACCGGGTTTATATACCGAATTATTCTTCCTGGATGAGGCCACAGCTTTTGCTGCAGGGCATCGCCCCTGCTTTGAATGCCGCCGCCAGGATGCCAACCGCTTTAAAGCCGCATGGCTGAAGGGCAACCCGCAATATGGCTTCGGCAGTAAAATTGGGATCAGTAAGATCGACGCGATCATCCACACCGAGCGGATTGCAAAGGACGGCAGCAAAGTAACCTTTGAAGCCGCTGCCAATGGGTTGCCCGAGGGGACATTTATCGAGTTGCGCGGTGAACCGCATTTGGTAAACGGCGGCAAGGTTTATTTATGGACACCGTTTGGGTATGGTGATAGTGAAACGCTGCCGGGCGGTATGATGAAAGTGCTTACACCGCGGTCGGTGGTGGAATCGCTACGGGCTGGGTATCAGGTACAGATGGCGGTGTAGACTCACCCCGCGAATCACATCGGCGGAAATTCCTCCGGCTTAATTGATGGCGGGGGCAGTTCCTGTGGATCCTGCTGCGGCGCTTCAGGAGTTATTTTTGGTTCTTTTGGGTCGCTGGGTTGATTAATCTCGGGTTTGGGTGTCGTGGCCGGGGCCTCCTCGGGCTCGTTGGGCATGGTGGTGTGCTTTTTCATGGCAAGTAGTCAATTGAGTGGTTAATAGTGAGCTTTTACTTGTGCGCGTTTACTTAATTTAACCAGTCAGGGCGAAAAGTGTTTTTATATCAGCAGCAAAGAATGAAGTGTTCTCGAATGGGGTGCCGAGTCCCTTCTCCCGCACCATCGCTTTGTCATATTTGAAACTAAAGCATGTTTAAACATGCAAACCGGCTACTTTTGCCTCCACACAAAAAGATAATTATTTATGAACAACAATAAATTATTCACCCCGGTTAAAGTTGGGGCTATAGCGTTAAAAAACAGGATGGTAATGTCGCCGATGACGCGGTGCCGGGCAATTGGTAATGTGCCGAACGATTTGATGGCCGAATATTACGGTCAGCGTGCCGGCGCGGGCCTTATCATTACCGAAGGCACTTCTCCCTCATTGAACGGGTTGGGCTATGCGCGCATCCCGGGCATTTTTAGCCAGGAGCAGGTGGCGGGATGGAAAAAGATCACGTCGGCCGTACATGATAAAGGCGGAAAGATATTTATGCAGATCATGCACACAGGCCGTATCAGCCACCCGGCGAATATGCCTGCCGGTGCGCAGGTGATTGCGCCGTCGGCCGTGGGCGCGGCGGGACAAATGTGGACCGACACCCTGCAGATGCAGGATTTCCCGATTCCAAAGGAAATGAGTGCCGGCGAAATTGCGGACACACAGGCTGAATTTGTAGCCGGAGCCAAAAATGCCATTGCCGCGGGCATGGACGGTGTTGAACTTCACGGCGCGAACGGCTATTTACTGGAGCAATTTTTGTCGCCCGTAGCCAATGTTCGTACCGACAATTATGGCGGCAGTGTTGAGAACCGCGCGCGTTTTGTGCTGGAAGTGGTTACCGCTGTGGCGGAGGCTATCGGCAAGGAAAAAACGGCAATCAGATTGTCGCCCTATGGCGTGGCGAGCGATATGCCGCATTACTCCGAGATCGAGCAAACCTATACTTATTTAGCTGAAGAATTGAACAAGATCGGCATTGCATACATCCATATTGCCGACCACTCGGCGATGGGTGCGCCGGAAGTTCCGCTGAAGATGAAACAGATCATCCGCGAAAAGTTTAAAAATACGATTATGCTTGGAGGCGGCTACAACAAAGAAACCGCTGCAGCGGATGTTGCCAGCGGCTTGGCCGATGTGATCGCATTCGGGCGTCCGTTTATTAATAACCCGGATTTGGTAACACGCGATGAAAACAACCGGCCGCTGAACCAGGATTTGAAAATGGATTTGTTTTATAGCGCGGGGCCAGAGGGGTACGTGGATTACCCAGCTTACAGTGCTTAACTTAATCCGGACGGGCAGACGCGCTCATATTCGGAGTGTTGTTGATTACAGTGAGGAACGATGAATATCTGAATCAAACCAGTGTCCATATTAGGTGTTAAGGATTAGTATTTTTTTAGTATAAATTAAAAGGGTGTCAAGTTGAATGGCACCCTTTTTTGTTATCCTGAATGGCGGAAGAAACTTCTGGAAAGAATAAGCTGCATGATATTAGTTCAGCAATCACGTGTAAAAATCGCAGGCTCCGGTAACAAAAAAGGCCCGGGAAAATCCCAGGCCCTTACAGATTAAACATTGTTTTGTCTTTATTCGCCGGATGAGGCGTGCTCGTGTGCATGCTCCTCGCGGAATAGCTTCGCGCTGAAGAAATCGTTGTTCATGCGGGCGATGTTGGTAAGCGTAATTTCTTTGGGACACTCGGCTTCGCAAGCGCGTGTATTGGTACAGTTACCGAAACCTTCTTCGTCCATTTGCGCTACCATAGCCTGTACCCTGCTGTAGCGTTCGGGCTGGCCCTGCGGCAGCATACCCAACTGCGACACTTTAGCTGATACAAACAGCATAGCTGATGCATTTTTACAAGCGGCCACACAAGCACCGCAACCAATACAGGTTGCCGAATTGAAAGCTTCATCAGCAATAACCTTAGGGATCAGTATTTCATTGGCATCGGGCACGCCACCGGTGTTTACCGATACAAACCCGCCTGCTTGCTGTATCCTGTCGAATGCTGAGCGGTCGGTAGCCAAATCCTTAATCACCGGGAACGCCCCGGCGCGCCATGGCTCAATGGTAATGGTTTCGCCGTCGCTGAAACTGCGCATGTGCAGCTGGCAAGTGGTGATGGCGCGTTTTGGCCCATGCGGGCGACCGTTGATATACAGCGAGCACATTCCGCAAATACCTTCGCGGCAGTCGTGGTCGAAATGGATTGGCTCCTCACGCTTAAGGATGAGGCTTTCATTCACCACATCCAGCATTTCCAGGAACGACATGTCCGGAGAAATGCCTTCGGCCTTGTAAGTTACAAATGCACCTTTGGTGGTAGCATTTTTTTGCCGCCATACCTTCAGGGTGAGGTTCATATTGTTGTTGGTACTCATTTTATTAAGTCTGGAGTCCGGAGTCTTGAGTCTCAAGTCGACTTACGACTCAAGACTCAAGACTTAAGACTTATTTATAGCTTCTCTGCGTTAAATGAACAAATTCAAAATCAAGCATTTCCTTATTCAAAACTTCGGGCTGGTTGTCGCCTTTGTATTCCCATGCAGCTACGAACGCGAAATGGTCGTCATCGCGCAAAGCTTCGCCTTCGGGTGTTTGCGACTCGAGGCGGAAGTGTCCCCCGCAAGATTCGCGGCGCATCAGCGCATCGTCAACCATTAGCTCGCCCAGTTCAAGGAAGTCGGCTACGCGGCCGGCTTTTTCAAGGGCCGGGTTAACTTCTTCATTCTCTCCCACTACAAGTGCATTCTTCCAAAAATCGGCACGCAATTCACGTATCAAACCTTTGGCTTTTGTAAGGCCCTCTTCGGTACGCGCCATACCGCAGTACTCCCACATAATATGGCCCAGGTCACGGTGATATTCGTTTACCGTTTTGGTGCCCTTAAGAGCCAGCAGGCTGTTAATGCGGACCATTACCTCCTGCTTCGTTTTTTCGAAAGCGGGGTGATTGGGATCAACAGGTTTCGGTCCTATGGATGCCAGATAATCACCGAGTGTATAAGGTATTACAAAATAACCGTCAGCAAGCCCTTGCATCAGCGCAGAAGCCCCAAGCCGGTTTGCGCCGTGGTCGCTGAAGTTACATTCGCCCAAGGCATATAGTCCCGGTACGTTAGTGCTTAAGTTATAATCAACCCAAAGGCCGCCCATAGTATAATGTACAGCGGGGTAAATACGCATTGGTTGTTTGTACGGATCCTCGTCGGTGATCTGGTAATACATGTCGAACAAGTTACCATATTTCGCCGCAACGGCATCCTTACCTAAACGGTGAATCGCATCCGCAAAGTCGAGGAAAACGGCAAAACCGGAACCGCCTACACCGCGGCCATCATCCACCATTTCCTTTGCGTTGCGTGATGCAACGTCGCGGGGAACAAGGTTACCGAATGAAGGATATTTTCTTTCGAGGAAGTAATCGCGGTCATTTTCAGCCACCTGGTCGGCGGTGATTTCTTTTTTGCGCAGGCGTTCGGCTACCTCTTTTGTTTTAGGTGCCCAAACCCGGCCATCGTTACGAAGCGACTCCGACATCAGCGTTAATTTCGACTGGTGGTCGCCCGTTACCGGGATACAGGTTGGGTGTATCTGCGTATAGCAAGGGTTCGCGAAAAACGCGCCCCGCTTATGTGCGCGCCACGCCGCGGTTACATTTGAACCGGCTGCATTGGTGGACAAATAAAATACGTTTCCGTATCCGCCGGTGCAAAGCAGCACCGCATGGCCGCTATGGGTATCGATATTACCCGTGATCAAATTACGGGTAACAATTCCCTTTGCGTGGCCGTCAATCATTACTACATCCAGCATTTCAGTGCGGGTGTACATTTTAACTTTTCCTAAATGTATCTGGCGGTTCAAGGCTGAATAAGCACCTAACAAAAGCTGCTGGCCGGTTTGGCCACGTGCGTAGAACGTACGCGACACCTGCGAACCACCGAAAGAACGATTGTCAAGTAAACCGCCATATTCGCGGGCAAAGGGAACACCCTGCGCTACACATTGGTCAATAATATTTACCGATACTTCGGCCAGGCGGTAAACGTTACCTTCGCGCGCCCGGTAATCTCCTCCTTTTATGGTATCATAAAACAGGCGGTAAACACTGTCACCGTCGTTTTGATAATTCTTAGCGGCATTTATCCCGCCCTGAGCGGCAATTGAGTGCGCCCGGCGCGGACTGTCCTGGAAACAAAATGCCTTTACATTGTAACCCAGTTCGGCCAGCGAAGCTGCTGCCGATGCACCGGCCAGACCCGTACCTACAACAATGATATCGTACTTACGCTTGTTGGCCGGGTTAACCAGTTTGAGGTTAAATTTATGCTTGCTCCATTTTTCGGCTAAAGGGCCGGCGGGGATTTTAGCTTCTAAAGTCATTTCTTTGTATTTACGATTTTAGATTTATGGGTTACGATTTTAGGTTTTTTTAATTCTGAAATCGCAATTCGTAAATCTTCCTATCCTCTTGTAAAATAATAATAAACCGGCATCGCCGCGAAACCCAGCGGGATAATTACCGCGAACAACCATGTGCCAATAAAATATACGATCGGCGTATACTTCCGGTGCACCCATCCCAATGTCCGGAAAGCGCTCTGGAAGCCGTGCAGCATGTGGAATGCTACCGCGCCCATCGCTATCACGTAAAATATCACATAAAACAAATTGCTGAAACTGCTCGCTACACGTGCATGCAAATCTTTAACCCGTACAATTTCAACATTATTTTCTGTCGTTACCGATTTTTCGAAATCAGGCGATACCGGCACATAATCAACAGCTGTGGTCTTGTCTGTCGCCAGATCCGTACGATATTCTTTATAACCGATTTTGTGGCTGTACTTGTAGGCATACCAAAAATCGCTCATGTGTATTACGATAAACAGCAGCAAGATAGAACCCAGCAATCCCATGTTTTTTGACGACCAGGTTGCCGGCGACTTGTTTGGCGCGGCGTAACCAACCGGCCGGGCCCGGCGGTTTTTTACAGTTAATATCAGTGCGTAAACTGAATGTACCAATATAGCCAGGTACAGCAGGTAAGCCACCACCTCGATGGGCGGGAAATGTGTAAGGAAATTAGCGTAAACGTTAAATCCATAACCTTCGTCGTTGCTGAAAAGCAACAGGTTTCCGCCAAGGTGCACAATCAGGAATGTACACAGAAACAAGCCCGTTAAAGCCATGATAAGCTTTTTACCCAGCGAGGAGTTGAAGGTTTGTTTAAATTCGCTCATTATAGTTTAGATTTATTTGGCAAAAGTATTTATTAAATGCCAAAAGATAGAAGTGTATTTGGCTAATTGGGTAGCAAATAGTTATTTAGAAACAATCTAAAAAAGAGCACAACAAAAGAGTCAATAACCAAGATAGGATTCGGGTAAACCGTAAGCCGAGGAGATGACTTATACTTTTGCAGAAAATCCCTGCGGCTACTTGTTCAATGTCTTGGTTTTTGACAATTGCTTCTTTACGCTCTTATTCAATAGCAATTATCTTGTCCTGTGCCACCGCAAATATCCGATCGGCTTTATTGCTGCGGATGGCAACTTTGCCAGTGAATTTACCGAAAGAAGGCAATATTACCTGCTTTTCGCCGAAGGCAAAACAAGGAAGGGTAATTTGCTGGCGTCCCCTGCCTACGAGCCTTACGCCCGGGTGGATGTGCCCGCAAAAAGCATAACCGGCAGCGGTTTGCTGTTCTTCGGTGCTTAACGGGTGGTGCAACATTAAAAAAGGGCCTACCAGCAATTCGTCGTGCAAGCTGATATTTAGTTGATGGTAATAACGGTCATCGATAATATCATGATTTCCCCTCACCAAAATCACCTCCAGTTTTGGAAACTGGCTGCGCCAAAGGATAAACCAATCCCAGTCGGCATTCATATCACTATGAAAAAAATCGCCCAGGAATATTATCTTCTCAGGCTTGTGTTCGTCGATAAGGTCGGATAAAAGGGCAAGCTCGCTTTGCTCCATGTCCCGGGGCACCGCTATCCCCGCCTTACGGAAGTGGCCTACCTTGCCCAGGTGAACATCGGCAGCGATTAAAGCCTTTTCCTGTTTCCAAAATATCGCTTTTTGGGGAAGTAATAACAGTTCCTGGTTGAGTATTTGAAATGAAACGGAGCCATTAGCAGACATGCGGCAAAGATAAGGAAGCTGATGCTGATCCTATAAAACAAAAAACCCGTCCGCTTTGGCGGACGGGTTCGATTATTCAACAACCATTATTACTGTACCTGGAATATATTGTTAAAGCTTGTTCCGTCGGGATAGTAACCTGTTATAACCAGGTTTCCATTTCTAAGGTTTGTGATCGCCCTGTCAATATCAGCAACACTATTTATACGCTGCTTGTTAATGCTGGTAATAACCGACCCGACAGGTACATCTATGCTATCGAACATACCACCTGAGCGAACTTGTGTGATTACAACGCCACCATTTACGTGAAACTTCGCTTTTTGCGAATTATTCAGCGGGGCAAAGCTTGCACCCAGCTTGTTGAACAACTCTTCGGCCGATTTGCTCACTGCAACACGCGGAGCAGGCGCATCAGCTTTCAGCGTAACGGTGAAGGCTTTCTCTTCATTACCACGCAACACTGTCAAGTGAACTTTATCGCCTGGTTGCAAACGGCCAACACGTTCCTGTAAATCAGACGAAGCATAAGCAGGACTGCCCTCAACTTTGCTGATGATATCGCCTTGCTGAATGCCTGCCTGGGCTGCGCCGCTGCCCGGCAATACCTGGTCAACATATAAGCCGGAGCTTTTGTCGGTATGTAATTTCTCTGCATTGTCTTCATCGATCGCTGTAAAGGTTATACCTACGTATCCGCGCTTAACTGCTCCGTATTTTTCAATATCGTCCAAAACCTTTTTCGCAAGGTTTATCGGGATAGCAAAACCGTATCCTTCGTATGAACCTGTATGTGACGCGATAGCCGAATTGATACCGATCAGTTCGCCGTTTGTATTTACAAGCGCCCCCCCGCTGTTACCCGGATTAATGGCCGCGTCTGTTTGTATAAATGATTCGATCGCTTTATTTGCAGTAGGTCTTTGCTCCACATTTTGTGTACGGCCAAAAGGATTTTGGCTGTCATCCTGGTTTTCCTCGCTGCCAATGATACCAATCCCTCGTCCTTTAGCGCTTACGATACCCGCAGTAACGGTTGAAGTTAATTTAAATGGATTGCCCACGGCCAAAACCCACTCGCCTACCCTTACCGCATCGGAGTTACCTAATTTTACGATAGGCAGGTTATTGCCTTCAATTTTAATCAAAGCTAAGTCGGTATTTGGATCGGTACCGATAACCTTAGCCTTAAAATTGCGGTGGTCATTGGTAACTACTTCAATCTTTTCGGCCTTATCAACCACGTGATTATTGGTAACGATGTAACCGTCAGGCGAAATAATCACGCCCGAACCCGACGCCATTTGCGGCCCCTGCGGGCGCATACGCTGGCCGAACATGTCACCAAACATTTGCTGCAGCTGGCTTTGCTGCTCGTTTTGTGCCTGGCTGGCATAGGTAGTGCGTATATAAACCACCGCCGGCGTTACCGCCGCTGCAGCCTGCACAAAATCTGGCTGCCCCGTTGAGGAAACGACGTTACTACCGGAAGGTAAATGATTACTGGTGTAATAAACCTTCTGGCGGTCTTCAAAACTCATATTGCCGGCATACTTGTTTTCAATAACTTTGTACGCGCCTAATGCCATGGCGCCGCCTACAAAGGCAGTTAATAACGTTAAACCAAACTTTTTCATATTATATTCTCTTTCTTTGTTTAAGTTTATTTTTGTTCGTCAAATTTAATACCATATAGACGATTTAATCAATATTAAGGTATATTGTTTTTTGTTAAAAAATGTTAAATCCAACACTACATATAACGGTTAATCATTTAATCTTGTTGTTGTTAAGTTAAATATTCAGAAATAAGGTGAAGATACATTTTTATAAATACCAGGGAGCGGGCAACGATTTCATTTTGGTTGATAACCGCAATTCCGACATAAATCATCATCAGCCACAGTTGATTTCGCACCTGTGCGACCGCCGTTTCGGTATTGGCGGCGACGGCATCATGTTCCTGCAAAATAAGGCAGGATATGATTTTGAGATGGTGTATTATAACGCCGACGGTAAGCCAAGCAGCATGTGCGGCAACGGCGGGCGTTGCATCGTCGCGTTTGCGAAGCATTTAGGAATTATTGACAGCGAGGCAGAATTCATGGCAGTTGACGGTCCGCACCATGCCAAAATTTCAGATTCGGGCGATTGGGTAAGCCTGCAAATGATAGACGTTGAGCAGGTAACTATGGACGGCGATGCATACGTATTAAATACAGGATCGCCACATTATATCGAGTCGGTTGAAGGCTTAAAAGAAAAAAATGTTTACCAGGACGGGTACGCCATTCGTAACAATGAAACCTACAAAACCGATGGGATCAACGTAAATTTTGTTGAGCCGATGGCTGTCGGTTATTTTGTACGTACTTTTGAGCGCGGCGTTGAAGACGAAACCTTTGCATGCGGCACAGGCGTTACAGCAGCAGCGCTGGCAATGGCCAAACACAATCACCAAACCGGTAAAATTAATACACCTATAAAAGTTTTAGGCGGCAACCTGAATATACGCTTCAACTATGACGGACGAAAGTTTACCGAAATTTTTTTAGAAGGCCCGGCGGCAAAGGTATTTGAAGGGGATGTGGAAATGTAATATCGCAGAGACGCAATGCATTGCGTCTCTGCGATATTAGAAAGGACCGCTCATTTCCTCTATCATAACCGGTTCATTAAAATTAGAGTATCTTATCCATGTTGGTGTAATTTTAAAATGAACGATATCGGGCCAAGTTTTTGCCCGCTCCCGGCCATCAGGATATACATCATAGTAAACTTCTTTTAAGCGGTCGCCTTCGCCGTCAGTTAAAACTTCCGCTTTGCCTTCATATTGAATGGTCGTTTCATCATCCCAGCCAATTACTATGGCTACAAACGGATTTTGCAAAATATTCTGGTACTTGCGTGATGTTTTTACGGTATCAAAAATAATTTCCAGATCTTTCGAAATGGCTATGCCTATCAGGGCCGCTTCGGGCCGTTGCTTTGGATTGATAGTTGAGAGGATGCCCAAATTATGTCTCACTGCGAAATTATAAATAAAGTCTTTTGTCATAATTTTCCACCTATCTAAGTTACACTTTATAACGATTAGCTTACCTATAACCAGTGATTAATGCCCAACGGCCAGTCATGTTAACAATTATTTAACACAAAACATTTTTACTTACTGCAAATTCTGTTTACGTTTGAATTTTTTGTTGATGTAGCTTCTCTTAAATTTTTTATCAGAAGTTATGTTACGTGTCGACAGCAGCAAACCTTGCCGTATTATTTATGCCATAGCCCGGCACGAATATTTGTCGTATGTTATTGAGCCCCACATTGTCCAGTTAAATCCCAACGGCGAATATTCGCTCACACACCAGCGTCTGTTCTCAAATACCGCGCAGGAGTTTGTGCACTGCGTTGATGAAACCGACCTCAGACTGGTAAAAATCCTGGAGGAAATTGAGCAGGGCAGCCTGATTAAAAAATTTTATAAAAAGCCGATACGCCCCTTTGAGTTTTTTACTAAAATATTCAATGAACAGCTTTTCGACACGATAAGGCCAAAGATTGAAAAACGTATGGCCGAAGCATTGAGCCTTCTCGGCGACAAGCCCCTGTACCTGATGAGCAAGGAAGGCTACCCTGCGGAACGCCAGGTGCATATTGCATCGGAACCAGCTACTGTGCTCTTCCATTTTCGGCGTAACGAGGAAGAAATCCGGTATTTCCCCACGATCAAATACCAGGGAATGCGTATTGAGTTTATGTTTAAAAATGCTGAGATCATTTGCAACCACCCCGCCTGGATGCTGCTTGATGACACGCTTTATTATTTCGAGAAGGATATCGATGGCAAAAAGTTATTCCCTTTCCTTAATAAACGATACATCGCCATTCCAAGGTCGTCTGAGCAATCCTATTTTGAGAAGTTCGTGGTGCCGCTTATCGAAAAGCAGCATGTATATGCCGAAGGCTTTACCATAAACACAGAAAAGTACGACGCTATTCCAGTATTAAAACCCATATATATTGAAGGCGGCACGTCGCAGCTGCAGCTCTTTTTCAAATATGCAGGGTACATTTTCCCTTTTGGCGATGAACGGCATGTCTCGGTAAAGATGGAGCGCAATGGCGACGATTACCTGTTTCACCGCATCAAACGCTCGGTAGTTTGGGAAAAGAACAAGCTGCAGCAATTGGAAGAAATGGGGTTGAAAACGGTTTCGTCGCTGTTTAAAAACCTGGAGGTGGTAATGAGTGACGAAGATGCCGACCGGTCTTTTTCTGTATTTGAATGGATAAACCAGCATTTTGATGAACTGGCTAATCTGGGCTTTGAACTTGAGCAACCCACAAACGACGGGCAGAAGCGGTATGTATTCGGCAACAGCAAAATAGACCTGGAGATTAAGGAAAATAACGACTGGTTCGATATTTATGCTGTGGTGTATTTCGGCAATTACCGCATCCCGTTTATACAGCTCAAAAATCATATCCTTAACCATAAAAAGGAATTTACGTTGCCTTCAGGCGAGATTGCCGTGATACCCGAAAAATGGTTTTCGCAATACGGCAACCTGTTGCATTTTGCCGAGGGCGGAAATAACTTAAAGCTTCGCCGGCATCATATCGGCCTGGTGAACGATCTTGCCGAAGGCGAAATGGCCCATGTAACCATGAACCGCAAACTTCAAAAACTCACCGATTTTGAAGAACTCGAAGAGATTGAAATGCCGCAGCATTTTAAAGGCCATTTGCGGCCATACCAAAAAGCCGGTTATAACTGGTTTCATTTTTTAAAGAATTATCATTTCGGCGGTTGTTTGGCTGATGACATGGGGCTTGGTAAAACCATACAAACCCTGGCCTTGCTGCAAAAACATAAAGAGGATACTGAAGCTATGGGTCCGAAGGATTCCTTTGGAACAAGTAAAGCCACATCCCTTATTATTATGCCCACCTCGCTGATATACAACTGGCTCAACGAGGCAAAAAAATTCACCCCGCAACTTAAGTTGATGGTGCATACCGGTACGCTGCGATACAAATCGCACGAGGTGTTTGCCAACTATGATGTTGTCATAACCACTTATGGCATCAGCCGCATCGATATTGAAATGCTGAAGTCGTATTACTTTGACTATGTGATATTAGACGAAAGTCAGAATATAAAAAACCCTTCATCAAAATCGTTCCAGGCGGTTAAGCAGCTGAAGTCACGATTCAAGCTGATACTGAGTGGTACCCCGGTCGAAAATTCGGTTAACGACCTATGGACGCAAATGTCGTTCATTAACCCCGGGCTATTGGGAATTCAGCAATATTTTCAAAATGAGTTTGTGACGCCTATCGAAAAGAAAAAGGACGAAGAGAAAGCCCGCAAACTACAGGCGTTGATAAAACCTTTTGTTTTACGCCGTACCAAAGAGCAGGTTGCTCCCGAATTGCCGCCAAAAACCGAGAATCTTTTTTATTGCCAGATGAGCGAAGAGCAGGCATCGGTTTATGAAAAGGTAAAGTCGGAATACCGCAACGAACTGTTAAAAAGCCTGGAAGACGGCACTTTCGCCCAAACACAGATACAGGTGTTGCAAGGGCTTATCAAGCTGCGGCAAATTGCTAACCACCCGATAATGATCGACAAAGAATATGAGGGTGATTCAGGTAAATTTGAAAATGTAGTGCATACGCTGGCCAACGTGCTTGACGGCGGCCACAAGGTGCTCATATTCTCACAGTTTGTAAAGCAGCTGAATATTTACCGGGAGCATTTCGATACTGAAAAAATCCCTTACGTATATCTCGACGGCGCTACACAAAACCGCGGCGATGTGGTTAAACAATTCCAGGAAGATCCGAAAACACGGGTGTTTTTGATTTCGATAAAAGCCGGCGGCGTAGGATTAAACCTCACCGAAGCCGACTACGTTTTCATCCTCGACCCGTGGTGGAACCCTGCTGTTGAGCAGCAGGCAATCGACCGTACACACCGCATCGGGCAAACCAAAAACGTGTTTATCTATAAATTCATCACGAAGGATTCGGTTGAGGAAAAAATACTGGCCCTGCAACAGCGCAAACTCAAAGTAGCCCGCTCCCTTATCACCACCGAAGAAAGCTTTATTAAATCGCTTTCGGTGGAAGATATTAAGGAGATTTTGGGGTAAGAAGATTGCGAAATGCGGAAGTTCGATTGCGGAAGTTTATTTATTTGAAGACTTACGAAGTTTAACTCATAGATATTTATTTTTTAATAGTCTCGTTGAATGCTCCGTCGTTTAAAAACTTCGTAAGTCTGTGTTAAGTGCATCAAACAATTTTATTATTAAATTCGTTGTTGAAACACGTATAGCGCCACAAAAACCCAAAACAATATATCATGAAAAAGTATTCAATCTTATTAATGCTCGTGTTTTGCTGTGCAATGGCATTTGCCCAAAGCAAGGTGGTTTGCTGCAGCAAGACATCGGCTACGCAGCAGTTTGCGATGCTGGCTTCTAACCGGGAGTTCGTCAAATCGCACCAAAATCCGTTGAAATTTCATTTTCAAAGCAGCACCGGTAAATCTATCAACTACAAAACGCCAGATGGCAAGGAAGCTACCGCTTATGAATTTAAAGCCAAACACCCTACAAACAACTACCTGTTTGTTATCCACGAATTTTGGGGGCTTAATGATTTTGTAAAAAAAGAATCTGAAAGAATTTACAATGAACTTGGCGATGTAAACATCATCGACCTCGACTTGTACGACGGCCAGGTAGCAACCATCCGTGAAGATGCAGCTAAGCTGATGCAGGCCGTAAAAGAAGATCGGGCGAAGGCTATTATAAACGGCGCTATTGCTTACGCCGGGCCGCACGCGCACATTGCTACTTTGGGCTGGTGCTTTGGCGGTGGCTGGAGCTTGCAGGCAACGTTGCTGGCCGGCAAACAGGCAGCAGGCTGTGTAATGTATTATGGTATGCCCGATCAGGACGTTAACCATTTGAAAACCCTGCACTGCGATGTGCTTGGCAACTTCGCTAATAAGGACCAATGGATAAACCCAAAAGTGGTGGCCAAGTTTGAAACGGATATGAAAGCCGCAGGAAAAAAATTATATGTACACCAATATGATGCCGACCATGCTTTTGCCAACCCAAGCAATCCCATTTACAACGCGGTAGCAGCAAAAGATGCCTACGCGCATACTATCGAGTTTTTAAAGACGCGATTAAAATAGCCGGATTTCGGATGTTCGACCCGATAGCTATCGGGTCGAATTTAAAAAATGCGCTGGAGATTTTTAGCTGGAGTTGAAAGCGAAACTGAAGCCTGGGATTTCCTAATTCCGAACCCGATAGCTATCGGGTCGAACATCCGAAGCGGCGAAGCCTTCTTGAGCACCTTAAAAACAACTAACCGCGAAAAATCCGAAATCATTCCCGTAACATTGCACAAAAATTCTTTTATTGACTCCGCGCGCCAAAAAGATAATTTCCTACTCGATTAAACTTGCCATCATATTGCTGGCATTTTTATTCATCTACCACCGTATTTTAAAGAATAACAAAAATCTCAGAGATTTTGAAAATCTTACAGCGCACATTGCTTATAATAAAGTAATCATTACCCTGGCTTTCGTCGTTTTGCTGATGATCGTTAACTGGCTGCTTGAATCATTAAAATGGTGGCATCTGACCAGGATATTAGCTCCCATGTCTGTATGGAAGGCCATCGAAGCCGTTTTTTGCGGATTAACATGGGCTATTTTCACCCCAAATCGTATCGGCGAGTATGGGGGCCGGGTGATGTTTTTACCGAACCGAAAACGGATACATGGCATTTTTGCTATGGCGGTTGGCTCGTTCGGGCAAAACGTAATTACCAATGTGCTGGGGGCCGGTGCCCTGGTGTGGTTTCTGTATACCTACATTCCACTTAACGGCTGGCTAATGGCGGGTATTACTATTGTTGCCGCGGGGCTAATGATCATAATGCTGGTGTTTTATTTTCATATCAAATGGATGGTTAAGCTGCTTAACAGCATACGATTTCTAAAAAAATATCATCGCTTTTTTGACATCATGGGCAATTACAAGGCGGGCGAATTGCTAAACATCATGTGGTTTTGCCTGGCCCGGTTTTTTGTATTTACTTTTCAGTATTACCTGATTATACATTTGCTTATACCACAGATACCATTGCTGCAGCTGTCATTGCTGATGTTTGTGTTTTTCTTTATCCAGTCGGCTATCCCCTCGCTGGATTTGCTTGATATTGGTGTAAGAAGCTTTACAGCAGGTACACTATTTGGTTACGTAACAGGTCAAATACTGGCAGTTGTAGTATCAGTATCTCTTATTTATATCGTTAACCTGATAATTCCTGCTATTTTAGGCTCTGTTTTCGTACTTAAATTAAAATTCTTTGACCGCACTGCTTAGTACTTTGTCTTTGTCGCTAACCGGGTTATACCTGTTGGTCCTGATCTACCTTATACGCGGCTGGAATGTCATCAAACGTCCGAAGATTAAACTTTCTGATTTTTCGACAAAGGTCACTGTGATGATTGCTGCACGCAATGAAGCCGAACGCATACACCTAACCATAGAAGATATTTTAGCCCAGGATTATCCACAAGAACTTACTGAGATCATCATCGTCGACGACCATTCAACTGATAACACTTCCCAAATTATTAGCAGTTATGCGGCGCGGGGTGTCAAACTATTGCAGTTGAATGAAGATAAGCCCTTAAACTCGTATAAGAAAAAAGCGATTGCTGAGGCGATCAAATTATCCGGCGGTGAATTAATGGTAGCTACCGACGCCGACTGCCGGATGGGCAGCAAATGGCTATCATCGGTTGTTGGATATTATGAAGAGCATAACCCGGTTATGATCTCGTCGCCGGTAAGCTATTTTGAGGAAAAGTCGCTTTTTGAAAAAATTCAGGCACTTGAGTTTTATTCGTTGATTGCCACGGGTGCTGCATTTATCGGGAACGATCATGCGTCAACATGCAACGGCGCCAACCTGGCATACCGTAAAGATGTATTTTACGAGGTCGGTGGATTTAAAGGTATTGACGACCTGGCTTCGGGCGACGACGAGCTGCTGCTCCAAAAAGTAGCGGAACGCTATCCCGGAAAAATTGGATTTTTGAAACGGTACGAGGCCGTTGTTTTCACCCATGCCAAGCATACGTTAAAGGAGTTTTTACAGCAAAGACGCCGATGGGCATCAAAATCTGTTAAGTATAAGGACAAAAAAGTGGTCGCCTTAGTGGTGGGGCTATGGTTGTTTAACGTATCTGTTTTTATAAATTTATGTTTAGGATTTTACGATCCTTACTTTTTTAAAGTATTTGGCATACAGCTTCTATTAAAATATGTATTTGAAATGGCGGTATTGATACCTGTTTGTATTTTTTTCCGCCGTCCGGGGTTAGTATTGCTGCATATTCTTATGGTACCGTGCTATATCGTATATTTCATTTATATTGGCTTGCTGGGCAATTCCGGAACGTATCTCTGGAAAGGTCGGATGGTAAGATAACAAACCCGAAGCACGAATGAACTACTGAACTAATGACTGACCTCAGCCCGGCACAACGTACGTGGAATAAATTCAAACGCAATAAAGTTGCCGTGGCTGGTTTGGCATTTATTGCTGTCACGCTGGTTGTTGCCATACTTGGGTATTTAATAATGCCCGACCCAACCCCAATGGCCAATAATATGACCGTTCAATTGAGCATTAAAAAACCGGGCTCAACGTTCATGATGCTGCGGCTTCGGAAAGATGAACGGGTTGATACGGTTAACATTTTCACTAAAATGCTTTTCGGCCAACCGGCATTTTATCGTGATATCCCTATAACAGCCTATCGCTTTTCAAAAGATTCTGTCTACGTTGCAGAATACATCGGAGCAGAAGACAAACCCGAATGGAAAGCTTACCGGCTTCCGCCGCAAGTGAATGGCCCATCGGCTATGATCATTCACAAAACCTTTTTGCTCGGCACTGATATTTATGGCCGCGATTTGCTGAGCCGCCTGCTGTTGGGCAGCCGTGTTTCATTAGCTGTAGGGCTGATGTCGGTAATCATCAGTATGCTGTTAGGTGTCACCATTGGCGCCATCGCAGGCTATTTCGGCGGATGGGCCGATGCAGCATTAAGCTGGCTCATGAATATTTTATGGGCGTTGCCGGCACTCTTATTGGTTATCGCCATTTCATTTGCATTGGGTAAAGGGTTGTGGCAAATATTCATTGCGGTCGGGCTGTCGATGTGGGTTGAAGTGGGCAGGCTGGTACGCGGCCAGGTTTTAAGTTTAAAGCAAGTTGAGTATATTGAAGCAGCCCGCTCACTTGGATTTAATAATACCCGGATCATTACCAAGCATATCTTGCCAAATATAGTCGGGCCTATATTAGTTCTCGCTTCATCCAACTTTGCCGCTGCTATTTTGTTGGAGGCCGGGCTAAGTTTTCTTGGTTTCGGGGCGCAACCCCCAATGCCCACGTGGGGCAGCATGATAAAGGAACATTACGGTTATATTGTTATGGATTCTGCATATCTTGCCATTATACCGGGGCTGGCCATCATGCTTTTAGTATATGCTTTTAACCTGGTAACAGTTGGTTTAAGGGATGCGTTCGATATTAAATCACAAAGTACCCGTTTTTAAAAAAATATCTTTATTTTAGGCTGCCTTCAAAGTAACTGATGCAAAATATTGAAACACTCTCGGCCGAGGACGAACTAATACGATTGTTGCTTAAAAGGCAAACAGAATTAAATGCCCTGCTTGAGATAACCCAGGCAATTAACAAAAACACCGGCACCCCTGTATTAATTCAAATGCTGCAAGTGATTTTGAAGAATTATTTGCAGGTAGGAAAGCTTCGTTTTTTAATAGAACGCGATGGCAGCTTTATATTACTGGCTAAATATGGGGGAGATATTGAGCCGGTAAGTACCCTGCACAAGGGCTGCCTTAAACTAAACAAAATTAAAGCTACTATACCTTTGGCAGGACAGGATGACAAACTGTTATGCAAATACGATTATTTTATTCCCATTTACCATAAAAAGAAAGCACTCGCATTTGCTTTAATCGGCGACTTCAATCCGTCAGCTGAGCTTCTTAATGACGACTTAAATTTTATTCAAACCGCTATCAACGTAATCGTTGTTGCGCTCGAAAATAAAAATCTCTTTCGTGAACGGCTTTTATCTGAGCGTTTTCAACGTGAAATGGAGCTGGCGGTTGAGGTTCAAAATATGCTTATCCCGCTAAAGATATATAAGGATCATAGCGTTGAAGTGGGAGCCCGCTACATCCCTCACCAAAATATTGGCGGCGATTACTTCGATTTTATACGATTAAACGACAACGAGTTTTTATGGTGTATTGCCGATGTATCCGGCAAAGGTATATCTGCGGCGTTACTAATGGCAAACTTCCAGGCGAGTTTGCATGCATGGTCGGCTGTGGAAGACGACCTTGTAAATGTAATTGACCGGCTAAACAAGGTGGTGTTAAATAATACCAAGGGCGAAAGGTTCATTACGCTCTTCCTTGCTAAATACAACGAAAAAACCCGGAAACTTCAATACATTAACGCCGGGCACAATGCAACGATCATTTGCAACGGCGGAGAACTTACTTCCCTGAAAAAGGGAACGACAATGATTGGAGTTTTTGACGAACTTCCGTTTATTAACAAGGGCGAAGTGTATATTGAACCCAATAGCCTGATTGTAAATTACACGGATGGCCTGATGGATCACGAACACCTGGGCGCAAAAAAATGGGACGAAGAAATTCTTTTTGAATTTGTTAAAGAACATGGCGCATTACCTGCCGAAGACTTTAACCACCTGCTGATGAACCATATCGACACGGTAATTAAGGGAAAGCCCATTGACGACGTAACCCTTTTAACGTTGAGAATTTTCTAAGTCATCAAAAGTTCTCCACAATAAACAGCCTTTTTCTTAAAAGTTCTGATATTTGAAGAATAGAGCAATGTTATTAGCAAGATACCAGCAAGAATTTATTGAAGCCGGCTGTGACGAAGCAGGGCGAGGCTGCCTCGCAGGGCCCGTTTTTGCGGCTGCCGTTATATTGCCGGATAATTTTGATCATTCGTTATTGAACGATTCCAAACAGCTAACTGAAGAAGTAAGATATCAGTTAAGGGCCGAAATAGAGCAAAAAGCGATTGCGCATGCGGTTGCATCTGTTGATAACCTGGGGATCGACTCGATCAATATTCTTAATGCTTCGTTTCTTGCTATGCACCGGGCTATTGAAAAGCTGGCGTTATCCCCTCAGTTTTTAATTATTGACGGCAACCGTTTTAACAAGTATAAAAACATGCCGCATAAGTGTATTGTACAGGGCGATGCCAAATATTTCAGTATCGCGGCTGCATCCATATTGGCAAAAACATACCGCGATGATTATATGAAAAAAATCGCGGCCGAACATCCTGAATATGATTGGCATGCTAACAAAGGATATCCCACAATAAAGCATCGCGAAACTGTTTTAAAAATAGGTTTTACCCCCTACCACCGCCGGTCGTTTAAGGTGACCGATCCTCAGACGGAATTATTTCAATAATTACCCGCAAACCGGCGTTTTTCGTCGCATAATACCACTTATACGATTAGCTATTTTCCTCAAATTAATTATTTTTGTTGGAAACCAAGCATCCTTGAAAATTCTTATCCTAACTCACCGCGTCCCATTCCCGCAAAATGGCGGTTACCCGATTGTGGTTTGCAACACCATCCGCAGCCTGGTTGATTTGGGTCACGACGTTTCGCTGGTGTCGCTCAGCGCAAAAAGAAACCACCACGAGCACAGTGATCAGGATAAAGAACTGCTGTCCAAAATAAATTATCGCGCTTTTAACATCAACATTAACGTTTCGGTAATTGATGTTGCCATAAACTTGTTTAGCAAAACATCATTCAATATTGATAAATATTATAATGCCGAGTTTGAAAAGCGACTTATCGTCGAATTGAAAAAAACAGCGTTTGACGTTATCCAGTTTGAGGGGCTTATGATGTCGCTCTATGTATCCGCTGTTCGAAAACATTCAAAAGCCAGGCTAATATACCGCGCGCACAATATCGAAAATCAAATATGGCAGCGACTGTCTCTTCAAAAGTCCGATCCGTTTAAAAAATCATACTTACGTATGCATGCTAAACGGATAAAAAACTATGAACTGCAGCAATTGAACAATTTTGACGGGATAGCGGTTTTTACAGAACAGGACAAAGGCACACTGCTCGAATACGGCACTAAAATCCCGATAGAAATTTTGCCCGTCGGGATCAATCTCGACCTATATAAGCCTGATGACAGCCTTATCGAATTCCCAAGTTTGTTTTTTTTAGGCTCGCTCGATTGGCTGCCAAACCGCGAAGGAATTGAATGGTTCCTGGATAATTTTCGCCAGGATTTGATCGATGGAGACCTGCGGGTTAAGTTTTATGTGGCCGGTAACGATATTCCCGAAAGATTCGATGACTACGAGGTTTTGGGTAAGATTTTTATACAGGGGGAAGTTGACGATGCACTCGAGTTTTTAAACAGCAAGTCCATTATGGTTGTGCCCTTACTATCCGGCGGCGGCATGCGTGTAAAAATTGTAGAAGGCATGGCGATGCAAAAATGCATTATATCAACCTCTCTGGGGGCTGAAGGCATTAATTTCGAACACGGCGCTAACATACTGATTGCAAATAACCGGGACGAGTTTTATGACGCCATTAAATTATGTATATCAGATGAAGAATACTGTAAAAAAATAGGACAGAATGCACGTGAGTTAATAGAACAGCAATACGATACCAATACCGTTACTAAAAACTTAATCAGGTTTTATAACAATGTGAGATGATTTGCAATTGCGAATTCCAGTTAATTGCATAATTGTTACCCTAACGCCAAAAATCCAGGTTCGTAATTCGCAAATCATTCCTACTTTTGCGCTCAATAAATATTTTATGAAAAACACCGCTTTAACTGAAGTGCATATCAAAGCCGGCGCCAAAATGGTTCCGTTTGCAGGTTACAACATGCCTGTTCAATACGCAGGGATCAATGCCGAACACGAAACTGTTCGCAACGGTGTTGGCGTTTTCGATGTGAGCCATATGGGCGAGTTCATTTTAAAGGGTGATAAGGCGCTCGACCTTATCCAACAGGTTACCAGCAATGATGCGTCGAAGCTTTATGACGGTAAGGTTCAATACTCATGCCTGCCTAACGAAAACGGCGGGATTGTTGACGACTTGCTTGTTTATCGCTTAGACGAAAAAACCTACATGCTGGTGGTTAATGCATCAAACATTGAAAAAGATTGGAACTGGATATCAAAATACAATACCATGGGTGTCGACATGAAAGATATTTCAGACCGCACCTCCCTACTGGCGATCCAGGGGCCTAAAGCAGCCGAAGCTTTGCAAAGCCTTACTGATATCGACCTGGCTTCGATGGAATATTACACCTTTAAAAAAGGAAACTTTGCCGGCATCGATAATGTATTGGTTTCGGCAACAGGCTACACCGGCGCAGGCGGTTTTGAAATATACTTTGACAACCAAAACGCCGAACAAATATGGAACGCTATTTTTAAAGCAGGCGAGCCTTTCGGAATAAAGCCAATCGGCCTTGGCGCGCGCGATACGCTGCGTTTAGAAATGGGTTTCTGCCTTTATGGAAATGACATTGATGATAACACTTCGCCGCTTGAAGCAGGTTTAGGCTGGGTTACCAAATTCACCAAAGAATTCACCAATTCAACCGCCTTGCAGCAGCAAAAACAAGAGGGCGTAAAGCGCAAGTTGGTTGGTTTTGAAATGATAGACCGCGGCATTCCGCGCCACGATTATGAAATTGTGGATACTGACGGTAACAATATTGGCAAAGTAACTTCGGGTACGCAATCACCGTCATTGCAAAAAGCCATCGGGATGGGTTATGTTAAAACAGAATTCGCCAAAGAAGGCACCGAAATCTTTATCAGCATCCGCGATAACAAGATAAAAGCGAAGATTGTTAAACCACCTTTTAATAAATAGTTTATTCGTTCACTGGTTCATTAGTTTATTAGTAGTAACGGTTTGTTAATGCTGAACTCCAATACTAAATATGCAAGGAACCAATGAACTAATGAACCAGTGAACTAATGAACCAACTAAACGTTTGCCTTACTCCTGCCCTCATTCCGCTTTATAACGTTGAAGATTATATCGTCGTTATCATCGATATTTTCAGGGCGACGTCATCAATATGCTATGGCATTGAGAACGGTGCAGAAGCAATTATCCCGGTTTCGCAAGTGGAAGAATGTGCCGCTTATCGCGAGAAAGGATTTGAATATTTATTAGCTGCCGAGCGCGACGGACAAGTTGTAGAAGGATTTGATTTCGGCAATTCACCGTTTTCGTATACCAAAGAAAAAGTATCGGGAAAAACCGTTGTGCTCACCACGACTAACGGCACCCATGCCTTACACCTGTCGCGGCAAGCAAAAAAGATAGTTATAGGTTCTTTTTTAAACCTTACTTCATTGTGCGACTGGTTAAAAAAACAGGACGAAAACATTTTACTGCTTTGTTCCGGGTGGAAAAACAATTTCAACCTCGAGGACACTTTATTTGCAGGCGCCGTAGTTGAACAGCTAAAGGTCATCTCCTTTAATCTCGATGACGCAGCCATTGCCGCCAATGATCTTTATCAAATTGGGAAGAGCGATATTAACGATTATCTCAAAAAAACATCACACAGCGAGCGCCTGAAGAAATTAGGCATTGAAAAGGATATTGAATTTTGTTTGCAAGTTGATTTAACTTTGGCCATACCTGTATTAAACGGGGATAAACTGGTTAAGCTGAATCAATAAAAAACTCACCGTGCGTCATTGCGAGGCACGAAGCAATCTCTACGTAAGCGCATCCGCGGTACAAGTTTCAACTCATTTTATTCGCCCTGTAAAGTATAGAGATTGCTTCGTGCCTCGCAATGACGGGGGGATAGACCTTCGTTTATACCTTATTTCAATTTCTCATTATTCCTGTGCCTGTCGGCATCGCGGATATTTTTCTTCTCCATATTCTTCTGCAGCGCATCAGTCAGGTCGATACCCGTTTGATTGGCCAGGCATATCAATACAAAAAGCACGTCGGCCATTTCATCAGCCAGGTTTACTTCGGTGTCCGACTTTTTGAATGATTGCTCACCATATTGCCGCGCCATAATACGGGCCACCTCTCCTACTTCCTCCATTAAAATAGCGGTGTTGGTCAATTCATTAAAATAACGGATACCGGTGGTAGTTATCCATTTATCTACCAGTTGCTGCGCTTCTTTAATTTCCATATGTTGTTAATGATTGTCCTTATCCTTCGTATCCATTATGATAGTAACCGGGCCGTCATTCAGTAAGCTGATCTTCATATCGGCGCCAAATATGCCAGTGGCAATCTTCTTACCTGTTAAAGCCTCCAACGCATTTATCATTTTTTCATATATCGGTATTGCTTTATCGGGTTTTGCGGCCCGGATAAACGAAGGCCGGTTCCCTTTTTTCGTTTGTGCGAAAAGCGTGAACTGCGATATCAGTAAAATATTTCCATCCACATCAGCCAGCGCTTTGTTCATCAGCCCGTTTTCATCACCAAAAACGCGAAGCCCCGAAATTTTTTGAGCCAGCCATTGCAGGTCTTCATCGGTATCGGCATCTTCAATGCCCAGTAAAACCAAAAAGCCTGTTTGTATAGCCCCGGTTATTTTAGTATCGACAGTGCAGCTCGCCTGCGAAACGCGTTGTATTACAGCTCTCATGGAGTAATCAAGAATCAGGATTAAGGAGCCAAGATAAACAGAAAATGGAAGTTAGCTCAAAAACAAAGATTTTTAAGACTTACGAAGTTTTAAAAACTTCGTAAGTCTGTTTTTTCTTGAAAAACATTTAAGTTCGCAAAGTATTAGTTTCATACAGATATGACGACCAAGAGAGGATTTACGACTACCCTATTACATTCCGACCGCCTCGGCAAACCCGAACATGGCGCATTGCATAAACCTATCCATACTTCGGTAACCTATGGGTTTGATGACGTGCAGGACCTGGTAGATATATTTCAGAATAAGAAAAAGGGATATGCCTATTCAAGACAGGGCAACCCTACCGTTACAGCTTTGGAAAGCAAGGTTACCCAAATGGAAAACGGCTTATCCACCATTGCCTTCGCTACAGGAATGGCGGCTATATCGGCTACCATATTGGCGCTCATCAAACACGGCGACCACGTTATAGCCAGCTCATATTTATTTGGCAATACACGCAGTATATTCCAGTCGTATATCGACATGGGGCTTGATATCACTTTCGTGGATGCCACTTCGGTTGAAAATGTAAAAAACGAACTGAGGGACAATACAAAAATGGTTTTTGTGGAAACCATTGCCAACCCGGCCACCCAGGTAGCCGACCTGGAAAATATTGGCGAGCTATGCGAAAAAAAGGGCGTCATCTTCGTGGTTGATAATACCATGACCACACCGTATTTGTTCAGGCCGGTTAATGTAAAAGCCAGCCTGGTAATTAACGCCTTAACCAAATACATTGGCGGGCACGGCAATGCCCTGGGCGGCAGCATCACCGATACCGGCCTGTTTAACTGGGCCAATTATCCTAATATTTTTGAAGGGTTTAAAAAGCAAGTAAAGCCCGAAGTTTTGGGTATGACGCAGATCCGAAAAAAAGGACTGCGTGACGCGGGTGGCACACTTGCTCCCGAAGCGGCCCATTCAATTTCTGTAGGTTCAGAAACCCTCGCGCTGCGAATGGAACGTTCCTGCACCAATGCGATGGCCCTGGCGACATTTTTTGAAAGCCACCCGTTGATTAAAAAGGTATATTACCCAGGCGTGGAATCACACCCACAGCACGAATTGGCCGGTAAGTTATTTTCAAAATACGGCAGCCTGATGAGCATTGAGCTGGATAATAGCATCGACTGCTTTGCATTTTTGAATAAACTACAGCTTGTTGTAAAATCAAGCAACCTCGGCGATACCCGCACGCTGGCTATCCCGGTAGCACATACTATATTCAACGAACTCGGCCCGGCAAAAAGAGCCGAAATGGGTATATCCGATTCGATGATAAGGCTATCTATAGGGATTGAAGATCTGGATGACCTTTTGCAGGATTTTAAGAATGCATTAGGATAGATACAAGAGTCAGGAGAATTCTCAGATTTATTTTCTTCTGTCTTGATTCTCGGCTCTTGACTCTCGGCTCTAAAAATCAAGCTCTCGTATCATTGCCATTATAAATACTAAGATAGCTTTCGTAGCGCGATAGCTCGATTTCGCCATTTTCCAATGCTTCGAGTACGGCGCAGCCTGGCTCATTGATATGACGGCAATTGTTAAAACGGCAATCGTGCATGCGCTCGCGCATTTCGGGAAAAAAATGGCTAAGCTCCTGTTTTTCGATATCGATAACACCCAGCTCGCGGATACCCGGAGTGTCAATGATAAAACCGCCGTGCGGCAATTCGAACATTTCAGCAAAGGTGGTGGTGTGCATACCCTTATCGCTCCAGTCAGATACCTGGTTTGTACGCAAGTCAAGATTAGGCAGTAAAACATTGATCAGGCTGGATTTGCCCACTCCCGAATGGCCCGAAAACAAAGTAACTTTATCTTTTAAAAGCTCTTCCACTAATTCGATGTTCGTTCCGTCGAGGGCTGATACTTCATAGCAGGGGTATCCCACCTTCTCATAAACAGCTTTATAATCCGCCAATATCTCCAGCCCCTCATCACTAAAGAGATCAAGTTTATTAAAAATCAATCTGGCGGGTATATCATATGCTTCGGCAGTTACCAAAAAACGGTCGATAAAGCCTAACGAGGTACGCGGCGATGCCAAAGTAACCACAAGCAAAGCCTGGTCGAGGTTAGCGGCAATGATCTGTCCCTGTTTCGACAGGTTGATTGATTTACGGATGATATAATTTTTCCGCGGCTTAAGCTTAGTTATAACGCCAGTTTCCTGTTCCGGCTCCATATCAAAATCGACCACATCGCCAACAGCAAGCGGATTGGTTGTGGTAATTCCTTTGGTGCGGAAAATGCCCTTAATGCGGCAATCTATTCTTTCTCCGTCGGGTGTTTGCACCTGGTACCAGCTGCCGGTCGATTTGGTTATGAGTCCATGCATATTAATAAAGCCAAAAGTAACTAAATTACCGTGCTTATTAATTTGCCATTGCTGTATTTAAGGATGCGATGCAATCCTTTACAGCTAAGTCCATTTTGAAAAGGTATTCTTTAATCGCCTTTTTACTAATGTTCATTTTGTCTAATATTCCAACATGATCACGCCGGTATATTTTTATTAAAAATTCGGGATCGCTGTATGAAACAAACATACCTTTCCAATTATTTGCAGCCTTGAAGTATATATCGGAAATTTTATAGCTGTAACCTTTATCATTGCAAGTTATTTGTATTGATAGTACAGCTTTAAGCGGTATATTCATATAACCCGGTTTTATATCAAATCCAAAAAGGCCTTGATTTAAAACACTGCTAAGGGTGTCTTTTCCCATCGGCGGAGCACAGATCGTTAGCTCTTTAAAATAGCTCCTGGCCCATTTTTTCGATGTGCTATCCAAGGCTGCTTTATTTCGGCCTTTTACAAAAACGCTATCCGAATATATTAATTTGCCGTTTACAAGAGGTAAATGGTCCACAATTAAGTCTTTATCCGTTTGCGCAAAACAGCTATTAGCAAAAAGCGTAAACAATACAATCAGTAAATATCTATGCATTTTGTTGAACATAGTTTATAAAAGAAAAATCACGCTTGTTTATTAAAGAAATACCTACTTACCTTACGGACGTATATATGATTTATGAGCGCCTTCTTCCGAAAAGAGTAAGGCGCTTTTCTTTAACATTACAAAGAAGTGAAAGTTTTAAAAGTTAGGTACTTAAGATGCAACCAACGGGGTCGATTCGATCATGAGTCCTAGCATTGAAGGCGCAGTTTAGGAAAGGTAACAGCCATCGAAAAAATAAAACTTTTTGATCATAATATTCAAAAATTGCGTTTTTTTGAGTGATCATTTATAAGCTCTTATGAAAATTGCCGTCGCCTCTCCTCCCTTTCCAATATCCATCGAAGACGGTTTGCACCAGGTGGAAAAACTGGTGAAAGAAGCCGCCGGACAAGGGGCCGAAATCATCTGTTTTCCTGAATCCTATATTCCGGGCTATCCTGCCGAAGAATTTACGGTTGAGGTTAGCTCGCCAAAAAAAATGCAGGCGGCATTGGATAAAGCCTGCAAAATGGCTGCCGAAAATCATATCGCCATTATATTGCCGATGGATTGGTACACGCCTGCCGGGGTGTTAAACGTGGCACAGATAATATCTGCCACCGGCGAGGTATTAGGGTACCAGGCAAAAACGCAGTTAGACCCAAGCGAAGACGATATATGGGTACCCGGCGCCGAGCGCCACATTTTTGAAGTAAATGCCGTAAAATTTGGAATTGTGATATGCCACGAGGGGTTTAGGTATCCTGAATTGGTGCGGTGGGCAGCCCGGCGTGATGCAAAAATTGTTTTTCACCCGCACTTTGGCGGCAGCAATATACTGGGCAACGAACTGACTGAATGGGGTAATAAAGATAACCCCTACTACGAAAAGGCAATGATGATGCGTGCCATGGAAAACACCATCTATTTTGCAAGTTCAAACTGTGCTACGCGTTACCCGGAATCGGCCAGTTCAGTAATCGCGCCTGATGGCCGTTGCCTGGCACACCAAACTTATGGAAAACCCGGCGTTTTTGTTGTCGATATAGATACCCGTCTGGCAACAGGTTTATTGGCTAAAAGATTTAAGGCAGAGCTGTATACAGATAAATAAATACGATAACTCTTGTTTATTAAAAAAATATCTACTTACTTTACAGACATAATATAAAATGACAATTAACTACACCTCAACAACAACTACAACAACCACCGGGATAATACCCGGAGGGAGATAGTCGTATGGTGTAAAAACATAAAAAATAAACCAAATGAGCGCCTTCCTCCGAAAAGAGGAAGGCGCTTTTTTTATATCAGCGCAAAATGAAAGTTTTAAAGTTCGGCGGCACGTCGGTAGGATCGGCCCAAAGTATCGAAACCTTGTTGAACATTTTAAAGGATGAGGCAAAGGCGACGGACAAACCTGTAGTTATACTATCTGCCATGAGTGGGGTAACGAATTTGCTTGCCTCAATGGCAGAAGGTGCAGCGAACGGGGTTGATTTTACCGAATCGCTGGCCAACCTCGAAAAGCGTCATTTTGATATGGTAAAAAGCCTGCTTGCCGTGCAGCACCAGAACCCGGCCTTTACCGGCTTAAAGATCTATTTCAACCAACTGGAGGAACTGCTGCAGGGTATCTTAACTTTAAAGGAACTGACCCCAAAAACCCGCGACCTGGTATTAAGTTATGGCGAGCGTTGCTCAACACTAATGATATCCAAAATAGCTGCGCAGCATTTTGCGGGCGTTTTGTGTGTGGACGCCTCCGAACTGATAAAAACCGATAACTCTTTTGGCCAGGCCCGGGTGAATATGGAATTGACTGATATGCTGATCCGTAGCTTTCACAGCTTGCATGCCGGTAAAATGCTGTTTGTAACCGGGTTTATAGCAGCTAACGAAGTCGGGCAGATCACCACCCTCGGTCGTGGTGGCAGCGACTACACCGCCGCGCTGTTTGGATCGGCGTTAAATGCCAGGGAAATTCAAATCTGGACAGACGTAAACGGAATGATGACTGCCGACCCGCGCATGGTGAAAAAAGCCTTTTCGCTGCCGGAGCTTACCTATACCGAAGCGATGGAACTATCCTATTTTGGCGCCAAGGTGATCTATCCGCCAACTATGATCCCGGCATTTTTGAAGAAAATCCCCATCGTAATAAAAAACACCTTTGAACCGGATTTTGAAGGTACCGTTATACGGCATGACTGCAAACCATCAAATCTGCCAATAAAAGGCATATCGTCCATCAATAATATAAGCATTCTCAATCTTGAGGGAAGCGGCATGGTTGGGAAATCGGGCTTTAGCGGAAGACTGTTTTCGTTGCTGGCTCGCGAGCAGATCAATATTATACTGATCACCCAATCGTCGTCCGAACACAGTATTACATTCGCCGTGCAGCCTGGCGATACCGAAAAGGCGCGGCGGCTAATTGAACAGGAATTTGACCTGGAGCTGCTCGCAAAAAAGCTGGACCCGGTAGTGATCGAGCAAAACCTGGCTATTATTGCTGTGGTGGGAGAAAACATGAAACAAACGCCCGGTGTATCCGGTAAGCTGTTTCATGCGCTGGGGCGGAATGGCGTAAACGTCAGGGCCATCGCCCAGGGCTCGTCGGAGTATAACATCTCGGTTATCATATCTCAACATGATCTGGCCAAGGCTTTAAACGCCGTACATGATGCTTTTTTTGTTGAGTTAACCAAAACCCTGCATGCGTTTTGCCTGGGTACCGGCAACATCGGGCAAACACTTTTCAGGCAGTTGAACGCGCATAGCGAGTATTTACAGCAGCATAATGGCATCCAGGTAAAAATTGCAGGTATCAGTAATACCAGTAAAATGGTATTTAACCCGGACGGCATATCGCTTGATAGCTGGCAGGATGACCTGGCTGCTTCGCATGAAAAAGCCGATCTAAACGAATTTATTGAGCGCATGAAAAGCTTGAACCTGCCCAACTGCGTGTTTATCGACAATACCGCCAGTCCCAAGCCTGTTGAAGTTTACGAGGAGGTATTCAAATCGAACATATCTGTTATCACCTGCAATAAAATCGGCAATTCGGCATCATACAAACAATACAAAACCTTTCATGATGCCGCCAAACAACATGGCGTCGATTTTTTTTACGAAACCAATGTGGGCGCCGGTCTGCCTATCATCCGTACCCTAAAAGACCTGATGAACAGCGGCGACCGGATAATGAAGATCGAAGCTATCCTTTCGGGGACCATTTCTTTTATCTTTAATAATTTCAAAGGCGACGCCAATTTCCACGATATAGTAAAGCTGGCCCAGGATAAAGGCTATACCGAACCTGACCCGCGCGACGACCTACGCGGCACGGATTTTATGCGAAAAATGCTGATCCTTGCGCGTGATGCGGGTTACCCGATGGAAGCAGGGGACATACAAATTGAAAGCATCCTGCCAAAGGCATGCCTGGAGGCGCAAACCGTTGAAGATTTCTATTCGGCATTACAAGCGGAGGATGCTTTTTTCACCAAATTGAAAAAACAAGCCGAAGCCGATAAAAAAGTGTTACGGTATATTGGCAAACTGGAAGATGGCAAAGCTGAGATCAGCCTGCAAATGGTAGATGAGAACCACCCTTTTTATACCTTATCCGGAAGTGATAACATTATATCATTTACGACCGACCGATACAAGGAACGCCCGCTGGTAGTTAAAGGTCCGGGTGCCGGTGCAGAAGTTACCGCGGCAGGTGTATTCGCTGATTTAATAAACGTGGGAGCATAACGATGGAATATAGTTTACAGGATGTAAATCCAATAGCAGCTCCGGCCAGCTTAACCGGGCAAAGCATCCAGGTTTTCGCCCCGGCTACTGTTGCTAACGTGGTTTGCGGCTTTGACGTGCTTGGCTTCGCGGTTAACGAACCGGGCGATGAAGTAGTGATGCGTGTCACCAATAAGCCCGGCATTACTATCCGAAAAATCACCGGTGATGACGGCCGGTTGCCGCTCGACCCTGCTAAAAACACGGTAAGCGTAAGTGTGCAGCATTATTTAAAAAGCGTTGGCCGGACAGACATTGGTTTGGATATTGAACTCCACAAAAAAATGCCCATCGGCAGCGGTTTGGGCTCGAGCTCAGCCAGCACGGTTGCGGGCTTGTTCGCAATAAAAACTTTGCTGGGTGACAGCAGCGACGTAGCCAAACTATTGCCTTTTGCGATGAAGGGTGAAGAAATGGCCTGCGGCCATGGTCATGCCGATAATGTTGCGCCGGCGTTGATGGGCGGCTTTGTACTAATACGCAGCTACGACCCGCTTGAAGTGGTACGCCTGCCACACCCGGCCGGTTTATATTGCGCCATCGTATTTCCGGATGTCGATGTGCCGACACGCGAGGCCAGGCAAATTATCCGGAACAAAATATTAATGAAAGATGCCGTTACCCAATGGGGAAACATTGCCGGCCTGGTAAGCGGGTTGTTTTTGCAGGATATAGACCTGATGGGCCGCAGCATGAAGGATATTTTGATTGAACCGGTGCGGTCTATGCTTATCCCCGATTTTTACCGTATGCGCGAAATGGCGATGGAACTGGGTGCGGTAAGCTTCGGCATATCAGGCTCGGGCCCGTCTGTTTTTGCTTTTACAAAAGATGAAGAGACGGCAAATCGCATCACGCAAAAATTACAGCAGCACCTAACAAGCCTGAAAATAGGCTCGAATACGTATGTATCGACCATCAATGATAAAGGGCCAAGAATAATTTAATCATAAAATATGTCATTGCGAGCGAAAGCGCGGCAATCGCGAACTAAAGGGCCGCCTTGCATAGTTCGCGATTGCTTCGTACCTCGCAATGACAAGACATTAAATCTCAAATCAAATTGCAATTCTACAGCACCAATAACCCATCCACCCGCGTATCCTTTGAGGATGCAGTTTTTAACAGTATGCCGCAGGACAAGGGCCTTTATATGCCGGCTAACATGCCACGACTGGATGACAAGTTTATCAACAACCTCGGTGAATATACGCTGCCCGAGATCGCGTTTCATGTAGCAAAAAATTTGTTGGGTGATGATATTCCTGATGATGATTTAAAAAATATCATCGACGAGGCGATTAACTTCCTGGCGCCGGTTGTAAAGCTGGAAGAGAATGTATTTGTACTGGAGCTTTGGCATGGCCCTTCGCTTGCGTTTAAGGATTTTGGCGCCCGGTTTATGAGCCGGATAATGGCCTATTTCCTTGAGCAAGGCGAAAAGCAATTGGATGTACTGGTTGCCACCTCTGGCGATACAGGGGGTGCAGTGGCGTTGGGTTTCCTGGGCGTACCGGATACCCGGGTTACCATCTTATACCCCAAAGGCAAAGTAAGCGAGATACAAGAGCTGCAACTAACCACCAACGGCCAAAACATCCGTGCTATCGAGATCGACGGCACCTTTGACGACTGCCAGGCGCTGGTTAAACAAGCTTTTACGGACAAGGAACTGAATGAAAAATTCAGGCTGACCTCCGCCAACTCGATAAATATTGCCCGGCTTATCCCGCAAACGTTCTACTACTTCAACGCCTATGCGCAGCTGCTAAAACAAGGTATCGATAAGGTCGTTTTTTCGGTACCCAGCGGTAATTTCGGCAATATCGGCGCGGGGTTGCTGGCCTGGAAAATGGGTTTGCCGGTCGAGCATTTTATAGCGGCTACCAATGTGAACGACACGGTGCCCCAGTTTTTGGAAACAGGCAATTATACGCCTAAACCATCGGTGGCCACCCTCTCAAACGCCATGGATGTTGGTGACCCCAGCAACTGGGTGCGCATAGCCGACCTGTTTAAAAACGATACTTCCGTACTAAAAAACCTGGTAAACGGCTATAGCTACGATGACGACGAAACCATGGCCGCGATCAAATTCATATTTGATAATTACAATTATGTAGCATGCCCGCATACCGCCATTGCCTGGCAGGCGCTAAGGGACTGGCAGCAGGATAATTTTAATCGGGATGTAGCCGGTGTGTTTTTATCAACCGCGCATCCATGTAAGTTTTCGGGTGTTTATCCCGAGAGCATTTCAAGTAAATTTGATATTCCTGAACAGGTTAAGGAATTGGCAAAAAAAGAAAAACACGCGGCACATTTGAGTGCGGACTTTAGCGAATTCAAGGAATATTTGATGGAGAATAATTAAGGTCGTAACTTAGTGTTATTAATCACCAAGCTATGGATATACAGGCGGAAAAATTGAATTTGGTTAAGGCGATATTGGATATTGAGGATATAAGCCTGATAAAGAGGGTGAAAAAAATACTGAAGAAGAACGATCACGACTGGTTTGATGACCTAACCGAAGAACAGCAGCAAGGAGTAATAAGAGGGCTGGAACAGGCTGACAAAGGCGAAACAATCACGCATGAAGAAGCAGTTGCGCGACTTGGATTATGAGTTATTCTATCGTCTGGACTACACAAGCTTATACATCTTTCGAAGATCGAATCGAATATTTGACAATTCATTTCACTGACAAGGAAATTAAAAACTTCCGTCAACGGGTAAGAGAATACCTCGAAGTATTGAAAGAAGAGCCAGGCATCGGAAAAAAACCGGGCAAATACAAAAATGTACACATTGGCCTCATAATAAAACCAGTTTCGATCATCTATCGAATTAAAATCCTTAGAAAAGAAATTGAGTTGATTTCTTTCATTGACAATCGTCAAGACCCCAAAAAGATCGGAAAGTATAATAGTTAAGCTATGCTCGATAGACTTCCGCTCATATTAATTTTTTTCTCTTATTCATATTTATTAGCGGCTGTAACGATATTTCAAAAATTGAAAAATTTGATAAAATTAAATGGGCACATTTGGGAGAATTAGACGACTCCGAAAGAGTGTTAATGGCTAAGGATATAGTAAAAACCAAAAAATTAATAGGGCTAACTAATAAACAAATGCTGCAGCTTTTAGGGCCGCCTGAAAATGATACGACCGCGACATGGTATCGCCTGAAAGAAGAAGGCGAAATGTTAAGCCCAGATCCCGTTTCCGGAAAAGATTTAATCGTTAAATTCAATAAAGACTCTGTAATTACGAGTGCCGAAATAAAAGAATGGCACAAACACAATCTATGATCAATACCATCATCTTCGACCTTGGCGCAGTTTTAATTGACTGGAACCCGCATTATATGTATCGTACACTCTTCAGCGATGAAGAGGAAATGAAAAACTTTTTAGCGAACGTTTGCACGTCCGAGTGGAACGAGGAACAGGATGGCGGCCGTACCGTAAAAGAAGGCACCGACCTGCTGGTACAACAATTCCCGGAGCATGAGGAAAATATTCGCGCTTTTTATTCCCGCTGGGAAGAAATGCTGGGCGAGCCTTTTTGGGATACCATTGAGATTTTTAAAGAATTGAAGGAAAGCGGCAAATACAAAATATATGCGCTCACCAACTGGTCGGCCGAAACATTCCCGTATGCCGTAACCCGGTATGATTTTTTAAACTGGTTCGACGACATCGTGGTTTCGGGCATCGAAAAAATGCGTAAGCCGCACCCGGAGTTTTATCAACTATTGCTTGACCGGCATCACGTAAAGGCTGATGAAGCGGTATTTATTGATGACAATTACCGGAATATCCTGGCTGCCGAAAAGGTGGGAATAAAATCGATTCATCATACATCGGCTAAAGCAACGAGAACAGAGTTGGAGAAATTGAATATACTGTAGCTTTTTGGCACTACAGCAATAACAGTTTCCAGGCATCCTCTACTCTTCCTGCATCCAGCAATTCTTTAGCTTTTAAATGCAGTTGCGTTTCGCGTGTTGCAGCATCACCTAATGTTGCGTCCAGCAGTTCTTTTATTTCAGGCGATTGGGCATAGGTTTCAATTGCTTCATCAGCAGGTAAAATCTCTACGTTGCCGAGTTGCCCGAGGTTGTTGCCGGTTAATATTTTAGAATTTCGAATAGCAAACGGAATTGCATCGACACCAATGCCAACAGTTTTAACGGGTTTGGCTACCTTAAAAAGATTATCCGGGGTAACCCGGCAATACCAGTCGCCGCCTAAACGGGCAACCAGGTCGATCTTTTCCTGGTCAATCTTTCCATCAGCATCTAAAACGGCTTCGTTAATATGTATCAGCTTGATCTCGGCGATAATGAGGTTACCGGCTCCCGGCGTATTGCCCAATGATTTTATTTCATTCACCACACACTCAAACTGCACAGGCGACTCGGCTACCCGGGGCGGTTTCACCAATTCCGAAGGCAGCATGGTAAAGCCTGATTTTATAAATTCATTGATACCTTTCGGATATTCGACACTTGCCAGCGACACCTGCTGTACCATATCGTAATTCACGATATTGATGACACATTCGGGCACTTCATGCAGGTTTTCGAGCGAATGCTTGGTTGTGTTATCCCTTACCCTCCGCGAAGGCGAAAAAACACAAACCGGCGGGTTGGTGCTGAACAGGTTAAAAAAACTAAACGGGCTTAGGTTAATATTACCAGCCTTGTCAACGGTCGAGGCAAAGCAGATCGGCCGTGGCGCAATGGCGTATTGCAGGTAGTTGTGCAGTTCGGGAATTGAAAGGTCGGATACTTTTAGTGTCAGCATTACTTTTTTAATCCCAAAATCGAAAAATCACTATTTGCTTTTTTAATGATATTGCCCAGCATGCCCAATCCGGTTACTTCCATTTCGACCAGGTCACCGGGTTGCAGCCATTGTGGTTTATAGCCGGGGTCGTTCAATAAACCTGTGCCGTTCAACTCCAGGAAACAACCCGTGCCGACGGTGCCCGAGCCTATAACATCCCCCGGAAGCACATCGCAACCGTAAGCACAACGTTCAATGATCTCCGCAAAGGTCCAGTCCATATCGGCCATATTACCGGCCGACACCTGTTTACCATTTACTGCGCACTTCATTTCGAGGTTGTACGCGTTACCGGTATGCCCCGCTTTTGGCGCTGTTTTGTATTGTTCCAACTCATCAGGCGTTACCAGCCATGGGCCGATAACGGTACTAAAGTCTTTTCCCTTGGCGGGACCCAGGTTCAGCACCATTTCTTCCATTTGCAAGGCGCGCGCGCTCATATCGTTCATGATCATGTAGCCCGCGATCAAACTATCAGCATCGGCGGCTTTAATATTTCTTGCCTTTTTGTTTAGCACGACAGCCACCTCCAGTTCAAAATCAAGCTTTTGAAAATGATCGGGCATGCATTCAATTTCGCCGGGGCCCTGTACGGCGTTATGATTTGTAAAATAAAATATCGGGTACTGGTCAAATTCGGGAATCATGTCCACCTTGCGGTTTCTTCTGGCAGCAGCTACATGCTGCCTGAATGCGTAACCATCCCGGCACGATGTTGGATGCGGTACTGGCGCCATCATCTCGAAAAACAACTCCTCCTTAGCCTCCATCTTACCCGATGCTATCGCATTATTTACCCGGTGGGCGCGTTCCATCAGCTCATCTCCGCCCCACAAAAATGCGCTCATGTTATCAGGTATCAGCTTATCGCACGAATTCAGGTTGTAAATGTGTCCATTTATAAAAACACCCAAATGTTCGCGGTCTTCAGTTTTATAGGATACTAACTTCATCGGTTTAATTGTTAAGGAATTCAAAACTAACGAAATTTGTTGATTGAGTTGATTAAGTAATTGGTTAGATAGTTAATATTTATAGCCGCATTTAAAACCCAATGAACTGCTCAGCTAATCAACCAATAAACCATCCTTGCATATCCAAAATATTAGGCCTAATTTCGTATACCAGTTTATGAGCATACAAAAGCACTTTCTTTTTTCCCTCGGCCTCACTTCAATGAGTGATGCGTCATCATTCAGGGATGCCGTGCTTGCTAAGATCGTGCTTGCCCAGTATTAAGTTATTAAAGGTTGTGATGTTTGAAAGTTGTAATATTACTATAGCTTTCGATTCTAAAACTATTGCACCTTTCCAATCGTTATATCCAATATATTGATTTGCTTGCGGTTGAAGTCTCAACTTTGCAGCATTAAAACCTAGCAACATTCCAATAAAAACAATAAAACCATGCCTGTTTATCATACTTTAGGAGCCATCCCGCCAAAGCGGCATACACAATTCCGTAAGCCGGATGGCACATTATATGCCGAGGAGTTGGTATCGACCGAAGGTTTTTCGAGCCTGTACTCCCTGGTATATCATACCTACCCGCCTACGCTGGTAAAAGAACTGGGAGAACCTTACAGCGTTGAGCCGAAAGTTGCCCGCGAAAAGCATTTGAAGCATACCAGTTTGCTGGGATTTAAAATTGAACCGGCTGATGACTACCTGCAAAGCCGTAAACCTGTACTGGTGAATAGCGACCTGCATATTTCGCTGGCTGCTCCCCGCAAATCCATGACGGATTATTTTTATAAGAACAGCCAGGCTGATGAGGTGGTGTTTGTGCACGAGGGTACCGGGACATTAAAAACTGGCTACGGCAACATAAAGTTCGGCTATGGCGATTATCTTATCATTCCGCGTGGCACCATATACCAGATGGAGTTTGATACGCCGGATAACCGTTTGTTTATTGTAGAAAGTTTTAGCCCGATCCGGATACCTAAACGGTATACCAACGCGTACGGCCAGTTAATGGAACAATCGCCTTACTGCGAGCGGGACATAAAAAAACCAACCGATTTAAAAACGCATGATGAAAAGGGTGATTTTAAGATCCTGATAAAGAAACAGGGGCTAATATATCCATACATCTACGGCACACATCCCTTTGATTTCATCGGATGGGACGGCTTTCATTACCCGTGGGCATTTTCGATTCACGATTTTGAACCAATAACAGGCCGCCTGCACCAACCGCCGCCGGTGCACCAAACATTTGAGGGGCATAACTTCGTGATCTGTTCGTTTGTGCCGCGAAAATATGATTATCACCCGCTATCGATACCCGCGCCATATAACCACAGCAATGTGGACAGCGACGAGCTGTTATATTATGTAGACGGCGATTTTATGAGCAGAAAAAGCGTAGTAAAAGGGCAAATAACACTTCATCCGGGTGGCATACCGCACGGACCGCATCCCGGAACTGTGGAAAAATCTATCGGCAAAGAATCAACCGACGAGTTGGCGGTGATGATCGATCCTTTCCGCCCGCTTATGCTGACGGAAGATGCGATTAAAATTGAGGACGGAAATTATTATAAGAGCTGGGCGAGCGAATAGCCTCACTTAAAACAATAAGAAACAACTTTCTCACCCTCTCCGGGGTGAGGCAACAACAAAAACCAAAATGGAAACACAAACCATAAATAAAGAAACACAAACGACAGATTTTTTACCGCTTAACGGTACCGATTATGTTGAATTTTACGTAGGTAACGCAAAACAAGCGGCGCACTATTATAAAACCGCCTTCGGTTTTCAAAGCCTGGCCTACTCCGGTCCTGAAACAGGCGTGCGGGATAAGGCATCGTATGTTTTGCAGCAAGGAAAAATAAAGCTGGTGTTAACTACCCCCTTAACTTCAAACCACCCTATTGCCGAACACATAAAAAAACATGGCGACGGAGTAAAAATACTGGCGCTTTCAGTTGATGACGCGTATGACGCATTTAAACAAACCACAAGCCGCGGTGCCGTACCTTTCCAGGAACCCCAAACTTTAACCGATGAGTTTGGCGAAATACGCACAAGCGGCATAAAGCTGTATGGTGAAACGGTGCATCTTTTTGTAGAACGCAAGAATTATCACGGAACATTTTTACCGGGATATAAAAAGATGGCGTCAGCTTACAATCCTGCTGAAGCTGGTTTGCTTTACATCGACCATTGTGTAGGAAATGTAGGCTGGCATAAGATGAACGAATGGGTGAATTTTTATGAAGAGGTTATGGGCTTCAAAAATATTTTAACGTTCGACGATAAAATGATCTCGACCGAATACTCGGCCCTGATGAGCAAGGTAATGAGTAATGGCAATGGTTATGTTAAATTCCCGATAAATGAACCCGCGGAGGGTAAAAAGAAGTCGCAGATTGAGGAATACCTTGAATTTTATGAGGGCGAAGGCGTGCAGCACCTGGCCCTCGCTACTGCGAATATTGTTGAAACCGTGACCGATTTGCAAAGCCGCGGAGTGGAGTTTTTAACCGTGCCTACCTCCTATTACGACGAACTAACTGATCGTGTTGGCCATATCGACGAGGACCTTGAGCCATTAAAGAAACTAGGCATCCTGGTTGACCGGGATGATGAGGGTTACCTGCTCCAAATTTTCACCAAGCCGGTTGAAGACCGGCCTACCCTATTCTTTGAAATCATCCAGCGTAAGGGCGCGAAATCCTTTGGTGCGGGAAATTTTAAAGCATTGTTTGAAGCCATTGAGCGCGAACAGGAATTAAGAGGGAATTTATAATTCAATCCGATTAAAAAGAAAACTCCGTTTTGGCATGTCAAAACGGAGCTTCTTTTTAATATTTAGTATAATAGTTATCTAATAAGCAATTTTGTTATTATTAATATTATAAAAAAGGACAATACCAATAATATAGCAACTATTTATATCGCATTCCGTAATAGTGACTTGCCTAAAGAAAGGTTTCTATTTTTTATAAACATTTTCTATATTACGCCAAACTTTGGTTAATATTAATATATTTCAATAATTAAAATGAGTGCAGGAGGGAATAATTTTAGTGCAGAGGATGCATCCCATCTTGCTCATATTATTTATCATATTAATATTGGCATCTGGGAGTACGATAGCGACTCCAAAAAAATCAACTGGTCAGACGGCTTTTACACTATTCTGGGCTATAAACCGGGAGAAATAGAATGCTCCATTAATTTTTTTCTTGATAACCTTCTTTACCATCACGACAAATCTGCGTTTTTAAAGGCTTTACATCACCGTGGCGACGAAAGTGTAAATATAGTAGACATCAGGCTGCTAACAAAAAAATCGGGCTACCAGTGGTTTGAAAGCACAACTAAAGCGCTCGACGATAGTCACAACCCCAAATTTAGCGGCTCATTGATCAATATTCATCAATGTAAATTATTGGGATTTCAAGCTGCGCAAAATGATATTCAATTTAAAGAAACCGGCGCGATTGCCAAAATAACAGGCTGGGAATTCGACGTAGCCACTAGAAATTTCAATTTAACTAAAGCTGCTTATAACATCTTTGAATCGGGCAGATTGGCAGGGCTTACCCTTGACGAAATAATAGATTTTTTTGAACCTTATTATCGCCCGCTATTTAAAGAAGCTATTGAAAATGCAATAAAATTAAGTCAGCAGTTTGATTTGGACCTGCTATTCAGGACAGCTAAAAACAATATAATATGGGTAAAAACCAAGGGCTTACCTATTATCAACGATTTAGGCTCGTGCATTAAGGTAAGAGGTATATTCCAGGATATAGACAACATAAAAAAGAATGGCCTTGGTTTACAGACATCCATAAATCTGCTTAACGAACAGAATAAACGATTGCAAAACTTCGCCTACATCGTATCGCACAACCTGCGTTCTCATACAGGCAATTTGCAGTTTATGGTTAATTTGCATCAGGAAAGTGAGACAGATGCTGACCGGGCCGAACTTTTCGCGCATATTAAAGCGATCAGCACCAGTCTTAACTCAACCATTGAACACCTTAACGAAATTGTAAAAATCCATACCGACATCAACAAAGAGCGGAAATCAGTTGATTTTGAGATCATATTCAAAAACGTTGTATCGGCGCTGCGAAATAATATTGCAGATACCGGCGCCAAAATTGAATATGATTTTACAGAATGTCCTGAAATAGATTATATACCAGCCTATTTGGAAAGTATACTGCAAAACCTGTTAACCAATTCTTTAAAATACCGCCACACCGACCGACAACCCGTAATAAATTGCCGAACCGTTAAAAACCAAAGGCATGTTTATATGGTGTTTGAAGACAACGGCATAGGCATTGACCTGGATCGCTTTGGCGATAAGGTTTTTGGCATGTACAAAACCTTTCACGAAAACCCGGATTCAAAAGGATTGGGGTTATTTATTACCCGCAACCAGGTGGAATCACTTGGAGGTTCAATTAAAGTAGATAGCACCGTTGATGTGGGAACCAAGTTTACTATACGGATGACGTAGTCGCTTCAAGCCTTATTCTATATAACTTTCCAATATTTTAAATCCAGCTGACGTTTCAAGGCTTACCTCATTTATAGTTTTTGGCAACAACAGGCAGTCTCCCATTTTTACCGGGTAGCTTACTTCATTATATTTGACTTCAAACCCGCCTTCAATACATACATATATAACGAACGAGTCGAGCTGACTGTAATCTCTTGTTGTATTTTTATCAAAATCGAGCACGTTGGTGGTGAAGTATGGGCAACTTACCAACTGAACAGCTTTATCCTTTTGCGGCTTATATTTGGTTTTATATTCCGGATAATGCTTATAGTCGATTGCTGCGAGCGCTTCTTGCGTATGTAAATCGCGTTTATTTCCGTTGTCATCCACCCGGTCAAAATCGTAAATACGATAAGTAATATCCGATGTTTGTTGAATCTCGGCAATTAACAAGCCCTTGCCAATAGTATGTACCCTGCCAGCGGGCAAAAAGAACACGTCACCCGCATTAACATCTTCCTTATTTAAAACATCTGTAATGTGTCCGCTGTTGAATTTTTCGAGATATTCCTGTTCGTTTAATTCCTTATTAAAGCCGGCTATCAAAGTCGCACCCGGATCAGCCTGCAGCACGTACCACATTTCGGTTTTGCCGAATGAGTTATGCCGCTTTTTGGCCAACTTGTCATCGGGGTGAACCTGGATGGAAAGGTCTTCATTTGCATCGATAAATTTTACCAGCAAAGGAAAAGTATTACCGAAGTGCTCATATACCTTTTTTCCAACCAATTCATCTTTGTAAGTTTCGAGCAGGCCTGATAATGATTTACCGGCCAGTTCGCCGCCATCGACAACTGACACGTCAGACGGCACACCAGAAATTTCCCAGGTTTCGCCACAGTTGGGCAAATCGCCGAAATCTTTGTGTAAATAAGTTTTTATTTTTTTTCCGCCCCAGATTTTGTCTTTGTAGATGGTTTTGAATTTTAACGGGTATAATGAAGGCATGTCGTAAATTTTAATTGTATAAACTGAAATAAGTAACAAAAGTTCTGCAAGTATGCAAAAAAAGCACTTTCGTTTATGAAATATGGGAACAGTGAACTCAACGCAATGAATACAATAATCCCAAAATAAAAAATCCGTATAACTGCATACGGATTTTTTATTCATTAAAAGATGGACGGGTGTTTAAGCCAGTTTTTTCTTCAGGTTCTCATCAATTGCCGACAAAAACTCTTCGGTGTATAAAAAGTCCTTACCGTGCTCAACCTTCGGCTTTATCGTAATTGCAAGGTCTTTTGTCATTTTTCCGCTTTCTACAGTTTCAATGCAAACTTCTTCAAGCGTTTTACAGAACTTTATCAGCTCATGATTATTATCCAGTAAACCACGGAATTCTAAACCGCGTGTCCATGCAAAAATAGATGCTATCGGATTAGTAGAAGTTGGCCTGCCCGCCTGGTGTTCGCGGTAATGGCGGGTAACTGTTCCGTGAGCGGCCTCAGCTTCCATCACTGTTCCGTCTGGCGTTACCAAAGTTGATGTCATTAAACCTAACGACCCAAAACCTTGCGCTACGGTATCTGACTGAACATCCCCATCGTAATTTTTGCAGGCCCATACAAAGTTTCCATGCCACTTAAGGGCTGAAGCAACCATATCGTCAATCAACCGATGTTCATAGGTTAACTGGTTGGCTTCAAACTCTTGTTTAAATTCCTGCTCGTAAATTTCCTGGAAAATATCTTTAAAGCGGCCGTCATATTTTTTAAGGATAGTATTTTTTGTTGACAGGTATAAAGGCCATTTTTTTAACAGTGCCTGGTTAAAGCAAGCACGGGCAAAACCTTTGATCGATTCGTCCGTATTGTACATGGCAAGCGCTACCCCGTCGCCTTTGAAGTTATATACTTCAAATGATTGTTCCTTTCCACCGTCTTCAGGGGTAAATGTTACAGTAAGTTTACCTTTTCCTTTTGTTACAAAATCGGTAGCGCGATACTGGTCCCCAAAAGCATGACGGCCTATACATATCGGCGCGGTCCAGTTAGGCACTAAACGGGGTACATTAGCCATCACTATTGGCTCGCGAAAAACGGTACCGTCCAAAATATTCCGGATTGTCCCGTTTGGCGACTTCCACATTTGTTTCAGGTTGAACTCTTTTACGCGCTCTTCGTCAGGCGTTATGGTAGCACATTTAATACCCACGCCATATTGCTTAATCGCATTTGCAGCATCAATGGTTACCTGGTCATTAGTTTCATCACGGTATTCAATACCCAGGTCGTAGTATTTGATATCAAGGTCGAGATAGGGAAATATCAGCTTATCTTTTATAAACTTCCAGATAATGCGGGTCATTTCGTCCCCATCAAGCTCAACAACCGGGTTTGCTACTTTAATTTTTGAAATCATAGGTAATCTTTTTTGGTGGCTTCAAATATATAAATTTGGTTTATTGTTACTATTTAAATTACCAGAAGATATTTTTCTTGTGATTTCCTCAATAATTCATCCATTCAATAAAACATCTGCAAATTCAAATCAACAATTCTTCCGTAATCACGTTGTGTTGATTATAGACGTTAGTGTATTATTTCGCGCCAACATGCATAACATACCGGAGTTGAATAACAACATTAATTTTATAATATGAAAAAAACAACGTTACGAACCGCATTTTTATTGATATGCGCCTGCTGTGTGTCGTTAGTTGCCCGGGCACAATTAGGTTATAACTATTCCCGGTTCGACATTGGCGTAGCTGCGGGCAGCAACCAGGCTACCACCGACGCGCAAACAAAAACAAGCACACCGTCAATCCATTTTAATTTAACATTTAATCAAACGCCTTATATCAATTTTGTATTAGAAGCCCAGTTGGGGCGCCTGGCGGGCGGCGATTCTATAAAAACCACCAACCACCTGCAATTCAATAACGATTTCAGCGCTTTTATTTTCAGGGGCCAGGTGCAGGCGGGTGAATTTCTTGACTATTCAAACAATAAACTTAACAATGCCATCAAAAATTTCTACCTGTCAGTGGGCATCGGCGTTATAGTAAACCGAATAACTTCACTTACTGTATACCCAGCCATACTAGGAAATTATTCAGGCACCTTTAAAAACAGCCAGGAAAATTTTGTTCCTATCAGACTCGGATATGAATTCAAACTTTTTAACAACTATAACCAGCCTAGTGTTAAGTTTGATTTGGGCTATGGATACAATTTTATTTTAGGCGACAAGCTGGACGGTGTTATAGCCGGTAAACATAACGATGCCTATTCGCAATTTACCTTAGGGGTAAAATTCGCTATAGGCGGTGCAGAAACATCGTATAGAAAACAAATTCAGCATTAACCTTCGATGCACGTGATTTATGGTAATCGCTTCCTTTTAACAGGTAACATAGAAATTTTTATAACCGGCTCGCTTTATATGAGCTTTGGTATTACTTTTATAAAAAATATTACATTGAAACAAAGTTAATACCGTTAACCAAAATTATCCTTCACCTTATGATAAAACTTATTACTAAAACATCCCTTTTAACTTTATTTATTTGCTGCCTGGCATTGATTTCAAAAGCGCAATTGGGGTATACCTTCTCGCAGTACGATATAGGTACATCAGTTGGCTTCAACCAGGTACATGGTAACCCCGAAACAACAACATCAACGCAATCCATCCATTTTAATTTAACCTATAATGCAACGCCTTATACAAATTTTGTTTTTGAAACACAGCTGGGCAGGCTTGCGGGCGGCGACTCGTTAAAAACAAAAAGCGGTATGCAGTTCAATAATGATTTCAGCGCTTTTTTAATCAGAGGGCAATTACAAGCCGGGGAATTGATCGACTATTCAAATAGCCCTGTTTACAACGCGCTCAAAAATTTTTATATATCGGCAGGCTTCGGTTTTATCGTTAACCGGATAACATCGATAAGCCGCTATTCGCACAAGGTGCCCGGCTTCTTTACCGATGGCCTGGATAACAGCCAGGAACCCTTTATCCCCTTACGTGTTGGTTATGAATTTAAGGTGTTTAATATGTATAACCAACCAAGTTTCAAAGTAGATATAGGTTACGGATACAACCTGGTATTAGGCGACGAGCTCGATGGCTTCTCCACCGGCAACGGCCATCATGATGCTTATTCACAATTTACGCTGGGGGTGAAATTTGCTATCGGAGGTGCCTTAACATCTTACAGAAAACAAATTCAATACTAAACTGTAACTATAAGAGGCAGCTGATAAGTTGGACGCCGGATTTCAACCAGGTGCATCAACCCCCTGCCTTTAAATTTACAAACCATATTAAACGATAATCCAATGAACATAGATACCTTTTATCCTGGTTTCGACGACGAGAACGAAGACAGGGACAAAACTTTAAAGGACGATTTGGGCGAGACTATCGACAAAGAGGATTTAACTTATAATGCTGATGATGATAGTTTTGAATACGATGTTAAAAGCGACGATCCAGACTATCAACACCCCGACCCATACAATACATCAGTAAAAAACGGCGAGGATATGAATTCAACTTACGATGAGGCAAATCCTTTTGACGCTGTTGATGAATACATTCCGAATGAATCGCTTGAAACTGATGCCAGTAAACTGGGCATGCATGTTGACGATGGCGAAATTGTTGAATTAGACGCGGTTGACAAAGCGCTTGGCCATACCCCTGAAGACGACCGGGACGACCTGGACGAAGAGGGTTACCCCAAAAACGACAACTAATACCAAAGCAAGCCGTTTTTTGTCATCAACCCGTAATCTGCTATGCGCCGGCATCGAAAGTCTGCACATTAACTTTATCTTTGCGGCATAATCACGAATTTATGCTTAAAGGATTTTTTAATGTTCCTGTACCACAAAATGAGCCGGTTTTAAATTACGGCCCCCGCAGTGTGGAGCGTGCAGCGCTTAAAGCCGCTATTGACGAAGCACGTGCAACGCAAATTGACATCCCAATGTACATCGGTGCAGATGAGGTTAAGAGCGGAAAAATCGCTCATATCCGCCCCCCGCACGATCACAAACACATACTTGCAACTTACCACGAGGGCGATAAAAGCCACGTAGAAGCTGCAATTGACGCTGCACTTGCGGCAAAGTCCGCCTGGGAAGATTTACCCTGGGAACACCGCGCAGCTATATTTTTAAAAGCGGCCGACCTGTTGGCCGGGCCTTACAGGGCAAAAGTAAATGCGGCTACAATGCTTGGCCAGTCGAAAAATGCATACCAGGCCGAAATTGACAGCGCATGCGAACTCATTGACTTTTTGCGCTTTAATGTGCAATACATGAGCCAGATATATGAACAGCAACCTCCAATATCAGGCAAAGGGGTGTGGAACCGGGTTGAGCAACGACCTCTTGAAGGTTTTATATTTGCATTAACCCCGTTCAACTTTACGGCTATAGCTGGCAACCTTCCATCGTCGGCCGCATTAATGGGCAACGTAGTAGTCTGGAAACCTGCAAATACACAAATCTATGCAGCAAATGTGCTGATGCAGGTTTTTCGCGAAGCAGGCTTGCCTCCCGGAGTAATCAACCTTATATATGTTGACGGGCCATTGGCCGGCGAAGTAATTTTTAATCATCCTGATTTTGCCGGTATCCATTTTACCGGTTCAACCGGGGTGTTTCAAAACATCTGGAAAACGATTGGCACCAACATCCATAAATACAAAACATATCCGCGCATCGTTGGCGAAACCGGCGGTAAAGATTTTGTTTTAGCCCATCCAAGTGCCGATGCCGATGTGGTAAGTGTCGCACTCCTCCGTGGTGCTTTTGAATACCAGGGGCAAAAATGCTCGGCTGCTTCAAGAGCTTATATTCCGGCTTCATTATGGCCGGCTGTTAAGGAGCGGATGCAGCGCGATATGGCATCTTTTAAAATGGGGCCGGTTGAGGATTTTGAAAACTTCATCAACGCGGTAATCGACGAAAAATCATTTGACAAACTGGCTAAATACATTGATGCCGCCAAAGCCGATACCAATGCTGAGATTGTTGCGGGTGGTACCTACAATAAAACTAACGGATGGTTTATAGAGCCAACAGTAATAAAAGTTAACGACCCGTACTATATAACAATGTGCGAAGAGTTATTTGGCCCTGTATTATCTGTGTATGTGTACGAGGATGACAAATTCGATGAGGTACTTACCATTATCGACAAAACATCCATTTATGCCTTAACCGGTGCGGTTATATCACAGGATAGATACGCTATTGCAAGGGCCACTAACCGGCTTCGTAACGCCGCCGGCAACTTTTATATTAACGATAAGCCTACAGGTGCGGTCGTAGGCCAGCAGCCTTTCGGCGGCGCCAGGGGATCGGGAACAAATGACAAAGCGGGTTCGATGATTAATTTATTGCGATGGGTGTCGCCGCGAACCATTAAGGAAACGTTTGACCCGCCAAAAGATTACAGGTACCCTTTTTTGACGAAGGAAGTATAGAAAAGAGTCAAGAACCAAAAGCCAACAGCCAGGATACCTTTTAGTCCTGTTTCTTGACTTTTGGTTCTTGGTTTCCCCTACTTGAACTTAAATACATTATCCATATTGGCATTGTCGTAGGCGCTGACTTTCAAGTCGGTAATTATGCCTGTTTTGAGGCTGTACACCCAGCCGTGTACGCCTAATGGCTGCCCATTATGCCATGCGTTTTGCACGATAGAAGTTTTGCATAGGTTGTAAACGTTTTCAATCACGTTGAATTCCACAAGCCTGTCGCATCGTTCGTCCATGTTTTCGATGTTGTCCAGCTCGGTTGCGTGCAAACGGTATACGTCTTTAATATGCCTCAGCCAGTTATCTATCAAGCCGAACTGCTCATTGCCAATAGCGGCCTTAACTCCCCCGCATCCATAATGGCCGGTTACAATAACCTGTTTTACTTTTAAAACGTTCACCGCATAATCGAGCACCGAAAGCATATTCATATCCGAATGAATAACCATATTAGCAATATTGCGGTGCACAAATATCTGGCCCGGGGCGGTATGGGTTATTTGGTTTGCCGGGACACGGCTATCCGCGCAGCCAATCCAGAAAACCGGCGGAGCCTGCCCTTTTGCCAGGTTCTCGAAATATTCCGGGTCCATCTTGAGCGTATCCGCTACAAATTGTTTATTGCCGGCCAGTAAACTGTTGTACAGTTCACTATTCAGCTCGTTCGTGTCGTTTACCGTTTTAGCGCACATTATTATTAAATAACAAGGTTCATCGTCCTATTGAAAGGCAAATATAAAGTTGTACGGCCGAAATGATGCATTACAGTATTGCAATTATTTCACCTGTTACTTCTTAATGCCGGCTTCAGCAACAAATTATTTGCGGGCAAGGCTGTCGGCTGCAGCTTTGGCCTTTTTCTTAAAGAATCCTTTAAGTAAAAAATTATGCTGGACGGCTTCAAGGTCCTGGTTTAAGAGGATTGAGCTCTGATGCAGGTTATCTATCGTTGTTTGCACTTTTACAGCTCCTTTTGGATCGTTCAGCAATATACCCAGCGTATTATCAGTGCTGTTTAATTTATTACTCGCCTTGTTGAGATTATTGGTAAGTGTCGACGCATTAGCTGCCGCTTGTTGTAATTGCGTAACCGCTGATTTAATGCGATTAAAGGTTACAGTATCTGTAAACAGCTTATCAGCCAGGCCGCCTTTGGTGTTTATCTTATTGCTGAACTGGTTGAGCTGCGTAGCCAAACGTGCTGCGCTTGTTGTCGCAGTTTGTAAATTGCGCATTGAAGCTTTTAGTTGTTCGCCCATCAGGCTGTCTGCCAGCAATGCCCCAACGGTTCCTTTGCCCTGCAGCATTTTATGGCTCAACACCTTAAAATCGGTAGTAATACCCAGCAGATTTTGGTTGTTTTGCTGGAGTACTTTTAACATATCATCCGTCGATAACAATTTTTCTGCCTGCAATACATCCCCATCCTGCACCATCGGCGCCTGTGGGCTTCCGCCATCAATAACAATGATCTTGTTCCCGATCAAGCCGTCTGACCCTATTCGGACACCGGCGTTTCTATGAATATACTGTTGCGACGCCTCGTCAACATTCATTACTACATCAACCTGTGACGATCCGGTAAAATGAATGCTGCTGATGGTGCCCACTTTAACACCCGAAAACCAAATATTGTTCCCCTTTTTCAACCCGGCAACATCATCAAATATTGCGCTGATATGAATGGTTTTCGCAAAGCTCTTTTGCTGGCCGCCCAGCGTAAATACACCAAGTAAAAATATGACGAGGCCGACTGCCAAAAAAATGCCGACCGTTATTGCTTTTTTATTTTCTGTTGTAGCCATGTGATATAGGTATAAATCTACTGTATAAAATTGTAATCAAAAAAGGGCTTTACCCTTTCGTCTTTAGTATCGAATACCTCGTCGAAAGTACCCACGCGCTGAAATTGCCCGTCAAGCAGCATAGCAATCCTGTCGCCTGTTGTTTTAGCACAGGTTAGGTCGTGTGTAATGATGATCGATGAAGTATGAAATTTTTGCTGCACCTCGTTAATCAGATCGTTGATCTCGATACATGTAATCGGGTCGAGGCCGGCAGTCGGCTCATCGTATAGCATAATTTCAGGATTGAGTATAAGCGTGCGCGCTATGCCAATCCGTTTGCGCTGCCCTCCTGAAAGTTCGGCAGGCATTTGATTGATCGTCTGCGAAAGGCCGACAGCATCGAGCACTTTTTCTACATTTTCATCTATTTCCTGCCGCGTAATGCCCTTCCTGTTTCGAACAAGCGGAAATTCCAGGTTTTTACGAACCGTCATACTATCGTATAGGGCACTGTTTTGAAATGAAAACCCTATTCGTATGCGCAGCTCCTGCAATTCCTTTTCGCTGATTGCGGTGATATCATGCCCCAGCACTTCTATGCTGCCTTTATCCGGTTTCAACAACCCGGAAATTAATTTTATTAATACCGACTTACCCGTGCCCGACCGGCCGAGCACCACAAGGTTTTCTCCCTGGTACAAGTCGAGGTCGATACCGCGAAGCACAGCATAATCTTCGAACGATTTTTCGAGCCCCCTTATGCTGATTACTTTATTCTTTTTGTCAATATGCGCTTTTGCCTTTTCCATAGTCACTGCTTCAATCAACGGAAATTACCCATTATCTGCACTATAACAATTTCCTCTATAAATACGATGAACATGGCAGTTACCACCGCCCCATTAGCAGCTTTACCGACACCCTCAGTGCCTTTGGTGGAATAATAACCCTGGTAACAACCAACAATGCCGATAGTGAAGCCAAAAACAACTGATTTTATTAGTGAGGCCGTAAAATCCAGGAAGGTAAGCGGCTCAAAAACCTGCTCCATATAAGTTGTATAACTGGTACCTTCATTTTGACTTACATTTAAATAGCCGCCAAGTAAAGATATAAAAGCCGTATAAGTGGCGAGGATTGGGATAGTTATAGTAGTTGCCAAAACCCGGGTGCAAACCAAATATTTAAAAGGCTTGGTACCCGAAACTTCCATAGCGTCAATTTGCTCTGTTACCCGCATTGAGCCAAGTTCGGCCCCGATGCTCGAACCTACCTTGCCGGATGCAATGAGCGCTGTAACCAACGGTGCCAGTGCTCGCATAATAGCTATCGATACAAGCGATGGCAACCATGATGTTGCACCGAATTCAGAAAGCGAAGGCCTTGATTGTTTGGTAAATATGAGGCCGACTATAAAACCGGTAACTGTAATTAAAGTAAAGGAACGCACCCCAACTTCGAAACACTGACGTACGATTTCTTTAAATTCAAAAGGCGGTAAAAATGCCTCCTTAAAAAAACGAAGCACAAATAAATGAACTTTATATAAGTCGGCAAAAAACTCTGCCAGACGATGTCTTAACGTAGGGCCGCTTTTTGGTTCAGGTGGCGATGTGGTACTTGTTTTGTCCATTTATTACTATAAAGGAATTACTTGTGCATTATCATGTGTGCTTACTACAAAAAACTTAAAAAGATGTTTGAAATCGCGCCTTCTGTACTAAAATAAAAAGATGACAAACCTAAAAATACCTAAGTAAAGCGGTGTAATATAAAAGCAATAATTGCACAATCAGAAGAGAAAATGCTTAATTGCTGCCGATGGAGTAATTGCTGACACATTAAACACATGGTATGACCTCTTTAATTCCGGATAAAAAATGGCTTACAACCAAAAGGCGCATACCCTCATTGATGATTTTTTGAAGATTGATACTAACTGAGGGCGGCACATTGTCGCTTTTTGTTTATTAAGTATTCGAAACATAACGTTATATAGATAGTTTATTAATAAGGCAACTCAAAAATCATGAAATCAATAAGAGAAAAAAGTGCAATAGACGAAACCAAAAAGGAAGGTACAAGAATGCCTGACAGTGAAAGCAAACGGATTAAATCAGATTATCCGCTTAGCGAAAAAGATGAGGTAAAAAAAGCCGAAACCAAGCTTCAAAACGCCGTAAAGAAACAAGAACAAAAGAAAAAATAATAATTTTCAATCTAGTCCAGTTCAGGCGTAACTACCGACTTTGCCGGCATAACCACCGGTAAATTTACGCCCACCTTGTGCGCACCGGTAAAAATTGGCCAAATACAATTTACCGGCCTTCTGAAACAGGCAACCGGAGTTACGTTTTAGTGCGGATTGTATGTGGATAAAAAGTATTTTTACCGCAAATAAACCCGTATGTTTTTCTTTTTTTCGAAGCTGCTTGTTGTTTTCATCTACCCGTTTACATGGATCCTGGCATTGTTAATTGCAGCGATCATCGTTAAAAGTCCGCTTCGCAGGCGTAAACTTTTAATTGCCGCGACTTCAATAACGTTAGTCTTTTCGAACATGTTTTTATTGGACCAATTTGCTAAGCGATGGGATATCGGAACGGCAACGCTGCAGCCACAACCGTATAGTTGTGTTATCGTTTTAGGCGGCTTCACCAGCGAAGACGCGAACGGGAATGGCTTTTTTAACGTGGATGCCGACAGATTTATACAGGGATTAAAATTATATACGACCGGCAGGGCGTCACATATTCTCATCACCAGCGGCAATGGTAACGTAATACACGACAAATTTGCAGAAGCCGATTGGGTTAAAACCCAGTTGAGTGAGTTTAAAGTTCCCGATAGTTGCGTTTTAATTGAGGACCGGAGCCGTAATACGCTTGAAAACGCGGCTTTTTCAAAAGCAGTGATTGATGCCCATCATTTGCCACCGCCTTATTTGCTGGTTACCTCGGCATTTCATATGCGGCGCTCACTGGATATATTCAAAAGAGCTAATTTACCCGTAGTGCCATACGCTTCAAACTATATCGCCGGAAGGGGCAAAATAGCCCCGGATTCGTTTGTGCCGAATGCTGAAGCGTTGTTTAAGTGGAATACCTATACCAAAGAGGTGATCGGTATGCTGGTGAATTATTTAAAATAATTCCGGTTACTCATATCCTTACAAGAAAGAGCGTTTACACACAATTTTGCCGGTAGTTAAAACTTGATTGCAGGGATTAGGCATATTGAGTTATCTTCGTGCTTTAAATAGGGCGACGTGCACTAAACACCGCTACGCCAACATTATTACAATGACTTATTGTTTAGGAATAAAGGTTAAAGAAGGCCTGCTGGCCATTGCTGATACGCGAATTACATCGGGTACGGACGCTACTGTTAAAAAGAAAATTACAATTCAGCAAAAAGATAAATTTTCGCTTTTTATCATGACCAGCGGATTGCGTTCGGTACGGGATAAGGCAATAATATACTTTACCGAATTACTGGAAACCAAAGACTTTGATAAACTATACAAAGCTGTTAACGCTTTTGGCGAGCAGGTAAAACGTGTAGCGCAGGAAGACAGGATATCGCTGGAAAAATCGGGTTTTAAGTTCGACTTAAATACAATAATAGGTGGACAACTTTCGGGCGATGATGAGCCCAAACTTTTCCTTTTATACCCCGAGGGCAATTGGGTTGAACTGGGCCACGGCGCGCCGTTCGTCATCATCGGCAACTCGGGCCATGGGAAGGCGATACTGAACCGCATATTGAATGAGGATTCGAGCCTGAAAATTGCATTGAAAACCGGGTTCCTGTCCTTTGATTCGACGCGGGTGAGTTCAAACAACGTTGACTTTCCGATTGACGTTGCCATTTATAAGAGCGACAGTTTTCAGATGATTGAAAAGCGGTACGAAAAAAAGGACCTTGAGTATATATCTGCACAATGGGCCGAAGAATTAAAAACTGCCCTTGAAAATATTTCGGAAGACTGGATGGAATCTGCATTTGATAAAGAAGAATGAGTTGTAAGCCGCTGAAGGGCTGAAAAGGTTGACGCTTACCTTTCGTAACATTATTAAACGCGTAAAACATTTATCACCCTATAGCATTATAACGGTACAACACCAAAAATGAAATTCGACGTCCTTACTGAAATGGAATACTCGGCACAGTCACCGGGTACGCTTATATTAAATATCCATGCGCTGCGGACGCCGCACCAAACCGTTATCAGCGAAATATTTGCTATTGATCCCTATATAAAGGTTGAGGAGCTGGTATCGCCCAACAGCGAGAACCGGCTAATGCGCTTTGAGATAAAGGAAGGGACAACCATTAAGGTAAGTTATAAAGCTACAGTAGATAATTTTTGTGAAATAAAAGACTATGGGCGTTTGCAGGAGATACCGATCGCAAGGATGGATCCTGCCATACTGCCTTATCTTTATCCGAGCCGTTATTGCCAGTCGGATAAGTTATACCGGCTTGCGAATCATCTATTCGGCCATATTTTTAACCCCTTCGAAAAGGTAACTACGCTTACTAACTGGATATATGATAACGTGCAGTACCTGAGCGGTTCAACAAACTCGCAAACTTCGGCATATGACACGGTAACCGAACAGGCCGGCGTTTGCCGCGATTTTGCCCACCTTGGCATTGCGCTATGCCGGGCGTTAACTATACCGGCGCGATATTTTACGGGATACGCTTACCGTTTAAATCCCGCTGATTTTCACGCTTGTTTTGAAGCTTACATTGGCAATGAATGGGTATTGTTCGATGCCACCAAGCTTGTACCGCTAAATGGCCTGATTAAAATAGCGTCCGGACGGGATGCGTCGGATACTGCCATAGCCAACATATTTGGTAACGTAAGCTTTACCTCAATGCTGGTTAGCTGCGAGCTTGCCGAAGAAACCTTTGAACCTTTTTACTACGAACAGTCGGGAATAAGGGGATTGTCCTATTTGTAAATAGCCTTAAGTCAATAAGAATTTATGCCGGTTTTACGGGACTGCCTGTCCAGTCTGTTCCTGGAGCTAACCGTTCACCTTTCATCACCAATGATAATGCTTCGATGTGGGTATCATCGCCCAGCTCGCTGTCATACAAAACAATAGTGCCTGCCCCTATGCTGGTCCTCGCCCCTATTTTAACATGGCCAACCTTCATCACCCGGTCTTCGAACAGGTGGGTTTGCGGGCCGCAATCGGCATTCAAGGCAGCGTCATCACAGATCGTTACCATATCAAACTCAGTAATGTCGGTTGTGTTCATCCACACGCGCTTACCAATTTTTACGCCCAGCAGCTGCATTGCCAGCGGCAGCCAGGGCGTTCCCTGCATGTATTCCAATAAAAAAGGAATAGATAACGCTTCGTAGGTTGAAGTAATTGCCTCACTGCGCCAAACACCCCAGCTCCACATCGGCCGCTGCTTTGGCTTGTATTTTCCGATAAACATCCATTTTAACAAAACTGTTATCAGAAATGCCGGGATGCCCATATAAAAAAGGTAGTAAAATGGAAAATAGAGTATGATCTTCCATAAGGGATTGTTAACAAGCAGGTCGTGCCCGTAAGCAATAAAAAGGATTGAAAAGCAAATAATGGCGCTTTCCGGAAGGATGATACGGATAAACTCGACGAACCCGCGGGCTGCTTTTCTTCGCCTTTTGGGATGTATGGTTAGTTCCGGCGGAAACGGGTGGCTTTGCTGCCGGCGGGGCAACGGTATGGCGGGCGAGCCAAACCAATCTTTTGCATCGTTTGCCGCCATTTGATCCACATCCGGCGGGGTTGACAACACGCCGATAAGCATATTGCCGAAAAGATGGTAACCCTGCGGAATCAGCGCGCTGTTACCTACAAAACTGTTGCTGTCGATGGTTGTTTGGCTAAGCATCAATTGCTGGGCGCGGATATCGGATTCACCGAGGGTAACGGCGTCGGCAACAAATGCGCCATCACCAATTTCGAGCAGCGGATGGGTAACGCTGCTGGCTGTGGATATTTCTGTGTCTTTCCCAATTTTAGCCCCCAGCGCCCTGAAAAACGCTGCCACATAAACAGTTGCATAAATGGGGTGTAATACAATAAGGCTTAACGACATCAGCTGGTCAGAAAACCACTTGCGGACATAGAACATACTATAAATAGGATATTTACCCGGTTTTATACCGCGCTGCAACATCCGCGTAAGCAAAATGGTTTCTGCAGCAAACAAAACGATATAAATTAACGCCAGTGCGGGTGCGCCGATCAAATAGGTAAAATCGTAATCACCGGCCGCGTTATCGAGCTTATTAATGGTTATGATTGTGGGCAGCAGCGGCAGCAGGATGATAAACGGAAATATGAAAATTGAGAGTATAAAAACCAATTTATATTTGCGACGGGTAGTTGTTGAAACAGGCAGCGGCTGGGGTAAATCTTCAATATTTTTCTTTTCCTTTAGCTGGGCCGGGCTTCCCTGCCATACCTCTCCCTCGCCTATTGTTTTGCCGGGCTGCAGGAAGCTAAGGTCCTGCAGTTCACTCCATGCGGCCATGTGGCTGTCGCCGGATATTACGGCGCTGCTGCCAATATAAGCATGATCGCCGAGAGTTATCGGGCGCAGCTTAAGCAAACCATCCTCAACGAAGGCATTGTTTAAATTGGTTTGTGAACTGATGCTTACATCGCTGCCGATTGTGATCAAATCCTCGGCGCCAAAGCTAAAATCACTTATTTGCGCGTCGGGTGCTACCTTTACACCCAGCATTCGCAGGTAATGCGGGTAAAGCGGAGTACCATTAAGAAACTGCGCCGGTAAAAGGCGTTGCATGGTTTTTACCAGCCACCACCTGAAATAATAACTACCCCACAACGGGTAATCGCCGGCTTTCATTTTACCGATAACCAGCCATTTTGTTCCGATAGACACGGCGGTAAATATGGGCGGGATAAGCGAAAACAACAGCAGCGAAGTAATGATGGAATACAGTACATTATTTGTTTCCTGGTCAACATAGTAATAGCCCAGGTATGGAATAAATATCTGGAACGCAAACAATCCATAAATAACAAGCAGCGAGATGGTTTGTGCAAGCCAGCAGATAATATATCGCAAAGAGGGTATTTTATTAAAAACACGCCGGGGCCGTGTGCGTGCCTCTTGTTGCTTGCTCCATTCGGTGATTAAGCTGCTTAAGGGACGATGTATATATACATCCTTAAGGGATGCATTTGGCAAACCGGCGTCGCGCCGAAGCTGCGACACAAAGCCGGCAGCAAGTAAGGAATGCCCGCCAAGGTCGGTGAAAAAGTCCATCGATGGATTAATTTCCCGGTTCATGAAAATCCGGTGGAGCACTGAAAGCATCCTGTCGGCCACGGGTGCGTTTAGGTCGAGTGTTTCGGCGGCGCTATTGATATCCGCGGTAAGCGTATCCGGAACGGGCAACGCTTTACGGTTTATTTTACCGCTTGGCATACGCGGCATTTCGGGCAGTACCACTATAGTTGAGGGTACCATGTATGAAGGCAAGCTTTTTGAAAGCTCAACACGAAATATATTTTCCTCAATATATTCCAACCCTTCGGTAATTACATAGCCAACCAGGTGTTCCTGCCCGCTGCTGTCCTTTTTTACCGCGACGGCGGCAGATTGCACACCGGCAATTTCGCCCAGCTTTATCTCGATCTCACCCAACTCAATCCGGTAACCGCGCAGCTTGATCTGGTCGTCGACACGGCCCTGCATCTCAATGCTTCCATCTTTATTTATAATGGCAATATCCCCTGTTCGGTATAGCATATTGCCCGGCAACGCAGCCAATGCCGATGGCCGGGGTACAAATTTTTCGGCCGTTAGTTGCGGTAACTTTACATAACCCGACGATACGCCAGGGCCTGTAATAACCAGTTCGCCTGCTTCGCCTAAAGGCACCAGGTTAAGCGCTTCATCTACTACCGCCAAATTATAATTCGGCAGCGGTTGGCCAATAACTATTGGTTCGCCGGGCTGCAATGCGGCTATAGTGGCAGTAACCGTTGTTTCGGTAGGCCCATAGCTGTTAAAGAACTGGATACCCGGTTTAGCCCATTTAACCAGTACACGTGGTGTACAGGCCTCGCCCCCTGCATTAACCAGCCGCAAGGATGGAATATGGTCGTCCATCACAGCAAGCATGCTTGGCACCGCGTGCAATACGGTTATCTTCTCGTTTTTTAAAGTATCCGCGAGCTCATCTACCGCTTTTGACGTGGTGTTGTCCGCAACCCAAAGGGTGGCGCCGGCGAAATATCCTATCCAGGTTTCTTCGCACCACATATCAAACGATACCGAAAAACCCTGGTAAACTTTATCCCCTGCCTGTATTTGTAAAATCGTTTGCTCCGATCGCACAAGGTGGCATATTTGTTTTTGGCTTATCGGTATGCCTTTTGGCTTACCTGTACTGCCGGATGTGTACAATACATAAGCACAATCGGCCCCCAGTGGCCCAATCCCAGCCTCCAACTTCTCATTTCCGACAGTCTCCGTCTGACTTCTTCCCGGCACTTGCAACATCAGGCTCTCGGTATTCAATTCCTGCAAACTAAAACAGGCGGCCGCACCCACCTCCTCCAGTATCACTTCGACGCGTTCGGCTGGGATTTCCCGGTCAACCGGCACATAGGTGGCGCCCGACTTTACGATGCCCAATATGATGGCATGCAATTCGAGGCCGCGCTGCCACCACACCCCAATATAGCTACCCCGGCCCAGCCCTTTACCGGAAATGTATGACGCGATGGCATCGCTCCACTTATCCAGCTCGGTATAGGTTAAAGTCTCATCGTGAAAAATCAGTGCGGTGCGACCAGCATGCTGAACTGCCGATGCGCGGAACAATTCGGCCAGTGTTTCGTCTCTTACCAGGTCGGGGCGCTCTTCGCCCCGTACAATACTTAGTTCATTCATAAAAAAAAGCGCCGCCCGGTTTAAGGCTCAATAATCGAAGCGTATGACATTCAATAGTACATAATGTTTAGAAATAGTTGTGTAATTAGTTTGCTATTTGTTGGGTTGAATCAAATTTAATTGCATCGATAGTGCATCCCGGCACCGTTAAGTCAACAATTCATTTGATCAACTATTCACACAGCCCCCCCAAACCACCTCTATCAACTAAATCAAAAAAGTGTACTTTTATAACCGTTTAGAACTTATTATTAAGGAATGAAAAAAATAGTACTTGTTTTTTGCCTGGCCCTTTTTTCAACGATATCCGCTTTCGCGGACGGTGTTGCCATTAATCATTTTGTTATTAAGGAAAATCCTTTCGCCAAAAGCGAAGTAGCTATCGTGGCGACCGACTCACTGGGTAATATACAGGAAAACGTTAGCGGCGTTTTTAACTTTACCATCAACGGTTTTCAGGATACCCTACAATTTGACAAAGGCACGGCGTTTTACCGGCATAAAATCGAGCGCTCCACCTTTTTGTACGCCCGGCACATCAACGAAAGCGGCACCCATTCGCTACTGTATTACATCTATAAACACGACGACAAACTGAGCCCCTTCCACATCAGCTGTATATTGCTGCTGGCTATCCCCTGCGCGCTTGTGCTGGCGGCCTATATGTTCAAGCGGTTTATCATTATAGCGATCGTTATTTTCTGCATTTTTATGTACTTCAACTATCACAACGGGTTGAGTATCCCTACGTTTTTTGAGAGTATTATCGATGGGCTGAAAGGGATTTTTTAGAATCGGAATTCAGAGGGCGGAGGTCAGAAGCCGGAGGTTTAAAATAACAGTTTTTCGATTTTAAAATCATTTTGGCCCGGGCAACCAAGTTGGGTATGGGGGGCGGCGCGTGTTATGGGTGGACATGCGGCCAAATGAAAATTTTCCGCTGATGCCTGCCGTGGTTTTAACGTTATTAATATTAACATAGGCACCAATGCTTACGGCGAAAGGTGTTACCGGCACAAAATACATTTGCACTTCAATGGGAATATTTAACGCGTACCGGTCTTGCTGGCTGGTTATGTCTTTGGCATACGAGCCGTTGGGCAAAAGGTAGGTGTAAGTATAAACATCTGCAAGACCAAGGCCTGCCGACACGGTAAGGAATGATGAGCGTTGTTTGAATATTTTCCCGCCTAAAATGTTATATGTGGTGACATCTACATTTGGGGTTTCCTGGTAAATGTCCAGAAACCGGTTTGATTCACCTTTTATGTTCGCTGCAATCGCCCAGTGATTTGCAAGCTCGGCATTTACATCTAAGCCGGCCGATAATTGCCCCAGCGAACTGGCGCCGAGGCTAATACTTGCCCAGTAGTTACGCCGGGCGGTGATGCTGTCGGGTTTTACGGTTTGGCTATATGCTGTGGTAAAATTGGCAAGCAGTATAACTGCTGGCAAAAAAATGATAACGGCTATTTTCAAACAGTTCGGGTTGTGCTTTTTACTACGGCGATTAAAAAGATATATTGATAAATGTAACCAATAATTATTATTTGGGAAGGAAAAGTTTTGGTTGCGGAAAGAACGTTGCCGGTACTTAAAAGGGCGTCATCCTGAGGTAGCCTGCCCTGAGTTTATCGAAGGGAAGGATGAGCGCAGAGGCCCAACGCGCATGTTTCGAGAACCTCAACATGACACCCGGGACATTTTGGAATAAACAGTCCGTTGAAGACGGGACGAACGGGCAACTCGTTATACAGCAGTTTTACAAATGCAGTGCCTCGATGTTTTCCATGATGGCGTGGATGGTATCGTCATTCAGCACGCCGGGATTTTGACAGGTGCGTAAAAAGTGTCCCTCCGGCTCCAGGCTTAACACCAGTTTGCCGAGTTCATACACCTCAAACTTGCAATGCCCCTCCTCGTGGTGGGCATAATCCTTTACCTCGAACGTTTTTAAATCCGGGCCGTGGCCGATGTTTATTTCGAAATAGTTTTCCATAGTGAGGTGAATTTACGGCCGAACCGACGGCACTATTTTTACAATTTACTCTTTTGATATCAAAAGAATACCAAATATCAATTAATATATTACTAATTAATGAAGACCCGATACAGGTAATAATACCGGCAGGATATTGTTAGTGCATCAGCTATATCTCCTGTATTAATGTGCAGATACCTGCAAATATTTCAACTTACAACCCTAAAACGGCATCCCTATCCCAAAATTGAGCTGCATAAAGTTATACGTATCGCCGCTGTTGGCGATGCGGTAGGCGGTTTTAAACGGCCCCGTGTGGAAGAGCTCATTAAAGTGGTTAAACAGCACCCATTGTTCGGAGCCGTTAAACTGCGGATCCTTAACCTTGAGCGCCGCATCCAGCCGGAACACGAAAAAGGCCAGGTCGAACCGCAGGCCAGTGCCTATATCCATCGCCGAAGAATTTAACAGGTTATTAAACCGGAATTCGACATTAGGCTGGCCGGGCTGGGGGTGCAGCCGCCACACATTGCCAGCGTCCATAAACAACGCGCCTTTGAGCTTGGAACCAAAGAAGTCATCTACAATTTTGTAGCGGAACTCGGCATTGGCAATAACTTTAACTTCGCCAAATTGGTCGAGATATTTAAAGCGTGCCCTTGAGTAGTCGCCCTTGGAGGCTGAATCGGGCCTGCCGGGCGGCCCATAAAATGTAGCCCTGTTAAACTGGCCGGGGCCAAGTGTTCGCGGCAACCAGGCCCGCATATCATTTGCTCCGCCCGCGTAAAAGTTCTTTTCAAAAATCAGTTCGTTGCTATTACCATAAGGATCGCCTACGCCGGCGTTTAACCGCAAGATAAACTGGCGTTCGCCGCCCAGGCTCCGGTAAACACGCACGTCAACTTCGCCTTTAGCATATTGGGCAAATGCACGGCCCGCGAGGGTTCGTGCACCAAGTGTATCCCGGTGGGTGTTTAATAAATTGCTCAATAAATAAAGCGAATTACCACCTACATCAATGCTGCCCCGGAAATAAATAAAATTACGGTACGAGTTTAACTCGATGGCATTGTACTGGTAAGTGTACTGGCTGCCCGCGGTAAAAATAGTCCGGCCTATCAGCCGGCTATAAGCGAACAAGTTATCTTTAGCTAATAGCAGTTCGGCATTATGCTCTATTACCCCACGCGAAAATTCAATATTTATAGGCGTGATACTGTGCTGTTTACGGTCCGTCTCAAAAAAATCATATGTTACGGAGTTAATAAAACTTTCGCGGGTAACCAGGCCTTTTTGATAAAACCACTGGTAGTTGCTTGAAAAGGTAGTGTGGGGTATGCCGTATCGTCCCAAAACAGGAATATTAAACGGCGTGATCAGCCTTGGATATACGAGGTTAGCGCCTACCCTGAAATCCTGGTTCTCAATCCCGTTAGGGTTCGTTACGTTTCGGCCGTTATCGAATAATACACTATAGTTGGCTTTTATCTGGAGTATGGCAGCTTGTTTAAACAGATCGCGCTTTGTAAATGTATTGCCCACATTGTAACCATACTGACCTGTGTTAAACAGGAACTCGCCCTCTACCCTGTCCGACATTTTTTTGATCGGGACAATGTCCAGCTTGATATTGAGCCGGTTAGTACTATCGGGCAGCTTTTGGTACGTGGGATTGGGCACATTCCTGAACACATTGAGCTCTGACAGTCGCGAAGTGGTCAGCGTTTGTTTATCTACGTTGTATATCTCGCCTTTTTTCTGAAAAATGTAATCAGTAACCGTGCGCGGCCTAAACCGATGTGAAAAATCCACAAACCGGTACTGAGAATCAACCTGGATGGTATCTCCCTTTCCCGGGGTACGCCCCCCGCTGTTGGCAATAGTGATAAGCGTATTGTTGATCCGGTAAACAGGATGCGACGATTTACCGATAGGATTATCGATGATCATCGTCACATCAACCAGGCTTTTGTTAAAGGTGGAATCGTAATTGAAGTTGATATACTGGCGGTAAAAATCATAATAGCCGTTCCGCTTCATCACCATGTAAAACTCATCCCGGTCGAATGCTAAACTATCTGTATCAAAACGCCCGCCCTCTTTTACGTGCGAAAACGATGAACGCTTGGCGCGGTACAGTTCCTTTACTTTTTTATCATAAATACTGTCCTTAAAGCTGCGTATTTTAAACATGGGGCCTTCCACCGCCGTAAACACAAGCTCGGCACGTTTATTTTTGATATTTACGGTATCGACCACACGTGCTTTGAGGTAACCCTTGCTGCGGAGATATCTTTCTATCTGGAAACGCGAAAACTCTACAAGATTGCTGTCAAGTATCCGCGGAGCCTCACCTATACCGCGCTTTCCGTTTTTACTGAAAAGGTAATAAAATTGAAGGTTGATCCAGTTATTGGGTTGTTGTTCCTTATCAACATAGTTTACCGCGGCCTCGGCATAATCATCATCCATGCCTTTCATGGTGATTTTACGCACCAGCGCCTGGTTATCTTTCAACCGACGCGTTAAACTGCAACCCGAAACCAGAATAACGAGGATAATACTTAATATTGTAAGGCGGTAATAACCGGGTTTACTATATGCTTTCAAAATCTCAAATCAGTTTATTAAGGTCCTTACAAAACAAAAAAGATCGTACCGAACAGAGTTTATTTTTGGTTGAAGGTTTAAAGTCAGTTATCGAATTTATCCATTCCGCCTACCAAATAGGGGCTATTTACCATACGGCGTCATTTGACCCAAAAGTGCTGAAATTATCCCAAAAAATAAACTTAACTGAAATTTCAGTTACCGACATGGAAAAGGTTAGCAGCCTTAAAACTCCGCAGCAGGTTATCGCTCTTGTTAAAATCCCCGCCTGGCCCGCGTTGGATAACACACAGTTGAAGCAAAAGTTCTCGCTGGTTTTAGATGGGATACAGGACCCCGGCAACATGGGCACCATCATTCGCACCGCCGATTGGTTTGGCATGCAGCACATTATTTGCTCAGAAGATACGGTGGATGTGTATAATCCAAAAGTGGTGCAGGCGAGCATGGGTTCGCTTTCGCGGATAAACGTACATTATGGAGATTTGACGGCCATCCTTCCCAAAATTGGCTTGCCCATATACGGCGCAATGTTAAACGGCGAAAATATTTACCGCACTGATTTTGGTACTGAGGGGATGATCGTAATGGGCAACGAGGGCAGCGGTTTACGGCCCGAAGTTGAAAAACTCATCAGCAAAGCGATTACCATTCCGCGCAGGGGCA